>Ga0209656_10003313_pt1 | contig 10434 bp, 10 predicted proteins | sample BogFormECP12_OM2_FD_188239 | JGI IMG/M metagenome (GOLD analysis project Ga0209656, IMG submission 188239) | Bog forest soil microbial communities from Calvert Island, British Columbia, Canada - ECP12_OM2 (SPAdes) (version 2) | ecosystem: Environmental > Aquatic > Freshwater > Wetlands > Bog ... | reverse complement strand
CTACCAAGCTGTGGCCGAGCGTGGTGCTCCGATCGGATCTGGCGCAGTAGAGTCACAATGCAGCCAGTTCCAAGATCGGTTCAAACGCACAGGCCAGTTCTGGACAAGGCCAGGTCTACGTAATCTCCTGGCCCTCGGCGTTATGATCCAAAACAACACTTTCGCTTATCTCTGGAACTAGAATTTTAACAAATCGGAGATGCGCCCCTCGGGCGAACACTAGCTGCGCTCTTTCAACATTCCATGCTCCAGGGCATATTGCACCAGTTCGGCGCTCGTCTTCAGGCCGAGGTGTTCCATGATCGTGTATTTATGAAAGGCCACGGTGCGCGCGGTCACATGGAGAAAGTCCGCGATTTCCTTCATCGCGCGGCCTTCCGCGAGGAGTTGCAGCACTTCGCGCTGACGCGCGGTGAGCTTCTTAGGCTTCACGGCCTGGCACAGGAAGGCATCGAGGGGCACGCCCTTGGTGACCAGCGGCGTGATGTAAGTCTTGTCCTCGAGCGCTTGCTCGATGGCGGTGAACAGCTCGGCCGCCGCGGAGCTCTTCAGCAAGTAGCCCGACGCGCCCAGGCGGATCGCTTCCGCCGCAATGTCGGGATCTTCATTCACCGTAAGGAAAACGAACTTCACGTCCGGCATTTTTCGGTGAAGCTGCGCGCAAGCGTCCATGCCGTTGAGCCCCGGCATCGAGATGTCGAGCACGATCACATCGGGCCGGGTGCTGGGAGCGAGATCGATGAGCGCGCGGCCATCGCAGGCGGTACCGACGATTTCACACCGCGGCTCCAGCAAACGCTGGAAGGCGTCCAGGAGCATCGTATGGTCGTCGGCGAGGAGGATGCGGGGGCGGAGCTTCATTGGGTTGGTGGTCTTTTCGAGAGCGGCATCGCCTTTAGGAGAGATCATCGGCCGCGGCGATGGGGACGCGCACTTCGACCCTGGTGCCTTTGCCCGCGTGCGACTCGACGGAAAGCACTCCATGCACGAACCGCGCGCGCTCGCCCATGCTGACGAGGCCGAGCGAGCCATTGCCGCGCGCCGTTTCCGCATCGAAACCGACGCCGTCATCGGCGATGGCGAGCCAAAGCTCGCCGCCCTCCATCGCTAGTTCGACTCTTGCCGCCGTCGCGTCGCTGTGCTTGACCACGTTGTGCAGCGCCTCCTGCGCGATGCGGTAGAGACAAAGCGCCGTGTCCTGCGGCACCGCCCGCGGCACTGAGTGATCGGCAAACTCAATCGCCATCTCGTGGGCCAACGCGAATTCCTTGCAGAATCCGCGCAGCGCCGCCACGAGGCCTAGTTGCTCCAGTTTCGCCGGATGCAATTCGTGCGAAATCCGGTGAACTTCCGACGACAATCTCTTCAGCTGCGCAGAGAATTCCTGCAGCCGCCCGCTGATCTGCCCGGGCTCCGCAGGCTCGCTTTGGCCAAACATCTCCAACTCCACGGAAAGCAGCGCGAGACTCTGGCTTAAGTCATCGTGCAAGTCGCGGGCGAGCCGCATTTGCTCCTCTTCCTGTGCCTGGATCAGCCGCCCGCTCAGATCGTGCGCTGCTTCTTCGGCCTGCTTGCGCGTCGTGATGTCCAGTGAAGCGCCGCGCATAAGGACCGGTTTGCCAGTGGCGTCAAACTCGACACCGCCACGGGAAGCGATCCAACACATTCGGCCCTTTGGCAGCACCACGCGATATTCCATCGCATAACCGCCTTCGCCACCGAGCGCCTTTGCAATTGCTTTGCTGACCGCCTCGCGATCTTCGGGGTGCAGCTTTTGCAGAAAGCCATTGAGATCAATCCGCTCCAACTTCTCGAAGCCGAACAACTCTCGCCATTTGTCGGTCGCCCAGATTTCGTCCTTCACGAGATCTCGAACCCAGATGCCGAGGTTGGCGGCATGAGTCGCAAGGGCCATCCGCTGCTGGCTCTCACGCAGATCATCCGAAAGGCGCGCCGCGCGGATGACGTCCTGGCTCAGTTCGTAGCCCATCGCCGCCAGGATACCCATATAGAACCAGCTCACTGTGATTGGCGCATAAATGATTCCCCACAACACCACGATCGCCTGCCCTGTCGCCGCCACAACAAAGAAAACTATGCTGCCGCCCACCAACAGCGCTTGCCGGCGGTCACCCCGCTGCCAGACGGTGATTGCGGCATCCGCGACAAAGATCACAAGCAACAGCAAGCTCAAGTGGGCGATAAGCATCCAAGGGTTCGGAACCCCCTCGGCGACAGCGACTGTTTCACCGAGGAAAGAGACGTGTCGCAGGGCGGTGATCTCACGGTAGTTGAGATTCGGGGTGCAAATAAAATTGAGGATCAGCGACAGGGTACGCACACCGCAGACTGTCCAGGCCAACCACAACCGCCCAGCCCGCAGATAGAGCCGCACGAATCCGACGAGCGACACGATCAGCACCCAGGCGGGCACATGAGCCCACCGCACCGCCATGGCAAATGCTCCGGGCGTCTCCGCCCGCATCGTCAAAAACTCACATCCCGCAAAGACCGTTGTCGCCACCGCCGTCAGGGCAAAGAGCAGATTGGCCCGCGCCTCACGTCGCTGCCACCAGACCAGCAAATGCAGCAGCGCCAGCGTGAGGCAGGCGGATGCGATCATCGCCCATATGATGGTGACCCAGCTCATGGCGTCTCAGTGGGCTTGAGGTTGGCGCAGATTGAACACGGAGGAGTGTACCAGCCAGCCCACGCTCAACGCCAGCCCACGCCAGACTACCTCGCAGGAAAATTCACGAAGAATACGACTCGCCCTGACCCCGGAATGTCGAAAAAAGGCAGATAGTGTTCACCCGAACACTGTTAGTTTTGACAGTATCGGAGATTTCCAGAAACGTCTATAAATGGCGCCGTGAACACTGCTTGCTTTATCCCCGACGCCGGCTCCGCGGAGCGGACGCGCGTGCTGACGGAGAGACCTAAAGATGATGCTGGTGAACTCTCTCGTTTCCACGGGTGAAAATAAAAACCTGTGAAAGCAAGCAACCAAAGACAAAGAAGGACAACAAGAGCTGTATCTCAGTTAGAGAAACTACTCATATGAAAAAAACAATCGTCTTAACCGTTGTGGCGATTGCGTCGCAAGCAGTCGCGATCTTCGCTGGAGAACCGATAGTATCTTCGAAGCAAGTTATCGCTCCACCGCTGCCGCCACCGCTTTCGTTCTTCAGAGGGAACGAATTCGATATTGGAGCCTTCGCGACCTACGTAACCGGGACGAATGGAGGGGGAACAAGGACAAGGGAATCAGTGATTGATGAAGGCACCACCTTCACACTCTCCTCCAGCGGCAGCCCCTATGGTTGGGGTGGAGGCATGGATTTCACTTATGGTCACCTTGGAAATATGCAGGTATCAGGTTCCAAGGTGCGGGCGTAGCACTCACGACCCAAACTTTGACAGTCACCGGCAGCAACGGTTTCAGTAGGTCTGGTACAGGCAGTTCGGAGGCAGGCGTGATCTCCGGAGACTTAATGCTGCGACTTCCGTTGGATGATTTCTGGCCGGCTGTTCACTTGGCGCCATACGTATTCGGCGGCGGCGGCGGCGTTTTCACCGGCGCGGGAGGAGAAACGATAAATACCCGATTCCCAGAGGTAAATGAGCGGTTCAATAATGCATCTGCGAACGTATCAAACAATCGCGGGCTCGCGAACATCGGCGGTGGAGCCGAGTATCGGTTTACTCCCCATATCGGAGTCTTTGGCGAGGCTGGCTATAACTGGGTCGCGGGTGGGAATCATGAGCGCAATTCGGGTGTGAAAGACTTTGTACAGGTCAATTTTGGCCTCAGATTCGCCTTCTAAGTAAGGAATTAACGCAGCGAAGCGACTGGCGGAGCTCAACCGGGCTCCGCCCGCTAGAAAAAACAAATTAAAGGCGCCTAACTCGATGAAATCGATCACCCTCTTTGCAATTCTCTCTTTGGCATCCTTCCACCTGAGTTCACTGCCGGCTAGCGCAGCGAATCAGGAGGCGACCGACAAAGAAACCATCTTTAATAACGCCAAGGCATTCGTTGATGCCTTTGAGAAAGGCGACGCCAACGCTGTGGCCGCATTTTGGGCCGAGGACGGCGATTATGTCGATCTCGACGGGCGCCATTTGCAGGGCCGCACCGCCATCGAAGATGCATTCAAGGAGTTCTTCAAGGAGAACAAGGGCCTCAAGCTGCGTATCGATGTGAAGTCGGTACGCTTCGTCACGCCAGACGTGGCCACTGAGGACGGGACCTCGTCGGTCATTCCACCGGACGGCGCGCCTCCCAGACCAGCCAGCTACGCCAATGTTCATGTCAAAAAGGCCGGACAGTGGTTTTTGCAGAGCGTGCGTGAAGCGCCTTACACTCCCCCTGGCAACTACGAACACCTGCACGGACTCGACTGGGTTGTTGGCGAATGGGTTGATGAGGGAGACGGGCCGGAAATCGACCACGTCACCTTCGAATGGTCGGAGGATGGTAATTTCCTCATCTCCACCCAGGACGTGACAGTGAAGAACACTTTGGTATCTCGTGCTACGGAGTGGATCGGATGGGATCCAGCCAGCTCCCAAATCCGCTCTTGGAGTTTTGTGGCTGACGGCTCCGTCGGCGAGAATACCTGGAGCACCGAAGGCGACCAGTGGATTGTCAAGACTAATGCGACCCTGCCCAACGGGAAGAAACTCGCGGCGACGAATATTCTCACTCGCAACGGTCCCGACGAAATCACGTGGCAATCGAAGGATCGAACGCTCGATGGCAAGGCACTGCCGGATGTAGCGGAAATCAAGATGAAACGTGTACCCTGAATGACATCTCAGTTTAACTATCAACGACTAAACCTCCAAAAATTACTATGTTACGCAAAATCCTCCCTCTCACTGTTGCCCTCTGCTTGGCAACGCTTCTCATCTCTGCCGACGCCCTAGCCTGGGGCGGCGGTAGTTGGAGTCACTCCGGCTCCGGCAGCTACGGCGGCGGTAGTTGGAATCGTTCAGGATCGACTTCCTACACCGGCCGTGGTGGGAATACCTATTCCACCAGTCACTCCGGCTCCGGCAGCTACAGCGGCGGCGGCTATCATTACGGTGGCGGCTACGGTGGCTATCACTACGGCGGAGGGTCCTACGGTGGCGGTGGAGCGGCGTATTACGGCGGGGGATTTCATCCAGGAAGTTTCGTCGCTGGGTACGCGTCCGGAGTCTATAATTCCCAGTAGTACTAACCTTCTCAAGAACTCAAGCGGGGAGACGTTCACACGAATTGGACCAGAGTCCAAGTGACATTCCGACTGTTAATCTGCACAATCTGCGTCTGCATCTCAGACGGCGTTCCACTTCGTTGAATTAAGCGGTTCGGCTGTGTGCCCCCTCAAAAAAACTCAGATGAAAACCTACTCAAATGCTTTGAACGGCCTCGATCCGTGTCGAGGTCTTTTTCACGTAGAATAGTTGCGAATGGCGATGCTGCTCGGTACCGTGAACCTGGGCGACATTCGCAGCCGCTGGGCCTATGTGCCGGGTGCCTACTGGCGGCATCCCAAAGGCCCCGGCAGCACGATCGAAGGCCGCGAGGACCATCCGGTGGTCCATGTGGCATTCGAGGATGTCGAGGCCTACGCGGCGTGGGCCGGCAAGGCGCTGCCCACCGAGGCGGAATGGGAATTTGCCGCCCGCGGCGGATTGGACGGCGCGATGTTTTCCTGGGGAAACGAGTTCACCCCCGACAACCACTACATGGCGAACACCTGGCAGGGCCCTTTCCCGTACCGCGACCAGGGCCTGGACGGATTTGTAGGCCGCTCGCCAGTCGGCTCGTTCCCGCCCAACGGCTACGGTCTCTACGACATGATCGGCAATGTTTGGGAATGGACCACTGACTGGTATTCCGACCACCATCCGCCGAAGGCCGAGGGGCCGTGCTGCGTACCGCGCAATCCGCAGGGCAGCCTGCAAGCCTTGAGCTACGACCCGACGCAGCCCAGCATCCGTATCCCGCGCAAGGTTATCAAGGGCGGCTCCTATCTCTGCGCGCCGAACTACTGCCGGCGCTACCGTCCGGCGGCGCGGCATCCGCAGATGATCGACACCGGCACCTGTCATATCGGATTTCGTTGTGTGATACACCCAAAGACTACCTAGACCAAAGAGGAGAAGAAAAAGAACAACATGAAGAAGATGAATCGGCGCCAGCTGTTTCTTTCATCGGCCAAGGCCGCACTCGCAACAATGTTTGGCGGCTCGTGGCTGTTTAAAGGAGAGGCCAAGGCGCAGACGCCCGGGCCGGGTGCGGGTGCAGCATCTCAGGTGCGCGAGTCAGTCGGCAACGCCATCGGCTCGCCCGACGGCACCCGCACAATACCAGGCGACGTTCTGCCGGCGCCCGATCTACCGTTCGGCGGCACAATCAATCTCAATGCTGCCCAGTCCAAGCCATGGTGGCAACCGCGGGTGGTGCCGCCCGAGGGGGCGCCCAACATTCTGCTGATCATGACTGACGACGTGGGCTTTGCGGCGCCATCCACCTTCGGCGGCGTGATTCCCACTCCTGCGCTGGACCGCGTTGCCGCAAATGGCCTGCGCTACACCAATTTCCATTCGACCTCGCTCTGCTCGCCTACCAGGGCGGCGCTGATCACTGGCCGCAACCACCATTCGGTCGGCTTCGGCGTGGTCTCGGAGGCAGCGTCGGGCTTCCCCGGTTACGACAGCCTGATCGGTAAGGAATGCGCGACCATCGGCCGCATCCTGCTGGAGAACGGCTACCGGACCTCATGGTTTGGCAAGGACCACAACACGCCGACCTGGACCGCGAGTCAGGCCGGCCCATTCGACCAGTGGCCGACTGGCATGGGGTTCGAATACTTCTATGGCTTCGTCGGCGGCGATTCCAATCAATGGCAGCCGAATCTTTTCCGCAACACCACCGCGATCTATCCCTATGTCGGTAAGCCCGAGTGGAACCTGATCACGGCGATGGCGGATGACGCGATTCACTGGCTGAACCAGCTGAACGACATCAATCCGTCGCTTCCGTTCTTCCTGCATTACGTGCCGGGGGGCACTCATGCACCGCACCACCCAACCCCGGAATGGGTACAGAAGATCACCGACATGCACCTGTTCGACGAGGGGTGGAATGCGTTGCGCGACAAGATTTTCGCCAACCAGAAGCGCCTGGGCGTAATCCCAGCAGACGCGAAGTTGACGCCGTGGCCCGACGATCTTCTGAAGCGCTGGGATACCCTGAGCGACGAGGAAAAGAAGCTGTTTATCCGCCAGGCAAACGTCTATGCCGCCTACCTGGCCTACACAGATCACGAGATCGGCCGTGTCATCCAGGCGGTTGAAGACATGGGCAAGCTCGACAACACACTGATCATCTACATTAGCGGCGACAACGGCGCCTCGGCTGAGGGCTCGCCCAATGGCACGCCCAGCGAGGTGTTGCAGTTCAATGGCATCGAGCTGCCGGTGGCAGAGCAGATGAAGTGGTATGACGTCTGGGGCACCGACCAGACCTACAACCACTTCGCCGTGCCGTGGTCCTGGGCATTCGACACGCCCTACAAGTGGATGAAGCAAATTCCATCCTTCTTCGGCGGCACGCGGCAGGGCATGGCAGTTTCCTGGCCGGCACGCATCACGGACAAGGGCGGCATCCGCTGGCAGTTCCACCATGTCATCGACATCGTGCCAACGCTGCTGGAAGTCACTGGCATCCAGGGGCCGAACATGGTCGACGGCATTGCGCAGAAACCGATCGAAGGCGTGAGCATGGTCTACACCTTCGGCAAGGCCAATGCGGACGCGCCCTCCAGGCGTACCACCCAATACTTTGAGATGATGGGGGTGCAAGGTTTGTATAATGATGGCTGGATGCTAAGCGCAGTTCCCGTCCGGCCGCCATGGGAACTGCTGGGCACGGCGATCCTGAACCCCGCCAGCGCGTACAAGTTCGAGCTGTACGAAGTCCGGAGCGATTGGACACAATTCACCGACGTGGCCGCTGCTAATCCGGCCAAGATGCGGGAGATGACGGACTTGATGTTCGCCGAGTTTGCCAAGTACCAGGTACTGCCGCTGGATGCCTCGGTGGCGACGCGACTGGTGACCCCTCGCCCGGACGTGTCCGGAGGCCGCAGGGTGTTCAACTACGCGGGAGTACCAGTCACCGGCACGCCGCGTGGCACGGCGCCGAGCCTACTCAACACGTCTTACACCATCACGGCGGAGATTGAAGTGCCGCAGGGGGGCTCCGAGGGCATGATCGTGACCGACGGCGGGCGTTTCGGGGGGTACGGCCTCTATCTGCTGAAAGGCAAACCAGTATTCCTGTGGAACCTGCTGGACCTGAAACGGGTACGCTGGGAAGGCCCTGATGTGCTGCCACCCGGAAAGCACACCCTTGAATACGACTTTGCCTATGACGGGCTGGGTTTCGCGACGCTGGCGTTCAACAACATCAGCGGGATCGGGCGTTCCGGGACTGGGACCTTCAAGGTAGACGGGAATGTGGTCTCAACCCAGAAGCTCGACCGGACGGTGCCGCTGACGTTGCCCTGGGACGAAACCTTCGACATCGGGTCAGATACCGGCACACCGGTAGATGACCATGCCTACCAGGTACCGTTTGCGTTCACCGGCAAGATTGACAAGCTGACGATCACGGTGGCGCCGCCCAAGCTGACGCCAGAGGACTTGAAGAAGCTGGAGGCTGCCAACCGCGCCGCTCAAGACGCGATCTAGCATTCCGGCGCATAGAAACAATCGGTTGGCCTGTGCGGCTGACGGATTGCTTTCACGCGTCAACTCCGGTGACCTACTATTTTTACAAAAACTTTCTGCGAATTATCGCGAGCCACGCCAAAGAAACCAACACATAACAAACTTACCCGGCTCCGTGCACGAAAGGGAAAAAAAAGCACGCTAAGCCTTTCCGTTAGGTAATTGCACAAAAACAAAAGGGGTCAGGATTTGATTACAGCTCGTTTCACCGCAAATCCGGGTGCCGACTACCTTATCTTTTCCGGTCATTCGGTTTGTCTGAAAACGTTGCCTACCGCGCATCGTTCACGAGGAAAACAGCGTCCTTTATCGTGCTCTATGTTCCCTTTCGTGCCGTCACCCCAAGTTTGAACCGCATTTCCCTCCTATTCAACCGGTGTCGATGAGGCAAACGAGTGGCTCGCGGACACGCGGCGAGGCAAATCCGATTCGTGAGCTTCGCGAAACACTAACGCTGCCGCGACCGCTGTTCGCGCGTCTTATGGGTTGGGGCTGCCAGCAGTAATGGAGGATAATCCCGAGCTCGGGATTACGTTCGATTGCTCCCCTTACCCTATTCCCAGTCGCGAATGCGAGGGCGCCCAGGACTACCGTAAGGTGACGCATGAGGTCAGAGCCCATCCGTTTATGACGATTGGCAGTCGACCTGGTGTACGAAAGGCAGTAGATATTCCTCGGAGTCGCGAGCAACGCGTTGTAATCGGATCCTACCAAAACCTTTGGGTTCGAGCATTTCCACCGCAAGCGCTACAATTGTCTTGGTCGCGTTGCCCTTGGTGCGCACCCTAGGCTTGGACTCATCACGGTCAGTAATTGCGATATATGTCTCGTCAACCTCGACCGTGCCTTTGCGCTGCTCGCGACCAGCGCGCACCATGGCGCGTCGAAAGCGATGCAACATCGTCCATGCGGTTTGATAGCTGCCCAAGCCGAGAACGCGCTGTAGCCCCAGGGCGCTAACGCCGTGTTTTTGGCTGGTTAGATGCCAGGCTGCAGCCATCCAGACCTTTAGCGGCGTGCGGGTCTTGTCGAATAGCGTGCCTGCTGTGACAGTGGCCTGATGTCGGCACGACTGACAAACGAGCCGCATACGAGTTCCCCGATACGGCTCCCGCACGAGGCCGCACCGTGGACAGATGAACCCTTCAGACCAACGCAGCCGCTCCAAATAAGCCGCGCAGGCCTCATCGGTGGCAAACCAACTCAAGAACTGGCTCCAAGTTCGGTTCGTCGGTTCAGTGGGCGATGGACGCGAACTTCTCGCTGAGGCGGAGCGGCTCCGTCCTGACGTCATCGTGCTCGACATCACCATGCCGCGCTTCGACGGCATCGCAGCGGCGCGCCAACTCCTGCGCTCGCACCGGCCTGCGCCTGGTCTTCCTGACGGTCCACGAAGACGCCGACTTCGCCAAGGCCGCAATCGATGCGGGCGGACTCGGCTATGTCGTTAAGGCGCGGCTCGCTTCCGACCTCCTGCCCGCCATCCGGGCAGCGCTCGCCGATCGCCGCTTCATCTCGCCCACCCTGCGCCTCGATGAGGAAAGATTGACCTTTCCCGATCCCCCCAGATAATCCAACACTAACACGCGGAAAACAATGAAACGAAAGTTAATCCATAACGGTTTGTCACTGCTGACAGCCGTC
>Ga0209656_10003312_pt1 | contig 10435 bp, 12 predicted proteins | sample BogFormECP12_OM2_FD_188239 | JGI IMG/M metagenome (GOLD analysis project Ga0209656, IMG submission 188239) | Bog forest soil microbial communities from Calvert Island, British Columbia, Canada - ECP12_OM2 (SPAdes) (version 2) | ecosystem: Environmental > Aquatic > Freshwater > Wetlands > Bog ... | reverse complement strand
GAGCTGCCCGCAGCCGAGGAGCCGACGGCGCCCAACGGGGAGGTCGCCTCCTGATGGCCGCCCTCAGCGTCACCCAGCGCCGCTCGAGCAACGGCGCCGACCGCAAACAGCTCGACACGCTGCGCTCGCTCGGCCTGCGTCGGATCGGACACACCGTCGAGGTCAACGACTCCGCGCAGGCGCGGGGCATGCTGCACGCGGTCCGACACCTCGTCGAGGTCCAGGAGCAGCGATGAGCCCGGCCTCGAACGATGGCAACGAGCGGGTCGGCCTGCACAGCCTCGCCCCCGCCCCGGGCAGCCGCCGCCCCCGCAAGCGGGTCGGTCGCGGCGAAGGGTCCGGGACCGGCAAGACCTCCGGTCGCGGGCAGAAGGGCGCCGGCGCCCGCTCCGGCAGCAAGCGCCGGGCGGCATTCGAAGGCGGCCAGATGCCGATCCACATGCGCATGCGAAAGCTGCGCGGCCCGCACATGAAGAAGTCGATGCCCTTCGAGCCCTTCCGCACCCACACCCAGCCGGTCAACCTGGCCGACCTCGAGAGCCGCTTCGACGCGGGCGCGGAGGTGACCGTCGAGCTGATGCGCTCCCGCGGGCTTGCGACCCGCAAGGAGATCCCGGTCAAGGTCCTCGGCCGGGGCGAGCTCACGAAGGCCCTGACCGTCCATGCCCACGGCTTCAGCGCGAGCGCCCGCGAGCGCATCGAGGCGGCCGGCGGCAGCTGTCAACTGCTCGAGGCCTGATCGCCGCGCGGCGGCCGGCTCGAAGCGGAGAGGCCCAGGCGCACATCCACTAGAATCGGCCGTCGCAGCCGGTCGGGGCCCTGACCCCGGCCCACGGCCCGAGCCAGCCCATGCTCTCGACAATCCTGAACGCCTTCCAGGTCGCGGACATCCGCAAGAAGATCTTCTTCACGGCGTTGATGCTGCTGATCTACCGGTTCGGCTCGCACGTCCCGGTGCCGGGCGTGAACCTCACCGCCGTCGACCGCATCCAGAAGGAATTCGGCGGTTCCAACATCCTCGGCCTGCTGAACCTGTTCTCGGGCGGCGGCCTGTCCCGGATCGCGATCTTCGCCCTGGGCATCATGCCCTACATCACCGCCTCGATCATCCTGCAGCTGCTGCAGGTGGCGGTCCCTTCGCTCGAGAAGCTCTCCAAGGAAGGCGAAGTGGGGCAGGCCCGGATCACGCAGTACACCCGCTACCTGACGGTCGGCCTCGCGTTCGCCCAGTCGATCGGCTACGTGTTCCTGTTCCACACGCTACAGGCGAAAGCGGGCGAAAAGGTCGTCACGCACTTCGACGCACCCCACATCTTCCTGATCGTGATCTGCCTGACGACCGGCTGCATCCTGCTGATGTGGATCGGCGAGCTGATCACCCAGCGGGGGATCGGCAACGGCATCTCGCTGCTGATCTTCGCCTCGATCGTGTCCCGCCTGCCCGGCGGGATCCAGTCGTGGTGGACGACCAACGACCAGGTCTTCAAGGTCATGCTGCCGTTCCTCGTCCTCGCCGTGGTGGCAGGGATCGTGTTCGTCCAGGAAGGCCAGCGCCGGATCCCGGTGCAGTACGCAAAGCGCGTGATCGGACGCCGGATGACCGAGGGCGGCCAGACCTACCTGCCCCTGCGTGTGAACATGGCCGGCGTGATCCCGGTGATCTTCGCGGCCAGCCTGATGGCCTTCCCGCCGACGATCGGGCAGCTCGTCAAAACGCACTGGGGCACGAAGCTGTCGGACTTCTTCACCCCCAACGGGTGGCACTACGTGCTCGGCGAGTCGATCCTGATCATCATCTTCACCTACTTCTACACCGCGGTCACGTTCAACCCCGTCGACCAGGCCGACAACCTCAAGAAGTACGGTGGCTTCATCCCCGGGGTGCGCCCGGGCCGCCCGACGGCCGAGTTCCTGGACCGGATCCTCGCCCGCCTGACGTTCCCCGGCGCCCTCTTCCTGGCCGCCGTGGCGGCGCTCCCGGCGATCCTGATCGCACGCACGCATCAGCAGTTCTACTTCGGCGGCACGTCGATCCTGATCGTGATCGGGGTGGCGCTGGAAACGATGAAGCAGCTCGAGGCGCAGCTGATGATGCGCAGCTACGAGGGTTTCCTCAAGTAGTTCCAACGTGGGCGCAGGGGCGCTCCCAGCGCTGGCGTCGAGCACTGGCGAGCAGGTAGGCTGACCCCCTCGTGTCCGAGCTGAACCTGATCCTGCTCGGTCCGCCGGGTGCCGGCAAGGGCACCCAGGCTGACCGCTTGAGCGAGGACTTCTCGTTGCCCCACATCTCAACCGGCGACATCCTTCGCGCCCAGGTCGCCGACGGCACCGAGCTCGGACGCAAGGCGAAGAGCTACATGGACGCCGGCGACCTCGTGCCCGACGACGTCATCATCGGCATGATCGTCGACCGCCTCGGCGAGGGGGACGCCCGCGACGGCTTCCTCCTCGACGGCTTCCCCCGCAACGAGCAGCAGGCCGACGCGTTGGGGACCGCGCTCGTCGGTCTCGACCGGCGGCTGACGGCGGCGCTGCTGATCGACGTGCCCGACGAGGACGTCGTCAGGCGCCTCGCCGGACGGCGGGTGTGCGTGCTCAACCCGAGCCACATCTACCACGTCGACTTCGACCCCCCCAAGCACGCGGACGTGTGTGACCAGGACGGCGCCCGCCTGATCCAGCGCGACGACGACCGCGAGGAGACGATCCGTCACCGCCTCGAGGTCTACCACGGCCAGACCGAGCCCCTGATCGCCTACTACGACCGCGCCGGGCTGCTCCGCCGCTTCGACGGGCGCCGCAGCGCCGACGAGGTCCACGGCCACCTGCGCGCGGCGGTTGCAACGCTGCGCCTCGAGGACACCCTCTAGCCCGCGGCGGGAGCGCCAGCTAAGCTCCCCAGGGTGATCATCAAGAAGTCCCCGGAGGAGATCGACAGCATGGGCAGGGCGGGCGAGGTGCTCGTCGACACGCTCGAGCTGCTCGCGGGCCAGATTCGCCCCGGGGTCAGCACGGCGGAGCTCGACAAGGCCGCCGAGCGCTACATCCGCTCCCGCGGGGCGACACCCACGTTCAAGGGCTACCGCGGCTTCCCGGGCTCGATCTGCGCCTCACCCAACGCGATGATCGTCCACGGCATCCCCGGCCCGTACCGGCTCGCCGGAGGCGACATCATCTCGATCGACGTGGGCGTCACGCTCGACGGGTGGGTGGCCGATGCCGCCCGCACGTTCCGGGTCGGCGAGATCTCCCCGCAGGCCCGCAACCTGCTCGCGGCCACCGAGGAGGCGCTGATCTCCGGCGTCGCCCAGTGTCGGGCGGGCAACCGCATCGGCGATGTCTCCAGCGCGATCCAGGCCGTCGCCGAGGACGCCGGACTGTCCGTCGTGCGGTCCCTCGTCGGCCACGGCGTGGGGCGCAGCATGCACGAGGATCCCCAGGTCCCCAACTACGGCAAGCCCGGCAAGGGGCCCCTGCTCGAGGAGGGCATGGTGCTTGCGATCGAGCCGATGACCACGGCCGGCCGTCCGGCCGTCCGCGTCGCCGGCGACGGCTGGGCGATCTTCTCCCAGGACGGCTCGCCCACGGCGCACTTCGAGTTCACGGTCGCGATCACCGGGGACGGGCCGCGTGTCCTCACGCCCTGGAACGAGCGCCTCGGCCGCGCCGAGCCGCTGGCCGAGGGCGTCGTCGGCGGGCGTTGAGCCGGGCGACAGCCGGGGACGCCCCGCTGCGGACAGACACGCTCGAGCGGGCGCCTTGCCGCTGTCGAACCTTGCTACCATCTGGGGTCCTGCCCTAGCGTCAGCCACAGCGGCGCCAGGGCATATCCTCGACCAGGTAGCGGCGGCCGCACCGGCAGCCAGAGCCTCGTCGCCGGAACCCAGCCGCCGAAAGGGATCATGAAGGTACGACCGTCGGTCAAGCCGATGTGCGAGAAATGCAAGATCATCCGCCGCCACGGGGTGGTGCTGGTGATCTGCCAGAACAAGCGCCACAAGCAGCGCCAGGGCTAGATGGCACGCATCGCCGGAGTCAACCTGCCCCTGAACAAGCGTTCGGAAATCGGCCTCACCTACATCTATGGGATCGGACGTTCCACGTCCGCCAAGCTGCTCGGCGAGGTCGGGGTCAACCCGGACACCTACGTCCGCGACCTGACCGAGGACGAGGTCGTCAAGCTGCGCGACGCGATCGACGAGTCGCTCACCGTCGAGGGAGACCTCCGGCGCGAGCGCTCCCAGGACATCAAACGGCTGCAGGAGATCGGCTGCTACCGGGGCCTGCGTCACCGCCGCGGGCTGCCCGTGCGCGGCCAGAAGACGAAGACCAACGCGCGCACCCGCAAGGGCCCCAAGCGCATGCAGGTGGCCGGCAAGAAGAAAGCCGGCAAGAAGTGAGGGCTCGCTGATGCCACCCGCACCCAAACGCGCCCGCGGCCGGCGCAAGCCGAAAAAGAACATCCCCGTCGGACAGGCCCACATCAAGACGTCGTTCAACAACACGATCGTCTCGCTCACCGACACGCAGGGCAACGTGATCGCCTGGGAGTCCGCCGGCGGAGCAGGCTTCAAGGGCTCGCGCAAGTCGACCCCGTTCGCCGCGCAGGTGACGGCCGACGCGGCGGCCCGCAAGGGCCTCGAGCAGGGCCTCCAGAAAGTGGAGGTCTTCGTCAAGGGCCCGGGGTCCGGGCGCGAGACGGCGATCCGCTCGCTGCAGGCCGCCGGCCTCGACGTGACCGGCGTCAAGGACGTCACCCCCCAGGCCCACAACGGCTGCCGCCCCCGCAAGCGGCGGAGGGTCTGAGCGATGGCCCGCGACACCAGTCCCCAGTGCAAGCAGTGCCGCCGCGAGGGCCAGAAGCTGTTCCTCAAGGGCGAGCGCTGCCTGACCGACAAGTGCGGCGTCGAGCGACGCTCCTACCCGCCCGGCGAGCATGGCCGCGGGCGCATGAAACAGAGCGAGTACCGCGTCCAGCTGCGCGAGAAGCAGAAGGCCCGTCGCTACTACGGCGTGCTCGAGAAGCAGTTCCACGGTTACTACGTGAAGGCCTCCCGTCAGCCCGGGATCACGGGTGAGAACCTGCTCGCGCTGCTGGAGTGCCGGCTCGACAACGTGCTCGTGCGTCTGGGCTTCGCCGCGTCCCGGCGCCAGGCACGCCAGCTCATCCGCCACGGGCACTGGACCGTGAACGGCCGGCGGGTGGACATCCCCAGCTACCAGGTGCGTGCGGGCGACGTGATCGCGATCAAAGCAAGCACGCCTGCGACGCAGGTCGTCAGGGACGCGACCGAGCTGACGGGGCAGATCCCGGCCTGGCTGCAGGCCGATCACGAGTCGCTCACCGCGAAGGTGCTGCGCAAGCCGGAGCGCCGCGAGGTGGCCGCGCCGGTGCAGGAGCAGCTCATAGTCGAGCTGTACTCGAAGTAGGGACTCATTTCCGCGCTCCGTCGAAGGGCGGCGGCGCACCCGAGAAGCCGGCGTCGATGGGACACCGGTGCGACACCAAAACGACGTTAGGACTCTCATGCTCGACTTCCAAATCCCCCGGATCACAAGCGAGTCCGTGGAGCAGAATCGTGGCACCTTCACGATCGAGCCGCTCGACCGCGGCTTCGGCTACACGTTCGGCAACTCGCTTCGCCGTGTCCTGCTCTCCTCGCTCGCCGGCGCCGCGGTCACGAGCGTCCGAATCGAGGGCGTCGCGCACGAGTTCTCGACGATCCAGGGCGTGACCGAGGACGTGACCGACATCGTCCTGAACCTCAAGGGCGTGGTGTGCCGCATGCACTCGGACGCCAGCGAGGTGGAGGCGCCGCTCGTGGTCACCGGACCCGGCGAGATCACCGCCAAGGACATCGACCTGCCGGCCGGGGTGGAGATCCTCAACCCCGACCTGCACATCGCCACGCTCGAGAAGAAAACCAAGCTCGAGCTGTACATGACGATCGGCCGCGGCCGCGGCTACCGTCCGGCCGAGGAGAACAAGTCGGCCGACCAGCCGATCGGCGTGATCCCGATCGACTCGATCTTCTCGCCCGTCCGGCGCGTCGCATACGCCGTCGAGCAGGCCCGTGTGGGGCAGAAGACCGACTTCGACAAGCTCACCCTCGACATCGAGACCGACGGCTCGATCGACCCCCAGGCCGCGCTGCGGGAGGCGGCCGAGCTGCTGATCTCCCAGTTGGCGATCTTCACCGACGCCGACCGCATCCAGGAGCTTCGGGCGACCCCCGGCGGGCAGCTCGACGGCCATGGCCTCGCGGTCGGTGGCGGCGCCCCGGCGGCCCTGCAGGGCGAGGAGTGGGGCATCCTGATCGAGGAGCTGGAGCTCGGCGTGCGGTCCTACAACTGCCTCAAGCGGGCAGGTATCCAGACCGTCGGCGACCTCATCTCCAAGTCCGAGGCCGAGCTCAACGCGATCCCGAACTTCGGCAAAAAGTCGATCGACGAGGTCATCGAAACGCTCCACGCGAGGGGCTTGAACCTCCGCCAGGACTAGCCGCGAGCAGGATCTCCGGCGCGCCGCGGCGTCCTCGCCGGGGTCCGCGCCGGCGCGCCGCGCTCGCCACGTCCCCCGATCGCTTGGCCCTGACCGCCCCGGGCATCTACACTCCGACACCAATGCGCCACCAAAAGACACGCAACAAGCTCAGCCGTGACTCCGCCCACCGCAAGGCGCTGCTGATGAACCTCAGCAAGGAGATCATCGAGCACGAGCGGATCACGACGACCGAGGCCAAGGCCAAGGCCGTCAAGCCACACGTCGAGAAACTGATCACGCTCGCCAAGCGGGGCGACCTGCACGCCCGCCGCCAGGCCCTCTCGACGCTCTCGCAGGACAAGTTCACCGTCCACAAGCTGTTCGCGGAGGTGGGTCCGCGCTACGCGGAGCGCCCCGGGGGCTACACCCGCATCCTCAAGCTCGGCCCGCGGCGCAGCGATGCGACCGAGATGGTGCTGATCGAGCTCGTCTGAGCCGTTCCGGCGGCGCCGCCGGGCCCGCGCGGGATGACCACGAAGCTGACGATCGAGTACGACGGGAGCGGCTTCGCGGGCTGGGCGCGCCAGCCGGGAAAGCGGACGGTCCAGGAGGAGCTCGAGCGCGTGCTGCAGAGGATCCTCGGCGAGCGGGGCCACGACAAGGAGCCCCTGCGGCTGACGGTGGCCGGACGCACGGACAGCGGCGTCCACGCCTGGGGGCAGGTGGCCAGCTACGAGCACGAGGCGCTCGACCCGCTGCGCATGAACGGCATGCTCCCCGACGACGTCGCGGTGCTCGCCTGCGAACCCGCCCCGGTCGGCTTCGACGCCCGCCGGGACGCCCTCAGCCGCACCTACTGCTACAGGGTGCTCGCCCGGCGCACCCGCAGCGTGTTCGAGCGGGGGCGATCGTTCTGGTGGACCGGGCCACTGGAGCGCGAGCTGCTGGGGCAGTGCGCCGCTCTCCTGCCCGGCCGCCACGACTTCACGGCCTTCACCCCGTCGGAAACGGAGCACTCGTGGTTTCACTGCCAGGTGACCCGGGCGGAGTGGATCGACCGCGGCGAGCTGCTCGAGTTCTGGATCGAGGCGGACATGTTCCTGCGCCACATGAACCGCGTCCTCGTCGGCACGATGCTCGAGGTCGCCGGCGGCAGGCGCCCCCTGCACGAGTTCGCGCAGCTGCTGGAGGGGCGCCCGCGGGGGCTCGCCGGCAACACGGCCCCGGCGCACGGGCTCGCGCTCGCGAGCGTCGCCTACGGCGACGGTTGAGGGCCGCGGGGAGGAACCGCAGCGGCCCCTATGCTGGTCCCGTGAACGGCAAGCTCAACGTCCTGCTCACGAACGACGACGGCATCGAGGCGGACGGTCTGCAGGCGATGCGCCGCGCCCTCGCAGAGATCGAGGGGGTGCGCCTCGCCGTGATCGCCCCCGACGGCAACCGATCCGCGATGGCCCGCTCGATCACGACCCGCCGGCCCCTGTGGGTCGAGAAGGTCCCGTTCTCGGACGGGTCCTCCGGCTACGCCACGGACGGCACGCCCGTCGACTGCGTACGCCTCGCGAGCCTCGGCCTGATCGAAGACTTCCAGGCCGAGCTCGTTGTCTCCGGAATCAACCACGGCGCGAACCTGGGCGATGACATCACCTACTCCGGAACCGTCGCGGCGGCCCTGGAGGGGGTCGTCCTCGACCTGCCGGCGATCGCCGTCTCCCAGCAGTCGGGGGCGGGCAAACTCGACTACAACTTCGACGGCGGCTTCGGCTTCGAGGTGGCCGCGTCGTTCGTCGCCGCGCTCGTGCGGAAACTGGACGCGGTGCCCCTGCCCAAGCGGACGCTGCTGAACGTCAACGTCCCCGCCGGAGCACCGAGCGGGGTGGAGGTGACGAGCCTCGGCAAGCGGATCTACCGCGACGAGCTGAAGCTCGAGAGCGAGGAGGCCCATCGCCGCCGCTACTGGATCTACGGCGCCTACCCGGGCTTCCACGACGAGCCCGGCACGGACCTCGCGGCCGTACACGCCGGCCGGATCGCCGTGACGCCGATCCACTTCGACCTCACCGACCATGCGAGCCTCGAGGCGTTGCGGCGCTTCGACCTCGAGGGGCTGCTCGAGCCGCTCGCGCCCGACACGGCGCCGTGAGCGCCCGCCAGAGCGCCGTCACGGGCTCGAAGGGGCCCACCGCCGAGACGCTCGCGCGGGCCGGCGAGCTGCGCTCCCAGCTCGAGCACCACGCCTACCGCTACTACGTCCTCGACGACCCCGAGATCGGCGACGACGTCTACGACGAGCTGATGGACGAGCTGCGCGGGCTCGAGCGCGCCCACCCCGAGCTGCGCACGCCCGACTCACCCACCCAGCGGGTTGGCGGCGAGCCCGTCGGGCGCCTCGAGAAGGTCCGCCACCCCGAGCCGATGCTCTCGCTCGGCAACGTCCGCTCGGAGGCTGAGCTGCGGGCGTGGGTGGAGCGGATGCGCAACCACCTCGCCCGCGAGGGCATCGAGGACCCGGCGTTCGGGTTCGTTGTGGAGCCGAAGATCGACGGCCTGGCGATCAGCCTGATCTATCGCGACGGCGTGCTCGAGCAGGGCGCCACACGCGGCAACGGGGAGGTCGGCGAGGACGTCACCCACAACCTCCGCACGATCGGCGCGATCCCCCTGCGCGTCGAGGGCGCCCCGCCCCTGCTCGAGGTCCGCGGCGAGGTCTACATGTCGCTGCGCGACTTCACGGCCCTGAACGAGCGTCGCGCCGAAGCGGGCGAGTCGACGTTCATGAACCCCCGCAACTCGGCGGCGGGGACGATCCGCCAGCTCGATCCGGCCGACGCGGCGAAGCGGCCGCTGTCGATCTGGTGCTACCAGGTGGGGGTCACGGCCGGGCTGAGCTTTGCGACCCACTCGCAGGCGCTCGCGTGGCTGCGCGAGCACGGCTTCCGGGTCAATCCCGGCATGCAGCTGCTCGCAGGGGTCGAGGAGGTGATCGCGCAGTGCCAGCAGTGGGAGCGCCGGCGCGGCGAGCTCGACTTCGAGATCGACGGGGCCGTCGTGAAGGTGGACGACCTCGAGCTGCAGCGCCGGCTCGGCTCGGTCGGGCGCGACCCCCGCTGGGCGGTCGCGTGGAAGTTCCCCCCCACGACGGCCGTGACGCGGCTCGAGAAGGTGATGTGGAACGTCGGCAAGTTCGGCGACCTGCGACCGTTCGCGCAGCTCGCGCCCGTCGCCGTGGGCGGCGTCACGATCAAGCTCGCCACCCTCCACAACGAGGAGGACATCATCCGCAAGGACATCCGCCCGGGCGAGGACGTGATCGTGGTGAGGGCCGGCGACGTGATCCCCCAGGTCGTCTCGCCGGCCCCCCACGTGGCCGAGCACGCCGATCGCCCGCCGGCGCCGACGCCGCCGGCGTACTGCCCCTTCTGCGCCACCGCGACCGTCAAGCCGGCGGACAGCGTGTTCACGATGTGCCCCAACCGCGACTGCCCCGCCCGGGCGTGGCAGCTGCTCAAGCACTTCGTCTCCCGCGGCGCGATGGACATCGAGGGGCTCGGCGAGAAGCAGGTGGCGCTGCTCCAGCAGCGAGGGCTCGTCTCCCGAGCCGGCGACTTCTACCGTCTGCGCGAGGAGCAGCTCCTCGAGCTCGAGGGCTTCGGTGAGCTGTCGGCGAGCAACCTGCTCGCGGCGATCGAGGCGTCCAAGCAGCGCCCGTTCGCACGGGTGCTGTTCGCGCTCGGGATCGAGGAGGTGGGTGAGGTGACCGGGCGCAACCTCGCCCAGCGCTTCCGCGGCATCGACGCACTGCTCGCCGCTCACTCGACCTCGTGGGCGCTCGGACGGATGCCGGCGATCGATCGACAGCTGCTGCGCCTCGCGACCTTCGAGCTCCTCGAACGTTCCGACGTCCCGGCGGCAGTCGTGATCGACGAGGCGGTCGAGCTCGAGCAGCGCGTC
>Ga0209656_10003311_pt1 | contig 10436 bp, 7 predicted proteins | sample BogFormECP12_OM2_FD_188239 | JGI IMG/M metagenome (GOLD analysis project Ga0209656, IMG submission 188239) | Bog forest soil microbial communities from Calvert Island, British Columbia, Canada - ECP12_OM2 (SPAdes) (version 2) | ecosystem: Environmental > Aquatic > Freshwater > Wetlands > Bog ... | reverse complement strand
CGGCACTCCACGCCGCGAGGCGAGGTACGCTCGCGGGCATGCTGAGCCCGCGCAATCGCGAGCTGTTGGGCCTGATCCCCTCCGCGCTGCTCGTCACGGCCGGCTTCACCGCGATCTTCATCCAGGCCGAGAACAGCTCGTCCGGGGCCTCGACCAACTTCACGCTCAACCATGCGTCGAGCGTGTCGCTCACTTACGGAGCGATCTTCCTCGGGCTGTGCCTGCTCGCGCACCTGGTGATCCGCTTCGCGCTTCCCTACGCCGACCCCTACATGCTGCCGCTGGCAGCCGTGCTCGCGAGCGTGGGGATCGTGATGGTCTACCGCATCGACCCGGTCCTCGCGCGCCAGCAGGCCCAGTGGATGGTCGTCGGGCTCGTCATGTTCGCGGCCACCATCCTGGCGCTGCGCCGCAGGGGAGTGGGCGTGCTCGAGCGCTATCGCTACACGATCGCGGCGGTCGGCATCGGCATGACCGTACTGCCGCGGCTGCCGGTGATCGGCGAGCAGGTCAACGGCGCCTACCTGGACGTGCATGTGGGCAGCGTCTCCTTCCAGCCGGCGGAGCTCGCGAAGGTCGCGATCGTGATCTTCCTGGCGAGCTACCTGCGCGACAATCGCCAGATCCTCGTCACCGCCGGGCGGCGGGTGCTCGGAGTGACGATCCCGCCGATGAAGCAGTTCGGCCCGATGCTGATCGTGTGGGGGGCGGCGATGGCGACGCTCCTGCTCACGCGCGAGCTCGGCACCTCGCTGATGTTCTACGGCGCATTCCTGGCGCTCCTGTACGTGGCGACGGGCCGACTCTCGTTCCCGCTGATCGGGCTCGCGCTGTTCGCTGTCGGCGCCTGGTTCGTCGCCGGGCATGTCAGCCACGTGCACGCCCGCGTGCTCGCGTGGGAACACCCCTTCGACCCGGCCCTCTACAACCGACCGGTAGGGGGCAGCTACCAGCTCGCGCAGTCGCTGTTCGCACAGGCCGACGGAGGTCTGCTCGGTACCGGCTTCGACCAGTCGCTGTTGCGGCTGCCCAACCAGGGTCAGCCGATCCTGCCGGTCCCGGAAAGCGACACGATCTACGCCGTGATCGTCAACGAGCTCGGCCTGGTGGGTGCCGCGGGCCTGCTGGTCGTCTACCTGCTGTTCGTGGCGCGGGGGCTGAAGACGGCGGTGCTCGCGCGCGACTCCTTCTCCAAGCTGCTCGCGACGGGGCTGTCGTTCATCATCGCCATGCAGGTGTTCGTGATCGTCGGCGGCGTGACCCGCGTGATTCCGCTGACCGGCGTCACGCTGCCCTTCGTCGCCTACGGGGGCTCCTCGGTCGTGATGAACTTCGTGCTGCTGGCATTGCTGCTGGTCATATCCGACCGTGCGCGTCGGCCCTATCCCCGATCGAGCCGATCCTGAGCGGGGCGGCCTCGGCTTCCCGGGGCCGGCGCGGAGAGAGACGAGGGCGGCGTCTGCGCAGGGAATGGCGGTCGGGCGTCGAAGACCATCCCGGAGATGCTGACCTCGACGATCTCGTGCGCCCGTCCGCGTATCCTCCTGCGGGCTGGGGATCCGCCACTGCACAGCCGATACGAGGGGCTGGCCGGTCCGCGATCGCAGGCGCGAGGCCTCTGCTCGCCGGCGGGCCTGCACAGGCGGCCGTGGCTCGAGCGCCTGCGCCACGCGCTCGCGGAGGATCTGTTCGTGCTGCACTACCAGCCGATCGTCTCGCTGCAGCCCGAGCGCACTGATGGCGGCGCGCGTGGGCGCATATCGCACTATGAGGCGCTCCTGCGTCTGGCCGACGAACCCGACGGGAGCCTCGTGGGGCCGGCCGTGTTCCTGCCGGCCGCCGAGCGCTACGGGCTGATCCGGGATATCGACCGGATGGTGCTCGCCAAGGTCACCGCGCTGCTCGCCGATCACGGGTCCGGGCGTGCCCGTGCCTGGCCGGGCCCTCGCATCGCGATCAACCTCTCAGGCGTGTCGGTCACCGACGGCGGGATGCTCGAGGAGATCGAGCGCCGGCTCGCGCTCGCGGGGGCCGACCCCACGCGGCTGGTGATCGAGGTCACCGAGACCGCCTCGATCTCCGACATGGAGCGGGCGAGAGCCTTCTGCGCGGCGGTGCAGGCGCTCGGCTGCGCGATCGCGCTGGACGACTTCGGCGCCGGCTTCGGCTCGTTCCAGTACCTCAAGCACCTGCCGTTCCGCTACCTGAAGATCGACGGCGACTTCATCCGCGGGCTGCCGGGCTCGATGAACGACCAGCTCGTGGTCAGGGCGCTCGTCGGCGTCGTCAGGGGTATGGGCGCCGAGACGATCGCCGAGTTCGTGGGCGACGAGCCCACCATGAGGCTGTTGCGAAGCTACGGCGTGGACTACGCCCAGGGCTTCTACCTTGGCCGTCCGCAGCCGCTCGCGCCGCTCGCCCTGTGCGCGTGAGCGCTCGCAGCTAGCGCGGGGGAGGGAACTGCCTGCGCCACATCGCATCCCATGCCCGATCCGAGAGCAGGCCATGGGTGGCGATCATGATCTTGGCGGAGGGCGTGATCTTGACGCGCGTGGGTGGGCGGCGTCTTGAGAGCGAGCGCTCGATCACCTTCGCAACGCGATCCGGGCCGCTCCCGAGCATCCGCATGGGACCCTCGTATGCCCCTTTCGTTACGGCGCCCACGCTCGCGTTGAAGCTCGCGTAGGGATCCTCGCCGCCGTTCGTGCCCGGCGCGCCGGTGTCGAGGACGCTCGCGGCCGCCACCTCGCCGAACTCGGTCGTGATCAGGCCCGGCTCGAGCAGGATCACATCGATGCCGAACCCGTGCAGCTCGAAGCGCAGCGCGTCGGAGATCGCCTCGAGCGCGTACTTGGTCGCGTGGTAGCTGCCAGCGCCCGGGTAGGAGAGCCGGCCCCCCATCGATCCGACGTTGACGATCTTGCCCCAACGCTGACCGCGCATCCTGGCGAGAACGAGCTGCGTGAGGCGGATGGGACCGAACACGTTCGTCTCGAACTGCCGGCGGATGGCCTCCATCGGGACCGTCTCGAGCGCCCCGCTCTGGCTGTAGCCGGCGTTGTTGATCAACACCCCCACCGCGCCCTCCGCCTGCTCGATCTGATCGACGGCGGCGCGCATCGACGCCTCATCGGTGACGTCGAGGGCGAGTGTGTGACACCCCGCGTCCTTCAGCTCGGCGATCGACTCGGGCCGGCGTGCCGTGGCGTACACGGTCCAGTCCGAGCGGGAGAGCCGCAGCGCCGTGGCCCGGCCGATCCCCGAGGAACAGCCGGTTATCAGCACCGCCTTGGAGGGTTCAGGCATGCCCGCAGCATAAGGCCTCACGCGGGTGTGGCCCGCTCGCGAGGCCATCGCACCACGCCCGGGCCCGCCGCGTTCGTCTATGGTGGGCGCGCAATGCGCGCCGTCACTTTCCAGGCTCCCGGTGAGGTGGCCGTCGAGGAGGTTCCCGAGCCCGAGCTCAAGCATCCGCAGGATGCGATCGTCCGCGTCGAGGCCAGCGGCATCTGCGGCTCGGACCTGCACATCTACCACGGCCGTGTCCCTGTCGAGCGCGGCTTCACGATCGGCCACGAGTTCGTCGGCACCGTGCTCGCGGTGGGCGATGACGTCGACCGGGTCGCCGTGGGAGATCGCGTGCTCGGCTGCTTCCACACGGCGTGTGGCACCTGCGTCGCCTGCATAAGGGGCGACTATCACCGCTGCCGGCTCGGCCGCACGTTCGGGCACGGCTCCAAACTGGGCGATCTGCAGGGGGCGCAGGCCGAGCAGCTGCTCGTGCCTCGCGCCAACCTCACACTGCGGCGCGTGCCGGACGGGATGTCCGCGGACGTGGCGCTGTTCGCGGGCGATGTGATGGGCACTGGCTACCACGCGATCGCCCACGCCGGCATGCGCGCGGGGGACACCGTCGCCGTGCTCGGCCTCGGGCCGGTCGGGCTGTGCGCCGTGCAGGCCGCGAGGGCCTCTGGCGCGACCCAGGTGTTCGCGGTCGACACCGTCGCCCAGCGCCTGGAGCTGGCGGAGAGGTTCGGCGCGACGCCGGTCCATCTGGAGGAGCAGGAGCCCAAGCGGGTTGTCCGCGCGGCGACCGACGGCCTGGGCGTCGACGTCGTGGTCGACGCGGTCGGCGACCCCGGACCGCTCGAGCTGGCCGTCAGCCTCACCCGGGACGCGGGGACCGTCTCCGGGGTCGGCGCCTACGCGGGCCGGGGGGAGGTGCCGCTGGGTCTTGCCTGGCTGAAGGGCCTCACGATCCGCGTGGGGCTCGCGAACGTGATCGCCCACGTGGACCGCGTGCTGGCGATGATCTCGGCGGGTCTGCTGGATCCGACTCCGCTCGTCACCCACCACATGAGCCTCGACGATGCCGGCGAGGCCTATGCTCTCTACGATCGGCGCGAGGCGCTGAAGATCGTGCTGCGCCCGTAGGGACCCGCCCCGGCGCTCTGGCGGCGCTCGCCGGATCGACTGCTGTGATGGCGGGTGCTCGGGGTAGGATCAGCGGAAGTGCCTCCCGCAAGACGCCGCGGCCTCGCGACGGTGCTCGCGCTGCTGCTCATCGCAGCGACCGCTGAGATCGTTCTGGACGGGGCCGTCGGTCACTCGGCGCTAATCCCGAAATCGCCCGATATCGCCGGCTGGCTCGCCGGCATCGGAGAGCGTCTGGGATACCGCGTCTTCCTGATCGCGATCCTCGTCTTCACGGCCGCCTACGCGGGCCTCATCCTCCTCTGCGGACGGACCTCCCCCGACGGGATCTCGAAACGCTGGGCGATCGTGCTCGTCGGGGTGCTCCAGGCGATGGTGTTCGCCGGTCCGATCCTGCTGTCGACCGACGTGTTCAGCTACATCGCATACGCACGCATGGGTGTCGAGCACGGGATCAACCCCTATCTGCACGGGCCCGTCGCGATCGCCAACGACCCCGTCTACCGCTACGTGGGTCACGACTGGAGACACGTGCCGACCGCCTATGGCCCGCTGTACACGCTCCTGTCCTATCCGCTCGCGCCCCTCGGGCTGAAGGGCGCCCTGTGGGGCATGAAGCTCGAGGCGCTCCTGGCCAGCGTCGCAACGCTGGCCCTGACCTGGCGCTGCGCCTGCGCGAGAGGGCTTGACGCGGTCAGGGCGCTGATCGTCGTGGGTGCCAACCCGCTGTATCTCATCTATGGGCTGGGCGGCGCCCACAACGATCTGATCATGCTCGCACTGATGATGGCGGCCGTCGGCTTCACGTTCGCCGACAGGGATGCCGCGGCGGGGGCGGCGGTGGTCGCGGGGACGCTGGTCAAGGCCACGGTCGCGGTGCTGCTTCCGTTCATGATCCTCTCGAGGCGCCGGCTCGCAACGATCGCCGGCGCAGTCGGCGCGATCGCGCTCGCCGCGCTGATCGGATACGCCGCGTTCGGCATTCACGGGATCGACCTCGTCGCGGCGCTGAATCGCGACGCCGCGTTCGTCTCGACCGACAGCTTCGCGACCGAGATCGCGCACCTGTTCGGCAAGCCGGGCGTGTTCCCCGTCGACCACGACCTCCTGAAGGTGGCCCTCGTCCTGATCGTCCTGCACCTGCTGTGGCGCACCTGGCGGGGGTATGACTGGGTCGCGGCCTCCGGCTGGACGCTCCTGGCCGTATCGGTCACTAGCACCTGGCTGCTCGCCTGGTACACGCTGTGGCCGCTGCCGCTCGCGGTCGTGACGCGTGACCGGCGCCTGCTAGCGGCGACGCTGTTCATCCAGGCCCTGTTCATCATCCATCAGACCTCGCCCCTGTTTGCCCCGGTTCAATGAGCGACGCCTCCGAACACGTCGACCCTCCCTCATTGCGAGGTCTGCCACGGTGGCTGCGCCCGGGCTCGGCCGAGGCGGGCGAGCCGCGGCGCACACGGCTGATCGAGACGACGCTGCTCGTGCTGGCCGGCCTACTGCTGGCGCTCGCCACGGTCAACGATGTGGCGCGCCAGACGCACGTGAACCAGCGCCTGATCGCCGACCTGCGCACGTGGCGCACGTACACCGGCCACGACTACCACAACCTCTCGATCGACCAGGCGCTCCTCGGGGAAACGAGCCGCCGCGAGGTGATCTGCGGAAACACGAGCCCGGGACCGCCCAAAGCCAGGACTCAGATCTGCCTGGTCATCTACGGGCCGATCGTCGATGGGCACCGCGCCGTCCACGGCGGCTGGTATCTGCCGGCCGAGGTCGAAGACGAGCGCGCCTACCGTTACGCCTGCTTCGGGCCGGCCTCGCTGGGCAGGTGTGCCCGATGAGCGCCGTGGCGCAGGCAAGGGTGGCGCCTCGTGCGGGGATCGAGCCGGCGGACTGGTGGGCGCTGACGGCGATCACGATCCTGGCCGCGGCGCTGAGGTTCTCCACGCTCGATGAGCAGAGCCTCTGGTACGACGAGGCGTTCACGCCGGTTCACGTACTGCACCCCGGACTCGTGGCGACCCTGCACGCGGTCGTGCACACCGAGAACACGCCACCGCTCTGGTACCTGCTCGAGTGGGCGGTTACGCGCGTGCTGGGCACGGGTGCGGTCGCGCTGCGCCTGCTCTCTGCGATCGCGGGCGTGGCCACGGTGCCGGTCGCATGGGCGATCGGCACAGAGCTCGCCGGCCGTCGCGCGGCCGTGGCCTGTGCCGTGTTCACCGCGGTTGGCCCGCTGTTCGTGTGGTACTCCCAGGAGGCGCGCGCCTACGCGCTGTTCGTGCTGCTGGCGGCGCTCGCGATGCTGTTCTTCCTGAGAGCCCTCCGTGAACCCACGCCCGCGCGGATGACGGCATTCGCCGTGAGCGCCTCGCTGGCACTGCTCACCCACTACTTCGCCTTGTTCCTGCTAGTGCCGATGGCGCTGATCCTGGTCTGGGAGCCCGACCGCCGGCGCTCTGCGCTGCCGGCGATCGGGGCGATCGCGATCGTCGGCCTGGCGCTCCTGCCCCTGGTCTCGGCCCAGGGCGGGCACGGCACGCAGTGGATCGGTCGGTGGGCCCTCTCGAGCCGCCTGCAGGCGATTCCGCAGTACTACCTTCTGGGCAACTCCGGTGCGCCCCTCGGACACGGGCTGGAGCTGCTCGTGGCGCTGCCGATCCTCGCCGGCCTCGCATTCGGACTCTGGCGCGTGCTCTCCCCGCGCGAGGAGCGCGGGGCGCTGATCGCGCTGGCGATCGCCGCCGGCGGGGTCCTCTTGCCGATCCTGCTCGTCGCCGTGGGCGCCGACTACCTGGCACCGCGCAACCTCGTCGCTGCGATGGTTCCCGTGACCGCCGTCATCGCCGTGGTCGTCACCGCACGGCGCACCGGGCGGGTCGGTCTCGCCTTCGCAGGGCTGATCGCGATCGCATTGCTCGCCGTGACGATCGACGTCGACCTCTCGCCTCGCCTGCAGCGGGGGGACTGGCGCGGCGTCGCCCGGGCGCTGGGCCGCGGAGTCCCCGACCGCGTGATCACGACCGTCGAGCTCGGCTCTGCGCCGCTCGAGTACTACCTGGCCCCGCTTCACAACCTCGCGCGGGGCACCTCGGTGACGGTCGATGAGATCGACGAGGTCGGCTACGCACCGCTGCGGGCCAATGCGTCGAGTGCTCCCGCTGCGGGCTTCCGGCTGCTCGAACGCCTGGACATCAACGGGCTGATCGTCTATCGCTTCGTCTCCGCGGTCCCGCGAGTGGTCCCCGAGTCCACGCTGCGCCGCCACGTGATCACGTCCGCGCACCCCGAGGTGCTCGTGGCGGATCCCACGCGGCCCTCCCGGGCGCTCGCATAATGTGGTGCGTGCAGATGTCGTCATCGGCCAAAAGGATCTAGCTTTCCGGCATGGAATCGCAGACGTTGCAGGCGCACGGCCCGGCCGTGGCGGCGTTGGAGCGCGCCTGCGAGCACCTGCTCTCCCTGCAGGACCCCGCGGGCTTCTGGCGTGGGGAGCTGCAGACCAACGTGACCATGGATGCCGAGGACATGCTCCTGCGGGAGTTCCTCGGCGTGCGCCGGGCTGACGAAACCGCTCGCTCGGCGGCCTGGATCCGCTCCCAGCAGCGCTCCGACGGCACATGGGCGAACTTCCACGGCGGCCCCGGCGAGCTCTCGACGACGGTCGAGGCCTACTGGGCGCTGCGCCTGGCGGGCGATCCACCGGACGCCGAGCACATGCTCGCGGCGGCGCGCTTCATACGCGCCGCGGGTGGCCCCGGGCGCACCCGGGTGTTCACCCGCCTCTGGCTCGCGCTGTTCGGACTGTGGTCGTGGGACCATGTTCCGGCGCTGCCGCCGGAGATCGTGCTGCTGCCGTCGTGGGCCCCGCTGAACGTCTACGACTTCGCCTGCTGGGCACGCCAGACGATCGTCGCCGTGTCGCTCGTGAAAGCCCACCGGCCCGTGCACCCGCTGCCCTTCGATCTGGCCGAGCTGCTCGTTCCGGCGAGCGGGCGGGCCGTCGGCGAGGACCGTCGCGCGTCACGCTCGGGCCGGTCGGAGCTCCCGTGGGGCGCCTGGTTGGCGAGGCTGGACGCCGCCGTGCGCTCCTATGAGCAGCGGCCCTTCGGGCCGCTGCGCCGCTTCGCGACTCTTCGCGCCGAGCGCTGGATCGTGCGCCGCCAGGAGGCCGATGGCTCCTGGGGGGGCATCCAGCCGCCGTGGGTGTACTCGCTGATCGCGCTCCATCTGCTCGGCTATCCGATCGACCACCCCGTAATGAAGCGCGGTCTTGAGGGTCTCGAGAGCTTCATGGTCGAGGATCACCATGACTCAAGGGTGGGCGCCACCGCCGGGACCAGCCGGCGCCTGGAAGCCTGTCAGTCGCCCGTTTGGGATACGGCGATGGCGATCATCGCCCTCGGTGACGCGGGCCGCGCGGGCGATGATCCGGCTGTGGTACGCGCGGTGGAGTGGCTCCTCGCAGAGGAGGTCACCGTTCGTGGCGACTGGTCGGTCGCCCGGCCCGATCTCGCTCCAGGGGGCTGGGCGTTCGAGTTCGCGAACGTCAACTACCCGGACATCGACGACACCGCCGAGGTCGTGCTGGCGCTGTGCCGCGCCGGCGGCCACCTGGACAGCCGCACGGGGGTCGGCCCCAACGAGCGGGCCGGGCGCGGGACACACGAGGGCACGGCGATCGGCGCTGCGGTCACGACGCGCATCGAAGCTGCGATCGGGCGGGCGCTGCGGTGGGTCGAGGGCATGCAGAGCGCCGGCGGCGGCTGGGGTGCGTTCGACGCCGAGAACACCCGCTGGCTCGTACGCGAGATCCCGTTCCTGGACTTCGGTGAGGTGATCGACGAGCCGAGCGCCGACGTCACCGCGCACGCCGTGGAGATGCTCGCCGAGCTGGGACTGGCCGACTCGCCCGCCGCCCGGCGGGGCGTGCGCTGGCTGCTGGATCAGCAGGAGCCCGACGGGTCGTGGTTCGGGCGCTGGGGGGTCAACCACGTTTACGGCACGGGCGCCGCGGTTCCGGCGCTCGCCGCCGCCGGTGTCGGCCCGTCGCACGGGTCGGTGCGCCGGGCCGTGCGGTGGCTCGAGGAACACCAGAACGAGGACGGCGGCTGGGGCGAGGACCCGCGCTCCTATGATGACCCCGCGTGGATCGGCCGCGGCCCGAGCACGGCCTCGCAGACGGCCTGGGCGCTGCTCGCCCTGCATGCGGCCGGGGAGCGCTCGCGGGCGCTCGAGCGCGGTGTGGGCTGGCTCGTCACCACGCAACGCCCGGACGGATCATGGGATGAGCCGCAGTACACGGGCACCGGCTTCCCCCGCGACTACTACATCAACTATCACCTCTACCGGCTCGTCTTTCCGGTGATGGCCCTGGGCCGTTGCCTGACGGATCCGAGGGCCCGGGACGCCCCGGGCTCCGCCCTCGCGCGCCCGCAGTCGCGCGCGCCGAGGCGCGCGGAGGCACCCGGCGGGAAGCGCTCGCGCGAGGTCGGCGGCGAGCGCCGGGCCGGGGCAGCCGAAAGACGGGGGTGATGCCTACGGTGGACGCACCCGTCGGCACGCCCGGCGCGGACGCGGTGATGGCGCACGCGCATGGTGAGAACTTCCCCGTCGCCAGCAGGGTGCTGCCGCGCAGCGTTCGCAGGCACTTGCTCGCCCTGTATGGATTCGCTCGCCTGCTCGACGAGCTGGGCGACACCGCCCCCGGCGACCGCCTGGCGGCGCTGGACTGGATCGAGGAGGATCTCGACCGGGCGTTCGAGGGTCGGGCGTGCCACCCGCTGCTCGTGCGCCTGGAGCCGACGCTGCGCGAGTGCCGGTTGCCGCGCGAGCCGTTCGCACGGCTGATCGAGGCGAATCGCCTGGACCAGCGCGTGAGCAGCTATGAGACCTGGGAAGAGCTGCGTGGCTACTGCAGGCTGTCGGCCGACCCGGTCGGCGAGCTGGTGCTCGACGTGCTCGGCCTGGCCACCCCCGCTCGCATCCTCGCCTCGGAC
>Ga0209656_10003310_pt1 | contig 10436 bp, 16 predicted proteins | sample BogFormECP12_OM2_FD_188239 | JGI IMG/M metagenome (GOLD analysis project Ga0209656, IMG submission 188239) | Bog forest soil microbial communities from Calvert Island, British Columbia, Canada - ECP12_OM2 (SPAdes) (version 2) | ecosystem: Environmental > Aquatic > Freshwater > Wetlands > Bog ... | reverse complement strand
CGCTGATTCATCGCGAGGAACGCTTAGTGGACCCCCCGACCGGCAGCTGGCGTGTAGGTTGACCCATCGACGGGCAAAAGGCCGCTGATTCATCGCGAGGAACGCTTAGTGGACACCCACGACCGGCAGCTGGCGTGTAGGTTGACCCACCGGCGCGCAAAAGGCCGCTGATTCATCGCCTTACCGTTGGCTCCGGGAGAATCACTCAGCGCCCCGCTCAAGCGCGGTTGATACGAGAAGGAGAGCGTCAAGAGAAAGAGGCGAGGGACCTCTCTTGATCATCCGGGAGCTCGAACCCGATGAATCTGCGGCCTTTGGCGCTATCCACCGGATGCTCAGCCTCGTGGCGCCGCAGGCTAGCGAACGTCTAGTCCGCAGCCGGAAACCCGCCGGCAACCGGTGCCGCGCCGCCTGCGCCAGAGCGATGAATTTGCGGCCTGCGGAAGGAGCGGCTCGGTCTAATCGCACTGGGTGCGAGCATGCGGAGAGCATTACGGGAGGGGACGCGAAGCACCTTGTTGGTGGAGCGGCGGCCGTCGCCCTGAAACCGAACGCCGTTCGCAAAAGCCTCCAGTAGGCGGCCTCCGGATCGGAGGTTCCGTCGCATGAACGCTTCCGCTTTGTTTGATGACGGCTTGCTCGAGCGCCTGAACGGCATTCTACGCGCCGGGGCAGGGCGGCTGACGCCCCAGGAATACTTCTGGTACCGCCTTGTCGCCCTGCCGGGCATCCGCGCCCGGTCCTGGGACGTCGCACCCACAAATAGCTGCCCGGTGCTGCTGGAGGTGAATTTCGGCGGCGACCTCAACCTCGCCCAGCGCGCCCACGGCGCCGGCGTGGCGGACGAGACCTACGCCGAGCACCTGAGGCCGAACGGCGACCGGCTCTGAGCGCCGGCGATGGTCGCATGTGCCATCCTCGGCGACAGCCTCGCCGAAGGCGTCGCCGCCTTCCGGCCCGACTGTCTGGCGGACACCAAGGTCGGCATCTCGACGTCGGCGTATCTGCGCGCCCACACGACCGCGGTCGATGCCGGGACGGTGCTGATCAGCCTCGGCGTCAATGACGGCGAAACCGACCCGGGCACCGCCGACCGCCTGGCCGGCCTGCGCATGCGGATCACCGCACGGCGGGTCTTCTGGATCCTGCCGGCCCGTCCCGAGACCACCCGGCACATCATCCGCGACATCGCGCACGCCTTTGGGGACCGGCTGATCGAGACGCGCGGCTACACCGGGTCTGATGGGCTGCATCTCTCGCCCCAGACCTACCGCACGATTTCGACGGTCTTCGATCTCTCGCTGACAACTCCCTGCTGCCGTTCGCAGGCCGCCCCCGCAGACGGGGGCAATGGCAGACGAGGACAACGATGACGCCGCTACCGCTGGCGCCGGTCGGGCGGCAAGGGAAGCCGCTGCGCGGCCGCCCCCTGCGGCGTCGCCCTTGCCGCCCTCCGGCTACGCGGTGGCCGGACCTGGAAGACGGGAAGCCGAGCGCAGTCCAGGTGCGCGCGGTCCCGAACCCCAGGAGCGCCGCGCCATGTCCGACGATGCCGAACTCGCCCTCCTGCGTGCCGTCAGTTGCTCCACGGTGCTGGAGCGCATGGCGGGCTGGAAGCTGGACGCACGCCAGAGCACCCCATCTTGGCAAGGGTTTCCCGGAGAAGACCGCGTCCTCGGCTGACTGCGCGGGGCCGTGCCCTTCGGCCGGGGGACATCGCCGTTCGGCGCGACTCGACGGCCCGGATACCACCACCGTGCTTCGCGGGCTGTGACGCGATGGGCCGGATGACGGGGCAGGGGACCTGCTGCATTGGAGCCTCCGCCGCCAGGGTTCGTCGCGTGCGCTCCCGCCGCGGCCAAATGCCGCGACGCCCTTGCCCCGGTCGCCCCCGCACGGCGCAGCGGACGTCGATGACAGCGTCGTAGAACGCGATACGAGAGGGTCCTCCGGTCTGATAGGTCCGCGGTCCGCCACCCTGGAACGTCACTGGCCTGGCACTCCCGAGCCGCTGCGTCGAACAGCGGATTAATGCGCATGTAGTGCGGCGCCTGGCTTGATTGCAGGAAGCACGGTTCAGGCGCGGGCGCTGGCCATCGCCATCGCGTCGAAATCGACGAAGAGCGGCACGTGTCCACAGGACGCGATGAAGGTGAGAAGCGACTGCGGCGCGATGCCCGTGCTCTCAGTGTTGACGAGCGGGTGGAAGTTCAGCTGGTCCGCTTCCATCAGCTCCGCGTCGATGACAGGCTTCACGCGAAGCGCCGTATCGCGCAGCAGCGACAAAGGGGTCAATGAACCAAGCTCGACATGCAGGATCTCGCACATGAGTTCGGCCGCTGCAAACCCCAGGCGTCCCTGCGCACCTATATGGACATGCAAGCGGCGCAGATCGATCGGACGGTCCTCGCGTCCGGCACGATCATGAACAGGTTGCCCTTCGTGTCCTTCAGCAACAGGTTCTTGCTGAAATGGCCGGCCATGGCGCCGCGCAACGCCTTACCCTCTTCCACGGTGCGGTGCGCCGGGTAGGGAACGGTCTTGGTTTCGATCCCGAGCGCTGCAAGCCGGTCGAACAGTGTGGCGCGGGGATCTTCCGTCAGGCTGTCACGGGTCATTCTTGTTTCCAGGTCAATGCCGTGCCGGCAGGCTGTCTTCTGCCCCCAATCATCGCGCGTGCTCCACGTGCTCGAGGTAGTGGATGTAGTGGTCGGGGAGGCCATGCGCTCGAGCACCCTCTCGCAGTAGTGTGATGTACCGAAGCGAAGGGCGACCATCGTCCTTCTTGCCTTGCGCGATGTAGGTCACCGCCCGGAGCGCATTCCCGCAGATGTCCTCCGCATCCAGCCACAACGGTCGATACCGCCACCATGGAATGCCTTCCGTGGAATCTAGGTGAAGGAGGTCGCGGCGCGTGAGCTTGTAGAGGACGCCCCAGACCTCGGCCTTTGGATCGCCAACCAGGTTGGCGGACGCCGCCTTGCCCCTGGGGCGTCCTTCAATGTTGAACCGCAGCCGGTACCCTTGCACCCGACCAGCGCGCCATTCGAGAGGAGACATGCTGCGCCGTTCTCGGAAGACGCTGTCGTGCATATTGGCGCCATAGGCAAAATACCAGACCTCCTCCGCAGGCGGCCCGATGAGGCGGATCCCGCGTAGGCGGTATAGACACCAGGATAATGCCCACGACTTGGCAACGAGCCCGCTGAGCTTGAACAGAAGACGCAGCATGGAATGGCCGCAATGCGTTCGCCGTCACCCAGCCTTTTTCATCCAACATCGAGGCGATCGCAAGGCTTCCCTGCCGCTTGCCGTCGCGGCCGGAGCCTCGAAGCTGGCCAAGTTTGGACGCAACGAATATTGGGAGCGAAGCCTGCAGCGAGGGGCTGCGCTACGGGAGCACGGCGGTCGTCACCGTCGGGATACAGACCAACCACCGGACCGAATTCTGAGGAGCGGCAGATGGGCCGCCGCTGCGTCGACCCGAGCGCGAGGTTGGACCAAAGTGGACTACCTGCCGATCCGTGTTGGGCTCGATCGGTCAACCGAGATCGTCGATGACTGCCGCCATCGTCCCCGGCGAAATTATGTCGAGCGCATCTTTCTGGCCGCGCAGATCTTCCGCATCACCGTCGCGAACGTCGAAGGACGTGACGGCCCGTCAGGTTGATTGGCACGCAGCAGGTAGATCACGGACGAGAGAGCCGACGAGCTGAGCTACCGCATCGCCGCCGGTACGGCGCAAGGGAAGGGCTCCTTGCAGTCGCCCGCGGCAACGAGGGTTTCGTCGCCAGGGCGCGACGAAACCCGGCCGCGCCTTTACCGCCGTCCGGGCCGGATGCGGTCGCGGGGAGGGGGGATCCGAAACCCATGAGGGGACCCCGATGCGACACTTCGGGCACCGGCGCGATGCCGGCAGCGACTACACGCCGCGCGACCACAACGCCGAGGTGACGACCCAGGTGATCGCAGCGCTCGAGGCGGGCGCGCCGCCCTGGCGCAAGGAGTGGGACGACGCCAAGGCCGGCGGGGCGATGATGCCGCAGAACGCCGTCACCGGCGCCCGCTATCGCGGCATCAACGTGCTGACGCTGACCATGTCGCCGCTGTCCTTCACCAGCGCCGATCCGCGGTGGGCGAGCTACAAGCAGGCCGCCGAGCGCGGCTGGCAGGTGCGCAAGGGATCGCGCGGCACGACGGGCTTCTTCTACAAGCCCCGGCGAGGTCCGCGACCGCGCGAACGACGGCCGCGACGACGAAGAGGGCAGCAAGTGGATCCCGATGCTGCGGGCGTTCACGCTGTTTCATGCCAGCCAGATCGATGGGATCCCGCCCTACGTCGCACCGGGCGTCGAGCAGGCGCCGTGGCGCGCGCCCGAGGCGACGGACATCATCGTCGCCAAAAACGGCGTGGTGCTGCGGATAGGCGGCGAGCGCGCGTTCTATTCGCCAAGCACGGACCATGTGCAGATGCCGCCGCAGACGGCTTTCCGGTCGCCCGCGGCCTGGTCGAGCGTCCTCCTGCACGAGAGGGTCAGGCATCAGGTGCCAAACACCGTCTTGATCGCGATCTCTCCGGCTGGTTCGGCTCCGAAGGCTACGCGCGCGAGGAGCTCCGCGGCCGAGCTGCCTGGCTAGCCTCACCCCTAACGCAACGGGGAATGGCGGGGCCGGCAACGCTGTCGTTGCCGGGCCGCACGGCCGCTGGTAGCTCTCGCGCCCGTTACGATATCAGGCCGCTCAATCGGGAGAACCGGATGTCTTCGATCGTTCGTTCCGCCAAACTGCCGGCGCACGCCCTCGCGCTGCTGATCACGGCCTCCTCAGCGGCGGTCGCCCAGGTCGGATTCTACGACCCCGCGCTCGAGTTTCCGGGCCTCTCGCAGACCACTCTCGACAGCATGCACGCTGCCGCCGCCAAACTTTACCTTTACGAAGGACACCCGGTCGGCACGGTCGAGACATGGACCAGTCCCGATGGGACGAGCGGCGAGGTGAAGCTGCTGCACAGCTTCGACTCTTCTAACATGCCCTGTCGCACGATCGACTACACCATCGATGCTCAAAGCACCGTGGGCGGCCCAAATCCGAATCACTACATCCTGACGTGGTGTCGTGTGCTGGCCGGCGTCTGGAAGATCGTTGAGGTTCCCCCTCCTGGCTGAGAAGCGAGGGCGAACGGAGGCGCGCGTGCCGGGGCATGCGTGAGTTTGGCTCAGGACCCGGCAGGGGAGCTAGCTGAGGCGCCTGCCGGTCCAGCCGTCCCGCCCTGCCCAGAACCGGCAAGCCGGACAGGTCGAGTCCTCGTAGTCAACGCCCTCTTCATGTGGGCAGCCGATGATTCTATCGGTTATTACCACCGACTTGGCTCCGGCCTCTTTGATGAACGCCAGCACTTCTTCCGTGACTCGGGCATCATCGCGGATGTCGGTCTGCTCCTTGGAAAACCAGCGTCGAAGGTCGGTAGCGTCGGCGTCCTCGGCTGGCACAATGCAGACCGTGAGCTTGGTGGCCATGGTATCGTCGGGGCCGTAGAGCGCGACAGTTGCGACGGGCCAGCTGCGGAATCCTCTCTTGGCCCTCTTGCCAAATCTTTTGCGTGCCCGCTCAAGCTCGTCCTTCGCCTTGGTGCTGCTCATTACAACGTGCCTCGCGTGATCGCTGAATAGTCCGGGCGCTCCACGACGCGCCGCCACCGCTTCGATACAGGAATGGTGTCGGATCGATAGCGACTCAATCCTATCGGTGAGGCGGAAAACCGTCGGCTGCTCGGCCTTCTGACGGCCCACGCCGTCCGCACAAATTCCGCGCTCAACGAGGTGGCGGCGCTTCGGACCGGCCCAGCCTCGCGTCGACCGAGTACCTGCCCGCGCCGGTGACGTACAGCAGGAGGAAACCGCCGATGATGCTGATGTTCTTGTAGAAGTTGATCGCGTTCGCGTAGCGGGCGGCGCCCTCCATCGTCCAGAACGGGTGCCCGATGAGGGCGGTGCCCAGCGTGTAGAGTGCCAGCAGGAGGGCGAGCGGGCGCGTCCAGACGCCGAGGGCGACCGCGAGCGCGACGAAGACCTCGACCGCGATCGCCACGAGGGCGGCGGCCGATGGCATGGGAGCGCCAGTCTGCACCATGTAGCCGACCGCTCCGGCATAGTTGGTGAGCTTGCTCCAACCGAATACGACAAAAAGCACGACGAGCAGGATGCGAGCGACGAGGATGGCCTCGTCCCTGATCCGCTCGGCGCCGAATGTCGTCATGCTCCGTCTCCCTCCGTGTCGTGGGGCCACTAGGCGGATGGCTTGGCGGCGACCTGGGCCAGGTGGTGGCCGCTTCCGCTCATAAGGTAGAGTAAGAGCATCTCGCCTCTTCGGAGTCCGGGGAACCGGCCTTCGTCGTAATGTGCTTCCAGCTTAGCTCGTTCGATCATCGCTCCGTCCGGCCCGACCGCCCTGCGCACCACGTGCGATTGTTCCAGAAGTTCGCACGCCATGTGGATCGCCGACTCGCGGGAGCGCGCTGCACGGGACTGAACCTGTCCATTCCGATCCTCGTAGACGACGTGCCAGCTCATTTTAGGGGTCCCCGTGCCAAACCTTCTGGCGTCACACCCTGATCCTCTCCACCTCCTCGACCCTCATCTCGTCGCGCCGGCGATCGTAGAGCTGCGTCGTGCGCGTGCTGGCGTGGTTCGCCATCGCCGCGGCCTTCTCGAGCGTGCCGCCGTTCTTGCGATAGGCCGTGATCCCGGTCGCGCGGAAGCTGTGGTTGCCGACCTTGGTCTTGAGGCCGACCGCCGCGGCGCGGCGCGCGATCATCACGTAAGCATCGGCCTGGGGCAGGGGCGTCCGCGTGAGCTGGCCAGTGCCACGCCCGATCGCGCGGAACAGCGGCCCCTTGCTGTCGTCCAAGATGCCGGTCTGCTCCAGGCAGGCGGTGAGATACTCCTCAAGCGCGTGATGGCAAGGTATCGCGTGCGCCTTGCCGCCTTTCTCGCGCAGACGCACCCAAAGCCGGCGATTCTGCACGAACACGTCCTCCACCTTCATGGCGAGCGCCGCGCCGATGCGGGCGAAGCTGAACACCATGAGCGCGATCGCCGCGCGCTTGCGCAGGCAGATAGGCGTCGTCACACCGATGCTGTCGAGCAGCGTGCGCGCTTGGGCCGGCTCCAGCACCGGCGTCTTGCCCTGGCGCACGACATGCGACGGCCCGCGCACCGAGACGGCCGGATTGACCGCGATCACCTGGCTGGTGACCAGCCAGTCGAACAGACGGCGGATCGCGGCGCTCGCGCGTCTGCCGCGCGATGCGGGCGGCAACGTGAAGCGGCTGGACAGCCGCGATCAGTGGTACGCCTCTTTTCCTCGCACCAGGCCAGAAAGGCCCCCACAGCGCGCCCATAGGCCCGGCGCGTGGGGGGAGGGTTAAGGCGAAGAATTCGAGAACGCAGATGCCGGCGCGGTCGCCGGCGGCGGCGACAAGGATGGACAGAGGGTGCGCGGCACGCAAGCGGGCGGTGATCTTGCTGGGCTTGGGGACGGCCGGGAGCCGCGCGGTCATCCGCGCGGCCTCATGATGCTTCCCGGCGGAACGCCGGTGAGCTTGTGCTGGCTGCCATACTCGGCCGCCAGCGCGTCTCGGCCCGGCCCGGTCGGGCCGCAGGTGATGCGTCGCTGCCCATCGCGCGCGGCGCGCGCCGCCGACTGCCAGGGGCCATCATCCGTCATCGGCCCTTCGACCGCGAACACGCCGCGGTCGAGGTCGGCCACGATCAGGAAGAACGGGGCGGGGGTGTCGTCGGCGGACACGCTACGCGTCTACCCCCCAGCCGGCAGAACAGCGAGATTCGGTTGGTCAATTCGCCAGATCCGATGGGCGACTTCCGTATGCTACTCGTGCACCAACCCTCCGCGATCGTCTATCTCGCGCAGGCGTTGCCCGGGTTGTCTGGTTTGCCGCAACGCACCTTCAGCACTTTGCGAGGGAATGCGACTCTTGAAAGTCGCGCAAAGGCACGGTTTGAGCGTTGCCGTCCGGGATTGCATTCTAGTCCGGCTCGGCATGATCTCGCGCGGTATTTGGAAAGGGCCCTTGGGCAATGCCACTGGACAGTAGCGGCGGCGGCCGGCAGCGTTCCATCAACGTCCTGGGTGGCACTCTGGAATCATGCTCGATCAGCCCGATGACGGGGTTCTATCGCGACGGGTGTTGCGCCACTGGTCCGGAGGACGTCGGTAGCCATACCGTTTGTGTCGTGATGACCGCTGAGTTCCTGACGTTCAGCCGATTACGCGGCAATGATCTGAGCACGCCAATGCCCGCCTATGGTTTCCCCGGTCTCAAGCCCGGGGACCAGTGGTGCCTGTGTGCCCCGCGGTGGGAAGAGGCGTTCGTCGCAGGTGCCGCGCCTCGCGTGGTGCTGCGGGCGACGGAAATGAGCGCACTCGACTACTGCGCGCTGGTTGACCTGAAGCGATTTGCGATCGATTTGGCCTGAGGGTGCGACTGCGTCACCCTTCCGGGACAGGATCGTCGAACCCACACAACGGGGTCGCTCAGCGCAGACTAGCTTGATCCAACGCTGCCGCTGTTGATTCAGGGACTTGTTGATATCACGTTCGAGATTACTTATGAGCGGCGGTGATTGCTCTACTCGCTTGAGCTTGTCGAATCGCCAGATCGCCCTCGCGCGCGAATCAGCAGATGTGATCCAACTGAGCATTCAGAGCAGGAGATATTTCGTTGGACGATGAAGGCCGCATGCGGCATGCGTTAGGCTTGGCTGATTCCTCCTCCTCCTCCTCCTCCTCCGCCACACACTTTTCAAGCGGGCCAAGCCAAGCCCATCGGCCGCGCAGGTTCGTCAAAGACGGCGAGATCCCTGTGATCTTATTGAATGCCGGGCGGGATCGCAGTACCCAAATATCGACGATGGCAAAGCAGTTGGCGGATGCGAAGGCCGCCATAAGGAACGAGCAGGCAGCGAGAGCGACTGCCGAACGAGCACTGGCGGACGCGCTTGCGACCATCCAGCGATTGCGCACGCAGCTTGCACATGCCGAGATGTCACATGCGGAGACTCTGGACGCCGAGCGGAAACGTCGCGAGGCGCTCGATCAGGCGCTTCTCGAAGCAGCCGATATCCGCGAGAGCCTTGAGAAGCAGCTTGCTGATGACGCATCGACAGGGCGGCAAGATGTGAAGGCGCTGCCAACGAGGGCTGAACCCTGTCCTGTTCCCGAGCAACATGAGCGGAGGGGAACGCGTCCAAATGCAGCCCGTGAGCCAGAACCAGTAAAGTGGTGGCTGCCGTCCTACAAAGCGCAGTTCGGGAAAAATTCGGCAAAGTCCCGCCGTTGAAACGTGCTGGAATGGATAGGATGTTGAGGATTAGGCGCCTGGCGCGATCCGGTGCTCGGTGAGCCATTCGCCCAATGCAGCGTTCAGTCGGTCTGGCGCTTCTTGCTGCACCCAGGGGGACACGCCGGGCAGCCGCCGCAGCGTGAAGTCGGCGACATACGGCGTAGCCCTCGGTCAGCTCGACGCCCAGGGTCGCATCTTCCTCGGCCCAGATTATCAACGTCGGTGTCTTGATGCGCGCCGGTTCGGACTGGCGCACAAAGGCGGCGAAATTGGCGCGGTAGTAGTTGAGCATCGCCAGTCATCGCACCCGGACGCACCGCGTTGGCCTGGTAGTGCGCCAGGACGTCGTCCGGGAAGGCGGTCTTGTCGACCGCCATGCCGCGGAACATTTGCCCGACCGCCAGCGCGCCGTGCGCCCGCAGCGCCTGTTCCGGCAGGAATGGCAACTGGAAGAACGCCACATACCGCGACCGCGCGAGCTGACGCAGCGAGCGGCGCAGCACGCGTTGAAAGACCGCCGGACGCGGCACGTTCATGATCACCAGGCCGTCTAACGGCCGGGTGCGGCGGATGGCGAACGCCCATGCGATCATCACCGCGCCCCAATCATGCGCGACCAGCCGCCGCCGCCGCATGCCAAGCGCGTCGAACATCGCGGTCGTATCGTCCATGAGGGGTTCGTTCCGATACGCCGCGACCGCCGCCGGACGGTCCGTCTCGCCGTAGCCGCGCAGGTCGGGGGCAACGGCATGCTATCCCCGGTCGGCGAGATACGGGAGCTGGTGGCGCCAGGAGAAGCGGCTTTCCGGGAAACCGTGCAAGCAAAGTGCGACATCCTCGCCCGACCCGGCCTCGTCGATGGCGAAAGTAAGCGTGCGAGTCTGGAGTTTGCGAGTGGTGATAGGAGGCAAGAGCCGAGGCTTCCCGGATGAAGGCCCAGTCCCGACCGATCCGATAGCACGCTGGACAGCTATAGGTCTCGGCTTCGAGCCGACGGCTCGACCGCCCGCGGTTCAGGTAGCCGTAGATGTAGAGCTTCAGGAGATCCTGGGGTGCATAGCCAGGACGACCTCTC
>Ga0209656_10003309_pt1 | contig 10436 bp, 9 predicted proteins | sample BogFormECP12_OM2_FD_188239 | JGI IMG/M metagenome (GOLD analysis project Ga0209656, IMG submission 188239) | Bog forest soil microbial communities from Calvert Island, British Columbia, Canada - ECP12_OM2 (SPAdes) (version 2) | ecosystem: Environmental > Aquatic > Freshwater > Wetlands > Bog ... | reverse complement strand
GCCGCGTCGTACAGCAGGTCCGCCGGGTCGAGGGGTCGAGACCGGCGAACGGCTCGTCGAGCAGCAGGACGTCGGGCCGGGTGACGATGCCACGCGCCAGGTGGACCCGCCGCGCCTCGCCACCCGACAGGGTGTGGGCCGGACGGTCGGCCAGGTCCTCCACCTTGAGCTCCCGCAGGGCGGCGCGAGCCATGGCCCGCCGCTCGACGCGGCTCTCGGACGACCCGGCCCACTTCAGGGCGAGCTCCACGTTGGCTGCTGCCGAGCGCCGGGCCATGGCCGGCGTCTGGAGCACCGCCACCAGGCGCCCGTGGCGTTCGACCGTGCCGCTCGAGAGGTTCACCAGGCCGGTCAGGGCGGCCAACAGGGTCGACTTGCCGGCCCCGTTGGGCCCGATGACGGCCACCGACTCCCCGCGTTGGAGCCCGATGTCGACGCCGCGGACGACCGCGTGGCCGCCCAGGACGACCCGCAGCGCCTCGGCCTCGAGGAGAAGGGTCATCGGCGGCGGACCCGCCAGGGGTCGTTGTCGTGCTCGCCGCCCAGCTGCACCACGGTGAGCGCCGCCGCCAGCAGGAAGACGATGCCGAGGAGGACGATGCCGAGGGCGATGGCGAAGTCGTAGCGTCCCTCCGAGACCGTCGTCAGGATCGCCCCGGCGATCGTGCGGGTCTGCAGGTCGATGTTGCCCCCGACGATGATGACCGCCCCGACCTCCGAGCAGGCGGCACCGATCGAGGCGATGGTGGCCACCAGCACGCTGACCCGGGCCTCTCGGAGGACGAGGGTGCCCACCTGTCGCCGCGAGGCTCCGATCGCCCGGGCCTGGGCGATGAGCTCGGGCCGCACGGCCTGGGCCCCGGCGGCGACGAGCACGATCACGATCGGGAGGTTCAAGATCACCTGGGCGACGATCATCCCGCGCACGGTGTAGACGAGGTTGAAGCCGCCCAGGGGACCGGCCCGGGCGAGCAGGAGGAAGACGATCAGGCCGACGAGGACCGGCGGGAGCCCGAGCCCGCCGTTGGCGACGGCCAGGAAGGTCCGTCGCCCGCGGAAGCGGCCGGTGCCGAGCGCCAGACCGACCGGCACGCCGAACAGGAGCGCGAAGAAGGTTGATCCGAGCGCCAGCTCCAGGGTGACCTCGATGGTCGATTTGAGGTCAGCGCTCGGATGCAGCAGCAGTTGCCACGCCTCGCGGATGCCGTTCCAGATGAAGTGCACTCCGGTCGGTCACTTCCCGGGGACATAGACGAGCTGGCCGTTCTGGAGGCGGTAGACCGTGCCGAGTCGCTGGCCCACCCCCCCGACCTGCTGTCGCGTCGGATGGAGGACCTGGGTGTGCGAACCGTTCTTGATGACGATCGTCTCGTGCCGGGTCCCTGGGTTCTGCACGATGGTCACATTGTGGTTGCTGAGCACGCCCGACAGGTTCAGCGATGCCAGGGCGGCCACGAGGAACCCGACCGCCAGCACCACGCCGAGGTCGAAGAGGTTGACGAGCCCGTCGAGCGGATCGCCCGAACGATCCTGATGGAGGCGTGCTCGACCGCTGACCCGGCTGGTCATCGGGTGTTCACGGCGCTGACCTCGGGCCGCGGGCTCGGAGCGCCCGGCTCCAGCCCGGCGGCCAGGAATTCCAGGTCGGAGAGGTCCTCGCCGTAGAGCCGGTCCCGGACCAAGGAGATGGCGTAGGCCAGGGCACCCACCAACAGGCCGAGGATGGTCACGCTGAAGGCGACCCGCAGATCGTCGGAGAGCTCGGCGACGTTGCCCCGGGCCAGGGCGGCCAGGCCGGTGGACAGCGGGATCAACGTCCCCATCAGGCCGAGCGCGGGACCCACGCGGACAAGGATGCGGGTCCGTTCGAGCTTGCGGACGGACTGGTAGTCGAAATCGGCCAGCAACTTGGCGACACGGTCGGCCGACATGGCCGAGTCTGGGGCCGCGTGGAGCTTGATGAGGCGCTCGATGGTGTCATCCATCGACTGGCTCGACGCCATCTGGTGGCCGAGGGTCAGGGCGCCCGGCGTGTCGCCACGGTCGAGGCAATCCCCGATGTCGACCACCGTCAGGTCGAGCGCCACCAAGTTCCGCTTCCTCCGTCGCTGCAGCTCGACGATCAGTCGGCCGAGCTCGATGATCACCATGGCCAGCGCCGCCAGGACGAGGATCAGGACCGGGATGAGCAGCGCATGGGCGATGTTGAAGATGAGGCGCTCGATGTTGTGGACGCTCACCGGCGCGGCGTCCCGAATCGGCTGAAGACGGTGGGCCGTCCTCGTTCGATGACCATCCCGGCGGCCAAGAGGACCGCGAACGCGGCCCCGCCCAGGATCGGTCCGGCCCATCCCCACGACCCCGACGATCCGGTTCCTTCGTGTCCGGAGGATCTCGCCGGCGACGGGCCGAGCGCGAAGAGACCGGCCAGACCCCTGATCGTGCGGATGCCCTCGGCGTCGGCTGCGACCAGGTACCCGTGGACCACAACCCCGTTCGAGGCGCCCGCCGCGGCCGGGTGCTGGTCGGTCGGCGGACCGGTCGAGGCGTTCGTCTGACCGGGCGTCGCCGACGAGCTGCTTGACGCCGTCGACGTGGCCCCGCTGCTCGACGTCGCTCCCGGCCCCGGAGGCTCGGGGCCCGGATGGGGCCCCGACGGCTGTCCGTCGGGCTGACCACCGGTCGGTCCACCGACGGTCGGGGGTTGTGGCGAGGAGCGGCCCTGCCCGGGAGGACCCGGTGCGGCACCGACCGTGATGGCGAGGGGGGTCGACGTACCGCCGGAGCGATCAGAACCCGTCACGCTGACCACGGCCTGGTACGTCCCGGCGGCCGGGAAGCCGTGAGTCACCACGGCGCCCTGGGCCGTGGTGTCGTCGCTGAAGGTCCAGGTGTACGAGAGTGAGGCACCGCTCGGGGGCCGCAGGACCGTTGCCGAGAAGGTGTCAGGCTGCCCGACCGTGGGCTGGGTGGTGCTCGCCCGGGCCCGGACCTTCAAGAGCGCATCCGTCGTGATGGCGATTCGCAGGGGATCGCCGTTCGGCGGTCTCACCCAATCGTTCGCATTGGCGTCGGCGAGGCAAGAAGATCCACGATAGGGGCGGAAGAAGTCGTATACCGGGCCCGAGGCCGAGTAGATGAACGCTGGACCCTCGGAGAGATCCAGTCCGCCAGGCACCGTGGGGTCGAAGTCTTGGGGGGTCAGGGTTACCCAGCCTGGTATCGGACTCGTGGATGCCCGTCGGATCTGGACCGACGCCGTGCTCTCAGGCGTCGCCCCTGCTGCTTCGATGAGCGCGGCGATGCTCCAACCGTCGGAGAGCGGACGAACGACATCTTGGCCCCCGGCGCACACGTCGTAGTTCTGGTACCCCACGTCGCGCGGCCCGAGGGCGGCCGTCGCGTCGACCGGAGCGCCATTGATCGTGACGTCGAGACCCGTTCCTCCATCGGCGGCTGATCCCGCCGGGGTCGGGAGCGCCAGTGACAAGCCGAGGCCTACGGCGCCGACACTTGCGAGATGGCGGACACGCCGTCTTTCACCGCGCCGTGGTCCATGTAGCGCGCTCGCAGCTGCCATGTCCCTCCCGAAGGTAGCAGGACGGACGTCGAGTACGTCGTTTGGCCATCGGGCAGATCGATCGGACTTCCCAGGACCTGCCATCCCGAATGGTTCTTGCCCTGGATCTGCACGGTGGCGTTGATCCGGTCGGTCGCCGGTGCGCCAGTCCCGTCGAGTTGGACGGTGTCCCCGCTCTGGCCGGTGACGTTCAACGTCACGGCGGCCGTGAGGACCAGCTTCCCCGCTGACACGGATTCGGCCTGCCGGTACGAGGTGTTGGTCGGCTCGACGATCCCGTCGGTGTACTGCGGCAGGTACACGATGTAGGTGTCGGTGCGCGTCGGCGTGAAGGTCAACGAGAATGTCCCGTCGGACGCCAGGGTGGTGTTCGCCAACGTCGTGCTCTGGTCCCCGTTGCGCACCAGGAGTACGGGAGCACCGGCAATCGAGGGATCGAGGGAGTAGCCCGGCTTGGCCGTTCCCGTGATCGTGGCACTGGCGCCGGCCGTCGCCTTTGCGGGCACGCCGTGGGTGATGGTGACGATCGGCCGAGCGTCGGGGAAGAAGGCGGGCGTCGAGGGCGTCGGGTAGGCACCGATCGCCGCCTGGGTCGACGGGCTGGTCAGGTAGTTGAGGAAGGCCAGTGCGCCGGCCAGGTTGATGTGGACACCCGGCTCCTTCTGGGGATTCACGGCGTAGGCGTGGTAGGGGTTGGCGAGCAGGCTCGTTCCCCCCACGGCTGTCGGTCCGTCATTGTCCTGAGAGACAATCGTGAGATCGGGGAGCGTCCCCTCGGACACCAGCTCGTTGAACGTCCCCCGGTCGGCAAGCGTGTAACAGGCTCCTGACGAGAAGGGGCACTGGTCGGTGACCTGCAGGTTGAGACCCTGTCCGTCGCCGGTCGTGTGGTACCACGAGTCCACCGTCGTGGTCCCCGGGGTCCCCGGCTCGCCCAGGGTGTTGCGCGGGATGCCGGTCAGCGCCCAGATCGCCAGCTCTTTGGTGTTGGTCCCCGACTGGTCGCCCCGCGACACGAAGTCGGCCCGGCCGGCCTTGCCAGCCGTCGCGATCTCCGTGAACGCGGCGACCACGTCGTGCGACGGCCCGGTCAGCACCCCGGCGGGGTCGCTGTTGGCACCGACCGTGACGAAGTCCGACGACATCACGAGTCGTCCGCCGGGCTCGTACGAGTAGCCGGAGGCGACGAAGCTGTTCTCCAGGGTCGCGCTGTGGGTGAACACGGCGTCGGCCTCACCGTTCTCGGCGTTGGTGATCGCTTGTCCGGTGCCGACCGAGACGTACTGGAGGTTGTACTGCGGGTACATCTTCTTGAAGCCCGGTTCGATCACGTTCTGGAGGAGTCCCGAGTCGGTCGGGGTGGTTCCGCCCTGGACGATGACGTTCGTCGTCTTCGACGCGCTGATGCGGCCGGCGGTGGCCGCCGACGCCGCCACCGGCAGTGCCGTCAGGGCCAGTCCCACGGCGGCGACCACCACGATGCACCGGGCCGGTCGGCGCGACCGGCGAGAGATGGACATGCGGGGGCGGCTCCTCCTGAGTAGTCCAGAACAGACTACCCAAGGCGGGCCGGACGTGTCGGGGCCAGGGGACCCGGTCGGCCCTGGCGCTCCGTGAACCGGGCCGGCCGCCGCAAACTGAAACCGATCGGTAACATCGTCGGTTGCCGTCGATCAGCGGCGGTGCGGAACGTCCCGTGCGGACGGCAGCAAGGGGGGAAGTCGATGAGGGACCGGAACGGGGGGACCACCCGTCGCGCCGAAACGCCCGGGTCAGGCCGGTGAGCCGCCCGGACCGGGGCCAGGACCAGGCACCGGGCCACGAGCTCGACCGCCGGGCGTTCCTGCGCTTCAGCGCCGGGACCGGGGCCGCCCTTCTCGGGGCGGGTGGCGCGGCCGCTCTCGGCGAGGGGAGCGTCGGGGCGGCCGGCGGGCCGGTCCGGGGCGGGCACCTCATCGTGGGTGTCGAGGCCGAGGAGGACGGGTTCGACCCGGGGGCGGTGACGTGGGACTCGACCGGGATCGTCTACGCCCACACCGTGTACGACCCGCTGGCCTGGCTGGCGCCCGACGGGTCGGTCAGGCCGTACCTGGCCCAGTCGTTCACCCACAATCCCGACTACACGCAGTGGACGATCACGGTCCGCCCCAACGTCAGGTTCCACGACGGCACCCCGCTGACCGGAGCCGCCCTCGCGGCGAACGGGGAGCACCTGGCGTCGTCGCTGCTCATCGGCCCCGCCCTCTCCCCGATCGCCTCCATCAACGTGACCGGGCCGCTGTCGGCCACCTTCACCATGAAGCAGCCCTGGGTGGCCTTCCCCTACTCGCTCGCCGGCCAGGGCGGGATCGTGGCCGAGCCGAGCACCCTCAAGAACGGGACGGCGATGCGCAACCCGGTCGGGACCGGACCGTTCGTCTTCAGCGAATGGGTGCCCGGTGACCACTTCACCTCCAAGCGCAACCCGAACTACTGGCGCCCCCACATGCCCTACCTCGACTCGGTGACCTACCGGCCGATCGCCGACGTGGCGTCGCGCGACAACAGCCTGAAGTCGGGCACCATCCAGATGCTGCACTCGAGCGACGCCCAGACCATCGTCGACTTCCGGTCGAACTCGCAGTACTCGCTGACCACCGACCTGCACAAGGTGGTGGGGGAGACCGACCAGATCTTCCTCATGGTCAACACGGCGGCCCCCCCGCTCAACGATGTCCGGGTACGCCAGGCGATGGCCTACGCCATCGACCCGAAGCAGATCAACCAGACGCTCGGGTACGGCATCGCCCCCCTCTCGACCGGGCCGTTCAGCCCCGGGACGCCGCTGTACTCGCCGACCGGCTACCCCGAGCCCAACCCGGCCAAGGCCCGGGCGCTCGTCGCCGCCGTGCGCCGGCAGAAGGGCCCGGTCTCTTTCACCATGGCCGTCACCAACGTCGGGCGGAACCTCCAGCTCATGGAGCTGGTGCAGTCCCAGCTGCAGGCGGTCGGGATCTCGACCAACATCACCGAGGTGCAGCAGGCGGCATACATCACCAACGCCCTGTTCGGGAAGTACCAGGTGTGCCTCTGGCGACAATTCACGACGCCCGACCCCGACTCGAACTTCATCTTCTGGACGAGCCCGACGGCGGCGCCGGTGGGCGCCCCGTCGCTCAACTTCGCCCGCAACAAGGACCCGCTCATCGACACCGCCATGAACACCGGACGGACCAACCCGAACCCGGCGCTGCGGGTCAAGGCCTACCAGACGGTGGCCCGGCGCTTCGCCGTCGACCTCCCGTACCTGTGGCTGTCGCGCGCCGTGTGGAGCGTGGTCAGCGCCAAACAGGTGGGTGGGGTGACGACGGCCACCTTCCCGAGCGGGGCGGCGGCCCAGCCGATCATCTCGGGGGTGTTCTTCCCCTCCAACCTCTGGTTGACGTAGTGGGCATCCGGCGTGCCCGCCTGCCCACCGCTGCCGGGCGTCCCACCGAGGGGTCGGCGACGACCGGTCGGTGGGGCGGGGCGGGGGCCTGACCGGCGGTGGCGACCGTGGTCCTGCGCCGGCTGGTCCAACTGGTCGGGGTCCTCCTCGTCGTCACGTTCCTCTCCTATCTCCTGTTGAACCTGGTGCCGGGGAACACGGCGGTGGCCATCCTCGGCCCGGGGGCCACCAAGGCGTCGATCGCCCAGGTCACCGCCCAGCTCCACCTCAACCAGCCGCTCCCGGTGCGCTACGTCGAGTGGCTGGGCCAGCTCGTGCGGGGGAACCTCGGGCAGTCGTACCTGACGCACCAGCCGGTGGCCCAGGCGCTCGGTCAGCGGCTGCCGTGCACCATCGAGCTGATCATCATGTCCCAGATCATCGCCCTGGTGGTCGCCGTGCCGCTCGGCATCGCGGCCGCCCTGCGACCCGGCGGGTGGTTGGACAACGTGGCCAGCGCCGGCGCGTTCGGCTTCCTGTCCCTGCCGCCGTACGTGCTCGGGTACGTGCTGGTGCTCCTCTTCGCGGTGGACCTGCATCTCTTCCCGGCCACCGGGTACACCCCCCTCACGACCAACGTGGCCAGCAACCTCCACGACCTGGTGCTCCCGAGCATCACGCTCGCCGTCGGCTCGATCGCCGTCTACCTGCGAGTGCTGCGGGCCGAGATGATCGCCACCTTGCAGGAGGACTACATCACGATGGCGGTGGCCAAGGGCATGCCCACCTGGCGCATCCTGACCCGCCACGCCTTTCGTCCCTCGACCATCGCCCTCGTGACCGTCGGGTGCCTCAACGTGGGGGCGCTGTTCGGGGGGACCTTCCTCGTCGAGGTGGTCTTCTCGCTGCCCGGGGTGGGGTCGCTCCTCGTCGAGTCCATCTCGAGCAAGGACTACCTCGTCGTCCAGGCGATCACGGTGGTCTTCGCCGTGGCCTACGTGCTCCTCAACTTCCTGGCCGACCTCGCCCAGCCCCTCCTCGATCCCCGCCTGCGCACCGGGAGCGGTCTTGGCTGACCTGGCCCTCGATCCCGTCGCCCTCGAAGAGGAGGCCCTCACCCCGGTCGCCGGCCGCCGCCGGCGGCTGGGCGTCGCCTTCTGGCTGGCCGTCGGGTGGATCGCCCTGGTGGCGGCGCTGGCCATCCTGGCCAACGTCCTGCCGCTGCCCCCGCCCAACAAGGTCTTCTACGGGCCCCCGTTCAGCCCCCCGAGCTGGCATTACCTGCTCGGGACCGACGAGCTCGGGCGCGACCTGCTCTCCCGGGTGATCTTCGGGGCCCGGGTGTCGCTCCTGGTCGGCTTCGCCTCGATCGCCTTCGGGATGGCGCTCGGCGTCCCGCTGGGCCTGGTGGCCGGGTACTACGGCAAGATGTGGGACGGGGTCATCTCGACCGGGGCGAACGTCATGCTCGCCTTCCCGACCCTCATCTTCGCCCTGGCCGTGGTGGCCTTCCTCGGGCCGAGCCTCGGGGTGGACATCGTGGTCATCGGGGTCCTCTCGGTCGCCCCCTTCGTCCGGCTGGTGCGGGCCAGCACCATCACCTACGCCCGCCGGGACTTCGTGCTGGCGGCGCGCATGATGGGCTTCTCCAACCGCCGCATCCTCTGGCGCGAGGTCATGCCCAACGTTCTGCCCTCGGCCATCTCGTTCGCCATGGTGGGCATCGCCGTGGCCATCGTGCTCGAGGGCGCCCTCTCGTTCCTCGGGCTCTCGGTGCGCCCCCCGTATCCGTCGTGGGGCAACATGATCGCCGAGGGCACCCAGTACCTGGCCCGTGACGCCTGGCTGGTGATCTGTCCCTCGCTGGCCCTGTTCTTCACGGTGCTGGCGCTCAACGTGGCCGGCGACAAGGCGCGTGCTGCCTTCGACGTGAAGGAGTCGTCGCTGTGAGGTTGCGCCGGGACACCACACGCCGGCCGAGGGCCGGCCAGTACCCCGAGGACGTCGAGCGCCCGCTGCTCGTGGCCGAGGACCTGGTCACCACGTTCTCGACACCCCGCGGCGAGCTGACCGCGGTGGACGGGGTGTCGCTGCGCCTCGAGCGCGGGCGCACCCTCGGAGTGGTCGGCGAGTCGGGCTCGGGCAAGACCGTGCTGACCCGCTCGATCATGGGCCTCCTGCCGCGCCGGGGCGTGCGCACCTCGGGCACCGTGTGGTTCAACGGGCGCCAGATCAGCGGACTGAGCCCGAGCCAGCGGCGGGCCATCTGGGGCGTCGAGATGGCGGTCGTCTTCCAGGACCCGATGACGTCGCTCAACCCCACCATGAAGATCGGGCGTCAGATCACCGAGTCGCTCCGCTACCACCTCTCGATGACCTCGGCCGAGGCCGACGCGCAGGCGGTCGAGCTCCTCGGCCAGGTCGGCATCTCGACCCCCGAGCGGAGGCTCCACGAGTACCCCCACCAGCTGTCGGGGGGGCTGCGCCAGCGGGTGACGATCGCCATCGCCCTGGCCTGCGGCCCGCGCCTGCTCTTCGCCGACGAGCCGACGACCGCACTCGACGTCACCGTCCAGGCCCAGATCCTCGATCTCCTGGCCGACCTCCAGCGTGAGCGGGCCATGGCCATGATCCTGGTCAGCCACGACCTCGGGGTCGTGGCCGGGCGGACCGACGAGATCGCCGTCATGTACGGGGGCCAGGTGGTCGAGGTGGGGCCGACCCGGGCCCTGTTCTCGGACGTGAAGATGCCCTACACCGAGGCGCTCCTTCGTTCCTCGCCCCGGGCCGACCGGCCCAGCCATACCCCCCTCGAGGTGATCCCCGGCCGGCCGCCCGACCTGGTCGACCCGCCGCCCGGGTGCCGGTTCGCGCCGCGTTGCTCCTACGCCCGGGTCCGCTGCGCACTCGAGGCGCCGCCGTTGGTCGAGGCGGCCACGCCCGGGCACCGCTACGCCTGCTGGTACCCGGTCGGGACCCCGGTCGCTCCCTCGGTGGCCTCGGCCAACGGGCGTCCGCCGGTGCCCGAGCGGGTCGTCGGCGAGGTGGCCCCGTGACCGACGTCGATGCCCCGGGCGCCGACGCCGGAGCGACCCTGCTCTCGGTCGAGCACCTGGTCGTCGAGTACCCGGTCGGGCGCCACCGGCGGGTCCACGCCGTCTCGGACGTGAGCTTCACCGTGCGCCGGGGCGAGACCCTCGGCGTGGTCGGGGAGTCGGGTTGCGGCAAGTCCACCACCGGCCGGGCCATCGTCCAGCTGCCCCGGCCCACCTCGGGCTCGGTGGTGTTCGACGGCGTCGACCTGGTGACCCTGGCCCCCGACGCCCTGCGCCAGGTGCGCCCCCGGCTCCAGATGGTCTTCCAGGACCCGGTGTCGTCGCTCAACCCCCGCCGCAAGGTCAAGGACATCGTGGCCGAGCCCCTCGACATCTGGAAGCGGGGGACGGCGGC
>Ga0209656_10003308_pt1 | contig 10436 bp, 8 predicted proteins | sample BogFormECP12_OM2_FD_188239 | JGI IMG/M metagenome (GOLD analysis project Ga0209656, IMG submission 188239) | Bog forest soil microbial communities from Calvert Island, British Columbia, Canada - ECP12_OM2 (SPAdes) (version 2) | ecosystem: Environmental > Aquatic > Freshwater > Wetlands > Bog ... | reverse complement strand
CGAGAGCCGCCCCGAGCCGGTCGACCTGATGGCCGCCGCGCTCCGGGCCGCGTCCGAGGACGCCGCCGGCGCCCGCCCCGGCGCCCCGGCGGGGGTCGGACGCCGGCTGCTCGACCGGGCCACCAGCCTGCGGGTGGTGGCGTCGCTCGGCTGGCATCCGCCCGATCCGCCCGCCCTGGTGGCGGCGCGCCTCGGGCTCGACCCGCCCGAGCGCCTCGTCTCGAGCACCGGCGGCAACTCCCCCCAGGCGCTGCTGAGCGACGCGGCGGGCGCCGTCGCCCGGGGCGATCACGAGGTGGTCCTGGTGACCGGGGCCGAGGCCCTCTATTCCCGGCGCCGGGCCCGGGCCTCGGGCACCTGGCTCGAGTGGGCCGACCAGCCGCCCGGCACGCCCCCGGCGACCACGGTCGGTCTCGAGCGGCCCGGGTCGAGCGACGACGAGGTGGCGCGGGGGCTCGTCCTCCCGGTGCACGTCTACCCGATCTTCGAGAACGCCCTGCGGGCCGCCCGCGGCTGGTCGCTCGACGAGCAGCGGCGGCGCGTCGGCCAGCTCTGGTCGGGGTTCTCGGCGGTGGCCGAGCACAACCCCCACGCCTGGTTGCCGGCGGCCTACTCCCCCGAGGCGCTCATGACGCCGTCACCGGGCAACCGCCCGGTCGCCTTCCCCTACAACAAGCTCTGCACGGCCAACCTCAACGTGGACCAGGGCGCCGCCGCCATCTGCTGCTCGGTCGAAGCAGCGCGGGCGGCCGGGGTCGACGAGGACCGGTGGGTGTTCCCGCTCTCGGGGACCGACGGCCACGATCACTGGTTCGTGTCCGAGCGGGCCGACCTGCACTCCTCGCCGGCCGTCCGGCTCTGCGGGCGAGCGGCGCTCCGACTGGCCGGCCTCGGCATCGACGACGTCGACGTCGTCGACCTCTACTCGTGCTTCCCCTCGGCCGTCGAGATCGCCGCCGCCGAGCTCGGCCTGCCCGTCGACGACCCGGGGCGCCCGCTCACCGTCACCGGCGGCCTGACCTTCGCCGGCGGTCCCGGCAACAATTACGCCGGGCACTCGGTCGCCACGATGGTGCAGCGCCTGCGGGAGCGCCCGGGCTCCGTCGGCCTGGTCACCGCGGTGGGCTGGTACCTCACCAAGCACGCGATCGGGCTCTACGCCTCACGCCCGCCGGACCAGGGGTTCGCGGCGGCCGATCTCGGGGGCGAGATCGACGCGCTCGAGCGGTGCCGGGCCGCCCCGGAGGCGTCGGGCCCGGTGACCGTCGAGAGCTCGACGGTCGTCTACGACCGCCAGGGGTCGGCCGAACGGGCCCTCGTCGCCTGCCGGACCGACGACGGCGGTCGCACCTGGGGATCGACGACCGACCCGGCCGAGACGGCGGCCTTCTTCTCCGAGGAGACGTGCGGCCGGCGCGCTGTCCTCGAGCCCGGCGGTGCCCTGCACCTGGCGTAGGTCGGCCGGGCCGACCGCGCCGCCACCCGTCTGCGCCGGCGCGGACCTCAGACCCCGAGCGCGCCCATGATCCCGTCCCAGGCGATTGCTCCCTGGCGGCGGCACGTCGGCGGGTCGGTGGTGCAGTCGACGACGGTCGAGGGTGCGCCGTCGCACGGGCCGCCGTCGACGACGAGGGCCAACGGCGGCGTGGACTCGCCGAAGGTGGCCAGCACCTCGTCGACGGTCGTGCACGGCGGCTCCCCGTGGCGGTTGGCGCTGGTGACGGCGACCGGGCCCATCCGCCGGCACAGCGACCGCACGAAGTGGTGGTCGGGGAACCGGAGCCCGACCGTGGTGCCGTCCCCCCCGAGGAGCCGTCCCACACCGGGTTGCGCCGCCACCACCAGCGTGAGGGGTCCCGGCCAGAACCGGGCCGACAACTGCTGGGCGACCGGGGGCCAGGCGGCGACCAAGGGGTCGACCTGCTGGGGGGAACCGAGGAGCACCGGGACGGCCACGTCCGTCGGTCGCCCCTTCAGCGCGAACAGCGCCGCCATCGCTTCGGGGACCTCGAAGCGTGCCGCCAGCCCGTAGACGGTGTCGGTCGGGACCGCCACGATCCCGCCGGCCTCGAGGGCGTCCTCGATCTGGTCGAGGTCGGGAGGGAACACGCGCCGGGGCGGGCCGCTGCGGGCTCCCATGGACGCCACCGGGTCAGCTCCCCCCGGCCACGAGGACCCGGGCCCGCCCGGCCAGGTCCGGTCGCACCTCGACGCGGGTGAACCCGGCGGACCGCGCGCACGCCTGGGCGGCGGTCGACTGGTGGGGGGCGATCTCGACCACCACGGCGCCTCCTCGGGTCAGCCATCGGGCGGCGCCGCGCACGATCGTCTCGACGGCGGCCAGCCCCGGGGTGCCGTCGCTCCCCGGGGCCGCCACCAGCGCGCCGTAGGGCTCGGCCCTGACCTCGGCGTCGAGGTCGGGCCACTCGTCGACCGCCACGTAGGGGGGGTTGGCCACCACGAGGCCGAGCCGCCCGGCCAGGTCCTGGGGGAGGGCGTCCCACCACGACCCCTCGGCCAGGACGACGCGGGCGGCGGCATCGGGGTGGGTGGCGGCGAGCAGGCGACGGTTGGCCGCCGCCACCTCGAGGGCGTCCGGGCTCACGTCGGTGGCCGACACCGAGACCCCGGGAGCGACCCCGCCGGCCTCGGCGGCCACCGAGAGGGCGATCGCCCCCGACCCGGTGCCGAGGTCGGCCACCGTCGGGGGCGCTCCCGACCGAGCCACCCGGGCCAGCTCGCCCAGGGCGACCTCGACCACCTGCTCGGTCTCGGGCCGGGGGATGAGCACGCGCTCGTCGACCACCAGCTCGAGGGTGCGGAAGGCCCAGCGGCCGAGGACGTACTGCAGCGGCACCCCGGCCAGCCGGCGGGACGCCATGTCCTCCATCGCCACCCGGGCGTCGGGCGGGACCGGACCGGTCGGGCGCGGCCGGCCGAGCACATCGTCGGCGATCCAGCGCGCCTCGGCCGCCGACCCGAGGAGGGCGGCCAGTCGGCGCTCCACGTCCGCCGACCCGCCGGCGACGACCGGAGCGCCCGACGACCTCACGACGCCAGGGACTCCTCGCCGCCCAGCTGGCGGGCCCGCTTGTCGGCCATGAGCGCGTCGGTCAGCTCATCGAGGTCGCCGCCCAGGATCTGGTCCAGCTTGTGCAGGGTGAGGTTGACCCGGTGATCGGTCACCCGGTTCTCCTTGAAGTTGTAGGTCCGCACCTTCTCGGACCTCCCCCCTCCCCCGACCTGGGTCCGGCGTTGGATCGACAGCTCGGCGTCTCGGCGGTCCTGCTCGGCCTTGAGCAGGCGCGATCGCAGGACGACCATAGCCTTGGCCCGGTTCTGGATCTGGCTCTTCTCGTCCTGCATGGCGACGACGATCCCCGTCGGGAGGTGGGTGATCCGCACCGCCGAGTCGGTGGTGTTGACCGACTGGCCGCCCGGGCCGGTCGACCGGTACACGTCGACCTTGAGGTCGGCCGGGTCGACGTCGACGTCGACCTCCTCTGCCTCGGGCAGGACCGTCACCGTCGCCGAGGACGTGTGCACCCGACCCTTGGCCTCGGTCACCGGCACCCGCTGGACGCGATGGGGGCCGCCCTCGTGCTCGAGCCGCCGCCAGGCGTCGTCGCCCTTGACCAGCAGCACGCCCTCGTTGAGGCCGTCGCGCTCCGACGCGCTCTCCGAAAGAACCTCGGTCTTCCAGCCGCGGGCGGCGGCGTAGCGCTGGTACATGGTGAAGAGGTCCCGGGCGAACAGGTTCGCCTCCTCGCCGCCCTCGGCCCCCCGGATCTCGAGGATGACGTTGCGCCCGTCGTTGGGGTCCTTGGGCAAGAGCAGCTCGCTCAGCCGGGCCGTCAGCTCGGCGACCGCTTGCTCAGCCTCGTCGACTTCGGCTCGGACCTCCTCGCGGTCCTCGGGCCCGGCCGACCGCTCGAGGTCCCCGGCCGCCTCCCGGTCGGCCCGGGCGGCCTGGAGCCGGCGCCAGGTGGCGACGACCTCGCCGAGCTCCTTGTGCCGGCGCGACAGGTCGCGCAGGCGCCCGGGGTCCGCGGCGACACCGGGGGTCGAGAGCTCGCGCTCGACCGCCTCGAATTCCTTCTCGATGGCCGCGAGGCGGTCGTCCAGCACGATGGGCTCAGGCTAACGGCCGGACGGGGCGGCCGAGGGCTCGGCGCGGGCGGACCGAGGCCCACCCGGCGATCAGCTGCGCGGCGCCGACTTCTTGCGCTGGCCGTAGCGGCGCTGGAAGCGCTCCACGCGACCACCCGAGTCGACCAGCTTCTGCTTGCCGGTGAAGAAGGGGTGGCACTCGTTGCACAGCTCGACGTGGAGCTCGGGCTTGGTGGAGCGGGTGGTGAAGGTGTTGCCGCACGAGCACCGCACCTGGGACTCGACGTAATTGGGGTGAATGTCGGTCTTCATGGAAACTCCAGTGTCTCGTCGGCTGCGCCAAGTGTAAGGCCCGGAGGGCCCGCCGTATTCCCCGGCTCAGCCGTTGGGGGTCGGTCCCTTGGCGATCTCGGCCAGGAACTCGTCGTTGCTGCGGGTGCTGCGGATCTTGTCCATCAACAGCTCGAGGCCGGCCGCCGCGTTGCCCTCGTTGGCCAGGGCGTTCAGCACTCGTCGGAGCTTCCAGACCTGCTGGAGCTGGCCCCGGTCGAAGAGCAGCTCCTCGTGGCGGGTCGAGCTGGCGTTGACGTCGATGGAGGGGTACAGGCGCCGCTCCGCCAGACGCCGGTCGAGGCGTAGCTCCATGTTGCCGGTGCCCTTGAACTCCTCGAAGATCACCTCGTCCATCTTCGAGCCGGTCTCGACCAGCGCGGTGGCCAGGATCGTCAGCGAACCGCCCTCTTCGATGTTGCGGGCCGCCCCGAAGAACTTCTTCGGGGGGTAGAGGGCGCCCGAGTCGACACCGCCGGACATGATCCGCCCGGTCGCCGGCTGGGCCAGGTTGTAGGCCCGGGCCAGTCGGGTGATGCCGTCGAGGATGATCACCACGTCGCGACCCATCTCGACGAGCCGCTTGGCCCGCTCGATGGCCAGCTCGGCCACCGCCGTGTGCTCATCACTCGGCCGGTCGAAGGTCGAGGCGACGACCTCGCCGCTGACCGAGCGCCGCATGTCGGTGACCTCTTCGGGGCGCTCGTCGACCAGCAGCACCATGAGGTGCACCTCGGGGTTGTTCGCCTCGATCGAGTGGGCGATCTGCTTCATGACCGTGGTCTTGCCGGCCTTGGGCGGCGAGACGATCAGACCACGCTGTCCCTTGCCGATCGGGGACAGCAGGTCGACGATCCTCGCCGTCACCTCGTCCTTGCCACCGGGCATCTCGAGCGTCAGCTTCGAGTCGGGGAACAGCGGGGTCAGGTCCTCGAACCGCGCCCGGTTGCGGGCCGCTTCGGGGTCGAGTGACGAGACGGTGTCGATGCGCAGGAGGGCCGGGTACTTCTCGTTGTTGGCCGCCGGCCGGCACGCCCCTTCGATGTAGTCACCCTTGCGCAGCGCGAAGCGCCGGGCCTGGCTGATCGAGACGTAGACGTCCTTGTTCGAGGGCAGGTAGCCGTCGCAGCGGAGGAACCCGTACCCCTCGTCGCGCAGGTCGAGGATGCCGCGCACCTCGACCATCTCACCCTGGTAGGCGACTTCCTGGTTGGTGCCCTGGAGCTCGCCGCGCTCGGTGCCGCGCTCGCGGCCGCGGCGCCGGCGGCCCCGTCGGTTGCCGGCATCGGTCTGGCCCTGCTGGCCCTGCTGGTGCCGGTTCTGCTGCTGGCGCTGGTTGCCCTGCTGGTTCCCGACCTGACCGGTCGGGCCCTGGGTCGTGTTCCCGGGTCCCCCGATCACCGCGGTCGGGGCGTCCACCGTCTCGAAGGCGGCCTCGGGCTGCACCGGGGCGCTGCTGCCGTTGGCGTGCTCCCCGGAGCCGTTGGTCGTGGCCGCCGTGCTCTCGGCGATGGCCGGTTCGAGCGCCGGCGCGGCCTCGTGAGCGGGGGCGACGTCGCCGGGCTCGGTGTCGCCGTCGTCAACGGCGACGTCCGGGCGGGCCCGGCGGGCGGTGGGCCGCCCGTTGGTCGAGCCGTCGTCGGTCGCCCCGTCCTCGGGGCCGATCACGCCGGTGGCCTCGAGGATCTGATCGATGATGTCGGCCTTCTTGGTTCGCGAGGTCGTCTTGAGCGACATCGCCTGGGCGATGGCCTGGAGCTCGTCGCGCTCCTTGCCTTCGAGCACTGACCGTTCGAGCTGCTGTTCTGCAGTCATCGGCCTCCTTATTGTCTTCAGGGACCCGTCGTGTCCGGTGGTTCGCACCAGGGACGGAGCGGGAAAACGGGAAGTTCGGGGGGGCAAGCGGGAATGGGCCTGCCCCATCACACCGCCTACGGCACCAGGTCGGGGACGGGAGGGGCGTCCGCGACGGTCGCTCCGAGGGCGCTGGTGGGACGCCTCTTAGGATAGCCGCTCCTCCGCCCGACCACAACACACCCGCCGTCGGGGGGTCGGGCGCTCAGACCGAGAGCTCGGCCAGCACCTTGTCGAGGTCGGGGTCGACCACGCTCGGGACCGAGATCTGGCTGATGGCCAGGTCCGGGTCCTTCAGCCCGTGCCCGGTGAGGACGCAGACCACGGTCGACCCGGCCGGTGCCCCGACCTTGAGCAGGCCGGCCACCGAGGCGGCCGAGGCGGCTTCGCAGAAGACACCCTCCTGCTCGGCCAGCAGCCGGTAGGCGGCCAGGATCTCCTCGTCGGTCACCGCTTCGATGGCCCCACCGGACTCGCTGGCGGCCGCGGTGGCCGAGTACCAGCTGGCCGGGTTCCCGATCCGGATGGCCGTGGCCACCGTGTTGGGCTCTTCTACCGGGTGCCCGAGGACGATCGGGGCGGCCCCGGCGGCTTGGAAGCCGAGCATCCGTGGAAGTCGCGTCGAACGGCCGGCGGCCCGGTACTGGCAGTAACCCCGCCAGTAGGCACTGATATTCCCGGCGTTGCCCACCGGGATGCAGTGAAGGTCGGGTGCGTCACCGAGGACGTCGACGACCTCGAAGGCACCGGTCTTCTGCCCCTCGATGCGGTGGGGGTTGACCGAGTTGACGACGGTCACCGGAGCCCGCGCCGGCAGCTCGCGCACGATCGTGAGGGCCTGGTCGAAATTGCCCCGCATCTGGAGGACCCGGGCGCCGTGGATCAGCGCCTGGGCCAGCTTGCCGAGCGCGATGTGCCCCTCGGGGATGAGCACGGCACAGGTGAGCCCGGCGCGCGCCGCATAGGCGGCCGCCGAGGCCGACGTGTTGCCGGTCGAGGCGCAGACGACGGCGCGGGCACCCTCTTCGAGGGCCTTGGTGATGGCCATCGTCATGCCCCGGTCCTTGAACGAGCCGGTCGGGTTGGCCCCCTCGACCTTCAGCCAGACCTCGGCCCCGACCAGCTCGGACAGGCGGGTCGCCGGGACGAGCGGGGTCCCGCCCTCCCCGAGGGTGACCACGGTGGTGTCGGGTCCGACGTCGAGGAACTCGCGGTACTCCTCGACCACCCCCCGCCAGCCGGCCACCTCAGCTCCGCGCCGTCTGTCCCGGGTCGGCGTCGGGGCCGATGACCCGCAGCACGCCGCCCACCCGGTCGACGACCTTGAGGCGGTGCAGCTCGTCGATGGTCGCCGTCACGTCGCCCTCGCGCGCCACGTGGGTGAGGAAGATGAGCCGGGCCTCGGCACCGAGCCCGACCTGCTCCATGGAGCGGATGGAGACGCCGTGGTCGCCGAAGACCTTGGCCACCGCGGCCAGGACGCCCGGGCGGTCGACGACGTCGATGCTGAGGTAGAACGCCGAGCGCATGTCGGCGGCTGGACGGAACCGCACCGGCAGGCGGCGGGACGGGGCGGGGGCCGGGGCGCCGCCTCGCAGGTGCCGGGCGGCGTCGACGAGATCGCCCAGGACGGCACCGGCCGTCGGTCGGCCGCCGGCGCCGTGCCCGTAGAGCATGAGCTCACCCGAGACCTCGCCTTCGACGAAGACCGCGTTGAAGGCGCCGTTGACCGAGGCCAGCGGGTGGTCCTTGGGGACCATCGCCGGGTGGACTCGCACCGACACTTCCTCGAACCCGTCCGTTCCCTGGTCCCGTTCGAGGAGCTCGGCCACGGCCAGCAGCTTGATCACGTACCCGAGGCGGTCGGCGAAAGCCACGTCGACGACGCGCACCCCGGTGATGCCCTCGTGATGGACGTCGTCGGCGCGCACGTCGCACCCGAAGGCCAGGCTGGCGAGGATGGCCGCCTTGGCGGCAGCGTCGAGCCCCTCGACGTCGGCCGTCGGGTCGCGCTCGGCCAGGCCGAGGCGCTGGGCCTCGGCGAGGACGTCCCCGTAGTCGCTCCCCTCGAGGGCCATCTGGGTGAGGATGAAATTGGTCGTCCCGTTCAAGATCCCCATGATCCGGACGATGCGCTCCCCGGCCAGGGACTCACGCAGGGGCCGGATCACCGGGATGGCGCCGGCCACCGAGGCCTCGTAGAGCAGGTCGACCCCGTTCGCCGCCGCCAGGTCGGCCAGCTCCCCGCCGGCCACGGCCAGCAGCGCCTTGTTGCCGGTGACCACCGGGCGACCCGCCCGCAGCGAGGCCTCGACGAGGGCCCGCGCCGGGTCGAGACCCCCGATCAGCTCGACCACCACGTCGACGTCGTCCCGCTCGACGAGTCCCTTGGCGTCGTCGGTGACGAGATGGCGGGGGAACCCGGCCGCCTCCGAGCGCCGACGGGACCGGTCCTGGACGGCGATCCCCACCACCTCGAGGTGCACCCCGGCCCGCAGGGCGATCTCAGCGGCCCGGGTCGGTTCGGTCAGGAGCTCGACCAGCGCCGTGCCGACGTTCCCGCAGCCCAGGACGGCGATACGCACCGGGTCTGTCTCGCGGGCGCCGGGAACCATGCGATCACGCTACCGCCCCCTCCCGGCCCCGATCGGCCGGCGCCCAGCTCAGACGTCGAGCCGGAGCAGGTCGTCGAGGGTCTCACCCCGGACGACGACCCGGGCCCGGCCGTCCGCCACGAAGAGGACCGGCGGCCTCGGCACCTTGTTGTAGGTGGAGGCCATCGAGTAGCCGTAGGCCCCGGTGACCGGGGTGGCCAGGACGTCGCCGACCGCCAGGTCCTCGGGGACGTGGGCGTCGGCCACGATGACGTCGCCGGTCTCGCAGTGCTTGCCGACGACCCGCACCGCCCTCGGGCGCCGAGCGTCGACCTCGCGCGGCAAGAAGGCCTCGTAGCCGCTTCCGTAGAGGACCGGCCTCGGGTTGTCGCTCATCCCACCGTCGACGGCCACGTAGGTGCGGATGCCCGGGAGGTCCTTGACCACACCCACCCGGTAGAGGGTCAGGGCGGCGGTGGCGGCGATCGCCCGGCCCGGTTCGGCGCTCAGGCGCACGGCGGCGCCGATTCCGACCTGCTCACAGGCGTCCCGGGTGGCCTGCGCCCACTCCGACAGCGAGGGGGCGCGCTCCCCGTTGACGTAGGCAACGCCCAGCCCTCCCCCGACGCACAGCTCCTCGAGGCCGAGCGGAGCAAAGAACCGGCCCAGGATCACCGCCGCCCGTTCGAACGAGGAGACCTCGAAGACCTGGCTCCCGATGTGGGCGTGCAGCCCGACCAGGTCGACCCCGGCGATCCTCCGGACCGCCTCGACGGCGGCGGCGGCCGCCCCCGAGGACAGGGCGAACCCGAACTTCGTGTCGTCGTGGCCGGTGCGGACGAACTCGTGGGTGTGGGCCTCGACCCCCGGTGTGACCCGCACCAGCACCCGCGCCGGGGACCCCCGACCACCGGCGACGCACGCCGTCAACCGCTCGATCTCGTCGAAGGAGTCGATGACGATCCGGCCGACCCCGGCCTCGAGGGCCCGCGCCATCTCGGCGTCGGACTTGTTGTTGCCGTGGAGGACCAGGCGCTCGGCCGGCACCCCGGCGGCCAGGGCGACGTGGAGCTCGCCCCCCGTCGAGACGTCGAGGCACATGCCCTCGTCGTGGGCCAGGCGGGCCATGGCGGTGCAGAGAAAGGCCTTGGTGGCGTAGGCCACCCCGTCCCCCCACGCCGCCACCGCCTCCCGGCAGCGGGCCCGCAGGTGCTCCTCGTCGTAGACGAAGAGCGGCGTGCCGAACTCCTCGGCCAGCGACACCACGTCGAGGCCGCCGACCGAGAGGCGACCGTCCCCGCCGACCGCGGCGGTCAGCGGGAGCAGGTGACGCTCAGGGGGTGCGACCGGCGACGCGCCGGGTGGCGGGTACCCCGCCACCTCGTCGTCACTCCTGGTCCCGGTCACGGGGCGAGGATACGGCACCGTCGCCCCGCCCCAGCCGGGAGACCCCCGGCGCACGGTACGATCGTGGGTCGCCCGAGCCCCAGTAGCTCAGCGGATAGAGCACCGGCCTCCGGAGCCGGGTGCGCAGGTTCGAGTCCTGCC
>Ga0209656_10003307_pt1 | contig 10444 bp, 3 predicted proteins | sample BogFormECP12_OM2_FD_188239 | JGI IMG/M metagenome (GOLD analysis project Ga0209656, IMG submission 188239) | Bog forest soil microbial communities from Calvert Island, British Columbia, Canada - ECP12_OM2 (SPAdes) (version 2) | ecosystem: Environmental > Aquatic > Freshwater > Wetlands > Bog ... | reverse complement strand
CTCCGGCATCGACATAACCGCCATGGACGTACATAACGGGACCTCCAAGTTCGACATAGGTATGTTCATGGTCGAAAAGCCCGAGGGACTGGTCGCCAACGTAGAGTACTCCACCGAAATGTTCGATGAGAGTACGATTCAGCGGATGTTGGGCCATTTCGGAGTCTTGCTGGACGCGATTGCCGAGGACCCGAGTCGCCGGGTCGGCGAGCTGCCTCTGCTGACGGACGACGAACGGCGGCAGATTGTGGTCGAATGGAACGACACCGGCCACGACTATCCGCGGGAGCGCTCGCTCCATCAGTTCATCGAAGATCAAGTTGAGCGCACGCCCGACGCGCCGGCACTGGTCTTCGAATCGCAAGAACTCTCATATCGTGAGCTGAATGCCCGCGCCAACCAACTTGCGCACAGACTCCGGGCGCAAGGCGTTGGCCCCGAGAAGCTAGTAGCTGTCTGCGCCGAGCGATCCCTCGAGATGGTGGTGGGCTTGCTTGGCGTCTTAAAGGCCGGCGGCGCCTACGTGCCCATCGACCCGGGTTATCCCCGCTCGCGACTGGCCGTGATGTTGGAGGACGCTGAGCCTCTCGTGTTGCTGACGCAGGAACATTTGCTCGATGTTTCGCCGGAGCACAGCATACCCACCATTTGCCTGGATCGCGACTGGCGCAGCATTGCCGCGGAACCAACAGCGAACCCCCCGGTTATTACGACGGGCCCAGCCCAGGCGTACATGATCTACACCTCGGGCTCGACGGGCAAACCCAAGGGCGTTCCCAATGTGCACGAAGGCATCGTGAACCGCCTGCTGTGGATGCAGGGAGCCTACGGTCTCGATGGCAGTGACCGGGTATTGCAGAAGACTCCATACAGCTTCGACGTGTCGGTGTGGGAGTTCTTTTGGCCACTGATGACGGGAGCTTGCCTGGTAGTGGCGCGGCCGGAGGGTCACAGGGACCCCAGCTACCTGGTGGACCTGATCGTCGAGCAGAAAATCACGACCATGCACTTCGTGCCGTCGATGCTGCGTATCTTCCTGGACACCGACGGCGTCGAACGGTGCCAGAGTCTGCGACGGGTCATCTGCAGCGGCGAGGCGATGACCCACGATCTGCAGCAGCGCTTCTTCGAGCGGTTGGGGGCGGAGTTACACAATCTCTACGGGCCCACCGAAGCGGCAGTCGACGTGAGCTACTGGCAGTGCTTGCCCGATAGCCATCTGGGCATCGTGCCGATCGGCAGGCCTATCTGGAACACCCAGCTCTACGTCCTTGACCAGTACCTGCAACCGGTGCCGGTCGGTGTTCCCGGCGAATTGCATATCGGCGGAGTCAACTTGGCGCGAGGCTACTGGAAACAGCCCGAGTTGACAGCCCAGAGGTTCATTCGCGATCCCTTCGGCCACGAGCCCGGAGCTCGGCTTTACAAGACGGGAGACCTGACGCGATTTCTCCCTGACGGCAACATTGAGTACCTCGGACGCATCGACCATCAAGTGAAGTTGCGCGGCTTCCGCATCGAACTGGGAGAGATTGAGACCGCGCTGGACAGCCATCCTGGAGTGGGCCAAAGCGTCGTGCTGGCGCGCGAGGACGCGCCGGGTGACAAGCGCCTGGTCGCCTATGTCGTTTCCGATCCAGGGTACAAAGGCGGAGACGACACGCAGCCGGAAGACGCACTGAGCGGCGAGCAGGTGTCGCAGTGGACCGAAGCGTTCGACGAGGCCTACCGCCGCGGCGGCGATGTCGCCGAAGCAACCTTTAACATCCGCGGTTGGGACAGCAGCTACACCGGGGAAGCCATTCCCGCGGAAGAGATGCGCGTTTGGGTGGAGACAACCGTGGACCGTATCCGCGGCCAGCACCCGAAGCGAGTATGGGAAATCGGCTGCGGCACAGGCTTGCTACTCTTCCGTCTGGCGCCGAGCACCGAACGTTATTATGCCACTGACGTCTCGCAGACGGCTCTGAGCTTTCTCCAACAGCAATTAGGGCGGCCGGAGTTCCGGCTCCCGCAGGTGAAACTGGAGCGCAAAGCGGCGCACGAGTTTGATCAGCAGAACCTCCAAGGGCAATTCGATGCCGTGGTGCTGAACTCGGTCATCCAGTACTTTCCCGATCTCGATTATCTGATGACCGTGCTCGAAGGCGCGGTCGAGTCTGTGCGACCCGGCGGGGCAGTGTTCATTGGTGACGTTCGCAGTTTCCCCCTGTTGGAAGCATTTCACGCCTCGGTGGAAGTCTTCCGGGCTAACGACGGCGCGAGTCGCGAGGATCTGCGCAGAATGCTGCGGAAGGGAATCCGTCAGGAAGGCGAGTTGCTGATCGATCCCGAGTTCTTTCGTGCCGTGCGTCAGCGCTGGCCGCAAATCACCTACGTGGAAATCCAGCTCAAGCGTGGTCGCGCCCACAACGAACTCACGCGCTTCCGCTACGATGTGGTGCTGCATGTTGGCGAGCAGGCCCCGCCTCAAGTGGACTGCGCGTGGCTCGACTGGAAAAAACAGGGTCTCACGGTTGATTCGCTGGCGGAGATATTGCAGACCACGAAACCTGAGATGCTGGGCCTGATCGGCGTGCCCAACGCGCGCCTTGTTACGGAAGTGGCGGCCCTCGAGTGGCTCAATGCAGACGAAGGAGTTGCCTCGGTAGGCGATTTGCGTCGGCAACTTCGCGACTCCGCGGCTATGTCGGCGGTCGAACCCGAAGATCTGTGGGCCTTGGAGGAAACGCTCCCCTATCGCCTTGAAGTTCGAGCGTCAAGGGTCGCAGCCAAAGGATGCTGCGATTGTGTGTTGCGTCGCCGAAATGATCAAGGTCAGGTGGCGGACTACGCAATCGCACGGTTCCCCGGCGAGAGCGAAGTCTTCCGGCCATGGGCGACCTTTGCAAACAATCCTCTTCGGCGGCGTGTGGCCGGCAAGCTGATTCCCCAGCTGCGCTTGTGGCTCGGCGGCAAACTGCCGGAGTACATGGTGCCGTCAGCCTTCGTGTTGCTCGAGGCAATGCCGCTCTCCGCGAACGGCAAGGTGAATCGCAAGGCGCTGCCCGCTCCCGAGCAGTCCGCTGATGTTGGAGATAATTATCGCGCCCCCGGGACTCCAGTGGAGGAGATGGTGGCCGCCATCTTCGCCGACGTACTGCGAGTCGAGCGCGTCGGGGTCGACCACGATTTCTTCGAGTTAGGCGGGAATTCCCTGTCGGCGACGCAGGTGGTTTCGCGCATCCGCCAGAATCTGCAGGTCGACTTGCCGGTGCGTACGATGTTCGAGTTCCCGACGGTCGCGGGAATGGCGCTGGCGGTGGAGCAGAGGCGTCGCGGCGATGCGGGAATGTTGGTTCCACCAATTGTGCGTGTGTCCCGAAACCAGCGACTGCCGCTTTCGTTTGCACAACGGCGGCTGTGGGTGCTCGACCAGATCGAGCCTGATAACCCCCTGTACAACATCCCGAGGGCGATCCGACTGACTGGCGCGTTGAACGTTGAGGCCCTGCAGACGGCCATAAACGCAATCGTCGACCGTCACGAGATTCTGCGAACCACCTATCACTCCGACAAGGGCGAGCCATTCCAGGTGATCGCCGCCGATCTAGAGCTTCCGCTGCCGGTTGTCGACCTCAGCGGGCTGCCCGAGGAGGAGCGCGAGAGGGAAGCGCAACGCATTGTGCACCAGCAGGGATCGATGCCGTTTAACCTGGCCAGAGACCCGATCACCAGACACATGCTGCTGAAAATGGGAGATGAGGATCATATTCTCTTAATGCTCACTCATCACATCGCCAGCGACGGATGGTCGAGCGGCATTTTGATGCGAGAACTGACTGCGCTGTACGCGGCGGCGCTTCTGGGTAAACCCGCCGACCTGCCGGAACTGACCATCCAATATGCGGACTACGCGGTCTGGCAGCGGGGTTGGCTGCAGGGAGAGGTGCTGGAACTGCAATTAGCTTACTGGAAACAGCGACTGGCGGGCGCCCCACCGCTGTTGCTGTTACCGACCGACCGGCCGCGGCTACCACAGCCCACTTTCCGCGGCGCAACTCATCAGACGCTCCTGCCGCTGAGTCTCGCCGAGTCCATGCGGACTGCCAGCCGGCAGCAAGGCTGCACCGCGTTCATGACCATGCTGGCGGTGTTTCAGACGCTTGTCCTGCACTACGCCAAACAATCCGACATCGTAGTGGGAACGGACCTCGCCAATCGTACGACTTTACAGACCGAGTCGCTGATCGGCTTTTTCGTGAACCTGCTGGCGCTGCGTACGGATCTGTCGGGCGACCCGACGTTCGCGGAGTTGCTGGGCCGGGTCCGCGAAGTGGCGCTGGGAGCGTATGCCCATCAGGATGTTCCCTTCGACAAACTGGTTGAGGAGTTGCAGCCGGAGCGCAGCCTCAGCCACAACCCGCTAGTACAGGTTTTGTTTGTGCAACAGAACACGCCGCGTGCGGCCACTCCTATGCCAGGATTGGAGATGACGCAATACCCACAGGAGGTCTCATCGAAATTCGATATGGTTGTATTTGTGTCCGAGACTGACAAGGGAGTTGCGGGCATGTGGCTTTACAATCCCGACTTGTTCGACGCGACGACCATCGCGCGCATGACTTCCCGGTACCAGTCGGTGCTCGAGAAAGCGACGACCAACCCGGCCTTGCGATTGAGCCAGTTGTTGGCAACGCTCGCCGAAGAAGACCAGCAGCACCGCGCCTCCCAACTCAAGGAGTTCCAGGAACTCGGCCTGCAAAAACTCAGGAGTGCTAAGCGTAAGACCGTAACCCGAGAATAGTTTGAGGAGCTAAGGGCCCCGATGAACAATAACACCGCTGCAGGTTTTCGACTCTCAACCCAGCAGGAGCGGCTGTGGTCCCAGCAGGCAGGCGGAGTTTCCCCGTTCTGGGCCGAATGTGAACTCCTGGTAGAGGGATGCCTCGATGCGGCGCGATTGCAAGAGGTCATCCGTTGCGTGGTAGGCCGCCACGAAGTATTGCGCACGGTGTTTCACCGCCAGACCGGGCTGAAGCTGCCGTTTCAGGTCATTCTGGAAACCCCGGCGTTTTCTTGGCAGACGGCGGACCTTGCCGGTCTCGACAAGTCTGCCCAGCTCGAAAAGCTGCGTGAGCTCGTAAGTAATCGCGATGCCGCGGTCGATCTGGAACATGGCCCGACACTTCATGTCGTTGTGGCGATGCTAGCTCCCGGCAAGCATGCTTTGGTGATCAGCCTACCTGCCCTGTGCGCCGACATGCGCGCGATGCACAATCTCGCCGGCGAGATAATACGTGGCTACGCCCTCGGAACCGCCGACTCGGGCGAGGTCATGCAGTATGCCGACGTCGCGGAGTGGCAACAGGAACTACTGATGGGCGAAGAAACCAAGACTGGACGGGAATACTGGCGCGACTACTGCCGCAAAATCGATTTCTCTGCGCTCGACTCCGCGATGTCGGTCTTTGAGGTCAAGTCCTCCACTGACTTCTTCCCTGATGTCGTTACGAAAGAAATTGATCTCCCGCAACTCACATCGCATGCGAAACTGTCCTTGCGGGATTTCTTGCTGGCATGCTGGCAAGTATTCCTATCCAGAATGACTGGTCGTACTGCTGTCACCATCGGATGCCAATTCGATGGTAGAAGCTACCCGGAACTTGCCGAAACCTTAGGCGCGTTGTGCAGGTATCTGCCCCTCGAGTCCTCCGATGCGGAAGGTTCGACCTTCAAGAGTTTGCTCGAACAGACCCAGCGTGACACGGCGGACTTCGAAAACTGGCAAGACAGTTTTTCGTGGAGCAACGCCGGGCTGCCAGGCGGTTTGGAGCAAGGCCCAACGTTGCCACTAGCGTTTGATTTTGCCGAGTTGACCGACAGCCAGAGTTTCGCAGACATGAAGTTTACGACCTCGCGGCAGATGGCGGTCTGCGAACGCTTCAAGTTGAAGCTGTCGCCGCGTCGCCAAGGCGATCGCTTGTGGCTTGAGTTCCATTTCGACGCAGGTTGTCTGGACCGCTCGACGATCGAGCGCTGGAGCCGGTATTTTCTTTCCCTGGTCGCGGCCGCCGCTGCGAATCCTGAGACACCGGCGGCTCGCCTGCCGTTGCTCGACAAGTCGGAACGCAAGCGGCTGTTAACGGATTGGAACCAGACGGCCGCTGACTATCCGCGGGACCGGTGCATCCACGAACTGTTCGAAGCGCAAGCGCAGCAAACACCTGTTCTCCCCGCGCTGCGCTTTGAAGATGAGTGCCTGACGTACCGGCAGTTGAATGAGCGGGCCAATCGGTTAGCCCACTACCTGCGCGGCGAAGGTGTGCGCCCGGATTCCTTGGTCGGACTTTGCGTGGATCGAAGCACCGCAATGATGGTCGCGGTCCTGGCCATCCTCAAAGCCGGGGGCGCCTACGTCCCCTTGAGCGCCGAACACCCCAAGCCACGGTTGATGCAGCAACTGTCCGCGGCCACCCTGTTGGTAACCGAATCCAAGTTTGAATGTTTGATGCCGTCGTTCGGCGGCCCTGTGGTTCTCCTGGATGACCATCGCGAGCGGTGGGCTGCGCAGCCCATCACCAATCTTGGGCCGGTATCTGGCCCGGAAAATCTCGCTTACGTGATTTACACCTCGGGCTCCACCGGAACGCCGAAAGGAGTGGCGGTACGTCATCGCAATCTCGTCAATTACACGGCGTACGTTCGAGGTTGGCTTGATCTGGAGAAGCGCTCCGAACCCCTGCACTTTGCGACGGTCTCCACTCTCGGCGCGGACCTCGGCAACACCTGCATTTACCCCTCGCTGGTCTCCGGCGGATGCTTGCACATAATTGCGCACGATGCCGCCGCCGACAGCCAGCGCCTGCGCGAATACATGTCCCGGCACCCGATGGACATCCTGAAAATCGTTCCATCCCACCTGATGGCGCTGCTCAACGCCGGTGGCGACAGGGAAGTCCTGCCCCGTAAGTATCTGGTAATGGGTGGTGAAGCGCTCACCGTTTCGCTGGTAGAGAAGATCGCCGCTGCGGGCGGAAGTTGCGAGGTCTTGAATCACTATGGCCCCACCGAAACCACCGTAGGCTCACTCACGTTGCGCCTCAACGATTACGACTGGCGAAACTCCGCATCACAGACCATTCCTATTGGGCGCCCCATCGCAAATACCCGCGTTTACGTTCTCGACCCACTGGGAAAACCCGTACCGGTCGGAGTTGCTGGTGAACTCTACATCGCCGGCGACGGGGTCGCCGCCGGATATGTCAATCAGCCTGAGCGCACGGACGAGCGTTTCGTGCCCGAGGGTTTCGGGCATGCCGCCAACTCCAAGATGTACCGCACCGGCGACATGGTCCGGTATCTTGCGACCGGAGAGGTTGAGTTCCTCGGCCGGATGGATGACCAGGTCAAAATCCGCGGTTTTCGCATCGAATTGGGCGAAATCGAGGCGGTCCTTCTGCGGCACAGCGGCGTCAAGCAGGCGGCAGTGCTGGCCGTTCCCGACCCGCAAGGAGAGAAAGCGCTCGTCGCGTACGTGGTCGGTGCAGCCGGCAACGATGAGTTGCGCAGTCACATGCGTGGCCTGTTGCCGGATTACATGATGCCCTCGGCCATTATCGACCTGCCGAAGTTTCCGCTCAATGCAAACGGGAAAATCGATCGCCAGGCTTTGCCAAAACCCGAGGATGTTCAGGCTGCCCGGAAGGAGCCTGTGTCGCCGCGCACGCCAAGCGAGGAAGTGATCGCCGCAGTCTGGTCAGAGGTCCTGAGGCGTGATGGTATTGGCGTCGAAGACAACTTCTTCGAGATTGGCGGTCATTCGCTTCTGGCGACTCAAATTGCCTCCCGCCTGCGCGAGCACTTCCGCATTCCAGTGGCAGTGCGGACGGTCTTCGAGACTCCCACCATCGCCGAGCTCGCAAAGCGCCTCGATATCGCGCGCCGTGAAGAGCAGGGCCTGGTGCCACCGCCGATTACGCCAGTGCCTCGAGGCGGAGCCCTACCCCTTTCGTATGCCCAGGAACGTCTCTGGGTGCTTGACCAGATGGAGCCGAACAGTCCCCTGTACAACATTCCGCGTTCCTTGCGGATCAGAGGCAGTTTGCACATTGCGGCCCTGGAAGCGGCGCTGAATGAAATTGTGCGGCGTCATGAATCGCAGCGCACAACATTCGCGGTGAAGGACGGCCATCCCATGCAGGTGATCGCTCCTTCTTTGACGATTCCGCTGGAAGTGCAAGACCTCACAGGCACTCCGGAGAGCGGACGTGAAGCCGAAGCCCGCCGGATCGCCATCGAGGAATCCATGCGGCCGTTCGATCTGGTAAAGGGTCCATTAGTACGCGCCAGGCTATTGCAACTTGCGAGCGATGACCACGTGCTCCTACTCACCATGCATCACATTATCAGCGACGCCTGGTCGGCCGGCATCTTCCTGCAGGAAATGGGAGTGCTATACGAAGCATTCTGCGCCGGCCTACCGTCGCCCCTTCCCGGCGTGGTGTTGCAGTACGCCGACTACGCCACTCAGGAAAGGGAATGGCTTCAAGGACCGGTTCTCGAAAAGCAACTTGCCTTTTGGCGGGAACGGCTCAAGGGAGTTCCCTCCGTCCTGGATCTGCCGCTTGACCGGCCGCGCCCCAACGCCCGCACCTTCGCAGGTGCGTTCGAGACGTTTCATATTCCGTTGGAGGAGTTGCGTGGGTTAAAGGAGCTCGGCCGCCACGAAGGCGCCACGTTGTTCATGACTCTCATGGCGGGTTTTCAGGCGATGCTGCTCCGTTATACCGGGCAGGAGCAGATCGTGGTGGGTACCGACCTCGCGAATCGCACTACTGCCGAAACCGAACGCATGATCGGCTTCTTCATCAACCTGCTGGCGGTGCGTAACGATCTCTCCGGCGAACCCACTTTCCGCGAGTTACTGGCCCGGGTGCGCGACGGATTGCTGGAAGCGTATGCCCATCACGAAGTGCCGTTCCCCAAGATCGTACAGGAAGTTCAGCCGGAACGTAGCGCAACCCATAATCCAATCGTGCAAGTGCTTTTCGTGATGCAGAACACTCCTCGCGGCAAACGCGAACTTGCGGGCGCGAAATTGGAGCCCTTCGAGGTGCCGGTCACAACTTCGAAGTTCGACATGGCGGTATTCGTGGGGGAGAAACCCGATGAATTAGTTGGCTATTGGGTTTACAGCACAGAGTTGTTCGACCACGCCACCATTCAGCGGATGGTCCGGCATTTTGGGAACCTGTTGCGCAGTGCAGTCTCACAGCCCGACACCCGCCTAAGTGCGCTGGCGATGAAGAGTCCGGAAGAACTCGAGCAACAGGAAGCGGAAAAGAAGCAACGGAAACAGTCGCAGTTCAACAGGCTGAAGGCGACCGCGCCCGCGGCGATCGGACTCCCGGCCACTGACCCCGCCAAGCAATCCTCCTGAGGTGATCTTGCGTGGTTGAGAAGGATGGCAGCACTGCACTTCTGACCCGGACAAGGAATCCCCCCGCCCGCGCCGACCGGCATAATCCGGTCTCCGATTCTGAGAAAAACCACGTACTGAGAGTGTGTTGTTCGCCGGGCACGCCAGCGCGCGCCAGCATGACGCTTGGCGGGCGGGTTCTCCCCGTGTTATTCTTTATGGCGTAACAACATACGATAAAAAAGAGTAGGAGTGCACCCGAAGCAGTGTTAGCCCGAGAGAAAAAAACCGCCCTGATTGACCAGTACCGTACCCACGACACGGATACCGGGTCGCCGGAAGTCCAGATTGCCATTTTGAGTACGCGCATTGGTGAACTGACGGAGCATTTTAAGACGCATAAGAAGGACCATGCCTCCCGGCGCGGTCTTCTCATGATGGTCAGCAAGCGTCGCAGCCTGCTCGACTACCTCAGAAAGTCCGATACCGAACGCTACAAGGTTGTCATTCAGAAACTGGGAATCCGCAAATAAGCAGCTTGCCAGCCACTGGAGTACCGCTTTTCAAGCGTATTGTGCGTCGAATCACCCCTGCAGGCGCCGGTGTGGCGCTGGCCGGGCTCCCCGAGATAGCGGTCTATCCCGGGCAGGTACACATTTTCGAGACTAAGCGGACGCAAGGATGCGTCCGCAGCCTCGGTTTCAGCCCCTCTCGGCTGACCAGTATTCCATCCTCCCCATCCCGCAGCCGCCGGATCACACACTCGCGTCACGTTGCAGTGCCCGAGTTTCAGGATTCCGGCCCCTATAGGGAGCGCCGAGCCTGGGAACACATCGGATGCATTCGAAAAGGAAAATAGATGAAACACGAAGTAACAATTGAGCTGCATGGCGGCAAGTCCATCCACTTTGAAACCGGAAAACTAGCGAAGCAGGCACACGGTTCCTGCATTGTGCGCATTGGCGATAACGTGGTTCTCGCCACCGCTTGCGCCAACCCCGATCCCCGCGAGGGCATCGACTTCTTTCCTCTCACGGTGGATTA
>Ga0209656_10003306_pt1 | contig 10444 bp, 8 predicted proteins | sample BogFormECP12_OM2_FD_188239 | JGI IMG/M metagenome (GOLD analysis project Ga0209656, IMG submission 188239) | Bog forest soil microbial communities from Calvert Island, British Columbia, Canada - ECP12_OM2 (SPAdes) (version 2) | ecosystem: Environmental > Aquatic > Freshwater > Wetlands > Bog ... | reverse complement strand
CTCGCCCGCGGCCCGGACGTCCCGCCGCCGGCCGGATCCTTCGGCGGCCGCTGCGGACGGCGGCTGAGGATGGCGGTCCTCACTGCGCAGTACCCCCCGCGAGCTGGCCCATAGCAGCCGACATGATCGCCTCTTCCGAGGCGTCCGCGTGGCTGAACTCGGCGGCCAAGCGCCCCTCCCTCATGACCAGGATCCGGTCGCTCACCCCCAGCACCTCAGGCAGCTCGGAGGAGATCATCAAGATGCCCACACCGCCGCGGGCGAGCTCGGCGAGCAGGTGGTGCACCTCCGCCTTGGTGCCGACGTCGATGCCGCGGGTGGGCTCGTCGACGATGAGCACCGTGGGACTTCGGCCGAGCCACTTGGCCAGCACGACCTTCTGCTGGTTGCCGCCGGACAGCATCGCCACCGGGTCGGTCAGCCGGCCGTACTTGATCTTCAGCCGTACCGCCCAGTCGGCGGCGAGCGCCCGTTCGGCCGAGGACCTGATGAGCCCGCCTTTCTGGAGCCGGCTGAGCGAGGCGAGCGCGACGTTCTGCTGCACGGACATGTCCATGACCAGGCCCTGCTGCCTGCGGTCCTCGGGGACGAACCCGATCCCGGCGGTCATCGCGGCCGTCGGCGACGCCTTGCGCAGGTCCTGCCCGCGCACGGTGACCGTGCCCGCGTCGTACCGGTCGATGCCGAACACGGACCGCGCGACCTCGCTGCGCCCCGAGCCCACCAGCCCGGCCAGCGCCACGACCTCGCCGGAGCGCACGGTGAAGGAGATGTCGGTGAACACGCCCTCGCGGGTGAGCCGCTCGACGGTGAGCACCGCCTCCCCCGGCGTGCCCGCGCCGGCTTCGGTCGGCCGGGCGGCCAGCTCCCTGCCGACCATGGCACGCACCAGGTCAGCGGCGGTGAGCCCGGCCAGGTCGGCGGTGAGCACGTGCTTGCCGTCCCGCATCACGGTGGCCCGGTCGCAGATCGCGAAGACCTCCTCGAGCCGGTGCGAGATGAACAGCACCGCCGCGCCGCCGGCCCGCAGCGTCCTGACGACCTCGAACAGCCGGTCCACCTCGGCGGCCGACAGCGCGGCCGTCGGCTCGTCCATCACGATCACCCGGGCGTCGAGGGACAGCGCCTTGCCGATCTCGACGACCTGCTGGTCGGCGATGGACAGCCCGCGGGCGATCCGCGCCGGATCGAGGGGGACGCCGAGCTCCTGGAAGATCTTGGCGGCCTCCTCGCGCATTTCCCGCCGGTCGATGCGCCGGCCCGCCCGCAGCGGCTGGCGGCCGATGAACATGTTCTCGGCGACGGTGAGGTCGGGGAACAGCGTGGGCTCCTGGTAGATCACCGCGATGCCCGCCGCCCTGGCCGCGGCCGGCCCGTGCAGGGTGACCTGCCTGCCCGCCACCGTCAGCGTCCCGCTGTCCGGCTGGTGCACCCCGGCCAGGATCTTGACCAGCGTCGACTTGCCCGCGCCGTTCTCGCCCAGCAGCGCGTGCACCTCGCCGGCGCGGAGCTCGACCGACCCGTCGATCAGGGCCCGCACCGCGCCGAAGGACTTCGCCGCGTGCCGCAGCTCGAGGACCACCTGGCCGGGAGAACGCGGTTCCGGTCCGGTGCCGCCAGCGGTGACCTCGCCGGCCAGGCTCTGGTGATCCTGACCATCGCCAGCAGCACTCACCGGGCGCACCTCCGTGTGCGGTTCAGGGGCTTTCTAGAACGTTTCAATCTTGCCCTGTAGTCTCGACGGCGCCCCCATAGGTGTCAATACGGCGCTCGGCCCTCGCAACGGAATCGTTATGGCCACAGGATGCGCATCCCGGGGTGTTCGTGCAGCCCACTGCCGCCAAGCCAGCACGCCGGTGGCGTGCGAGCCAGTCCCGCACCACGCGCCGCGCTGCCCGGAAGGCATTCCTCGAAGATTGTGCGACGTTTGTACGGTTATTCCGGACAAATGTCGCACAAACATTTGATTTATGACGTTGCCCATGAGCGGTGCGGCCCGCAACCCTCGAAAGAGTGGGGCTGTGGGCCACACCCCTCAAACCGGCACCTCGAGCCCGTCACAGCGGCGCGGCCGACGGCAGAGGTGGGGCCGCAGGGTCGGGGGTGGCGGGGGCGGCAGGGTGTTCGTGCAGGTGGACGGCGATCCTCCGCATCGCGGCGGCGCCGCGAACTGGCGTGCCCGGCGGGTGGGAGTATGCAATCCATAAATTTCATCCTATATAGGTATAAATCATCCTAGCCACGTTCTCATTATTACGAAAACTTATTTCATGACGAAGAGTTTTCACCTTATAACGACAAAAACTTTACTGGATCATGGCCAGGACCTCGCTAGATACCCGCCAGGGGTATGCGCATCGGCGACCCGAGTCGTGGGTGGCCTCGAATGGGCTGGCCGACGTGTCAGGCGGGAGGGGCGGTGCGGGTGGCGGAGTGATCGTGCAGGTGGACGGCCTTCGTGGCGAAGCGCTTGCGGTATGTCGTGGCGCTCAGGCCGTAGTGGGCCTTGAAGCGGCGGGCGAAGTAGTTCTGGTCGGGCCAGCCGACCGCGCGGCCGATCGACGTGACCGGCTCGTCGGAGTGCAGCAGCATGACGGCGGCGTGCTCGGCGCGCACCTGGGCCAGGTAGGCCATCGGCGGCAGGCCGGTGGCCGACTGAACAGCCGCACCAGGTAGCCGGGGGCCAGGTGCAGCTCTTCTGCCAGCTCCCCCAGCGTCCACGCCCGTGCGATGCTGCCCTCGAGCATGCGCATCGCCTCGCCGACCGCGGGATGGACCGCATCCGGGCCGGCCACGGAGACCGTGCATGCGGCCGGCCCCGGGACGCACGAGTTCACCGGACCCCTCGTGGGCCGCTTAGCGAGGCTTCCCGGCTTCTTCCCAGAGCTTGTAGGCCCTGCCGGTCGGCGTCGCGGGAACCCCCCTCTGGACCAGGCTGAACCGGTCCAGGCCGGGAGCGATGACCGTCGTGACGGTGATGCTTGATGCCTGTGGCGTAAGCGTTCGCATCGCATACTCGATGCCGTGACCGGACAGGAGCTTGCTGATGGTGGCCAGCAGTTCCGTGGCGGAAGCGCCCCGCAGGACCGGACTGGGGAGCGGCGCGGTCTCAGCGTCGGGAAAGCCCGACATGTCCAGCCGTGCACAGGCCGCGAGACGCGGCCACGGAGCGAGGCGCTCCGCGGGTGAATAATTCCGCGGGCGAAGTATGGCTATCCACCATTTCTGCAAGAGTTCCAACACGGCTCGACGTACGGCATTGCCCGGATCGAGAGAAGCGCCCACCCCGTAGCACGGCTCGCCGTAAAACTGATCGACCGGGACCGCCAGCACGACCGGTACCCGCAGATCCGTTGTGATATCCAGAATGCGGATACTGCCAACCTTCTCCTCGACATGGTCGACCACACGGGCGAGACCACGGGAGAGAGAGTTTCGCGCGATAGCGATTCGCCGTTGGTCATCAAGCAGAAACCACCGGAGCAGCGCGTGGGAAATAGCATCATGCTCGATAAGTTCGCTCACCGCGCGCAGCACGCACTCCGTTGCCGAGACTCCGGCCGCCGTCCCTATACCCGACGAGTAGCGGGTATAGCCCGGAAAGTTGGTCCAGTCATCGCCTGGCATGGGAGACAGATAATAATTCGGCAGCGAGAGGAACAACGGATACAGCCACGGGCCGCCGCCGCCTGGCGGCATGAACTGAGCGCAGTAGGTGACGGCCGCGGGCCGGCTCGCCGCCCAGCGCTGGAGCAGCCTGTCGTGCCTAAGAGCAGGCTGAGCAGCGAGTTCCGTCGCACTCGACCAAGAGAACGTTCCCGTTGCCGAGCCATCGGCTGGCCATTGAAGATAGTAGTTCTCCAGCGCCTCGAATACCGCGCTAGCGATGCTATGCGCGCCCCCGCCCTTTCCGATTCCGGTGGCCACGAGCTTGGAATTGGCGTCCTCTAGTGCCGCCACTACGGTGGTCACAGGAAAGATGCCATAGCTTTCGAATCTTGAAGTCAGCCCAAGACGCTCAACCTCAAGCTTGGCACGCTTGAGGGCCTCGCGAACGGACACCTCACGCTATGGACGCGGCTCTGCGAGCTCGGCGTCTTCTTCCGGCGAGATATTGCTGATCTTACTCGTATTCTGCATGGTCTCCCCCGGTCTCCCCGGTCACCTGAGCTTGGCACGCGTAGAGAGTTTCCTTATCATAGACTCCGATAGCAGCCGACGGCAAGCATCGTTCGTTAAGTTCACGAAACCTTTAAATCACCGCCAGTTCATCGGCGGATGATAATAAACCGAGGCTGGCGATTTAATACGAGTGAACGGACGAGGGCGGCACGGGGACCCACGAGTTCACCGGGGGAATAGCACCGGCCCCACCCCGCTGATCGCCTGGGCCTGGGCCTGTGCGAGGACCGCCTGCGTCGCGTCATAAGCGGACGCGCCGGCCTGCGACATCTGCGCCGCGATCAGGCCGGCGACCAGCGGCGCGGCGAACGAGGTGCCGCTCCAGCGTGCGCGGCCGTGGAAGACCTGGGTGGCCGGGCGCTTCGGCGGCTCCTTGTAGGTGTACTTCCCCGTCGCGAACGCGTTGACCAGGCCCTCACCAAGCGTGTAGACATCCACCCAGTCCCCGTAGTTGCTGAACCAGGCCCGGTTCCGCTGGTCGGCGCCGAGCGCGCCGACCCCGACGGCCCAGTAGAACGCGGCCGGCCAGAACTTGCGGTGGGTGGCGTCGTTGCCGGCCGCGGCGGTCAGCGTGACGCTGCCGGACTCGAACGCGATGAACGAGAGCAGCGGCCAGTCCCTGCGGGCGTAGGTGCCGGCGGACAGGTTGACCACCTGCGGCGCCGGGCTGCTGGCGATGAGCTGCTGGAGCGCCTGGACGATCACCCACTCGCGTTCGCCGCCGGACATGACGAAGTCGCTGGCCACGTACACGGTGGCCGCCGGAGCCTGGCAGCGCGCGACACCCGCCACGAACGTGCCGTGGCCGCAGTACCGCGGGATGTCGTGCAGCCCGCCCGGCAGCACCGGCCCCAGCGGATCGAGCTGGCCGGTGACGCCGGCCAGCCAGGGGTCCGGCGCGATGTCCGCGAGGAGCCCGCTGTCGCAGATGCCGATCACCACGCCAGCGCCGCCATCGGCGGCGGCGGGCGGGCATGGCGGGCATGGCTCATCCGGTTCGCAGCAGCAGGGCACCTCGGGCTCGGTGGCCGGGCAGGTCCGGACCGTGTCCGGACCAGCCTGGGTGATGTGCAGGATATGAACCGGCGTCACGAGCGGGAAGCCGCCTTCCTCCGTTTCCGCCGGGTTGCGCACCTTAAGCCGCTCGTCGAGGATGTCGAGCGCCTGCGGGACCGTCAGGTAACCGTCCTCCAGATCGTCGATGCTGACCACTACAAGGCCGGACTCAACGGGCGGTCGCGGCTCATCGCCCCGCACCGGGACGGCTCCGGGCAGCACCTCCCGTATCTGCGGGACCACATCCGCGCGCGCCAGCAGGCGGCCGGCCTGGTAGATGTAGTCGACCCGCCCGTTCGGGGCGTATGCGGTCTCGATGGGTATGCCCTGGCTGGCGAACGCGTCTCGCATCGCCTGGAACTGCGAGCTGAATACCGAGTCGTCCATGTAACCTGTCCCCTCCCAAGGTTCCGCTCATCCGGAGACGGCAGCGCGCGGCCAGATACACCCTGCCGCCGGATAATCGGCTTGCCGTTGCCGGAGCCGTGACCAACTATCTAAAGATATGAGGGGGCAGACCGCGGCGGGCGCCAACTCGGACGACGAACTGCTGGCGCTCGCGCTATCGCGGCCCAACGAGGCCATGGCGCGTGCCCGCGCCATTCTCGCGGTCGGCCCCGGGGCACTCGGCGCCTCGGTCGCGCATCAGGTCATCGGGCTGGTGCTGCGCGACTTCGGGGACATCGACGCGGCCATCGCGGAACTGCGGATCGCGCGGCGGCTGGCCGTCCGCGGCGGCTCGGCCGACCGGGAAGCGGATGTTCTCGGGACGCTTGGCGCTGCGCTCGTCTTCGCCGGCCGCACCACCGCCGGCCGGAACGCGCTGAACCAGGCCGTCAGCCGGGCCGCCGGGCCGCTGCGCGGCCGCCCCTTGCTGCGTCGCGGCTCCTGCCTGCGGCGCCTCGGCGACTTTTCCGCGGCCCTGGACGACCTGAACAGCGCGATCCCGGTGCTGCGGGCAGCCGGTGATCAGATCTGGGAAGCGCGTGCGCTGGGCCACCGGGCCCTTTGCCTGCTGGCGCTGGGTTCGGTCCAGCGCGCGGTCGCCGACCTGCGGCAAGCCGAGGAACTGTTCGCCAGCCGCGGCCAGGAGCTCGAGTCCGCGGACGCCGTCGCCAACCGGGGGACGGTGGCCCTCCGCACCGGGCATCTGCCCGACGCGCTGGCCTGCTTCGACGAAGCCGGCGACCGGTACACCGCGCTCGGCGTTAACGAGCCGGACCTGAGCGTCCAGCGGTGCGCCACGCTGATGGCCGCCGGGCTGGCGGCCGACGCGGCGCGCGAGGCCGACACCGCGATCAGCCGGCTGGCCCGGGTTAGCGGCCAGCAGACCATGCGCGCCGAGTTGCTGCTTGTCGCGGCCGACTGCGCGCTCGCCGCCGGCGATCCCGGAACCGCGGTGGACCGGGCCGCCGAGGCGGGCAGGATGTTCGGCAGGCAGGGCCGACGGTGGTGGGGGGCCCACGCGCGGCTCACCCGGGTGCGCGCCGCGGTCGAGGCCGGCCCCGCGACCACCGCACTGCTCAGGGATGCGCGGCGGTGTGTCCGCGAGCTGGCCGGCCTCGGATCGCCCGATCTGGCGCTCGCGCGGCTGACCGCCGGCCAGGTCGCGCTGGCGCTCGCCCGCGGGGCCGAGGCCGATGAGTACCTCGCCGCCGCGGCGGCCAGACGGCGCCATGGTCCGGCGCTCACCCGGGCGACCGCCTGGCTCGCGGAGGCGCGCCGCGCCGAGGCGGCCGGCGATCCGCGGCGCCTGATGCACGCCTGCCGTCGGGGCCTGGCGGTCATCGACGAATTCCGCTCGGTGTTCGGATCGTCCGAGCTGCGCGCCCAGTCCACGGCGCATGGCGCTGAGCTCGCCGCGCTCGGGCAGCGGCACGCGGTCCGGCTCGGCCGGCCGAGGCTGATGCTCGAATGGAGCGAGCGCTGGCGGGGCGTCGCGCTGGCGATCCCCCCGGTTCGCCCGCCTGACGATGAGCTGTTGCAAGAAGACCTGGCCGCGCTCCGCGACCTGACCAGCAGGCTAGCCGAGGCTCGCGCCCTCGAACGGCCGACCGCTCCGCTCGAGCACGAACGACAGCGGCTCGAACGCGCGGTGCGTGCCAGGGCGATGCGGGTCGCTGCCCGCGACGCCCCGCCCGGGGTGTCCGGCCGGGCCTTCGATGCGGGCAGGCTGCTCAGCGCGCTTGGCAGCGACCGGCTGCTCGAGCTGCTCGACGTGGACGGCGAGTTGCACGCACTGGTGTGCGGGGAGGGGCGGGTCCGGCGGTATCTGGTCGGCACGACGGAGGAAGCCGCGCGGGCGGTCCGGTTCGCCCGGGCGGCGCTACGCCGCGCCGCGCACGGGCCGCCCGTTTCGCCAGATGATGCCGTGGTGCACGACTGGCTCGCGAAAATGGGCGGCAAGCTCGACAAGGCGCTGCTCGGCGCGGCGGGCGACCACCTCGGGGACGGCAACCTGGTCATCGTCCCGCCAGGAAAGCTGCACGCGGTGCCGTGGGGGCTGCTGCCCCGGCTGCGCTCCCGCCCCGTCAGCGTCGCCCCGTCAGCCGCGTCCTGGCTACGGGCCCGGGCGGGCGGTTCCGGACGGCGGCATGACGCCGGGGACGGGGCTGTCGTGCTCGCCAGGGGACCCGGCCTGGCGTCCCAGGGGGGCGAGGTGCCCCGGCTCGCCGCCGAATACGCCGCCCGCGCCGCCGAACTCGGCCTGCCCGCGCCCGTGGGACTCGGCGGCGGGACCGCGACGGCGGCGCGCGTCCTCGACGCGATCGACGGCGCGGCGCTCGCGCACATCGCGGCGCACGGCACGTTCCGGGCGGACAGCCCGCTGTTCTCCGCGCTGCGGCTCGACGACGGCCCGCTCACGGTCTACGACCTAGAGCGGCTGCGCCGCGGGCCGCGGCTGCTCGTGCTCTCCAGCTGCGACTCCGGCGTCGTGGCCCCCGCCGGGGCCGACGAGGTCCTGGGGCTGGCCAGCTCGCTGATCCCGCTCGGCACCGCCGGAATCGTGGCCAGCGTCGTTCCCGTCAACGACGCGGCCGCCGTCCCGCTGATGATCGCGCTGCACCGCGAGCTGCGTGCCGGCGCGCCGCTGGCGCGGGCGCTGCGCGACGCCCGCCAGGGCCTCGAGGCGGACCCGGTGGCCGCGGCCACCGGGTGGTCGTTCATCTGCCTCGGCTCCTAGGGCTCCTAGAGGGTGAGCCAGCTGGTCAGGACGTCCGGCTGGCCCTCGGCGCGCAGCCGCATGCGGAACGGGCTGTCCGGCTTGGGCTCGACGGAGAAGCAGCCCACGTCGTCGACCTGGACCGCCGAGGTATGGCCGGCCAGCGTCTGTATCTCCACCGTCCCGCGCTGGGGCGGGACGATCTGGCCGAGCAGGGCGTCGTCGGTGATCTCGACCTCGACGGAGAATCGGGCCGAATGGAACGTCAGGGCCCGGATCGACGCCGACTCCGACCGCAGCGCCATCGCCCGCTCCGTGTCGTGCCGTGAGTCGTAGGTGAGTTGCGCCAGTTCGGCGTCGATATGGTGCCAGGCGTAGGCGTTCCGCGCGGTCTCGAGGAATGCTCGCGGCACGGCGTCGCGTGCCGCGAGCGCCTCGCGCAGCGCGGTAAGGAGTGTGTCGTCGTCGCGGCCGTCAGTCACGTGGCTCGCCTCCCGCGGTTGTGACGCGGGCGCTCCCGAAGTCCGCGTCGGTGAGCCCCGTGAGATAGGAAGAGCGGCGCAGCCGCTCAAGGCAGCGTGCCCGCTGCGGTCCGATGCTGCCCTGCGGAATGCGCATGATGACGCTGATCTCCGCGTACGACAGCGGCGGGTCGCTGAGGAGCAACGTCAGCAGCTGCCGGCAACGCGGCGGCAGCTCAGCGAGGGCGGCGCGGAGCAAGGCGTTCCGTTCGGACGAAATGACCAGGTCTTCGATCACCGCGGGATCGGCTTCCACGGCGATGTTTTCCCCCTCCGGGTCGGTCCCGAACGGCTCGTACTTCCTGGCCGCCTTCAGCACGCGCAGGCACTCGCGCTGCGTGGTGGTCGCGAGCCAGCCGGGCAGCGCGGCCGGCTCGCGCAGCTTCCCGAGCTGCTCGACGAGCCCCAGCCACACGGTCTGCCCGACGTCTTCGATGTCAGCGCCGCTCAGCCGGTAGCGGGCGCAGATCGACCAGACCAGCGGGGCATACCTGTCGACTAGCTCGTGCCACGCGCCCTCGTCGGACCCGGCGGCGCGGGCGACCAGGGCGATAACGGACGGATCATCACGCACGACCAGCTCCTGTCGTGTGTCGCGGCAAACTCGTTGCCCTTACTGGCTCAGAGGACGGAACACCGCCCCCTGATACATCAAGTTTCGCGTGTATCAGCCCCCGTACCCGGATGACGCCGCCGGGATGTATGCGGATTCCCTATCACGAAGGAAGTGATCCGCCATGGGGCCGCATGATGCAAGCAAGTAGTTCCCGTCATCGCGCTCTCGCGTCGGTTTCCGTGACGATCGAAACGCTGGACGGAGCCGGGTCAGGCTCGGTCTGTCGCGTTGTGCGCCGCGGGAAGGCGATCGTGGCTGTCAGCGCACCCAGGGCCGCGACGGCGAATATCACCCAGAACGCGGCGTGGAAAGCGTTCACCCCGGCCCGCGAGACGAGGACCGTCGACACGGCAGCCACGCCGACGGCGCCGCCGATCTCGCGCATGGTTTCGACCAGCCCGGACGCCAGGCCGGTCATCGACTGCGTGACACCGGACAGAGCGCCGATCTGGGCGGCCGGAGCAGCCATTCCCCCGGCCACGCCAGCTAGGAGCAGTGCCGGCAGCAGGCCGGTTGCGAAGTCCCCGCCAGCCGCAACCCGCGTCAGCAACAGTACGGAGATCGCGAGGAGCGATTGGCCCGCGATGAGCAGGCGCCGCACGCCCACCACGCGACGAGCTTTCCTCCCGTGATCCCAGCCGCCACGACCGACGTCGCCGTTGTGGCCAGCCAGGCGACGCCCGTCCGCGCCGCCGAATAACCGAGAACCTGCTGCGTCAGCAGCGAACCGAGGAAGATGAAGGCGAAGAACGCTCCGAACGTGAAGAACGCCGACAGGTTCGCCGCCACCAGCGTGCGGTTGCGCACCGCCGAGCCGGGCACCAGCGGTGACCGGGACCGCGCTTCGATCCGCACGAAAGCGGACAGCACCACGACGGACGCGGCGAACAGCCCGAGCGTCGACCC
>Ga0209656_10003305_pt1 | contig 10446 bp, 7 predicted proteins | sample BogFormECP12_OM2_FD_188239 | JGI IMG/M metagenome (GOLD analysis project Ga0209656, IMG submission 188239) | Bog forest soil microbial communities from Calvert Island, British Columbia, Canada - ECP12_OM2 (SPAdes) (version 2) | ecosystem: Environmental > Aquatic > Freshwater > Wetlands > Bog ... | reverse complement strand
GACATGCGGAAATTGGGTGTGATCGTCGGGGCCGGCGCCTTGGCGATCGTTCTTCTCTTCGGTTTATGGATCCTCAGCCGGCCCGAGCGCGGCACGACCGGTTCGGTGAGCACCAAGTTCCACCTGTTCGGGCCAAATGACAAAATCGTCGTCGACGGCTTCGACGACCCGAAGGTGGAAGGTGTTGCCTGCCACATCGCCCGGGCGCAAACCGGGGGGTTGAAAGGCGGGTTAGGGGTTGCGGAGGATACCAGCGATGCCAGCATCGCCTGTCGCCAGGTCGGCCCGATCAAGATCGCCGGCGAATTGAGAGACGGGGAGCGGGTTTTCGACGAGCGGCGCAGTGTCCTTTTCAAGACGCTGCAAGTCGTCCGTTTCTTCGACCGCCAGCGCAACGTGCTGGTATACGTGGCCTATAGCGACCGCGTCATCGAGGGCAGCCCCAAAAATAGCATCAGCAGCGTTCCGATCATGAACTGGCCTGGCACCCAGACCTCGGCCGTTCCCCAAGAGCGGTGACGTCGGCGCCCTGACCGGCCGCGGAACTTAGCCTCAAAACTATGGTTCTCCTTGCAGTCGGGAGGAAGACCCGCGCCGGCGTGGTCTCGCGACAAATCAAGGAGCGATGATGGGACCTCCTCAGAGCCGAGCCCGTCTCTCGTATGAACAAGCATATAAGCAGCACTGATTTGCGTCCAAATGCGCCTGCCGGCCGGGCGGAACACGTGCCTGTATGGGCTGTCGCGTTTGCCGCGCTGTTGCTTGCCGTGGGTTTCGCCCGGCGCCGGGCCGACAAGGAGACCGCGCTGAGCGGCGATCGCACGCCGCTGGAAGCCGACCGCGGCCGATATGCCGATGCGCCCTCAGAGATTCCGGCCCACGGGTGGAACGATATTCTCCTGCGGGTCTACCGCGGTATCTCGGAAGACCGCATCCTATTGGTCGCGGCGGGGGTCACCTTCTACATCCTGCTGTCCATTTTCCCAGGGATAGCGGCTCTGTTTTCGATATACGGGCTCTTCGCCGACCCCGCCGACATTGCCAATCACCTAGACGCGCTGGCCAACGTCGCGCCGGGTGGGGCCATCGACGTGCTCCGTGAGGAGATGACCCGGCTCGCCTCGAACGGCGGGACGACACTCGGCATCGGCTTCCTCGTCAGCCTTGCCGTTTCGTTGTGGACTACCAACTCCGGCGTCAGCGCTATTTTCGACGCGTTGAACATCGTTTATGAAGAAAAAGAGACGCGTGGGACGTTCAGGTTTTACTTGACTACGCTCACTTGTACATTGGCCTCTATTGTTTTTATTCTTCTGGCCATTGCCGTAGTTGTGCTGTTTCCGGTGGTGTTGAACTTCATCCCGCTGCCGGGCGGCACCGACCTGCTCGTCAAAATCGCGCGGTGGCCGATACTTTTCGTGCTCGCCGCAATGGCGCTCGCAGTGCTCTACAGATACGGTCCGAGCCGAACCCAGCCACGCTGGCGCTGGGTCACCTGGGGCAGTGGCTTCGCCACGGTGATGTGGGTTGCCGCTTCAGTTCTGTTCTCGTGGTACGTGGCGAATTTTGGCAGCTACAACAAAACCTACGGGTCTCTCGGCGCGATCATCGGCTTCATGACCTGGATCTGGATCTCGATCATCGTCGTTCTGGTCGGCGCCAAGCTCGACGCGGAGATGGAGCATCAGACAACGCGTGAAACCACCGGCGGCCAGCCCAAACCGCTCGGAAGGCGCGGCGCGCGGATGGCAGACACTGTCGGGGTGGCGCGGGGATGATCAATCCCAGCACGTGAGGATCCAACTTGCCCCGCTCCCCTAGCGTGGTCGGCCAAGCACGGTTTTAACGATGTCGACGACCGGCGCCACTGATCGCCGCTGCCGCTGCCGCCGACAATGAGAATAGCGATTGGCCGCGAGACCACGCTTCGCCGAGATTTTTCGGGGCGAGCACGCACCCGGAAGGCGACGCGCACGCGTTGATTCCGCCTTGCAGGACGGTGCTTTCAATTTGAACGGTTCGAACAGTTTCACGACGGCCACGGAATCAAATGGCCAAGCCCGTTGCTGACTGCTCGCCGCTGCCCATAATCTCTGCCATGGATTTCGCATTGTCGGACGAGCAGCGGGCCTTCGTCGAAACGGCGAGGACATTTGCCCGCGAGGAATGGCTGCCGCAGGCTCCCGGCTGGGACGAGCGCGGCGAGTTTCCGGTCGAAGCGTTACGCCGGGCGGCGGAGCTGGGGTTCGCCGGCATTTATGTCGGCGAGGAGTTTGGCGGTAGCGGGCTCGGCCGGGCCGACGCCACGATAATCTTCGAGGAGCTCGCCGCGGCCTGCGTTTCCACCGCCGCCTATCTGTCGATCCACAACATGGCGGCGTGGATGATCGACCATTTCGGCACGCGCGAGCAACGCGCGCGGTTTCTGCCGAAGCTTATGACGATGGTGCACTTCGCCAGCTATTGCCTGACCGAACCAGGCAGCGGCTCGGATGCGGCGGCGCTCGCTACCCGGGCGGTGCGAGACGGCGACGATTACGTGCTCAACGGGACGAAGGCGTTCATCTCGGGCGGCTCGGTCAGCGACCTCTATGTGACGATGGTGCGCACCGGCAGCGCCGGGCCAAAGGGCATCACCTGCCTCGTCGTCGAGAAGGGTGCACCCGGCCTCTCCTTTGGCAAAAAGGAGCGAAAGCTGGGCTGGAACACGCAGCCGACGGCAATGGTGATCTTCGAGGATTGCCGGGTGGCGGTGGCCAACCGGCTCGGCGACGAGGGAGACGGTTTCAAGATCGCGATGATGGGGCTCGACGGCGGCCGCCTGAATATCTCCGCCTGCTCGCTCGGCGGGGCGCGCGCCTGCCTCGAAGCGGCGCGCGACCATCTGCTCGAGCGGCGGCAATTTGGCCAACCGCTCGCCGATTTCCAGGCGTTGCGTTTCAAGCTCGCCGACATGGCGACGGCGCTCGACGCGGCGCGGCTGATGGTGCGGCGCGGTGCCGCGAGCCTCGACCGCGGCGACCCCGAGGCGACAATGCATTGCGCGATGGCCAAGCGCCTCGCGACCGACGCCGGGTTCGATATCTGCAACGAGGCGTTGCAGCTGTTCGGCGGGTACGGGTACCTCAAGGACTTTCCGATCGAGCGCTATCTGCGCGACGTGCGGGTGCACCAGATCCTCGAGGGCACTAACGAGATCATGCGGGTCATCATCGCCCGCCGCCTGCTCGGAAGCTGATGGCCGATAATACCGATGAGATCCTGCTCGGCCGAAAGGGCGGCCTGGCGATACTGACGATCAACCGGCCGCAGGCGCTCAATGCGCTGACGCTCGACAATTACCGCCGCTTCGACCCCGTGCTGCGGGCGTGGGCCGCCGACCCGGCGGTCGATGCTGTCGTGGTCCGTAGCGCCGGCCAACGGGGCTTCTGCGCCGGCGGCGATGTGCGCGCGGTCTACGAGGCTGGGCGCGGGATCGGCGGCGATCCGGACCTGCCGGCGGTGTTCTTTCGCGAGGAATATGAGCTGATCCGGCAGATCCACCATTTCCCCAAGCCATATATCGCGATCCTCGACGGGATCACGATGGGTGGCGGCGCCGGGATCTCGGTCAACGGCGCCTATCGGATCGCCACCGAGCAAACCCTCTTCGCGATGCCGGAGACCGGGATTGGCCTCTTTCCGGATGTCGGAGCGACGCGCTTTCTGAACCGCTGCCCCGGGCATGTCGGGCGCTATCTCGGCCTCGCCGGCGCCCGGTTGAACGCAGCAGACACGCTCTATTGCGCTTTCGCCACCCATGCCGTGAAACGCGATTGCATCGAAGCGCTGCTCGATGAGCTGAGCAGCAGGCACATTGCGATGGAAGTCTGTTTTCGGCGCTTCGCGCTCGACCCGGGTCCGGCGCCGCTTGCGGCGTTGCAGCCGGCGATCGACCGCTGCTTTGCCGGCGATAGTATCGAGGCGATCTTAGACGCGCTCGCGATGGAGGCGGCTGGCGGCGGTGCCGAGGCAGAATGGGCCGAGGAAACGCGGGTGAGCCTGCTCACCAAATCGCCGACCAGCCTCAAGATCACCCTGCGCCAGTTGACGATGGGGCGGGATTACGACCTCGACGCGGCGCTCGCCCTCGAATACCGGTTGACCCAGCACGTCATGGCCGGGCACGACTTCTACGAAGGCGTGCGGGCAATGCTTATCGACCGTGACCGGAAGCCGCAATGGCGCCCAGCGGCATTGGCCGAGGTCGGCGACGGCATGGTCGACGCGTATTTCGCTCCAATTGGCGATCGCGAGCTGCGCTTTGACTGAACTTTCCTCCCCCCGCAAGCGGGCGGTGAGGGCCAAGGCTTCGGGGGCAGTGTGGGAGGAAATTCAGATGGCGACGATCGGGTTTATCGGGCTCGGCAATATGGGGGGGCCGATGGCAGCCAATCTCGCCAAGGCCGGACATCAGGTGACCGGCTGTGACCTCGTGCCGAGAGCCGTCGAGGCGCTGGTCGCGAAGGGCGGCCATGCGGCCGCATCGGTCGCCGAGACCGCCGCCGCGGGCGACATCGTAGTTACAATGCTGCCGGCCGGCCCGCAGGTGCGCTCGCTCTATCTCGGCGAGGGCGGCGTGCTGGCCAGCGCCCGCCGCGGCGCATTGCTGATCGACTGCTCGACGATCGATGTCGAGACCGCGCGGGCGGTGGCTGTGGCCGCGAAGGGGGCGGGCTTCGACATGCTCGACGCACCGGTGTCGGGCGGGGTTGCCGGGGCTGAAGCGGCGAGCCTCACCTTCATGGTCGGCGGCGAAGCCGAAATCTTCGCCCGCGCCCAGCCGGTATTGGCGGCAATGGGCCGGACCATCGTCCATTCCGGCCCGGCTGGCAACGGCCAGGCGGCCAAGATCTGCAACAACATGATCCTCGGTGTCTCGATGATTGCCGTGTGCGAGGCATTCTCGCTCGCCGAACGGCTTGGGCTCGAGGCCCAGACATTGTTCGACATCAGCGCCAAATCATCCGGGCAATGCTGGGCACTAACGAGCTATTGCCCGGTACCCGGGCCGGTCCCCGCCTCGCCGGCAAATCGCGATTACGCGCCCGGCTTCACCGCAGCGATGATGTTGAAGGATTTGCGGCTGGCGCAGCAGGCAGCGGGCGCAACCGCAACGGCCACCCCGCTCGGCGCGGCGGCTGCCAATCTTTACCAACTGTTCGTCGACGAAGGTGCCGGCGCGTTCGATTTCTCCGGGATCTATCGCTTAATCCGCAAGCCGCAGAGTAAAATTTGAAACGATAAATTTACAAACCGGCGGTAAGATGCCGCCTGTTTGCCGGCAAGCGAGGCTCGGATGAATACTGAGTATCTTGAGGTGATTTCGCTCGTCGAGCGACTTCATCGCCATTTTTTGGAAGTCGTAAAGCTCGAGCTGGAAGGGCTCGGGATCCACGATATCAACAACATCCAGGGAATGATGCTGTTCAATATCGGCGACGCGGAGATGACGGTCGGCGAGCTCACGTTACGGGGCTGCTATCTCGGCTCGAATGTCTCGTACAACGTCAAGAAAATGGTCGAGAACGGGTATCTCGCGCAGCAGCGTTCGCTCCACGACCGACGCTCGATTCATGTCCGCCTGACCGAAAAGGGCATCCGATTGCGCGACAGCCTGACCGCGATGCATCGGCGCCATGCCGAGATGCTGCCGCAAGCCGCCGTGAACGTCGAAGATCTGCAAGGCGCCAGCGACACGCTCCGCCGGCTAGAGCGCTTCTGGATTCGCGCTGGCGATTTCGTGCGGCGCCCGCCGCAATTCGCCGCCTGATTTTTTTGGTGACGCCGCCGCGTACGGCTGCGAATCTGCTCGCGGACCGTCGCGGAGGATCGGCATGACAGCCCAGCTGTTTCCGTTGGCCCCCACAGTGAGCGTCGCCGGCCGGCTCGACCGGGCGGACATCGACGCGCTCGCCGTAGCAGGTGTGCGCACGATCATCAACAATCGCCCCGATGGCGAAGACCCCGGGCAGCTTCCGGCCGCCGAGGCTAGGCGCATTGCCGAGGCGCACGGGGTCGCTTACCACCACATCCCGATCACCGCCGCGACATTGTCGCGCGCCGATGTCGACGCCTTTGCCGCGGCGTTGCGTGATGCGCCGGCGCCGGTCGTGGCGCATTGCCGCAGCGGAACCCGCTCGGCGCTGCTCTGGGCTTTGACCCGCCTGCGCGAGGGGGCCAATGCGCTCTCCCTGATCGCCGAAGCCGCCCAGCACGGCATCGACATCGCCAGCCTTCCGGCCGTTGCGGCGCGGCTGCGCTAGGGTCGGTCAGGCCGGGGAAGGGGCGGGGCTTCCGGCCGCTCTGGCAAACCCCTCGGCCCAAGGCGATTGCCGCAGATATGACAGAACGAGCGCGGCAAGCCCGACAACCAGCCACCACCACACCAGCTCTCTGCCGATCCAAAAGAACACCTCGGCCCGCGAGCTCAGCCCTTCGCTGGACACAGGCGAGACGATGGCGTGGAGGGCACGGCGGAAACACTCCTCCCACATGACGAAAAGCACCGCCGCTATCATCTGCCGGCAAAATCGCCGCACAACCCCGTCACTGGCCGATCGATAGAGGCAGACCAAGCCCGACAGCACCGGCAGAAGAAAAATGCCGCGATAATCGATGTTCTGGCCCGCAAAAAAGCACGCCGTCACCAACAGGCCGCCGATGGCGAGGAACTGCGTCTCGCTCGCGTTCCATTCGAGCTGCTCACGGCCGAGGAGGCGAACCGTGCGCAAGGTTCGCGCAGCCGCCAGCCCTAACAGGACGCTAAGCAGCGACACCGCGATCACAGCGCGGAAGACGCCTTCGCCCAGAGCTTCCGCAAAACCGAACGGCAGGTTCCGGGCGGAAAAGCTGTCGGTGAAATAGGAGGATGCCGCGGGGATGTTTGCCAGGGCTTTGCCCAGTTCGGCGTAGAAGGCGACGCCGAGGAAAATCAGCATGGCACCGGCGCCGGCCGCGATGACCAGCGCGTCCCGCCGCCTTTCGCGGGCGACAAGGATCAGCAGCGCGAGCGGATAATATTTGAGGAGACCCGCGGTCACAAACAGCACATAAGCGAAGAGCCGGTAACGCCGGCGGCCAATGAACAGCGTCCCGCCGCAGATCACCAGGAGGAACACGACAAGATCATTGTTGGCGCGTTCCAGAGCATAGACAGTCATTGGCGAAGCCACCGCCGAGCCGAGGATCAGCAGCTCCTTCGCGGAGCGCGGGCGCAGAACGGCCGCCAGCGACAACAGGAACAGCAGGTCGAGGCTCAGGCCGACCCATCCAGTCGCCCTACCGCCCAAGGCCCCCGGCGTGATCGCCAGCCACAGCGGCGAATAGGAGTGGGGCCGACCCAGCACATCGCAAGGGTTTGACAGATAGACTTCGATCCCCTGGCGCCCGCATTCGGCGGCGGCCAGAACGGCATGGATGTCAAGAAAAGGAAACCTGAAGGGCTCGACCCCGAGCAGGTGGAGAGCGCCAAAATAGATATAGTGTGCTCCCGAACGCCACAGCCCCGCCATGGTCGCGTAGAGGCACAGCGCACCGATCGGGATCGCCAGGCGATAGGCGAGCTTGCTCGCCCCCCGCCGCGAGAGTGCGTGATCCGTTTCCACGATGTCCACCGCGCGCGCAGCCCGGTCCCAGGTTACGGCGGCGATTGTTTACCGAGCGTTAAGCACGCAGCCGCCTTCGTTCGGCGTTCCGTTATGCCTGCCGGATCACACGAACCCAGTCTGTACAAAAGGCCGATTGCTGGGGCTTAATGCTCGCCCCTTGTATGCCCCTTGTATGATCGGCGCGGAGGGCCAGAATCTGACCATGCAGACCACCAACGACATCCGCTCCGCGTTTCTCGAATATTTTTCGCGCCACGGCCACGAGGTCGTCCCGTCGAGTCCGCTTGTGCCGCGCAACGATCCGACATTGCTGTTCACCAATGCCGGCATGGTGCAGTTCAAGAACGTCTTCACCGGCTTGGAAAAGCGGCCCTATCAACGCGCCGTCACCGCGCAGAAATGCGTGCGGGCCGGTGGCAAGCACAACGATCTGGAAAACGTCGGTTACACCGCCCGGCACCATACGTTTTTCGAGATGCTGGGGAATTTCTCGTTTGGCGACTATTTCAAGGAGCGGGCGATCGAGCTGGCCTGGAATTTGATTAAACGAGAGTTCGGTCTCGCCCGTGACCGTCTGCTGGTGACAGTCTACGCCGAGGACGACGAGGCAGCGAGCTTGTGGGCGAAGATCGCCGGCTTGCCGGAGTCGAAGATCATTCGCATCGCCACGTCGGACAATTTCTGGACGATGGGCGACGTCGGACCGTGCGGCCCTTGCTCGGAGATCTTCTACGATCACGGACCGTCCATTCCCGGGGGTCCGCCAGGGAGTGCCGATGCCGAGGGCGACCGCTTCGTCGAGATCTGGAACCTCGTCTTCACGCAGTTCGACCAGCTGGCCACCAGCGAGCGGGTCCCGCTGCCGCGCCCCTCGGTCGATACCGGCATGGGTCTCGAGCGCATCGCCGCGGTATTGCAGGGCAAGCACGACAACTACGATATCGACCTGTTCCGGGCCCTGATCCTGGCCTCCGCCGAAGCCTCGGGGGTGGCGGCGGACGGGCCCCATGCGGTTTCGCACCGCGTCATCGCCGATCACCTTCGCGCCTCGGCCTTTCTGATCGCTGACGGCGTGTTGCCGAGCAAGGAGGGGCGCGGCTATGTGCTGCGCCGGATCATGCGGCGCGCGATGCGTCACGCCCACATGCTCGGCTGCAAGAACCCGCTGATGTGGCGGCTGGTGCCGTCGCTGGTGCAGCAGATGGGAGCAGCCTATCCCGAATTGCTGCGCGCGCAGCCGCTGATCTCGGAAACATTGCGGTTCGAAGAAACCAACTTCAAGCAAATGCTCGAACGCGGGCTGCGCCTACTCGAGGACGAGATGGCGCGGCTCGGCCCCGGGCAGGCACTGCCCGGCGAGGTCGCCTTCCGGCTCTACGACACCTTTGGGTTCCCGCTCGACCTGACCGAGGATGTGCTGCGCGCAGAAGGCCGCAAAGTCGCAATCGAGGGCTTCCAGGCATCGATGGAGCGGCAGCGCGAGGAGGCGCGCAGGAGCTGGGTGGGCTCCGGCGAGGCGGCGACCGAGGCGGTGTGGTTCGCGTTGCGCGAGGAAGTCGGCGCCACCGAGTTCCTCGGCTACGAGACCGAAAGCGCCGAAGGCGTGATCCTGGCGATCGTGCGAAGTGGCGAGCGCATCACCGAGGCCGCGGCCGGCGACGAAATCGGCATCATCGTCAACCAGACGCCGTTCTACGCTGAGTCGGGCGGCCAGATGGGCGACACCGGGGTCATTTTCTCCTCCGGCGGCGCCGAGCTGGCGGTCCGAGACACGGCCAAGGAGGCCGGCGATCTGCACGTCCACCTCGGTACGGTCGCCCGCGGCACTCTGAAAGTGGGTGAGGCCGTCGAGCTCAGGCTCGACGGCTCCCGCCGCCGGCTGCTGCGCGCCAACCACTCGGTCACTCACCTGCTGCATCAGGCGCTGCGTCAGCGTCTCGGTGAGCATGTGACGCAGAAAGGCTCGCTCGTCGCCCCCGACCGGCTGCGCTTCGACTTCAGCCACCCACGGCCGCTGACGCAGGAGGACATCCGGGCGATCGAGGCCGAGGTGAACCAACGCATTCGGGCCAACAGCGCCGTGCGCACTCGCTTGTTGACCCCGGACCGTGCCGTCGCCGAGGGGGCGCTGGCGCTGTTCGGCGAGAAATACGGCGAGGAGGTGCGGGTCGTCGCGATGGGCGGCACGAATGACGCCGAGCGGCCCTTCTCGGTGGAACTGTGCGGCGGCACGCATGTCAGCCGCACTGGCGACATCGGTTTGTTCAAGATCGTCGCGGAAATGGCGATCGCCTCCGGAGTACGCCGGATCGAAGCTCTGACCGGCGCTGCGGCCGAGGCATATCTCGCCGACAAAGAGGTGGTATTGCGGGAGGCCGCAGCGGCCTTACGGACGACCCCCCCCGAGCTCCCTGCGCGCATTGTCGCCCTCGTCGAGGAACGCCGGCGGCTCGAGCGCGAGCTCTCCGAAGCCCGCCGGGCGCTGGCACATGCCGGCCCCTCGACCAAATCGAACGAGAAACGCATCGGCGGTATCGCATTCGACGCCCGCGTGGTCGATGGCGTTCCCGGGCGCGAGCTCAAATCTTTGGCCGACGATCTGAAGCGCCGCATCGGCTCGGGCGTCGTGACCGTCGTCTCGCGCGCCGAAGGCAAGGCGGCGATCGTCGTCGGCGTCACCGCCGATCTGACGGGCCGTTTCGACGCCGTCGAACTGGTGCGTCTCGGCGCCGAAGCGCTCGGCGGCAAAGGCGGCGGCGGCCGAGCCGACATGGCGCAGGCGGGCGGTCCCGAGACC
>Ga0209656_10003304_pt1 | contig 10446 bp, 7 predicted proteins | sample BogFormECP12_OM2_FD_188239 | JGI IMG/M metagenome (GOLD analysis project Ga0209656, IMG submission 188239) | Bog forest soil microbial communities from Calvert Island, British Columbia, Canada - ECP12_OM2 (SPAdes) (version 2) | ecosystem: Environmental > Aquatic > Freshwater > Wetlands > Bog ... | reverse complement strand
TAAAACCGCTGGAGGGATGAGGCTGCGCTTACCAAATTTCATCAACTGCTGCAATCAACTCGTGGAAGAATGTGCGATTTTCGGCCAAATTTGAAGGATAAGGGCGAAATTCACGCCGAATTTAGGTACTGCGGGGTCTGCCACTCGGATTTACACCAGGTCCGCAATGAATGGGAAAACGCTCTGCCGACAGTGTACCCCTGCGTGCCGGGGCACGAAATTGTCGGGCGGGTAAGCAAAGTGGGCTCGCAGGTCAAGAAATTCAAAGCGGGCGACTTAGCCGCCGTCGGCTGTTTGGTGGGCTCCTGCGGCGTTTGCGAGAACTGCCGGGAAGGGCTCGAACAGTACTGCGTGAAGATTCCCATTTTCACGTACAACTCGGAAGACAAGATACTCGGCGGGGTCACCTACGGTGGCTACTCGAAGAGCATTGTCGTCGACGAAGGGTTTGTGCTGAAAGTCTCCAACCAGCTGGACCTTGCTGGCGCCGCGCCCCTGCTCTGCGCAGGCATCACCACGTATTCGCCGCTGCGCCACTGGAATGTGCGCAAGGGGCAGAAGGTCGGAGTCGTGGGGTTAGGCGGTCTGGGCCATATGGGCGTAAAGTTCGCAAATGCCTTCGGCACCCACGTTGTGCTGTTCACGACATCCGCGAACAAGACGGCAGACGCCCTGCGGCTCGGAGCTCATGAGGTGGTCGTCTCGAAAGACGCCGCGGAAATGCAGAAACATGCCACTAGTTTCGACTTCATCCTCGACACGGTCTCAGCCGAGCACGATCTGAATGCGTACATTGCCCTGTTGAAGCGAGACGGAACGCTGACGCTGGTGGGAGCACCTCCGATACCGTTACCGGTTGCGGCGTTCGGCCTGATTTTTGGACGGCACCAGCTTGCCGGTTCCGGGATCGGGGGCATCCGGGAGACGCAAGAGATGCTCGACTTCTGTGCGGAACATGGCATTGTCTCCGACATCGAGATCATCCCCATTCAGAAAATCAACGAAGCCTACGAACGCCTGGTGAAGAGCGACGTGAAGTATCGCTTCGTGATTGACATGGCGTCGCTGAAGTAGAAGCTCCCTTGCGTACAAACGAAAAGCCCTCGCGAAGAGGGCTTTTTCACAGCTTTGAACAAGGTTTACCGCAACTCTTCCATGCACTCATCCAACACAGCGCGCGAAGGGCGGGTCACACTCTCGGGCAGGGTCGCCAAGGGTTCATCGACCATATTCAAAACTTCGATGAAGTTCGGCGCCTGGGTGTTCAGGTAAAGCACGCCGGTCAGCACCTCCTCGGCTTCCTGCGATTGGGCCAGCCGCGTGATAGCGCGAATCTTGTCGGTCGGATCGTAATCCTCCTCCAGCTTGCGCAGTCGGAGTGCCGATCCGTCATGCATGGTTACGTTGAGTGTGGAGCCTTCGTCATATTCAACATCGATCTCGTTAAAGGCGGGCACGAAGTTCATTTCGTGCAGCGGCTCTTCGTGGTCCTTCATGAACTTGTAGGACTTGGTCGAGCCTTCGTGGTCGTTGAAGGTCACGCAAGGGGAGACGACGTCGATCATGACGGTTCCGCGATGCGCAAGGGCGGCTTTCAACATGGTGTGGAGCTGGCGCTTGTCGCCGGAGAACGAGCGGCCCACAAAGGTCGCACCCAGCGAAATCGCCAGGGCGCAGGTGTCGATGGGAGGAAGGTCATTGATGACACCCGTCTTCAACTTTGAGCCCAAGTCAGCGGTGGCCGAAAATTGCCCTTTTGTCAGTCCGTAAACGCCGTTGTCTTCGATGATGTAGATGAGCGGCAGGTTGCGACGCATCAGATGGACGAACTGTCCGATGCCGATGGAAGCGGTGTCGCCGTCGCCACTGACGCCGAGCGCCACCAGTCGCGAGTTAGCGAGGACCGCGCCCGTCGTGACTGACGGCATGCGGCCGTGAACCGAGTTAAAGCTGTGCGAGCGGCTCATGAAGTAGGCCGGACTCTTCGACGAGCAGCCAATGCCCGACATTTTGATGACGCGCTCCGGCGCCATGCCCATCTCGTAGAAGGCGTCGATGATGCGCTCGGAGATAGCATTGTGGCCGCAGCCGGCGCAGAGCGTCGTCTTGCCTCCACGGTAGTCGAGCACCGTCAGACCGATGCGGTTGGTTTTGGGTTGCAGTGTGGCTGTGGTCGCCATTTACTTGCCCTCCTGGGAGATGATGTCGTCGGTCACAGAGCGCGCGTCGATCGGTAGCCCGTTGTAATGTCGCACGCTGCGCAGGCGAACCACATCTTCGGCGGGAATATCGAGCTTCAGCAAGTTGTACATCTGGCCATCGCGGTTCTGGTCGACCACATACACTCGCTTATGGGTGGCGATGAATTCGTGCACCTCTCTGGTGAACGGATACGCCTTCAACCGGAGGTAGTCGGCTTTGAAACCGTGGTCATTTTGCAGTTGATCAAGCGTTTCAACCAGCGCGTGATGCGATGTGCCGTAGGCGACGATCCCAACCTCGGAGCCGTTATTTCTCACGACCTCGGGTTTGGGAACGACGTTGCGGGCGTTCTCAAACTTGCGACGCAGACGGTCGAGGTTGTTTTTGTAGTCGTCGGGGCGCTCGCTGTATTGCGCATTCTCGTTGTGTCCACTGCCTCGGGCGAACCAGGCGCCTTGCGGATGGTCGATCCCAGGGAGCGTGCGATAGCCGACTCCATCGCCGTCAACGTCTTTGTACCGCGCGAAGCTACCGAGGCGGTCGAGGTCATCCTTCGAGAGCACCTTGCCTCGCTTGATCGGCTCTTTCGGATATTCGAAGGGCTCAGACATCCAGTTATTCATGCCGAGGTCCAAGTCGCTCATCACGAAAACGGGCGTCTGCAACTGGTCGGCAAGATTGAACGCTTCGCTGGCCATGCTGAAACACTCCGCTACAGAACACGGGATCAGCATAGGATGCACGGTGTCGCCATGCGAGAGCTTGGCGACAAACTCGATATCGCCCTGCGACGTGCGGGTTGGCAGACCAGTTGACGGTCCCACACGCTGCACGTCCCAGATGACACCAGGGATCTCGACGTAGTAGCCCAGTCCGGCAAACTCCGCCATCAGCGAAATGCCGGGGCCGGCGGTGGCCGTCATGGCACGCGCGCCTGCCCATCCCGCGCCTAGAACCATGCCGATGGCGGCGAGTTCGTCCTCAGCTTGCACGATGGCAAAAGTAGCTTTGCCATCAGCGCCTACACGGTGGGCCTTCATGTATTCGATGAGAGATTCTACAAGTGACGACGAAGGCGTGATTGGGTACCAGGTGACAACCGTTACACCGGCGAACATCGATCCCATAGCCGCGGCGGAGTTGCCGTCGACGATGATCATGCCCTGGGTTTTGTTCATGCGCTCGATTGTGAACGGATCGCTCTTGGTCAACGACGCCACGGCGTAATCGTAGCCGGCCTTGGCAGCATTCCAGTTCATGTCGGCGGCCTTGGCCTTCTTGGCGAATTGCTTGCGCAACGCTTTCTCAACTTCGGCCATGTCGAGGTTGAGCAGTTGCGCCATCACTCCGACGTAGATCATGTTACGGACGAGCTTGCGCAGCTTCGCTTCAGGACAGACTGTCGCCACGATCTTGTCGTACGGTACGGAGTAAAACACCAGGTCGGAGCGCAGTTCATTGAGCTTCAGCGGTTCATCGTAGAGGACGGCAGCGCCGGGAGCAAGGCCCAAAACATCTTCGCGCGCAGTTTCGGGGTTCATTGCAACCACGAAGTCGATCTCTTTCTTGCGGGCGATATAGCCTTTCTTGCTGGCCCGGATGGTGTACCAGGTGGGCAGACCTGCGATGTTCGAGGGAAACAGGTTCTTGCCAGAGACGGGCACTCCCATTTGGAAGATGGTGCGCAGCAGGACGGTGTTGGCGCTTTGCGATCCGGAGCCGTTTACGGTTGCTACTTGAATACTGAAGTCGTTGACGATGGGCTTGCGGTCGGCGGATGTGGCCGAGCCGTGTACTGCAATTTCCGTTGTGGCCATCAATACCCCTAGTTCGGTTGCCCCACGCAGCAAGGATGGTGGAGGGGTTGGTTCTTATTATAGGCCAGCTATACGCTGGCGAAAACTACTGGATCGGGAGGGCGATGTACTGCGATGGTGCGGGAGCCGGCCGAATTGCCGCGACTGTCCCAGACCACTCGGTCTCAAAACACTGGGCCGTGGTTCTATAGTGAGCGTCGCGCAGCAGGTGGCTTACGGCAGAGGCAGAATCCGAGCGCGTGCTCTCGCTGGATCAATCGTAATAAGTGCGCCTTGTTCCAATTCTTCTGCAAGCTGCCAAATTGCACGCACCACCACCGCCCCGGTCGGGTCGAGGACTGGCGCGGTATTCCGAAGGTCGAGCCTAGCCGTTGCTCCCCGTTTCCTCTGGGAGTGCCTCAGTAGCCAAACCGTGAATCCGTTTCCAGCCCCCGCCACATCGCACCTAGCGTGCAGATTTCCCGCACTGGGCGCACCTGTTTGCTTAGTGCCAAGAGTTATGTGGCTTATCGTGTTGGGGCGACTTTCGCGCCTGACCATCGACGGAGCTGGTAGTTGTTAAACAAGCCCAGCCGGTCGTATAGCCATTCGCTACTCCACCGCGTCCAACCGAAGCCTTTGCGGCCCCGGGCACGCATCAAATGCCGCCGTACCTTCTTCTCTACCCAGCGTTTGACCACTTCGAAACAAATACTCGAATGGCCGACCCGAAAGTAGTTCACCCAACCGCGCAGAACCGGATTGATTTTCGCAATCACGGTCTCGACGGGCCAGCTGACGTGCTTTCGGAAGATCTCCCTGAGCCTTTCAAACAGCGCTGTCCGCTTCTTCAGCTTGGGTGCATAGTAAGGTCGCCACTTCCGCTGAAGGCTCAGTACACGCCGATATTCAAAACCCAGGAAAGTGAAGCTCTCTCCCTTCTTCAGATCCACCATCCGACTCTTGTCCTCGTTGATCTCCACGCGGAGCTTCGCGAACTCCTCGCGCAGCCGTCTGTCTATCGCCTTCACCAGCCAGTCACTCCGCCGTTCAGCGTCGATCAAGATCACCAGGTCATCCGCAAAACGTGCATACTGGACGTTGGTTGACTTGCCCCTTCGCGTGGTATCCACCGCTCTCTCCAGCATCCGGTCTACCTCATTCAGATAGAGGTTACTGAGCAACGGTGAAATTACACCGCCTTGGGGAACGCCTTTCTTCCCAGTAGCTTTGAGAATCATCTTGAGCAAGTGCATGACCGCATCATCATGGACTCGCCTCGCCACTTTCTCTAACAGCAGCGAGTGCTGCACGTTATCAAAATAGGAGGCTAGATCCAAATCAATGATGCGGGTCTTGTCTTCGACGATCGCTCGGGCTACACGGGCTACGGCTTCATGCGCCGTCCGCTTCGGTCGATATCCATACGACCCTGCTTGAAAGTCAGCTTCGAAGATCGGCTCCAGAATGAGCTTTAGCGCTCCCTGGACCACTTCGATTACGAATTGATGGAATCGAAAGAACGCGGACTTTCTTGCCCCCATCCTTTGGAATCTCCTCCTTTCGTGGCTGCATGGGCCGATACGTGTTGGCAACTAATTCATCCCTAATCTGCACCAGAAAACTCTCCGCTCCGCTTTCTTCGATGGCTTCAAACGTGACCCCGTCAATGCCCGGCGCCCCGTCATTACTTCTCGCCATCTGGTAGGCTTCGCGCAAAGTCCCCATCTTGCAGACGTGGACGTATAGTCCCCAGAAACGCCAAGACGGTTCTGCCTTCGCCTTGACATATAGACTCCTTCTCAGGTCCTGCAAACTGATGGGCGCTTTTGTCATCTCACCCTTGCCTCCCGTTTTGTTAGAGCCATTACAAACAGCAGGGCCTCTTCGCTCCACGGACATTACTCCGCTTCCTCGCTACTACAGACCCGGCCGAATCCCTCTCGCCTTCCACCGACTTCCCGGTGTCACCGGTTATACGGCTTCCCTGCTCCGCCGATTTCCCGACGGGGCGAGGAGGGTCTCTCCAGTTGCTTAGCATGACCTTGTCACCGTGCTGTCCCTACCAACCCCGCCGAAGTGTTTCGACGCATCAGTCCTTGCGCCGCTCCATGCTGCCTTCGCCCGAAAAGTGAGGGCTCGGCCTTCGGATTTCACTCCTTTCGAGGCCATACGGGTTCACTTGTGTTACGGCCCGGTGACTCACTCGCCATCCTTGTAGATGGCTTCGTCAATAGGCTTCAGGAATCTCAGTTTCCTTCCTTCCTGCTATTCAAGCTACGGGGCCTGGACTTTTACCCCGGTGGGACTCTCACCCACTGTTCATGCCAGCCTTCGCTGGACGCACACTTTCGCCGGAGATGTCTCCTGCGACCTTAGCTGGATCACGCTAGGACCGCGACGGGATTTTGATGCCAGGAGAACCCCGAAGTCGAGGTCATGTGTGAAAAGAATGAAGTCATTGGCCGCCGCCCAGTCCAGTATCTTGCAGTCTGGAGCAGTAGCCTTACCGACTTCGCCCCAGTGCACGGCTTCCCAGTTCTCTTGCTGGAACACCGCCTTCCAGGACGGCGACAGGTTCATGTCGATCAGAACCTTCACGCCCGCTTTAGCTCGATCTCACGCTCCTCCGCTCGGAGCGCCGCGTACGACAGCGCCTGTGCAATGTCCTCAGCTTCAAGGTAGGGGTAGAGTTCGAGGATTTCGGAAGTGCTATGACCTTCCGCGAGCATACGGACAATCGCGCCGACGGTAACACGCATCCCGCGAATGCAGGGCTTTCCGCCCATAACTTTTGGGTCGATAGTTATCCGATCAGTGGCCATTGTGTTTGTCCGCCCCACAGGCTTGCGGTAAGCTGCGGTTTCTATTATAGGGCAGTCAGCAAGAACATCGGAGGTATGCTAGCTCTCGGTGTAGTACTGCGCCATGTTGCGGAACTTCTTGTAGCGCCCATCGAGTAGTTGCTGGAGCGGCTGCTTTTCCAGTTCGCTCAAGTGCCTTTCCAGCGCTTCCGCGAGAGCTGCAGCAGCGGCGTCGTAGTCGTGGTGCGCGCCACCCGGCGGTTCGGGAATTGCCTCGTCGCAGAAACCCATCTCGAGGTTGTCTTTCGCAGTGATGCGAAGCGCCGCGGCGGCGATGTCTTTCTTAGCGGCGTCGCGCCACATGATAGAGGCACAGCCCTCCGGGGAAATAACAGAGTAGATGCTGTTTTCCTGCATCAGCACGCGGTCGGCGACGGCGATCGCCAATGCCCCGCCGCTGCCTCCTTCGCCGGTAATCGCGGCGATAAAAGGAACCCTGAGGCGAGCCATTTCACGCAGGTTGTGGGCGATTGCTTCGGCCTGCCCGCGCTCCTCGGCCCCAAGACCGGGGTACGCGCCAACAATGTCAATGAGAGCGATCACCGGACGCCGCCACTTCTCGGCAAATTTCATGAAGCGCAGCGCCTTCCGATAACCCTCGGGATTGGGCTGTCCGAAATTGCGATAGACCCGCTGCTTGGTGTCGCGGCCTTTCTGGGTTCCCAGGACGCCAACTTCGCGGCCATGGAAACGCGCCATGCCGCAAACCATAGCGGCGTCGTCGCCGAATCCGCGGTCTCCGTGAATTTCGCTGAAGTCAGGGAAAATGCGCTCGATGTAATCGAGAGGATACGGCCGCATCGGGTGGCGCGCCATTTCGGTGCGCTCCCATGGTGTCAGCTTTCCTGAGATCTGGCGGCGGAGCGCTTCGACACGTTCCTGCAGGCCCTCCAACTGTTTGAGCGCATCCTGATTATCGCCTGCGGCGCCCTGCAACTGTTCGATCTGCTGCTCGATACGCTGCAGTTCAGCCTGCGCACTGGAAGCGGTTTCCATAGGTCCGTTGTGCCTTAGTTGCGGAAGTTAATCGATGATCCTGACGCTGCCTCGTCCGCACAGCTCTTCGACGCGATTGATGAAGCTTCGGTCCGGCAACACATTATAGCCTTCTGCCTCCATCACGGCGGTGAAGTCGCCATTGCGCTCCAGGTCGAACAGCACCTTTGCCTCGCCCTTGCGCTGGGAGCAGATTGAGTGCAGCGCGTCGATGGTTCCCGCGGAGGAAGTATCCAGGCGAATCTTGATCCGCAGGCTGCGCGGCAGCTTGGGCTTGGCATCCTCCAGTGGCGTGATGTCGCTGATCATCAGCTTGGGATTGGAGCCCTCTTCGATGCGCACACTTCCCTTCACCAGCACCGGAACATCGAGCCTGAGTTTGTCGGAAAGCCGTTTAAACGACTCGGAGAAACAAAGGATATCGACCGAACCGATCATGTCCTCCAGCCGACCCTGCGCGTAGAGGTCGCCTTTTTTCGACTTGCTGACGCGGACAGCCTTGAGAATGCCACCAACCAGAACTTCATCGCGGCCGGTTGAGGACTTCATCTGGGCCAGATCTTCGGTGGTGAGGGCACAGAAATCGAGCAACTTTTCGCGATACTTTTCCAGCGGATGCCCGGTAATAAAGAAGCCCAGAATTTCCTTTTCGGCAGAGAGACGCTGGTGCTCGTCCCAGTCGGGAACGTTGGGCAAAGGCTTCTCGGCGGGTGCTGCGACTTCGTCAGCGAACACGCCGAAGAGTCCATGCTGCCCCATCGCCGCGTCGCGCTGCGACTTCTGGGCTTGCTCCATGGCGGTATCGACCACCGCCATCAATTGCGAGCGGCGGCCCAAGGCATCCATCGCGCCAGACTTGATCAGCGACTCGATGACGCGCTTGTTGAGCAGGTGAAGGTCAACTTTCTCGCAGAACTGGAAGATGGATTTGAACGCTCCGACTTCATTACGGGCACTGACGATCGATTCGATAGCGTTGTGGCCAACGTTCTTGACGGCTGACAGTCCGAAACGAATCGCTTCGCCATGTGGCGTGAAGTTGGCGGCGCTGACGTTGACGTCGGGCGGCTCGACCGGGATGCCCATCTCGCGGCACTCGTTGATGTACTTCACCACATCGTCGGTACTGCCGGAAACCGAGGTCAGCAGGGCCGCCATGAATTCGACCGGATAGTGCGTCTTCAGATATGCGGTTTGATAGGCGAGAAGCGCATACGCCGCTGAATGGGACTTATTGAAGCCGTAACCGGCGAACTGTTCCATCAAATCGAAAATCTTCTCGATCTTCTTTTCCGGGAATCCGCGGTCGAGCGCGCCTTTGACGAAGCGCTGGCGCTGCTTGGCCATCTCCTCGGCATTCTTCTTGCCCATAGCGCGGCGCAGCAGGTCGGCTTCGCCGAGGGAGTAGCCCGCCAAACGGTTGGCAATCTGCATCACCTGTTCCTGGTAAACGATGACCCCCAGCGTTTCCTTGAGGATCGTCTCCAGTTCGGGCAATTCGTACTCGATCCTCTTTCGGCCCCACTTGCGATCGATGAAGTCGTCGATCATGCCGCCCTGAATCGGGCCCGGACGATAAAGCGCGTTTAATGCCGTCAAGTCTTCGACGCTGGTCGGTTTGTAGCGCCGTAGTACATCGCGCATGCCGTGGGATTCAAACTGGAAGACACCGGAAGTCAATCCGGTGTGGAAGACCTTCTCATAGGTCTGGACGTCGTCGAGGACAAGCGTCTCCAGGTTGAGCCGCTCCCCGCGCGTCTGTTCGATGAGCCGGAGCGCGTCGTCGATGATGGTGAGGGTCGTCAGCCCAAGAAAATCCATCTTCAGCAGGCCAAGCTTTTCAACCGCCTTCATGTCATAGGCGGTGACGATTTCGTCGTTCTTGGTGCGGTGTAGTGGCACCAGGTCTATAAGCGGCTGAGGAGAGATCACCACGCCAGCGGCGTGCACTCCTGCATTGCGAACGAGGCCTTCCAGCTTTTTGGCGGTATCGATCAGTTCCTTGGTCTGAGGCTCCGCTTCATAGGCCGTTGCCAGCGACGGTGAGTCCTTGAGCGCCTGCTCGATGGTGATGTTGAGCGTCGGCGGCACCATTTTTACTATGCGTTCAACCTCCGAATAGGGAATATCCATGGCGCGGCCCGAGTCTTTGAGCGCGGCCTTGCAGGCCATCGTGCCGAACGTAATGATCTGTGCCACCTGATCGCGGCCGTACTTCTGCGTGACGTAATTGATGACCTCGCCACGGCGGTTCATGCAGAAGTCGATATCGATATCCGGCAGGCTGATGCGCTCGGGATTCAAGAAGCGCTCAAACAGCAGCTCATTTTGCAGCGGATCAATGTCGGTAATGCCCAGCGCATACGCCACCAGCGCACCTGCGGCTGATCCGCGACCGGGGCCAACAGGAATATTGTGTTCCTTGGCATAGCGGATGAAGTCCCAGACGATGAGGAAATAGCCGGCAAACTGCATTTGCCGGATAATAACGATCTCGCGCGACAGGCGCTGCTCGTAGTCTTCCAGCGAGTGCTTCAAACGGCCCATGGTTTGCAGCTCTCGCAGGATGTTCAGCCGCCGCGCGAAGC
>Ga0209656_10003302_pt1 | contig 10454 bp, 10 predicted proteins | sample BogFormECP12_OM2_FD_188239 | JGI IMG/M metagenome (GOLD analysis project Ga0209656, IMG submission 188239) | Bog forest soil microbial communities from Calvert Island, British Columbia, Canada - ECP12_OM2 (SPAdes) (version 2) | ecosystem: Environmental > Aquatic > Freshwater > Wetlands > Bog ... | reverse complement strand
CGCTTTCCCGCCCGGCCGATATTCCTGGTGACCCAGATCCAGCCCGCTCCCGCCGATTCCGCCAAAGACAAGAAGGACGATGCCGCCGGGAAGAAAGAAGTCCCGAACGTCTCCGTTCCAGCCGAGAAACAAAAAGCTCTGCTGGTCGAGGGCCCCACTACCCTGCCCGCGCCCCTTTGGGAGCCCACGGGCGGAACCGTCAGCTGTAAAGTCGTCATTGACGAGCAAGGGAAAATCTCGGAGCTCAACAGCGGCTCGCAATTGTGCGAGACCGTGCCTTGGTCGAAGTTCAGTTACAAGCCCACGCTCAAGGGCGGTCACCCGGTCGGCGTGGATACCGAGGTGGAAGTGCATTTCGACGCGCGAAAGTAGAATGCCCGAGCGGCGCTCAAGCCCGCGCTCCGCGCCCGCTGAAACGAACCCAACGCGCCAACCTCCATCCCCGCTATCCTAAACTTATGCCCATCTCCGCACGCAACCAACTCCCCGGCAAGGTCAGCGAAGTCGAACTCGGCGAGGTCATGGCCCATGTCACCGTCAAAGTCGGCAAGAACATCGTCGAAAGCGTCATCACTCGGCGAAGCGCCGAAGAGATGAAGTTAAAAAAAGGCGACAAAGTCACCGTCGTGATCAAGTCCACCGAGGTGATGCTGCAAAAGGACTGATGTCACTGGCCGCGCGAGTTGCGGCGTTCGCCGCGCGCCACCGGATGTTCCAGCCTGGCGATCGCCTGGGCGTGGCCGTATCGGGCGGCGCGGATTCCGTCTTTCTCCTGCATGTGCTGCGGGAGCTCTCGACGGATCTGGACCTGCGCCTCAGCGTCGTCCACATCGAGCACGGCATCCGGGGCGACGCCTCGCTCGCCGACGCCGATTTCGTCCGAAATCTCGCGAGCCAGTTCGATCTGCCGTTTCACTTCCATCGCGCCGACGTTCCGGCCCTCGACGACAATCTCGAGCAGGCCGGGCGCAGCCTACGCACCGCCTTCTACCGGAACCTCATCGAGACCGGCTGCGTGAACCGCGTCGCCACCGGCCACACCCGCTCGGACCAGGCCGAGACCGTGCTCTACCGCGTACTCCGCGGCTCGGGTCTCGCGGGACTCTCGGGCATCCATCCATTCACCGACCCCGGAATCGTGCGCCCATTGCTCGAATTAACGCGCGCCGAAATCGAAGCCTGGCTTCGCGCCAATTCCATCCCCTGGCGCGAGGACGAAACCAACACCGACCGCTCCTACGCCCGCAACCGGCTCCGCCACGAAATCCTCCCGCTCCTCGCCGACGCCTTCAACCCGCGTCTGGAAGAAGCGCTGGCCAATCTCGCCACCCTAGCCCGCGACGAGGAGGCCTACTGGTCCGCTGCGCTGGAATCCAAGTTGTCGGCTGCCACCGCCCCCCTCATCATCCCCATCACCCTCCTCACCGCCCAACCACCGGCCGTCTCCCGCCGCCTGATCCGCCGTTTCATCGAAACCACAAAAGGCGACCTCCGCCAGATCGAATTCGCCCACATCGAACGAATCCTCGAAATGACCCGATCCTCGGAAGGCCATGACCGGACCCAGCTCCCCGGCGTCGACGTCATGCGCTCCTTCGAATGGCTTCGTTTTTCCAAAATCACAAATCAACCGCCGCCCCCCCGCGACTATGCGTTTCCCCTGGCCGCGTCCGGAATCGTGGAACTGCCCGGCAGTATGTCTCGTATCATGTTGCAGAGGCTAGAGAAAACGGATCTCGACGAGCGTGCTACAGTGGGGCATGAGCTGGATTGGGATCGGTTGTCAGGCGTGGCCGGGACCGGTTCCAGCCTGGAGCTCCGCAATTGGCGGCCGGGTGACAAGTACCGGCGGGTCGGCCGCGACCATGACGAGAAGGTGAAACTTATGTTTCAGGAGGACCGCATCCCCCTGTGGGAACGCCGCCACTGGCCGATTATTACCTATAATGGAGTTATCCTCTGGACGCGCCGGTTCGGGGCGGCCGCCGATTTCGCCGCCGGTCCGGAAGCGCGCGTCGTGCTCAGGATCGACGAGTCGGAATAGGCGGAAGCACGCATCGATCGGCCCGCCGGTGCGTCTAATGTTCAGGTGCGGGACTGCAGGAGAAGTGGATGAATAACTCAAACATAAAGACCGCGGTTTTCTGGGTCGTGATCATAATGGCGGTGGTTCTGTTCTGGACCTTGGTCCATAACACCAAATCGCGGCCGGACGCGCAGCTCTCCTACACCAACCTGATGAACGACGTGAATGCCGGCAAGGTGAAGACCGTCACCATCACCGGTAACGATCTGGTCGGCAAGTATAAGGACGACGACCAGCAGCTTCACGCGGTGCTCCCCACCAATCAGCAGGCGCTCGACGATGCGATGCTCGCGCATGGCGTGGACATCCACTACAACAAGGAAGCGGGCAGCGGCTGGGTATCGATCCTGATCAATGCGATCCCGTTCGTGCTTTTGCTGGCGTTCTGGATCTTTATGATGCGGCAGATGCAGAGCGGCGGCAACAAGGCGCTGAGCTTCGGTAAGAGCCGCGCGCGGCTGCACTCCTCGCAGCAGAAGAAAGTCACCTTCAAGGACGTCGCGGGCGTGGAAGAAGCCAAGGAAGAGCTGCAGGAGATCATCGAGTTTTTGCGCGAGCCGCAGAAGTTTCAGAAGCTCGGCGGGCGCATCCCGAAAGGCGTGCTGTTGATCGGACCTCCTGGAACGGGCAAGACGCTTTTGGCGCGCGCTATTGCCGGTGAGGCCAACGTGCCGTTCTTCTCGATCTCAGGCTCCGACTTCGTCGAGATGTTCGTCGGCGTCGGCGCCAGCCGCGTGCGCGATCTGTTCGAGCAGGGCAAGAAGAATGCGCCTTGCATCATCTTCATCGACGAAATCGACGCCGTCGGCCGCCATCGCGGTGCCGGCCTCGGAGGCGGACACGACGAGCGCGAGCAGACCTTGAATCAGTTGCTGGTGGAAATGGACGGCTTCGAATCGAACGAAGGCGTTATCCTGGTGGCCGCCACTAACCGTCCCGATGTGCTCGACCCCGCGTTGCTGCGGCCTGGCCGCTTCGATCGCCGCGTGGTTGTGGATCGCCCGGATGTGAAGGGTCGCGAGATGATCCTGCGCGTCCACACCAAGAAAACTCCGCTGGGTGATGACGTGGATCTCTCCATCGTTGCGCGCGGCACCCCAGGTTTCGCGGGCGCCGATCTGGCCAACCTGGTGAATGAAGCCGCGCTGGTTGCGGCTCGGCAGAATCGCAAAGTTGTCACGCAGTTCGATTTCGAGCTGGCCAAAGATAAAGTCATGATGGGCGTGGAGCGCAAATCCATGATCATCACGGCGGAGGACAAGCGCATCACGGCCTATCACGAGGCCGGCCACGCGCTGGTTGCGGCTATCTCGCCGGGCGCGGATCCGCTGCACAAGGTCACCATCATTCCGCGCGGCATGGCGCTCGGCTTGACCATGCAGTTGCCGCTCGACGACAAACTGAACGCCAATCGCGAATATCTCGAAGCGCGGCTCGCCATCCTGATGGGCGGGCGCATCGCCGAAGAGATTTTCATGCACCACATCACCACCGGCGCCAGCAACGACATAGAGCGCGCCACCGACATGGCTCGTAAGATGGTCTGCGAATGGGGCATGAGCGAGCTCGGTCCCATGAGCTTCGGCAAGAAGGAAGAGCAGATCTTCCTGGGCCGCGAGATCGCGCAGCATCGCGATTACAGCGAAGCTACCGCGATTAAAATCGACGAGCAGGTCCGTAAGCTGGTGGAAGCGGGTTATGCCCGCGCGCGCAAGATCATCGAGGAAAAGTCGGACGCGCTGGTGCGAATCGCCGAGGCGCTACTCGAGCGTGAAGTGCTGGACGGCGCGGAAGTAAGGATGTTGATCGACGGCGAAGCGCTCGCTCCGATCCCGCCGACCAAGCCGGCTCCTCCCGACGGCGGCGAAAAACCGCAGCAGGTGCTGCGCCCCGAAAGCGGCAAGCCGCTTCCAGGCCTGTTGGGCGGCGAACGTCCTCAGCCGGCCTGAGCCAGCTCTTCGAGACTAAGTTTTCCGGTGTAGATCGCCATTCCGAGCGCGGCGTTGATGCCGAGGCTCCGGAGCTCGCGGATCTCATCCATCGTCGTGATGCCGCCCGCGGCGGTCAGCTCGTGCTTGGTGACCGCGCGCAATCGGCGAAACCAGTCGAGATTCGTCCCCTGCATGAGGCCTTCTTTGTCGACGTACGTGCAGAGGAAGCCCGAGCAGTAGGGTTCGAAGTGCGGGATCATTTCTTCGGCCGTGAACTCGGTGGTTTCGCGCCAGCCGCGAACGACCACTTTTCCGCCGCGTGAGTCGAGCGCGATGATCAGCCGCTCGGGCGTGACGGCGTCGGCGATTTCGGCTAGCAGCTCGCGCTCGAACGCAGCCGTTCCGATGATGATGCGGAACGCGCCTTGTTCGACCAGAATTTTGGCGCGTTCGGGCGAACGCACTCCGCCGCCCACTCGCGCAACCGCGCGGGAAGCAACCAACTCCACCAGATTGTCGTTCGAGCCTTTGCTCATGGCAGCATCGAGATCGATGACTTGAATCTGCGGGAACGCGGCGAAGAGTTGAAGCATCTCGAGCGGCGTTCCCGCTTCGAGGGCCTTGTCGCGGCCCTGAACGAGCTGGACTACCTTGCCGTCCATCAGATCGATGCAAGGTATGATCACAATGCCGGCCTCACGGGAATCCCGCGAGCGGCGAGAAAGATTTTCAAATCGCCGACCGTGTAAGTTCCATAGTGAAAGATCGATGCAGCGAGCGCGGCGTCGGCGCGGCCCTCCGTGAGTACGCGCTCGAAGTCTTCGGGCTTGCCGGCGCCGCCGGAAGCGATGATGGGAATGTGAGTGACTTTCGAAACGGAGCAGGTCAATTCGCAATCGAAGCCGCCTTGCACGCCATCGGTGTCCATCGACGTCAGCAGGATTTCGCCCGCGCCGCGCATCTCGCCTTCGAGCGCCCACTCCACCGCATCCATGCCTTCGTCGTCGCGGCCGCCGCGCGTGAAGACGTTCCAGCCGCCGTTGGAGTTCTTTCGGGCATCGATGGCGAGCACCACCGCCTGCGCGCCGAATTCTTCGCTGAGCTCCTTGATCAGCTCCGGACGTCGAACGGCCGCCGTGTTCACGCTGACCTTTTCGGCGCCGGAGTGCAGGATCTTGCGTGCGTCATCCACCGACCGGATGCCGCCGCCGACGGTGAGGGGGATGAAAACTTTTCGAGCGGTGCGGGCAACCAGATCGGCCATGATCTCGCGCGCGTCGCTGGAGGCGGTGATGTCGAGAAAAACCAGTTCATCGGCGCCCTGGTCGTTGTAGCGCGCGGCGAGTTCCACCGGATCGCCCGCATCGCGCAGCCCGACGAAGTGGACGCCTTTGACGACGCGTCCGCCGGTGACGTCGAGACAGGGAATAATGCGCTTGGCTAGCATTTCAGAGTTCCACAAAGTTTCGCACGACGCGGAGCCCGATGGGTCCGGATTTTTCGGGGTGAAACTGCACCCCGAAAACGTTTCCAGATTCGAGAACCGCTGTGTATTTGCCGGTGTAGTCGCAAGTCGCGGCGGTCGCGTCGACGACCGGCGCGTAGTAGCTGTGCGCGAAATACAAGTAGGGATGCGCAGGAAGATCGCGCAGCAACCGCGCGCCGTTCCGCGGCACGATTTCGTTCCAGCCCATGTGCGGCACCCGAGCTTCGGCGGAGAATCGGCGGATTCGGCCCGGAAACAATCCCAGGCCGTGTTGTTCCGGCGCTTCTTCGCTCGCTTCGAACAGAGCCTGGAGGCCGAGACAGATTCCGAGGAACGGGACGCCGGCGCGGATGCGTTCGACCAGCGCTTCGCGCACTTGCATTCGATCGAGCGCGCGCATCATTTGTCCGAAGTGGCCGACGCCGGGCAGGATGATTTTGGTCGCGCCGCGCAGACCTTCGGTGTCGCGGACCAGTTCGTGATCCGCCCCGAGCTCGGCCAGCGTGTTCTGGACGGACCGTAGATTGCCCGCGCCGTAATCGAGGATCGTGATCATAGCAGGCCTTTCGTCGACGGGAGCTGGTCCTTCAATCGCTTGTCTTTCGAGCAGGCGTACCTGAGTGCGCGCGCGAAGCATTTGAAGATCGCTTCGATCTTGTGATGATTCGATCGGCCGTACATCACCTTGACGTGCAGGTTCGCGCCGGCATGATTCACGAAGCCGCCGAAGAAGTCTTCGACTAACTCCGATTGCAGATCGCCGACCAGTCGCACTTTCACTTTGCCGTCGTAGACCAGCGCGGGACGGCCGCTGAGGTCGAGCGCGACGAGGGCGAGGGTTTCATCCATGGTCATGATGAAGTATCCGGCGCGGTTGATGCCTTTGCGGTCGCCGAGGGCCTTGGAGAACAACTGGCCCAGCACGATGCCGACATCTTCGACGGTGTGATGCTGGTCGACGTCCAGATCGCCCGTGGCCTTGAGGCTCAGGTCGAAGCCGCCGTGCCTGGTGAAGAGCTCCAGCATGTGATCGAAAAAACGGATACCGGTGGAAATGTTGTATTTGCCCCGGCCATCGATTTTCAGCGCGCCGCGAATCTGCGTTTCCTTGGTGACGCGTTCGACGCTAGCCGATCTCATTGATCTCTCCGAGAACCTGGATGGCACCTTCGAGCGCGAACAGGTTCAGCAGCTCTGCGCGGCGCTCGTTGGAGGGCGCGGCGATTCCGATGAAGGGCACGTTGGCGGCGCGGGCGCAGCGGGCGTCGTCGACCGTGTCGCCTACGTATAGCATCTTTTTCGATGGACGCATCGACGCGATTTTGAGCAGGCCGTCGGGCGCCGGCTTTTCGTGCTCGACGTCGTTCGCGGTCATCAGGAGAAAGCGGTCGCGGACGCCTTCACGATTCAGGGTGATCTCGGCTTCCTCGGTGGTTCGGCCGGTGAAGATTGCGAGCTCGAACTTTTGGCTCAGCCGATCGAGCAGCCCATCGCGCGGGAGCCAACGTTCGCGATGAATCAGGCCCTGGCCCAGAAACAGGAAGTTGAAGTACTCGACGACCGTTGCGTAAGGGATCTCGACACCGAAGTCCCGGCAGATCTTCTGCGACAGGGCCCAATCGTTGTTCCATCCGCCTTGGTTCTTGTACTCCTGAATCTTGGCGCGCGTGATGGTTTTTCCGGTGAAATGCTGGACGGTGCGAACGATGGTTTCGCGATACGATTCGCTGACTTCCACCAGCACGCCGTCCATGTCGAAGACCAGGATCTGCGATGAAGCGCTCACCAGATCTGCTCCAGTTCGGCCAGGAATTGGCGGACCTGATCGCGCGTGCCGACGGTGACGCGCACGCAACCGGCGATCTCGTAGCTGCGGTCCCGCACCAGTACGCCGCGGCGGCGCAGCTCATCGCGCACCGGAATGGCGCGCGGACCGGCTTCGAACAGGACGAAGTTGGCCCGGCTCTCGTAATACTTGATCGCGAGTTTTTCGAGGCCGACGTATAAGAGCTCGCGCGCGGCCAGAATTTCGGTGACGTATTTTTGGACGTACTCGCGATCCTGAATCGCGGCGCGCGCTGCGAGCACGGCGACGCTGTTGACGCTGTACGGCGATTGCGCTTTGTGCAGAAAGTCGACATTGCCGGATTGCGAGAAGAGGCAGCCTAGACGCATCGCTGCCATGCCGAAGACTTTCGAGAACGTCCGGCTGACGAACAGGTTCGGGTAGTCGTTGATCAGCGCTAGCGCGGTGATGCCGCAGAATTCGTAGTAGGCTTCGTCGATCAAGACCGCGGCGTTGCTGGCTCTTTCGAGGATTCGTTCGATGCCCGCGCGCGAGGTGCCGGTACCGGTGGGATTGTTGGGATTCGCGATCAGAACGGCGCGCGTGGCCGGACGGATGGCATCGATGAGCTCTTCGAGAGGGAAGGCCAGCTTTTCCGCACGGTAGGGAATCGCGCGCACGTTGGCGCCGGCGAGTTCGGCATAGAAGCGGTACATCGCATAGGACGGGTGAAGCACCAGGACTTCATCGTTATCGTCGACGTAGGTGTTGATCAGCACTTGAATCGCTTCGTCGGTGCCGTTGGTGAGGATGAAGTCATCGTGGTCGACGCCGAAGAATTGGGCGAGCTCGCGCTTCACTTCGCCGTACTCGGGATAAACGGAGAGGCCGGATTCGGTGAGCTGCTCGCGCAGGTAATCGATCACTTTGGGAGACGCGCCGACGGTGTTCTCGTTGAAGTCGAGCCGGAGTTTTCCGGCGCGGCCGCCGGTGGGAGGCGAGTAGGGCGCCATGTTGAGGACCGCTTCGCGCGGCTGCAACACGCCGGGCGGGAGATCGATTTTCTTAGCTGCCAAGACGAACCTCCACGGAGCGGGCATGCGCTTCGAGTCCTTCGGCGCGGGCGAGTGTGGTGATGGCGGGAGCGAGGCGCGCGAGGCCATCGGGAGTGAGTTGCTGGACGGAAATTATTTTCACGAAGTCGGCTGATGAGAGTCCGCCGCGGGTTCGCGCCGCGCCCGCGGTGGGAAGGACGTGGTTGGGTCCCGAGGCGTAATCGCCCGCGGCTTCGGGGCTAGTGGGACCAAGGAAAACGCTGCCGGCGTGGCGGATCTTTCCGAGCAAGGAGTCGTCATAGAGCGCGAGATGCTCCGGCGCGAGGCGATTCGAGGCATCGACGGCGGCGTCCATCGAAGGACAAAGGATTACGGCGCTGTGGTTCTGGATCGACTGGCATGCGACCGGCGCGGTGGGTAGCGATTCGAGTTGGCGCGCGACTTCCTGAGCCACGCGTTCGGCGAGAGCGCGCGAAGTGGTGAGCAGGATGGCGGAAGCTTCCACGTCGTGCTCGGCTTGGGCGAGCATGTCGGCGGCGACGTGCCTCGGGTTGGCGTCGCCGGCGATGATGACGATCTCGGTGGGCCCGGCGATGAAGTCGATGCCGACTTCTCCGGCCAGAGCTTTCTTGGCCGCGGTGACGTAGATGTTGCCGGGACCGACGATGCGGTCGACTTTGGGAATGGTCGCGGTTCCGAAGGCGAGCGCGGCGATGGCTTGCGCGCCACCGACCCGGAACACGTTCGAGACGCCGAGAAACCGGGCCGCCGCGAGAATCTCGACGCTAGGGCGCGGTGAGGTGACGCAGATTGTTTTCACTCCCGCGACTTGAGCGGGGATCGCGGTCATCAGCACAGTCGATGGCAGCGGGTAGCGTCCGGCCGGGATGTAGGCGCCCATGGAATCGAGCGGCCGGACGATTTGTCCGAGGCGGCGGCCGTCGTGGAATTGGACGGAGGTGTCGCGCGGGAGTTGTAGCTGGGCGTATTCGCGAATGTTCTTCGATGCTGTTTCGACGGCGGCGTGGAATACGGCCGACACGCAGGCGGCAGCGTCCGACAATTCGGATTCGGGAACTTTAAGGGCAGTCCCTTGCAGGCCGTCGAACTTGCGCGCGTATTCGAGGACGGCTTCGTCGCCGCGCGCGCGCACGGCTTCGAGGATCGGCGTGACGGTCTCAACCGCTTCCGCGAGCCTGACGGCTCTACGGGTGATGAAACTCCGCGCGTCTTCGAGGGGGAGGATTCGGAGCATGGTTCACATCACGATCTTGTTCAGAGGATATTCGACGATGCCCTGCGCGCCCGCTTCCTTGAGACGCGGGATGATGTGGCGGACGGTGTTTTCGTCGAGAATGGTGTGCACAGCGACCCACTCGTCGTCGCTCAAGTTGGAGATGGTCGGCTTCTTGAGCGCCGGCAGGATGCCGAGCACCGCGGCTAGGCACTCCTTGCGAACGTTCAGCATCAAGCCGACTTTGCCGAGCGCGTTGATGGCGCCTTCGAGCAGCATCTTCATGTCGTCGAGCTTGCGGCGCTTCCAGTCGTCTTTCCAGGAGTCGACATTGGCGATGAGCTGCGTGTTGGATTCGAGCACGGTCTCGATGATGCGCAGTTTGTTGGCGCGCAGCGAGGAACCGGTTTCGGTGACTTCGACGATGGCGTCGGCGAGCTCGGGCGGCTTGACTTCGGTCGCGCCCCAACTGAATTCGACTTTGGCTTTGACGCCGTTAGCGGCGAGATAGCGCTTGGTGGTGGCGACCAGTTCGGTCGCGATGATTTTGCCTTCGAGATCTTTGACGCTTTTGAACGGCGAAGCGTCGGGCACGGCGAGAACCCAGCGGACCTTGCCGAAGCTTTGCTTAGCGTAGATGAGGTCGGCGACGGCGTGAACGTTGGCTTCGCCCTCCTCGATCCAGTCGCGGCCGGTGAGCCCGGCATCGAGCACACCGTCTTCGACGTAGCGGGCCATCTCCTGAGCGCGGATCAGCATGCATTCGATTTCGGGATCGTCGATGGCGGGAAAATAGGAGCGTGAACTGGTTGTGATGTTGAAGCCGGCGCGGCGAAACAGCTCGATGGTGGCGTTTTCGAGACTGCCTTTGGGGAT
>Ga0209656_10003301_pt1 | contig 10455 bp, 11 predicted proteins | sample BogFormECP12_OM2_FD_188239 | JGI IMG/M metagenome (GOLD analysis project Ga0209656, IMG submission 188239) | Bog forest soil microbial communities from Calvert Island, British Columbia, Canada - ECP12_OM2 (SPAdes) (version 2) | ecosystem: Environmental > Aquatic > Freshwater > Wetlands > Bog ... | reverse complement strand
AATGGAGAGCAGCCGCGGATTTGGGCGGATCAACACGGCTAATTCAGATGGCGAACCGATCTCGCAATTCGAACTTAGATCAATTAGATCAGTGGTAATCCGTGGCTATCCGTGGCTATTGGTTTTGACTTTTGAATTTCTTGATCACCCATAAACGCGAGATTACAACCCTGACCGCCGAACACCTGTGGCTGGTTGGAATTTCGATGCTGCTCGCCATTGCTATCGGAGTGCCGCTGGGAATCCTTCTGACGCGACGGCCGAGGTGGAAAGCGTTCGTGCTCGGGAGCACAAATGTTGTCCAGACGATCCCCAGCCTCGCGCTCTTCGGACTTCTCCTTCCTCTGCCGTGGCTGGGCGCGCGCGCCGACCGATTGGCGATCGTCGCTCTGGCGCTCTATGCGTTGCTTCCGGTGGTTCGCAACACTTACGTTGGCATCGCCGGCATCAGCGCGCCGGCGCGGGAAGCGGCTGTCGCGATGGGGCTCACGTCCGGCCAACTTCTGTGGCACGTTGAGCTGCCGCTGGCGCTGCCCGTGATGCTCGCCGGAGTCCGTGTCGCTACGGTAATCACCATCGGGGTGGCAACGATTGCCGCGGCGATCGGCGCAGGCGGTCTTGGCGAGTTCATCTTCCGCGGCATTGCGATGGTGGACAACGGCGTGATCCTCGCGGGCGCAATTCCGGCCGCGGTGATGGCTCTCGCGGCTGATCTCACCCTCAGCGGAGTCGAAAAGCTGCTGGTCCGCAGGATGCAGTGAATGGATCGGCGCAGCTTCCTGTCCGGACTTGTGCTGTTCCTGACCGCGTGCGCGCCTCGCATGCGCAGCATCACCATCGGCTCGAAAAATTTTACCGAGCAGCTCGTGCTGGGCGAATTGCTGGCGCAATATCTGGCGAGCGTTTGTCACGCTCCGGTCGAGCGGCGCTTCTATCTTGCCGGGACGTATATCTGCCATCAAGCGCTGCTCACCCGGCGCATTGACGTGTACGTCGAATACACCGGGACAGCGCTGGCGGCGATACTCAAGCAAAACGCCTCGGGCGATTCCCAGGCCGTGTACCAACAGGTGAGGGAAGACTATCGCCGCAAGTTCGGCCTCGATGTTATGCCTCCGCTCGGCTTCAACAACACCTTTGCGATGGTGATGCGCGGCGACGATGCGCGGCGGCTCGGCGTGAGCACGCTTTCGCAACTGGCAAGCGTTAGGCCGCAGTTGCGCCTCGGAGTCGGGTACGAATTTCTCGAACGTCAGGACGGCTACAAGGGCCTGGTCAGCACCTATAGATTGAAGTTTGCGGAGGCGCCTCGCGTCATGGACTTGGGCCTGCTCTATCGTGCGCTGCAGAACAAATCAGTGGATGTGGTTGCCGGAAACAACACTGACGGTCTGATAGCCGCACTGGGGCTGGTCGTGCTCGCTGATGACAAGCACTACTTTCCGCCTTACGATGCCGTGCCGATCGTTTGTCCGCAGGTCTTTCAGGAATGTCCGGCGGCGAAAGGGGCGTTCGAGCGATTGGCTGGCCGCATCACCGCCGACGACATGCGAGAGATGAACTACGCGGTTGACGGCGAGAAGAAGGATGCAGCGGAAGTCGCGCGAGCGTTTCTCTTGCGAGAGCACTTGGTTTGAGAGGCGTTAACCTTAGCGATCTCACAAAGCGACCGACGACATAGCGCACGCAAGCAGCTTGACTTCGATCGATTGCCATTTACCTTTGACGCGTTGCGCACCTGCCGCTACAATAAACTTGACGCGCTGTCGCAGCGCGCAAACACTCCTCAGTAGCTCAATGGCAGAGCATCCGGCTGTTAACCGGAGGGTTGTAGGTTCGAGTCCTACCTGAGGAGCCATTTTTGTTAATCACTTACAGGCACAGCGGTTGTAGCGCCTTTCGGCGGCACAGAACAGTACTGGAACCCGATCTTTTCGACTCGAAACATCCGGTAACTGGCCGCAGACTCTATTGTTGGTGGTTCGCGATTCTCGAACGACCAGTTGCAAAACACGATCATGCGGAACTGTAAGCGCACTTACTCGGCATCAGGGTCTGCCCAAATCTGAGAATTGAATCGACACGGCGCTGCCTTCTTCAGTTTGCCGGTGCGAACTGATCGGAGGCCTGCCCTGCCATTTCGCTGATTTGCTCCAAATAAGGGGAAAGGAAAACTTCGGCGGAGACGCGACCTTGCATCACAGCTCCCTGTTCCTCCCGCCTGGATGAACTGAACGCCGGTGATGCCCATGTAACCGAATATGAAGCGCAGATACGGCACTTCGTAATCCAGAGCGCTCAATCCAGAGTCTTTGTCGTATTTGCCACCGCTAGCAATAATCACCTTCTTTATTCATGCCGGCCAACAGGCCTTCCGGGGCGCCTACAGCCGTGTAGCGAAACGTCTTCCCAACTCGGACGACGTGGTCAATCCAGGCCTTGAGCGCGGCGGGAACTGCGAAGTTATACATCGGAGTTCCAATGCTGCTCTTGTAGGCGTGCAGCTGCGGCGCCACGCTGGTGGGGATCATCGCCCTGATCGCGCAGAGTACTGCCTGCAGGAGTTGCTGCATGGTCGCTCATGTTAGCCGGGTGAAAGAGCTAGCCCGCCCTGGTTGTTGGGGAGTTTATCGCAAGATGAACCTATGCGACCGCACTCAATGCGCACCAGGCCCCGGCGGTCGACAAAGCCCCGCCGACAGTACCGCAGGCCATTGCGCTTCGCTGAGCCTCGTCAACCTTTCTGAGTAAGGAAAAAACAAGCAGTGATCGGGTAGCACTCGGGGTCGTTCTCCCACTCTTCGCCACAAACCGGCGAAAGGGTGGGGCACATGACTTGGGTGGGCACAATAGCCAGGGCCGCGGGAGCGCGACACGCTCTGCGGCAGGAGCGCCGTCCCAATCTCTCCACCCGGCCGAGAAGTGCGCTGGAATCCCTAGATGGGTATGTAGCTATCCGAATTCATAGCCACGCTATCCACTTGGATAGCCTCATCTGGCTAAAACCAACGAGCGATCCATCTGAAAATTGGTTCCTGGTTCCGTATGTCATTGCGAATACGGGGGAAGCGGAAAGGTCTTTTATCCGCTCCGAACTGGCAATTGTCTTGCGATATGTCGTTGCGTCACTGCTCGACATCTATCGTAGGAGTAGTCCATATCGAAAGGCGGCACTATGAAAAGCCGATTTGCAAATATCGCACGGGCTGCCGACGGGACCCCTTTCTGGGGAGGAAGCACCGTGAAAAGACTCGTCGCCACCGCATTGCTGGGTTTTGCGACGCTGTCGATCGCCGAGGTCAAAACCCCAGATTGTGCCCCGGGCAAGCTCTCTGAGTACGAAAAGCTGGGTGCCCAAGGGTGCCTCATCGGCGACAAGAAGTTCTCGAACTTTCAATACTACCGGGGATCGAGCAGGCTGCCCAGCGACGCCATTTCGCTCACCCCCGGGACCATACCTGAAACGGACGATCCCGGGATCCTGTTCGAAGCCAAGTGGGCCTCGGCTTCCCAAGGATCATTTGTGTCCTACGACGTAAAGGTTGAACCCGGCGGAAAGCCTATCACCGGCGCCAGCCTAGAAATGCAATTCGGGCAAATCACCGGCACGGGTAGGGCTACGGTCTTCACTGACCTGTGTCCGCTGGACGGCACCACAGATAGCTGCGGGTCTCAAAAACTCGAGCTGAAGGTGGTCCTGAGTGCCGACCGCTCGAAGAAGCCGCTGGACAACGTTCAATTCAAGGAACCCCAGACCGAAATCCGTGTGGTCACCCCTGTCAACGTGACCCCCGGGAGCGGAGGCAGCGCAAGCCTGCAAGGCTTCATGGCCGTATTTCGCCAGTCTGTGGCATCGCTTGGCTGGTCGGTAACAACGACGGCCGTTTCCGGGCGCACGGGCAGATCGTCCGGCCACCCCGCGAAGCTTTCAAGTCCATAGCGTGAGGAACTGCAACGCGGTGAAGCTGCTCCTCACCTTCAACCACCACCGCCCCAATCTATGACCACAAGGAGGTCATCATGAAATACGAACTTTCAAGTCCGCTGAATCTCTCCACATGGAAGTATCTGGCTGCCGCAGCCACGCTTCTACTCGCCGTAACTTACCCCGTGTGCTCGGCGGCCCAGGAGAACCATGCCATCCGCGTTGGAGTGACGGAGCTTCAGAGTGCACCCGTCGGTCTTTCTGCCACCGCGGCACGCGACCGGCTGGTGAAAGGCCTTAACAAACAGAAGACGTCGCCCGTGGAAGCCGTTCCGCTGGATCACTCCGCCGGCCAACAGCTTTCCGACGAGGCGCAGCAGAAGAATTGTGAATTCGTCGTCTACCCCGTTTTGACAGAAATACATACCCAAGGACAGGACACTGCCGGCGGCCCGTCCAACATGGGAACGGCACAGGAAAACAATGTCCCGAATTTCCATGCCACGATAGAGTACAAAGTGTACCGAGCTTCAGACTTGACGACAGTGGCAAGCGGTTCTGCCAAAGCGCAAGGCATCGGGTCGCAGGCGGAAATCGCCAAGGAGGCGCTGGACAATGTCGCCAAGAAGGTTTCTGCCGATGTCAAGAACGCTGCACCAGCGCTGGCTCAGAAGTAGCAACTCATGGCTGGAAGGGATCTGGACGTAGCTTTGGGGAGCGTGCGTGCGGCCTGGAAGTTCAGGGCCACCTTTTCGGTGGCCTTTCTTAATTTTGCTGCGCCGGTTTAGGTGAGCAGAACCCCGCTTCCGGCCGGGCTCGACGCGCCAGCTCCGCCGCTGGTTACAATAGGGAAACCGCTGGTGGGTAGGCCATGAGATATCACATCACCGCTGAGGGAATTCTGAAGACCGGGCTCTCCGGCTTCGATCTGATTAACTTTCCCATGCTGAACAAGGGAACCGCGTTCACGGAAGACGAGCGCACCGACTTCGCCCTGCACGGACTGTTGCCGCCACATGTTGGCAATCTCGAAGATCAGGCGGCGCGCCGCCTTAAGGCGCTGCGCGACTTTGAGACCAATTTCGAGCGCTATGCCTACCTGCGAGACCTCCAGGACACGAACGAGACCCTGTTTTACGCCGTGCTGGAGCGCAACATCGAAGAGATGATGCCGCTGGTGTACACGCCGACGGTCGGCGAAGGATGCCAACGCTTCAGCGAGATCTGGCGCAAGCCGCGCGGACTGTTTCTCAGCTACCCCAACCAGCATAGAATTCGAGAGATCCTCGGGCATCACCGCTATGACGACATCCGTGCGATCGTGGTCAGCGATGGCGAGCGCATTCTCGGGCTCGGCGACCAGGGTGCGGGAGGCATGGGAATCCCCATCGGCAAGCTTGCGCTCTACACCGCCTGTGCCGGCATTCACCCACAGTCGTGTCTGCCGGTACTGCTGGATGTCGGTACCGACAATGTGGAGCGCCTCAAAGATCCTCTCTATGTGGGGTGGAGTCACCAGCGGGTACGCGGCGCCGAGTACGACGATTTCGTCGAAGCCTTCATCAGCGCCGTGATCGAGCGCTGGCCCCACGTGCTGTTGCAATGGGAGGATTTTGCCGGCATCAACGCAGGACGCTTGCTTGAGCGCTATCGCGACCGGCTCTGCACCTTTAACGACGATATCCAGGGGACAGCGGCCGTGGCCGCTGGAACTCTGCTTGCCGCCATCAACGTTACCGGCATGCCCTTGACCGAGCAGCGCATCGCGCTCTTGGGAGCAGGATCAGCCGGCATCGGCATCGCTTCGCTTCTGCTGACCGCGATGAAGAACGCAGGCCTGAGCGAAGCCGATGCGCGCCGCCGCTTCTATGCGGTCGATAAAGACGGCTTGCTGGTGGAGGGCATGGCGGAGATACGTCCATCACAGCAGCCATTTGTGCAGCCTCGTTCCGCGATCACCAATTGGGAGTTGGAGCATAAAGATCGCATCAGCCTGCTCGATGTGGTGAAGCATGCCAAGCCAACGGCGCTCATTGGGGTCTCGGGACAAGCTGGCGCTTTCACAGAAGAGGCGGTCCGCGCGATGGCTGCCTCCGTCGAAAGGCCGGTTATTTTCCCGCTGTCAAATCCCACGTCGCGTTCGGAGGCCACGCCGGCAGACTTACTGAAGTGGACGGAAGGGCGGGCGCTCATCGGCACCGGCAGCCCGTTCGCTGCGGTGAACTGGAATGGTCGCGAAGTGCCCATCGATCAGACCAACAACTCCTACATCTTCCCTGGGATGGGCTTGGGCATCCTGTCAGTGGACGCGGGGCGCGTCACCGACACCATGTTCATGGCTGCCGCCAAGTGTCTCGCCGACCTTTCTCCCGCGCGGCGCAGTAAGTCGGGACGATTGTTGCCACCCGTTTCCGAACTTCGCTCGGTATCATTCGCCGTGGCCAAGGCGGTCGCGCTGCAAGCGATCAAGGACGGCGTCTCGGGTCCGCTTGACGAGCAGTTCCTTGAATCCCGCATCCGCGCCAATGTATGGGAGCCGGTCTATCTTCCTTACCGCTTCGACCAACCGTGCCCGTAACTCTGTTATCGAGACGAGCAAGCCCCATCCGCTTATCGCACCATTGGCACAGAATGCACCTCCCGCCACGCGAAGTCGCTGCATGCCATCTTCGCCAGGTGGACGATGTATTCGTACTTCGGCAGCAGTGAGGTAAGGGTAAATACCTTATAGCCATCTCCTGAGATCTCAGTGCGGCGAAAGAGTCCCGGCTCGGTCTCGGTGACTTCGCGGGTCCCCTGCAGCTGGTCGAGGAACAACTGCGCCGACTTCTGATCGGCCTGCCCGTTGGCGCTAACAGAGGTGAGCGAGTCCGCGGCGTAGGAGCGGATCAGCTTCTGCCAATACTTCTCCAGCAGATCGGTGCTGGCGAAGACGTCAGCCCAGGTGATACGGCCATTGATGGCCACGACCACGCCCTTCGCGCCTACCTTGCGCAGTTCGCGCAACAGTCCATCGTAGTCGTTGGCGATGGAGCCGACCGTCTTTTCCACCTCTGGATTCTGCATGGCCTTCGCATAGGAGGTGGTTGCGTGCAGCGCCGGACTCGCCGGTGGCGCCGCCGCGGCCATACTTGCGACCGCCGACTCCACATTGTCCCAGACGGCTTGTTGACTGTGCTCCACCATCATGGGCACACGCACGCTGGGCTGGGCCATCTGCGACTTCATGCTGCTGAAGTGTTCGGACGATGCCACCCAACGCCCATGCTCGACGCAGAAGACCGACAGATCAATGGGGCCGGACTTGGCTGGGACAATGCGGTCAACGCCAATTACGCGGTCTTGTTTGCCGCCGGTCACCACCTCGCCAGCAAGCAGCAGCAACGGGCGGTCGGAGTTGTTGATCAGGACCAGGCGATTGACTTCGTCACCAGAGGCTCGCCGTATGTTTGTGCCAGGACGAATCAGACCCCGCAACGAACCGGCTTCGGCCACCACTACCAAGCCCGATCGCACACCGTCATCGAGGGTCAGAAGATCTGCGGTGCTCGACTCTGGGCCTCCGACGATGGGAAAGATGCTGAGGTTCCCCTTGGTTACTGGCGGCAGGACGTGGTACGGGTGGGCAGGAGTTCCTGAGCTGACGAACGTCGCAGCTAAGAACACAAAAGCTAGCTGCGCCAGCATTCTGCGATTCATGATTCACCTCCGGAAACGCGCGCCTCGGGGTCGTCACCGAGAGCCGACTTTGCGTTCGGTGAGGTGGGAGGCTGTGTGGCGTCTCTAGCCGTAGAACGCGAGGCAGTGTTCTTCTTGCACGCGAATTGATACGATTCGCTCACATGGCTTCCGTCTCCCACGCCGGTCCGCTCGACGCGCGGGTTTCCGCCGCCTTGCGGGAGTTTTGCGCCCAGCAGTACGAGACTAGCGGAGCGCGAAAGTTCGGCATCGATGAGGCGGAGCTCGCGGGGATACTTGCCGAGGTGGCGGGTCGGTGCAACCGCACCGCTACGGCAAGCGACCTGCGAACCTTTCTCGCATCCTTGTGTCTGGAAGATCTGGTTCTGGCGCGCGCCTGTACGAACGGACATGAATCCGCCTGGGAGATTTTTCTCTTGCGCTACCGGGCTACGCTCTACGAATCTGCATACAAGATCGCAAGAGAAGAAAGCGCTGCCCGCGAACTGGCAGACTCGCTGTATGCCGAGCTTTACGGGGTGAACGCCAAGGGAGAGGCGCGTACCTCCAAGCTTCGTTATTACCAGGGGCGTGGCTCGCTGCAAGGCTGGCTGCGGACGGTCCTGGCGCAGGAGTATGTTAACCGCTACCGCAGCACCAGGCGCGAAACCAGTCTGGATGAGGCCCTCGATGCCGGACGCCAGTTCGAGGCCATGGAGCCGGATGTCAGCGTTGCCGACCCGCGCGCTGAGGCCGCAGCCAAGGCCGAGTTGGAGGCGCTGGAGCCGGAAGAGCGCTTGCTGCTGGCGGCTTACTACCTCGATCGGCGAACCCTGGCGGACATTGCCAAATTGATGGGTGTCCACGAGTCCACCATCAGCCGCAGGCTGGAGCGCGTGACCTCAGGTTTGCGCAAGCGCATTCGCAAGCGGATGATTCAGTCAGGCATGTCGCCGCGCCAGGCGGACGAGGCCATGCAGGACGTGGATGTGCGCGACTTGCGCATCAAGGTGAAGGAAACCTTACGGCAAGAAACGCCGGAAGGCGCGTTCTATAAAGAGAAGGATGAGCGCGGATGAACCAGGAACTTCCCAAGCCGTTAAGAAATGCGCTCGCCCGGCAAGCAGGCGATGAAATGCATCCTTCGCCCGATGTGCTGGCGTCGTTCGTGGAGCGCAAGCTTCCGCGCGAAGAGCAGAACGTCGTCACCAGTCACCTGGCGCAGTGCGCGGATTGCCGCGAGGTGGTTTTCCTGGTCAGCAGCGCGGCCGAAGATGCGGCGCCCGAGAGGTTGGAATTGGCGGCCGCAGCGGCGCCCCGGCGCAGATGGAGACTCGGCTTGTCCTGGGCGGTCGCGGCGGTAGCGGTGCTCCTCGTCTCCGGCGTCTTGCTACGGGAACGCTTTCTGCCACGCCCGACGGTTTCGACCGTTGCCAGCAATAGTCAGCCGCCCGGCAGTGCGCCGCTGGCCCTTCCGCCGACGCCCGCCGAACCTGAGACGCTGGCGAAATCTGCGCGTTCAGAGTTCTCTCCGCCAAAAACTTTGCCCGCTCTCACAACCGAGGGTGTGTCGCCAAAGGGCGGGGAAAAACATCCGCCGGCGCTAGTGAGGGCCGCCCCTCCGGCAGGTGAGAGCGCACAAACACTGACTGTTTTTGACGACAAGGCGGAACTCGCTGCTCCGGCGCCCGTTTCGAAGAACGCTTTCGCCCCGAATCGACCCGACGCCACGCCGCACGCTGTTGTGCACCCGGTGAATCCGATGATGTACCTGCAACCCGACGCCGTGCCGCACGCTGTTGTGCCTCCAGTGAATCCGATGATGCCTCTGCTTGGAGCCAGCGCCACGCGCGGGCAGTGGCGCGTCAGCGCTGATGGCCACCTCGAACATCTGGGCGCCACCGATGAGTGGACGCGAGTGCTGGCCGACGAGGCCACGACCTTCCATGTGGTGTCCGTAGTTGGAAGTAACGTCTGGGCCGGGGGCAGCGGCGGCGCGCTTTTTCACTCCGACGACGGCGGGGAGAGTTGGAGCCGGGTCGCAATCGCCACCAGTTCCGGTGGCGCTGAAACTGGCACCATCGTTTCCATTCGGTTCAGCGATCCCCAGCATGGGACCGTCGTCACCAGCGGCGGCTCACGCTGGAGCACCTCCGACGGCGGAACCACCTGGACCTCGCAGTAAGCCGGCAGGACACGACGCAGACTGGTCATTCGCAAAATTAATGTCGCAAGTTCCGGCAGATTGCGCGTTCACAGATATGGCTGGCAAGTCGATGCAGAGTATTATTCTTCTGTTCTAAACGTTGGGCCAGTCAGTTCTTGCAAGGGAGTCAAACGCACATGCGAGGCGCTCGTCTACTCCAATTGATTTTCTTTACGGCTCTCGTGCTGGTCCTTCCTGTTCCATCCCTGGCACAAGCCTCCACAGATGCTGGCCTCACTAACGCAGACATTGTCAGGATGGTAAGAGCCGGTATCCCGGAGAGCATCATCCTGCGTGAAATCCAGGCATCAAAAGGCAGTTTGAACACCAACGCTGCTGCTCTGATCGAACTGAAAAACCAGGGTGCATCGGAAAGGGTCTTGGATGCAGTCCTCGATAGCCGGTTTGGCACAAACAACCCTCGTTCAGAGCCACTGTCGGCACCACATGCTCAGGCGCAATCAGCGCCAGGTCTCCACCATTTGCCGACCTTTGAGGCCGAGATGCGGTTCAATGCCAACACCAAGGGCAAGATCAAGGTGGGCAAGGACCACATTAGAGTGGAGCGGTCAGGAGTGCCTCTATTCAGCCTGAAGTGGAAGGAGAACACTCGCAGCAAATGACCGCCGGAGTCATCTTCCTAGGC
>Ga0209656_10003300_pt1 | contig 10455 bp, 12 predicted proteins | sample BogFormECP12_OM2_FD_188239 | JGI IMG/M metagenome (GOLD analysis project Ga0209656, IMG submission 188239) | Bog forest soil microbial communities from Calvert Island, British Columbia, Canada - ECP12_OM2 (SPAdes) (version 2) | ecosystem: Environmental > Aquatic > Freshwater > Wetlands > Bog ... | reverse complement strand
CCACCGGCTCAATATCCGGTACCCGGACGTCATGGTGCGGGACTGCGACCCCTACGACGTCAATACCGTGCGCGACCGCATCCAGCTCCTGATCGAGGTCACGTCGGAGGGCACCTTCGAGGCCGATACGACAGCCAAGCGCGTCCTGTACGCGGCAGCCGGGATTCCCGGCTATCTGGTGGTTCATTTCGACAAGGACTGGGCGAGGATCAGCGAGGTCGACGAGTACCGGCTTGACTGGTCCGGCCGCCGGTACGTGGTCCGGGCCGTGCACCACCGCGCGCTTATCCTGGACGAGCCGTTCCGCCTGACCGTCACGTTCGAAGACCTCCAGCGCCCCTGAGCTATTGGCCCATGCACTAGCTCCCGTTGCCTATCACTATCCAGGCCCACGGCATTTTTCCCTTCCTCGCACGCCCGCAGAATTCCTGGGTGGCGGACATGATGCCGCCAATGAAGGCCGCGGTGCTCCTAGGTTGCCCCGAGCCTCTCTATGAGCAGGCGAAGGCCTATACCCTGGTGACAGTCGCCTGAGGCAGCCTGACGCAGCGGAGGTTCACGTCTACTCGGGAATGGCGTGGCGCCTACACTCAACAATCCTCCGCGATCCTAGTCTCCTGCTGCCCGCCGCCCTCGCGCAGGATGGCAGCACCGCGAAGACCAACATCGTCCTGCTCAGGCCGCTGCCCTTGTCCGGTGATCGTGCCCGTGTTCGCCAGAACGGATCGTGCTTTCCCTGCTGCCGTCGTCCCTCGTGCCGGATGTGTCCGTGCCCGCCGCCCTGGTCGGCCGCCACAATGATCCGCGCCGCCTCCGGCGAGGCGCGTTCCGCCGCTTCCAGCCAAGGCCGCCCGGCCCGGTGCCGCTCGACATAGCGGCTCGCCTCCTCGGAAGTTACCTCCGGCAGCCCGGCCCGCCTAGCCTGGAACACCGCCAGCTCCCCGCGTGGTGCCTCGAACCTCTGGCCCCGGTCCCATCCGGACTCGACGGCCTGCCGCAGGTCGGCATGCGCCTCGCCCCGCGTCCGAGTCTCGACGGCCACGCGGGGCTCGCCGCTCCGCACGGTGTCGTCGCTGACGGCGACTACCTCCGCCGGCTTGTCACGCTCTGACCCTTTATCGCGGTCAAATCCGCGGTCGAACCCGCCCACAGCAAAAGTATGCGCTCGCAGTAGTCATCCGATTCCAGAAAGTAGGAGAAAGGCGAAGATCAAACCATTGTCCCGAACGATCCGTGGCGACTCCCGCCTCAAGCACATGCACGCGCCAAGGCTCAGGCGGAACGCGGGTGTCTGCTCCGGCTCCCGGGGCCGCGCCGCCGGGCGCGAGCGCGCCCGCCGCAGTGAAGATCATTTCGGCGGCGTTCGGATCGGCTGTTGTCTCATTTCTCGGCCAGTAAATGGCCGCTACGCTGTGAAAACGCTTATCTTGTGCACGCCGAACTGCGGCAGCATCTGCCGTGGTCCGGGCAGGGCTGGCAGTCCCCAGTCGCCGTCCGAGTGGCGGTTACCCCGGCCGCGCGCTCCATGATTGATATACTTAGCATATGCTTACTATATGCACCGAAATCTGGGGCGGCATCCGCCGCCGAGCCGGGCGGTGCCGACGGGCTCATCGCCGCCTGCGGCCCGCTGACACGCGGCGAGAACCCGGGATGAGCCGAACCCGCTATACCCGCAGCGGCGCGCTCCGCATCGCCTACGAGCTGCGTGGAACCCTGCACCGGCGGCGCCCCTGGCTGGTCATGATCCAGGGCATGGGTTTCGACCGTCTGGGGTGGCAGCCGGTGCTGGGGACCCTGGGCCGTCACTTCCGGCTAGTACTGGTGGACAACCGGGGGTTTGGCAGCAGCAGTCGGCCCGCCGGCTCATTTTCCGTGGCCGACATGGCCGACGATGTCGTCGCTGTGCTCGATGCCGCAGGCATCCGCCGGGCCCACGTCATGGGGGCGAGCCTGGGCGGCATGGTGGCCCAGGAGCTGGCCATCGCCCACCCGGAGCGAGTCGACGGCCTGATCCTGGCCTGCACGGCACCGGGCTGGCCGTTCGCCTACCCCATGCCGGCCGCCTCGGTCCGGATGCTCGCGGCGACCACCCGCCTGACGGCCGAGGCGGCGCTGCGCCGGACCACCGAAAATGCGCTGTCCGCGCGCACGGTCCGTGATCGTCCGGAACTGGTCAGCCGCCTGATCGAGATCCAGCGTTCCCGGCCAGCGGACACCGCGACCCTGTCGGCCCAGGCGGCCGCGGGAGCCAGGTACGCCGGGTGTCTGAGGCAGCGGCGCATTCGGGCCCGCACGCTGGTCCTGCAGGGTGGTGCCGACACCGTGGTCGACCCGCGCAACGCGCGGCTGCTCGCGGCCCGCATCCCGGGCGCCGAGCTGGTGATCTTCCCCGAGCTGGGTCACCTGCTGTTCTGGGAGGACCCCAGCGGCTTCGCCGATGCGGCGGCATCGTTCCTGCTAGCCCGGACGCGGGTCTGCAGATCCCTTGCCGCTTTGAGAAGGCCCGGACGTCTGATCCGCGGTGCCGCGGTCGCAGGACCTACGACAAGGCCGAGGGCGCCAAGGTGATCGCGGCGGTGAGCGCACCAGATAATGCTCGGCCACTACCAGCAGATCAAGAACCTGCTGGTCAGCTACTCACCGAAGGCGCTCGGCTTTTTGGGCCGCAACGACTGGCCTAGGCGGGCTGGCCGTCTGCGATGGAAGCGCACGCTGCTGGTCACGCTCGTGAACGCGCCGGGCACGTTCAGGATCCCAGCAGATCGAATGTCCACCGGCACACCGCCGCGGGCTTGGCCCTCTGCGGTGGCCGTTACAGACCCGCACGCCCGTACCATAACCGCGGCCTGTCACCTGTGTGCAGCGCCAGACAAGCCGGGGAAACGCTGCGACCAGCGCGCGGCTTACGAGACGCGGCTCGCTATGCCGCGGCGTAGCCTCAGTCCCCCGGCGCGCTTAGTCAACGCCCCATGATCCCGCCCGGGGGCCAGGTGTGTACGGGGCGCCCGGTGTCCGCGCAGGCCAGGTAGCGGTCCAGCATGGCGCAGAGTGCGCGGTCGCGGTCGAGACGTTGCTCGGCCGCGGCCAGGGCGGCGCGCTGCCACGTGGCGCCTGTTTGTCCCGAGGCCACCCGGCCGGAGATCACTGCGAGCAGCGCATCCGCGTCCGTCGCGTCCACCCCGGCTTGGAGCAGGCCTTCTCGGGCGGGCGGCAGGGACTCGGCCACCAACTGCGCGGCAGAAAGCGTCCTGATCTGGTCTTTATGCCATGTTGGCCAGCTCAGATGGGCGGCTAGGCCGTGCTGGGCGGCCCGGTAGAAACCATGATCGGCGCGCTCGAACGGCAGCGCGTATGTCCACTGCGGGTCTTGACCGGCCACCCACAGGGACAACCCGATGAGGAATGCGGCGTTGGCGAGCATGTCGATCACGGTGGGACCAGCGGGCAGGGCCCGCATCTCGATCCGCAGATGCCCGTCGGCGGACGGGTCGTAGATGGCCCGGTTCCAGCGCCACACGGTACTTTGATGGACCCTGAGCTCGTCCAGCCGCGGCGCCTGCCCACTAGACCCCGCGGGCGGCGATCCGGAGTCAGCGCGTATCGGCAGCAGCGGCTGGTGCAGCCGCACACTTTCGGTGAACAGGTCCAGCGCACCGCCCCGCAGCCAGCCTGTCCCCAGCCCGGTGCGGGCAGGACGGCGGCGCGGCCCGCGGCCCTCGCGATCGTCCACCGCCTGCTTGAACAGGGCGATTCGGGTCTCCTGCCACAGCCGGTGGCCAAGAAAAGTGGGCGAGTTACCGGACACCGCAAGCGCGGGCGCTGTGACGAGCTGGACAGCGTTGTAGGTGCGCGTGAAGTCGGCCGGGTCGACCCGCAGGTGCACCTGGAATGAGGCGTTCGCGCCCTCCAGGGTGACATCGTCGCTGGACAGGTCCAGCGGGTCCGCGCCGTTGATCTGGATCCGGAATGGGTCCTGGCGCAGCTGCCGCAACCCGCGGCCCAGCGCCCGGTAACGCGGAGCGTCAGTCATCATGCTCGGGCGGAGGTCCTCCAGCCGGAGGGTAGGCAGAACACCGATGAGCGCGAGCCGGCCGGCGTGGTCGGCGGCCGTAGCGGCCACCGCGTCCAGCAGTGGGTGCAGCTCACCCCCGAGCGCGGCAAACGGGCGGCCGGCCAGTGGCACCGGCGAGGCGTTGAGCTCCAGGTTGAAGCGGTCCAGCTTCACCGTGACCCGCGGGTCGGCCACCAGGGCACGGATGGCCTGGTTGCGCGCAAGCGGCCGAGCGGTGCGGTCGATAAGGAACAGCTCCAGCTCGGCGCCGATGGTGGCCGGCCCGGCCCCGAAGCCAGGCTGCTGGAGCAGTTGCCCGAGCACCGACAGGGATTCTTCCAGCCGCTGGCGGAAGCGCGGGTAATCGCGATCGTCGAAGTCCTCTTGGTCTATACGCGTTCCCATGGGCCCGGCCTCATCGTCGTCGTGCGGGCTGTGGCCGCTGGGCTGTGCTTAGCCCGCCCGGCGGCCTTCCGAATGCCGAGATCCGTCGGCCGGTCAGCGCTGTGGGCAGGATGCGCACGTAGCGTGTCTTGGCGCCAGGTGCCCAGGGTGTTAGACGCAGCTTGCGCAGGCGCGCCAGCTCGGCGGGATCAGTGACCTCCACGGCCTCGCCGCGGACTAGGACGCTCCAGCCGGTATGCGTCACGGCGTCGATCCCGTCGATCTCGAACGCGACCCGGCTGCCACGGCTCGCGGCGTCCAGCTTCGTCCCCTCGTCTGTGCGGAACACCACCATGTGACGGTCGAGGACGAAGTTGACGGGAACTACGACCGGCCCGCGGTCATCAACGACGGCTACCCGGCCCATATGCTCGCGGGCCAGCAGCTCGAAACACTCACTCTTGGTGAGTTCTTGCCAGTGAACCTCGCCGCCTCGGGTATCAGCCATGGCTGCCGCCTGCAAACAAGACGCTGGCGGGCGGGCGCCGGACGCTGACCGATGTCTGGATGACCGTTCCGAGCCGCAGCACCATCTGCGGGTAGGCGTCATTGCCGAACCGTGTTCGGATCAGCTCGCGCAGCCACGGGAGCTCAAGTGGCTGGCTGTGCAGCGCTGCCGCCACGCCGCGGGCCGCGCTGGTAAGCAGCACCCATTGCAGTGCCTGCCCCGCATTGACCCAGTCGGCCGAGCGGTCCTCGGTGGCCAGCAGGCAGACCGCCCCGGCGGCGCGAGCCACCGGATCCGGGCTGAGCCGGGGGAGACCCCATCCGCGGCCATGGGCGAAGTCCCGGCCGGGGAAGTTCGGGAACGTGCGCTCTTCGCGCGCTGGGTAGGAGGTGGGCGGCACCCCGTCCCGCCGGGCGAGTTCTGCCACGTACGAGACGACCTCGTGCGCGGCCAGCGGCCCTGGCCCGACCAGCCCTTCGGCGGGCGGCGGAAGAACGCGCATGATCCCTCCTGACGGCGGGCAATAAGTCCCGATACCATCAGGCAACCCTGGCCGGCAGGAGAGGGTAGGAGCGATAGTCCGCATTCCGCGGGGCCTTCGTCTCCCCTCGCCCGCGGTCGCGAACAAGTTCAGCTCGGGACCAAAGGCACGTGAGCTTGGTGATCCACGCGAGGTGCTGCGGAGCGTAGTTCAGGAGGCGTTCCAGGTGCGCGGGAAGGCCGTGTCCTTGGCTGACACGTCGACCCGGAACATCGGGTGCCGGTCCATTGTGGGAAGTACTTGCTGGCCGGGACTCCGCGCACTACCTGGCCCCAGCACCCTGGCGCTGCCCAGCCGCTGCATTGTCATCGGACGTGACCTCCGCCTGGCCTCACCAGGCGCAGGAAAGAGCCGCGGTAACCGGCTAGCGGATGCCGGCCGCGAGCTAGGGAGCCCCCGATAGGGCCGTTGGGCTCTCGCGGAGAGGACCGAGGGCCTGGGATGGGGCTGCCGAATGCCGCTTCCATGGCCGTGCTCGTACCCCGATGCTGAGTGCGGAGGTAACGAGGACATGAGTGTCGGCTACTACGACGCGCTGTTGCCGGTACGTGAGCCCGGCGCCGGCCTGCGGGGGGTGCTGGCCGGTATCCGGTTTCCCTACCGGGTGCTGGCGTCGATCTGCGTGCCCGGGGGCCGGATCGTGGTCGCCTTCGTTTCTGACAGTGCGATGCTCAGCCGTATGTTCGCGGCCAACTGGGCTCCGGCCGGGGCTGGTCAGGATCCGGACGCAACGCTGTACGCGTTGGCCCGGCCGGCCTGCGGCTACGGGCTTGACCGGCGGTGGGACGGGGCGCGCTGGTGGTCGCGGGATCAGAAGACGATGGCGGTCTTCGGATTCGGCTCATACCGGCTGGCTAAGGTGTGCGTCCGGGGCATCTGCTCCGCCGTGAGCGGGGACGACATAGTGTTCATGCACGGATGCGCATTGTCTGTGGGCGCGGGGTCTGGCCGACGCGGCGTGGTTATCACGGGGAGTTCCGGTGCGGGCAAGACCACGCTCGTGGCTGGGCTGCTGCGGCGTCCTGAGTATCCGGTGGCGGTGCTGAACGATGACTGGGGTGCCGTTTCGCTCAGTCGCGGGGATCTGGCCAGCACGGGAGAACAAATGCTGCACATGAAGCAGGACAGCGTGCTGGCCCTTTGTCCCGGCTTCTTCACGAGCGCGTCGGCGGGCTCGTACTCGGCCGATCTGTCAGAGCAAGAGCGGTCCGCCCGGATGCTGGTGTCGCCGGAAAGCGTCTACAGAAAGGCATGGAGCAACTCGGCGACGGCGGTTGAGCATGTGGCCGTGGTGGTGCGGGAGCACGCGGACTGGCTGCCACCAGGTCGGGGAGGCGAGGCGGTCACGGCGCTGGAGAGCGAGGAGGGCGCGAGTCTGGTCCACCATCACGAAGCGTTTTTCAATGGATCACTGATCCTGACGACTGAACAGGACAAGCTGCGCGAGGAACAGCGCTACAGGCAGCTGCTTGATCGCACAACGGTGTCATGGATAAACAATTGCGGCACGCCAGAGGCGTTGGTGAGTAGCTTCCTGTCCGCAATCATGAAATGACGCAGCACGGCATTCCCCTTGATTTGCCTGTGCCGGGGTCAGCATCGCCGGCGCCAGTTCCGCCCGTGACCGGTTGACCAGCTCGCGCAGCTGCCGGATGCGGGCAGGACGTCAAGCAGGATCCAGTCCATGTCAAGGCAGTGGCGCCGGTCGCCAGGCCCATGTGGGGACGGACTGGGTCGCGAGCCCCGGGGTCAGCAGGCCCAGCAATATGCCCCGGAGTGTCACCATCCCTGCCGTCCGGGGAAGCACGTACATATCGCCCGGGCTGCGGGGACCAATGGCCCCTGCCGGCTTTACCTGCCGCGGCCAGACTGCTGGTAAGCGATGCCGCCTCATCCCGCGCTGGGCCGTGGCCGGCGAGGAAGCATTGCGCGGAGGCGAGTGTGCGGGTGGTACGTCGGGTGAGCTCAGGTGGGACCGGTCGCCAGGACCCGGCTCGCGTGCCTTCGGCCGCGCTTCGCAACCGGATACTCGCGCGATCCCGCGTGCCGGTCCTTATCGTGATGCTGGCGATCTGCTACGGGACGGTCGGGTACTGGCTGGTTGAGGGCAAGAGCCTGCTCGACGCGTTCTACGAAACTGTGCTCACGCTGAGTACGGTGGGAGTTGGCACGGGTCCGCCGCCGGGTCCCGGTGGGAAGATCTTCACCGTCTCGGTGATTCTGTTCGGCGTCGTCGCGCTGTTCACCGCCATCGGCGTGGGAACCGAAGTCGTGGCCTCCGGAGAACTCGGGAGGTGGTTGCGGATGAACCAGGTGGCCAGAAGCATCGGCCATCTCAGCGGGCACTACGTGATCTGCGCCTACGGACGCGTCGGCCGGGCTGTGACGGAGGAGCTGCGGCGCCGCGGCTATACCACGGTGGTGATCGAATCCAGACGGGAACTGGAGCCGCTGCTGGCCGGACACAGCGTCCGGTACATATCGGGCGACCCGGCCGACGAGACCGTGCTCAGGCAGGCCGGAATCGAGCGCGCCCGGGGCTTGATCTGCGCGGTGGATTCCGACGCGGCCAACGTGTTCATCACCCTAACCGCCCGGGCGCTCAACCCGGACCTGCGGATAATCGCCCGCGCCTCCGACGGAACCTCGATCGACAAGCTGGTGCGAGCCGGCGCCGACGAGGTGGTCTCGCTGTACGGGCTCACCGGGCGGCGTATGGCCGTCCTCGCGGTCCAGCCGTCCGTCCTGGAAGTGCTCGACTTGCTCAACCTCGGCTCGGACATCCGGCTCGAGGAGGTCGCCGTCCGGGCCGGAACTCACCTGGACAGCCTGACGATCGCCGAGGCCCGTACGCGCTACGCCGGGGTGGCCATCCTCGCGCTGAAAAAGCCGGGAAGCGAGGTCTCGACGAACCCGGACCATGAGGCGCGCCTGGCACCGGGGGACCTGATCGTCGCCCTGGGCCCGGCAGAGATCCTGAGCCGCATGGCGGGCTGAGCACGGGAAGGCGCAGAACCGGTGAATATGGCCGGGAAGACCGCTGCTCGTCAAGGCAAATGCGATCGCATCACGTCGGCGATCAGGACTGTGATGTTCATGGTGTCTCCTGCTCGGGCAGGGGGATCGATGCCTCGACTTCGAACCCGCCGCCCGGCCGGGCGCCAGTGCGCAGACTCCCGCCATGCGCGGTTACCCGCTCGCGCATCCCGACGATCCCGTGTGCCGTGCTCGAGGCCCGGCCGCTGGGTCCCGCGCCGTCGTCGTGTACCGAGACCCGCACCGTTCCCCGGCTTCGGATGATAGTGACGCCGCCCTTCGCGTCGGCCCCGGCGTGCTTGAGGACGTTGGTCAGCGACTCCTGCACGATCCGGTAGCACCAGCGGAATCTGCGCCTCGATCTACAGCAACTCGCTGCCCTTCATCACCTCGGAGGCGCTCCAGCTTTACCTGGACTACGAGACGGCGCTTTACGCGGCACTCTAGCCCGATTCCGCCGCGCGCGACCCGTGTCGTCCCGCGAAGATGCTCATTCCATACCTCCTCTGACCCCCGAACGCCGAGCAGGCCACATCGATGACTTCCGCCCGTCACATTGGCGGCAACGGATTACGTCCGGCGGATGGCGGCCAGCCAGGCATGCGCGGCCGGGGCGGGCATGCCGGGGTTAACGTCGAAGGTCTCCGCCTCGATGCTGGTGACCTCCCAGCCGCCGCTGAAGGCAGCGCGCAGCTCGTCCTGGCGGACCCGGCGGGGCCCGTATTCACCTGGCTGGCGGTCACTGAAGCAGATCAGGTAGCAGTGGCCGCCGGACCGCAGCACAGAGCCCAGGCTGGTGACGTAGCGGGCCCGGTCCTGGTCGTCGAAGACGTGGAACACCCCGCTGTCGATGACCGTGTCGAACGTCATGCCGAGCTGCCCGAGGCTCAGTGCGTCCGCGACCTCGAACCGGGCCGGCAGGCCCCGTTCGGCCGCCTTGTCACGGGCTTTCGCGATGGCGTGCGGGGAGATGTCGACGCCCATCGCCTCCGCGCCCCGGTCGGCGGCGAGCAGCACATGCTCACCGGTGCCGCAGCCCGCATCGAGCAGTCGCCCGGACAGCAGGCCGCGGTCGGCCAGCCGGATGAACGCCGGCTGCGGCCGGCCGATGTCCCACGGCGGGGGCGCGGCACCCGGCGCGTAGACCGTATCCCAGCTCATCGGTGTGGTCATGATGTCCTCCCCATGATGCGGCGGCCTGCTCCCCAGTAGCAGGGCCCGGCCGTCGAAGTGACCTTGATGTCCCAGCCGAGCTGCCGAAGCTGTCTTTCGAGGTCCGCCGGCCGGTGAGGCATCTTCACCAGCCGGTAGGCGGTTCCGTCGGGGATCTGCCGGCGGATGGTCGATGACGACGGCCCTTCGACGAGTTCGTCTGGAGTGCGGTACGCGTCGTCCGCGAAGAAGACACGGCCCGCTGGTGCGAGGCAGTCAGTCACGAGCGACCAGAAGGACTCGAAGCGTTCGGCGGGGACGTGTGAGAGCCAGAAGCCGATGAAGACCACGTCATAACGGCGGTCGGGCTGCCAGGTGAAGAGGTCGGCTTGAACGAAGCGGACCCGCTCGCTATCGATACGGGCTCCCGCGATGGCGAGCATCTCCGGGGACGCGTCCACCGCGGTGACATCCGTCGCGTACCGGAGCAGTTGGCGGGTCCATACGCCGGGGCCGCAGGCAAGCTCCAGTACGCGGCCGGCCGGCTGGAACGCGTCAAGCGCTTCGGTCAGTTCATCGCCGCCGGGAAGATCCAGCCCCTGGTCCAGATAATCCGCGCCCAGGGCCCGGTAGTAGGCGATCTGCTCATTCAGGAGATCACTGTCAGTCGAGGGAGCTTGATCCGGTTCTGTGTCCATGGCGTCAACAATCGAGGTTCCCCTAAGGGCAGAGTCAAATTTATAAGCTCGTCGTCCACGGCCGGAGCTTCTGGGGGTTGCG
>Ga0209656_10003299_pt1 | contig 10455 bp, 3 predicted proteins | sample BogFormECP12_OM2_FD_188239 | JGI IMG/M metagenome (GOLD analysis project Ga0209656, IMG submission 188239) | Bog forest soil microbial communities from Calvert Island, British Columbia, Canada - ECP12_OM2 (SPAdes) (version 2) | ecosystem: Environmental > Aquatic > Freshwater > Wetlands > Bog ... | reverse complement strand
TTCCGCGTCGGGTTCCTCGGCCTCGATGGCGACGGGGTTGCCCGGTTCGGCCCTGGGGTTGACGTGGTCCACCACGATGCCCTGTGGATCGTAGAGCGGCTCGTGGCCTGCTTCGAGCTGCGCTCTCGTGCTGATCAGCCCACCCGTGGTTCCCAGTGGATCTTTGTTGAGGTGTTCTGCGGCGACGAGCCTGCCACCGGTGGCGGGGCACCCTTCAGCAGGGCACGCTTCTGGCTTGGTGGACCATGCCAACAGCTCCACGGCGGCCGTCGCGTTACCTCGGAACAGGTCTTTTTCCTTGAGCGGGCCCACGACCAGCGCGTAGAGCCGGCCGGCGGCATGATCGACCGCCAGACCGTCGATCGCATACGCCGCCAGCCCTTTGGGTTTCGTCGCCGTCGGCACGCGCCCTGCCGGCAGCGTGAACGTGGTCGTGCCCAGCACCTGACCTTTCGCGCCGAGCTTCTGGATGCGCCAGCAGGTGCCGGGTTCGCCCTCGCTGACGCATTCTTGGGATCCCGGGGTGCCTTCCGCTCTCGAGGTGCGATCCGCGACGTAGATGGCTTCTTCGGGTTCTTCTTCGGGGTCCACGGCGAAGCCCGTGGCTTCCAAGAACTTGCCGGGCGTGAGGGATTGGGGTCCGCCTTCGCCATATGAGCCGTTTTTGAAACCTTCCTTGTCAAAGCCTCCAAAGCGGAGAACTTCGTGGTATTCGTGGGAGGAATCGGCACTCGCGCAGGTCGCGGACGCGAGCACCGCGAGGATGATGAGCGCGACGAGGCGCAGGCCGAGCACGCGCTTAGGAGAGGCGTTCATAGCGCCGTTCCCTTGCCCGCGCAAGTGCCGGGGTTGGCCGCGCGCGCCGCCGGCCGCGCCCGACGCGCCGGATCGCGGTGCCGGTGGCCGCCGCGACCACGAGCAACGCGATCATCGGGATCGGGGGCACGGGCGGGTTTTCGGGGTTGTAGGCGGCCATGCTGTTGCGCGCACTCTCCACGGCCTCCTCGTCTTCCTCTTCCTCCTTCGGCGCGACGGCGGGCGCGGTTACGGGAGAGGTGCCTGACGGCGGGATCGGGCGAGCCAGCGGCGGCGGCGGCAAGAGCGGCAACGCGACCAGCGCCACGACCGGCAGTTTCGTGGCAAAGAACGGGATCGGAGCCGGCGCATGTGGCGGGGGGGATGCGGCAGGCGGCGTGGCGGGCGTCACCACCGGCGGGGGCGGCGCCGCCACGACGGGCGAGGGCGAGCCCGCGGCGGGGGCGCTCGGCGGGGAGGCGCCGAGCGGCGCGCGGGCAGCGACGGCGACGGCCGGCTGCGGTTTGGTCGGCACGGTGCCGCACGGCTGCTCGACGCTCCCGGCCTGCACGGTCACCGGCTCGGAGTAGGTGAGGCCGCCCGACGTGATCGACACCGTGGTCGTACCGGGGTTGAAAGCGCAGAACAGGCCCGATTGAGCGTCGGGGATCGGTTTGCCGTCGGGTCCCTGCAGCACCGCGCGGGGGTTGAGGCTGGCGGGTTCGGGCTCGACGAACTCACCGACTTCCTCGTCGGAGGACGTGAAGGTGTATGCGGGCGCGATGAACTGCGAACAGCCCGCCCCGACGCACGGCTCGGGGAGGGGCACGTATGGGTCGGGGACCGTTTCCTGGCCTTCGAGGACAGCGGTCCCGCCGCGGGGACGGCGCGCGAGTCCCTGGAACAGGGCGACCTGGCTGCGCCGCAGCAGCGTGCCGTCGGTCGCCTGGAGCCCGAGCTGAGCGATGTTGGGCGTCAGGGTGGCCGTGACCGGCGCGCGGTTGGTGAGGCTGCTTCGATCCGCGACGTCGACGCTCGCGAGCAGAAAGCCGCTCGCGCCGAGGAATTCTTCGGGGCGGACGGCCGGGCGGCCGTAGCCGAGGGTGCCGGTCCCGAACGCCGGTATGGAATTCGCGCCCGAGCCGATGCGCAGTGCGCGGTTTTCGTTGGGGCTGTCGAAGAGGTAGGCCGAGGCGCCGTGTGCCAGCAGCACCTGCTCGACCGCAGCACCGTCCGCGGCGCGGTTCGGGGCTTCACGGTCGACGATGTCGGCACTGCCCATGACGAGCGCGGGAATCCGGGCGCCCTTTGCGGCGTCGAGCTGTTCGGCGAGCCATCCGAGCTCGCCAGGCGCGAGCTCGGACGCCGAGTAGTCGAGCACGATCACCCGCACCGTGCCGCCACCGCCACCCGAGTCGAAGGCGTAGGCGCCGGTGCCGCCGAGCTGCGTCGAGCCTGCTCCGGCGTCGGCGCCGAGCATCTGGGCGAAGGTCGACAGGCCGCCTTCGGGGTCGACGTCCGACGGCGACGGCGCGACCCGGACGGGCAGGCCGCCGGCGCCGCTCAGATCGTTGGCGTAGCCCTGCATCTCGCGCGTGAAGTCATCCTCGCCGACTTGCCCGCCCGGGGCGGCGCCCAGCGATCGTCCGACGCCTTCGGCTACTCGCGCACCCGTGTACAGAAAGGCGTGCAAGCCGGAGATCCGCGACGCGGTCGAGACCGCGGCGGACAGCCAGGCGTCGGGCCCGAGACCCTCGTTCACGAGGTCGGCGCAGAGGTTCTCACACTGGGCGTCGCCCCCCACCGCGAACGTCGCCTGCCCGTGCGGCGTCGGAATCGGCGCGCCGGTCCCCTGCGGCGGCGCCGGGCCAGAGCCGAGGCGCAGCGCCCCCGCGGTCTGCGTAGCCGTCGCGTTCCCCGGCACGAGGAGCCCGCCGGTCTGACCCCCGACCGCCCATCCCTGGGTGCCGCTCGGATCGACGTCGAGCGCGAGCACGGCGTCCGGCCAGTCCGGCAGGTCCACGTTGAAGCCCGATGGCACGCCCGGATAGGCCTGGTGCTCGAGGTCCTGCCAGCCTTCGGCGGTCTCCCGCAGCAGGTAGCCGGTCCCGGGCAGCGGGTCGGGACCGACGAGCCCGGGGGGCTCCCCGAACGTGGGCGGCAGGAGACTGTCGGTTTCAAGTATCGATCCGCTGTCTTCCAGGGCGTTGGGGTTGCTCCGCTCGTCGAGGTCGATCGACACGAGCGCCCGCACTTCCTGGCCGGCGCGGAACGCTGCGAGCGCCGAGATGTTCTGCGCTTCGGGCAGCGGCTGGCGCGAGAAGCGCCAGGACGATCCGGCGGAGTCGCGCTCGATCACGATCCCGGGGCCGGCGGCCACGGCGCCGCCGTCGGGCAGGCCGGCGACCTTCGAGAGCACGGTTGCCGTCGGATTGGGCAGCTCGCCGAGCAGCTGCTGCGCGCTCTGGTCGACCTGCCAGCCCGAGCCGCCGTTGACCAGGAGCCCGCCGACCTCGGCTTCGCATTCTTTCGCCCCGCCCGGGCAGATCGGTGCCTTCACCTTGACGACCTCGCGGTAGCTGGCCAGGGCTTCCCCGCCCGCGAAGGCCACCGAGGTGAAGTTCACCCCTTCCAGGCCGGGCGGCAGGGCCTGCTGCGTCCACGTCTTGTCGTAGGCGAGCAGAGTGCCCTGCTTGCCCACCGCGTAGCCGACCGTCGGGTCGAGCGGCGAGAAGGCGATCGCTGTGAGGTTGCCGTGGAAGTCCAGCGGGGCGGCGGGATCCGGCTCCCACAGGCCGGTGTCGGCACGCCAGAGCCACATCGCGCCTTCGTCGCCGACGGCGTAGGCGCGCCCGGGTTCGGGCCAGGCCACGCCGCGCAGGCGGGGTCGTTGCACCACCCCGGCGCCGTTGTAGAGGAATTCCGGCGTCCACCCCTGCCCCGGGATGAAGCGGGCGATCTGACCCTGATCGCCCACCGCCAGCGCCTGCGCGTTCGGATCGCCGGGCCTGCTACCGGGTTCGCCGGCGATCGCCAGCAGCGGGCGACGGAAGGGCAGCGGCCAGGCCTGAGCGCCACCGAGCGCCGGCGCTTCGGGACTGGCGCTCACCCGCTCCGCCGTGGCTTCAAAACGCCCCTCCGACACGCCCGCGATCCAGCCTTCCGGGGCAGAATCGCCGGATTTCGTGAACTCGGCGTTGGCGCTTGCCTGCCCTCCACCACCCGGCAGATACTGGAAGTCGCCGCCTTCCTGAAAGTCCAGCAAGGCCCCGCGTTCGAGGCCCGCCACGATGCGGCTTCCCGGGCCTCCGGCCGCGCCCGGCCAGGCGAAGCTCGAATAGCTGCTCGGCAGAGGGGCACCGAGCGAGCCCCCTTCCCAGCCCGTCCCTTTGCACTCCTCTTGCGGGTAGCACCACCGGCCGTGGACGGCGGGCGGTGCCGGTTCTCCGGGGCCGGCGAGCGGGGAGGGAGGTTCGAGCCACAGCGACACGTCGGCGCTGTGGTTGAGTCTGGCGTCCACCCACACGCCGGCGCTCGTGACGTTGAGCATCTGACCGGTCGGACGAGCCGAGACCGTTGCCCCCGGCGCCCAGCTTTTGGGCTGACTCTGCACCCAGGCCCAGCCCGAGCCGAACGGGATGCGGACGCGCCTGAAGAGCATCAGCGAGCCTTCCCCTGTTTCTTCACTCGCCGGACTCGCGAGCAGCCAGGCGTTCTGCGGAGAGCTCGCGGCGATGGCTTTCACGTCCAGCCCTCCCGTGGGAGCGGCGCAGGGTTTCGTTTCGGAGGGGTACCCCGTGCAGATCTGCTCACGCGTCCATCCGGCGCCGTCGTAGTGGAGCACGCCGGGTTTCGTGGGGGAGAGCTCCCCGGGGACGATCAGCACGCCCACGTGTTCCGGTTCGTCCACTGCGGCGAAGTCATCGGAGAAGGTCTCGTCAGCTTCGAGCACCGAGTCCGGCGCCGGCGCTCGAACGGGAGGCGGCGCCTGAGTGAATTCGCCGATCGAATCGCGCGTGATGATCGTAGGGGCGCCCTGGCTGAGCATCGCGATGCCGCCGTCCGGGGAGGCCTGGGGAGGGCCCTTGAATTCCAGCGGTGCACCCAGCGCGTTCTCCACCGGGACGATCTGCCAGCCGGTTCCCTGCGCGTGACGCGCCAGCACCCGGACCTTCTTGCCGGCCTGCTGAACAGCGGGGACCTGCTGGCCGTCCACCGTCGCCGGCACCGACCCGATTTCGGCGGTGGCCCACACCTCCCCGGACGCCTGTCCGGGCGACGCACCGAACAGGCGCACGTTTTCCGGCACGCCGAGCTGCGGTTCAAAGCTCAGCGCCGGGGCGGCCCGGCTGATGCTCGGGCTCGCAGCGCCGGCGAGCACCGTCGCCAAGAGAAAGGGCAGCGCGCTGCGGACGCGGCTCATGCGGACGTCTTTGGATGCCTGAACGTGCTGAGGGTGCGCAAAGGGATGGGCATAGGGAAACCACGACCCGGCTGGACCGTGAACCTCCTGAAGGCTGCCGACTCTGGGCGACAGAGCTGTGAAACACTGGTGAAGGTCGCCCGCCGACCTCCACCTCCGCATATCATGGCGGGTCGCCGCTCGCCACGCGCTGTCCGTTCGGCGGTTGGGCGTGGGCAGACCTCCTTGTGATGAGCATTTGCTTCAGCATTCGCGTCAAGCTAGCGCGCAGCCTCGCGGCCGCATGCTGCCTGGTGCTCTGGTTAGCGGTCCTGCTGCCGGCGCCAGCGGCACGCGCGGCGCTCACGCCCGCGAGCGTGATCGACGGCCCGAGCGCCACGATCCTCGATGTCGATGGCGCGGCGCTGGCACCCGACGGTAGCGGCGGGATCCTCTACCGCAAGCTGGTGGGAGGCGAGCCGCACCTGTTCGTCGCCCGTTTCCTCGGGGGCTCCTGGCAGCCCCCGGTCCAGGTGGACGCGGGGCAGCCGTTCGCGGCGAGCTTCCCGACGATCGCCGCGGGCGACGACGGCCGGCTGCTCGTGGTCTGGGCCGAGCCATGGGCAGAAGTCGCCCGGGGGCGAGAAACCCTGTATCAGCTGCTCTCCTCCGAGCTCGACCCCGGTGCCACGCAGTTCGGGCCGGCGCAGCAGGTCGACCCCACGGACGTGGGCGACGGCACCGCCGCCTACCCCTCGCTGGCGATGGCGCCCGACGGTAAGGCCTACGTGGCCTACCGGGTGGTCACCGACTCGCTCCTGAACAGTCCGATCGTTCCGCCGCGAGCAGGAGACGAGAAGATCAGCGTGCGTGTGGCTCGCTACAACGGACAGGGCGTGCCGTGGACCTCCTACGGGACGATCAACAACCACCCTGAAATCCCGATGCGCCACCCGAGCGCGACCAACGCGCCGGTCGTCGGGGTCACCCTCAACGGCAATGCCGTCGTGGTCTGGCAGGAACCCAACTCCGCCGGGGTCGCGGAGATCTTCGCCAGGCGGATTTTCGCCGGGCGGCTCGGCAACGCGCTGCAGGTGAGTCCCGAAAGTGTAGGCGGACGGCCGATCACCGCCGAAGCCGACGCCCCCGCCCTCGCCGTCAACGGATTCGGGGAGGCGAGGATCGCCTACCGTCTGGCCGGTGGCTCGGGCTCGCCCTACGGCGATGAGCAGATCTTCCTCGACTCGCTGCCGAGCGAACTGGACATCAAGGGCGCGAAGCTGCGCGGCGTCTCCCCCGTGGTCGGCGCGCCGGCGCTCGGCCCGCCCAGCGTCGCGATCGACGAAGAAGGCAACTACCGGCTGGCCTACGGCTCCGGCGGCGCCACGCGCCTTCTCCACGGGGACGATTTCCATCCGAGCAGCGCGCCGGCCCCGCTCGGCCCGGGCGGCGGCGCAGTGGTCAGGACCGCGATCAACCCGGCCGGCGGCGGCACCACGGTGTGGTCCGGCGCCGGCGCAGCCGGACTGCCCGTTGTCGATGCGCGCGAGGACTTCGCCGGTGGCGCGTGGCAGCAGGCCGAGCTCTCGGCGCCGATCAGCGGGCCCGTAGGCACCCCCGTGCTGGGCGGATCCTCGCAGGGGGATGCGCTGATCGCGTTTGCGCAGGGACCTTCCGGCCAGCAGCAGGTGATGGCCGCGGTGGCCAAGTCGCCCCCCGCCCAGTTCCTGGCGACCACCGCGATCGGATGGGTCACGGGCGGCTCGGCAACGGTGAGCTGGGAAGCGCCGGCGGAGGCGTTCGGGGCGACGACCTACGCGGTGCTGGTCGACGGCCGGGTCGTGCTACGAGGACTCACAGGACTGTCGGCCCGTCTTGACGCACGCGGACTGGGCGACGGCAAGCACCGCGTCCAGGTCCTCGCCACCGACAGCCTGGGCCAGGAGACGATGACCCCGGTGGCAACGCTGAAGGTGGATGCCAACCCGCCCGAAGTCAGCGTGCGGCGTTTCGGGCACGGAACGGTGCAGGTGCGGGTTTCAGACCGCGCCTCCGGCGCGATCGCGAGAGACACGTTCATCGCCTTCGGCGACGGCACTCACGTCAGCGACAGGCTGAGCGCGACCCACGCCTACGCGCGAAGCGGACGCTATGTGATCGTCGTTCAGAGCCGCGACCGGGTGGGTCACCGCCGGTTCGCCCACATACGGGTCCAGGTCCAATGAGCGCCCGGCGCCTCGGCCCGATGCTCGTGCTCGTGTTCGCGCTCGCGCTCGCGCTCGCGTGCCGGCCTGTCTTCGCTCCCTCACCGGCCCAGGCGGCGTTCGCCCCGTTCGAACTGGCCTCGACCGATCCCGAACTGGGCCTTCAGGCGGAATACGCCTACGAACCGGCCGTCTCGCCCGAAGGCCGCTATGTGGCGTTCACCGGTGTCGTCGCAGCGAAACACGGGGTCTACCGCAAGGATCTCCTCACCGGGGAACTGGCAACGGTAGCCCTCGGGATCGGTGCAGGCGCCCCGTCGATCAGCGAAGGCGGCCGATATGTCAGCTTCACGACCTCTGAAGACCCGGCGAACCCCGGAACCCCCCTGCCGGGTGGCTGCACCCAGGTGTACCGTCGCGACATGGAAGAAACGGGACCCGACGCGTACGAGATCGTCTCGGCGCGGAGCGGCTCCGAAGAACCCCTGACCTACGAAGGATGCTCCGGTGGGGGCTCGGCGTCGGCCAACCGCGTCGCGATCAGCGCCGACGGCAGCAAGGTCGCCTTTACCGCGATCGGCAGATCCAATCTGACGGGCGAAGCGGGAAGGACCGAAACCCCGGGAGATCAGGTCGCCGTTCGCAACTTCGCGGAAACGCCGCCGGCAACGGTGCTCGTGAGCGTCGAGAAGGGCACCCAGAACCCGGTCTCCGGGGGCGCCACGCTGAGCGGCCGGCCCAAGGTCACAGTGGAAACGCCCCAGATCAGCCAGGACAACGTCAGCACAGCCTCGATCAGCGCCGACGGGACCACGGTCGCTTGGATGGGCATCAACGTCTTTGCCCAGACTGAATTGAACGAACCGGTGAAAGGTGTGGGAGAAGATTTCCCCGCGGTATACGCCGAGCCGCTGTGGCGACGAATCGCCGATGGCCCAGCGGCGCCCACCAGGCGGGTGCTTGCAGGCGATGACCCCTCCGCGCCCGGTTGCCCCCCGGAATGCCAGGGGGGCCTCGATCTGACCTGGGACGAACAGTTTGAAATTTACCGCTGGCCGGAATTGGCGGCGAAAGGTGCGGCTGGCCCAAGGGAAGGCAGCTTCGTCGAATGGGCCCTGCGTGGCGTCGGCTCCGAACTGCAAGCGGTGACCCCGCAGCTGAGCGCCGACGGGACGAAGGTCGCGATTCTCTCGACTCAGCCCGACTACGGACACCTCCCCAACTTCGGGCAGTTTCAAACGGAACCACCAAACCCGACGGCAAACGCGTTCGTCGTGAACATGGCCCCCGGATTGACCCGCGAACAGGCGATCACCAGGCTGACCGAATGGGCCTCCCTTGAATTCTCGAGCAGTGCGCTGGACGGCCCGATCGCCGACATCGCGATCTCGGCAGACGGCACCCGCGTTTTGTTCGTGACCGAGCGCAACGTCTTCCCGCTCGCCCCCCCCGCGCTGATCACCGAGCGGGTGAGTCAGGTCGGGATCCCCCAGCTCTATGAGGCCAACCTGCAGGCCGGCACGCTGGCGCTCGTCAGCCAGGGCTACAACGGCGAACCGGCCGATGCCGAAGGCAAGGTGGGTGGGGCCAAAGGCGCGGCGCTCAGCGCCGATGGCAAGGTGCTGGCGCTGGCCTCCGGCTCGAGCAACCTCGCCGATGGGACCGTCAACGAGGGCAGCGCCGTGTTCGTCACGAGGGAGCAGGATTCGCCCGAAGCGCCCGGCCAACAGGCCATCACCTCGCTTCCGCCGCAGCAGTCGGGCGAACCGGAGTGGAGCATCAGCGCGACGGCCCACGGCTCACACGACGGCGCGCTGCTGATAGACGTCTCCGTTCCGGGCGCCGGCCGGCTCGCGGCCAGCGCCAGCGCGCCGGTGCCGGTCATCGAGAAGCTGGTGAGGCGCTCCCGCGGGCGGGCGACCCGCCGGCGGCGCGGGCGTGCGGCGGCAACCAGGGCTCGGACGGTCACCGTGATCGCGTCACGCCAGGTGGCGCGCGCCGCGGCCGCCGCGGCCGGCGAGGGCGTAATCGAGCTGCGGCTGGTGCCGTCCAGCCACTACCACTCGCTCGTCGTCGGCAGGGACGGCCTCTACGCCACGATCACCGTGACCTTCGCAGCACCGGGCCATCGCAAGCTCACAGAGACCCTGCAGGCGGGCTTCCCGCGCCCGTCGGTCATCCACCATCCGGCCAGGCCGCGCGCGTGAAGCTGATCAGGCCCAACCCGCCACTCCGAGCCTGGCCGCCGGCCCGCTTGAGCCTTCCTGCGCCCCTCGTCGGGGTCCTGCTCGCGGTCCTGGCCCTAGCGGGGATCGCGCCGGCCGGCGCCGCCGGGGCGAGCTGGCAACTCGCACGGTCCGGCGCGAGGAGTCAGGTGCCACTGGGTCAGGTAAGCGCTATCTCGTTCTGGGCTCCCAACCGCGGCCTGCTCATCACCGATGGCACCGGCCGGGACGGCTGCGCCGAAACCAACACGACCGTGGCGGTGCCCTGCGGGCTCTACGCCTACAACGGTACGGACTGGCACCTGCTCTCGACGGTCTGCGGTGCGACCGCGAGCGAAGGCAGGAGCGGTGAGATCGCGTGGGCGGGGCCCGACGAGTTCTGGACGATCTCAGACCAGCGACCGGTCGACCAGCGATCCGCGGGCAGCAACGAAGGGGACGGCGACATCTCGCTCTGCCACTTCCTCGACGGTAAGGTGGTGGCCTCCTACGCGCTGCCCCTGACGGCGCCCGACCACTACCAGGCGATGGACGCCGCCGCCTGTCTCAGCCCCACGGACTGCTGGTTCGGCGGCAGGCTGGCCGAACAGGATTCGACGAACACGGGAGCGTTCCACCTGCACTGGGATGGCGAAAACCTAACCGAGGTCTACTCGCCCGAGGACCACGCCGTCAGCTCGATGGCGCTGGCCGACGAAGGCGCGCTGTTCGAGAGCGTCGAGATCAACCCGAGCCTCCCCGGAGACCACTACGGATCGGAAAACCCGGCCCACCCCTTCGTGCTGCACCAGATCGACCCGCTCGGCTCGCCCATCGACTTCCACGACCT
>Ga0209656_10003298_pt1 | contig 10456 bp, 11 predicted proteins | sample BogFormECP12_OM2_FD_188239 | JGI IMG/M metagenome (GOLD analysis project Ga0209656, IMG submission 188239) | Bog forest soil microbial communities from Calvert Island, British Columbia, Canada - ECP12_OM2 (SPAdes) (version 2) | ecosystem: Environmental > Aquatic > Freshwater > Wetlands > Bog ... | reverse complement strand
AGCACTTTCGTCCCCGGCGTCATCTGATCAGCGCACCCCAATGGCGAACCGAGATGACCAACCGCTTCGCGGTCTGGGATGAGATCACAGTCGCCGCAGCGGCATGAAAGACACAGTCAGCCACCACGTTCCGCCGCACAGTCCACTCACATCGACTGAGCCACAAGTATTCTCAAATAAACTTGACGATGCCTCGCGGACAACCTGAACGGCGTCAGCGAAGGGATGTATACCGGCTGAAAGCCCCAGTTAACAGTCCTGTAACTTTAACTTCGGGCAGGCGGCTGATAATCACATCTCGTTCAAGATCGAAATCCCTTTGAAAGGGGTTTAAGACATGTCGAAGCTAGCAGCTGAACATCACAAGCAAGCAGCTGAACATCTCGAACAGGCCGCCAAGCACCACGTGGAAGCCGCTAAACATCACGTGGAGGGAGTGGTTGAGAAAGCCGCCCACCAGGCCCACTTGGCGCATGCCCACCACGTTCAGGCCCTCGAGCACGCGGAGCATGCCGCCAAGGAGCACCTAAAAGCGCACGGCACCAAGTAGATCCTTGACGGCGCAGGTGGCGGCACCCTCGATCGACCGCCCATCAAGATGCTGGAATAAATTCCCGCAGACCAGCCTGGTGAAGTCGTCGTCGATCAACTTGCCGGTTTTGGCGTTCGAGGGGGCCGGTCGCCCACCGGGATGATCAGATCGTCGGTCATAACCGTCTGAATCAGGCTCGTGCTCGGTTCGTTCGGCGGCACGGGTCACTGACGTGTTCCATATCAGTAGGCCAGATGTGCTATTTTCACATCCGATATTCCCTGTCGCCACCCCGACCGGGCACACCGGTCGCCGCGGGCCCGGAAACATTCACGTTCGACCACGATGTCGCTGACCTTGCCGAGCCGGCTTCCGTCGTCGTCGAGGGCACGGCGTCCGATCAGGTGGGCAAGCGAGATCATCTGGTCGGCAACGGCCCGACGGGGGCATCGTCAAGTTATTTGAGAATACTTGTGGCTCAGTCGATGTGAGTGGACTGTGCGGCGGAACGTAGTGGCTGACTGTGTCTTTCATGCCGCTGCGGCGACTGTGATCTCATCCCAGACCGCGAAGCGGTTGGTCATCTCGGTTCGCCATTGGGGTGCGCTGATCAGATGACGCCGGGGACGAAAGTGCTGTCGGATGTGGCTGAACGCAAACAGGAACCGTTGGGCCTGCCCAGGTGAGGCGAAGCGTTTCATCGCCCGTTCCCGGATTCTGGTCGGCTGATGGGAGTTCTCGGCCCGATTGTTGAGGTACTTCGAGCGGCGATGGGTCACCGACGGCAAAACCTCGCGGTGAGCGACCTGATAGCTGGCCAGCTTGTCGGTCACCAGCAAGCGCGGCACGTAGCGCAGGCCCTTGAGCAGCTTGCGGAGAAACCGTTTAGCCGCCACTGCGTTACGGCGCGACTGCACGAGGATGTCGAGCACGTCGCCGTGCTGGTCGACCGCGCGCCACAGATAATGAGTGGTGCCGTTGATCTTCACGAAAACCTCGTCGAGGTGCCATTTGTCGCCGGGGCGGGGTCGCAGGTGACCACGACGCCGCGGGCCAGCATCAGGTCCTCGACGTCGCGCAGGCGCAGCGCGAAACGATGATACAGCCACACCGCGTGCCCGATGACCTCGATCGGATACCGATAGCCCTTGTACCTCGCCGCAATCGCCACAAACGACCAATCCTGGCAGCACCACACCAGGTCAACAACTTGACGATGCCCGCGGACCAGCGTGGTCTTGCCGACACCGCCAGGTCCGACGATCGTGACCAGGCGCTGGCGGTCGACGATCTCAGCCAGGGCGGCCAGATCCTGGCCGCGGCCCACCACCTCGTCGCCGACCGTCGCGACTGCTGGCCGGACCGGCGCATCAAACGCGTCGCGCTGGGCCTGCCGCAGTCGTTCGGGCGGTCGAGCCCGACGGCTGACGGCGCGTCGCGGGCCCGGCGGTAGGCCTGCAGTGCCTCGGCGGTCCGCCCGGCGCCGCTCAACGCCCGGATCATGACCTCCCAGGCGCATTCATCTTGCGGAAGCTCGATCAGCAGGGCCTCGGCTTCCGCGAAGGCGAATTGGCCGGATCGCAGCAGCGCGTCGGCGAGTTGCTCGCGTGCACCGATCCGGCGGTGCTCGAGGGCACGGGCCGCTGCGCACACCGGCTCGAGGTCGGCCAGCTCCCGGAACGCGGGGCCGTGCCACAGATCGATTGCGGACCGCAGGGCGTCCGCCGCGACAGGGGCCGCCAGTTGCTTGGCCGAGGCTACCCGCCGCTCGAATTCCGTTGATTCAAGCTGAATCTCGTTGGTGCGCAAGCAGAATCCACCGCGGCCCGCTACGATACAGCCGCCCCACGACGGCCCGGAGCCGGGAGACGTAGCTGCGGAGCGTGCGGTCGGCGTTCGGCGGTGGGTCGGGTCCCCAGAGCGCGTCGATCAGCGTGTCCGCGCGGACATGTCTGTCCGGGTGGGCCGCCAGCACCGGGAGAACGGTGCGCTGGTTCGGTCTGGTCGGCGTGACATCCGTTCCGTCGGCATACACCTCGAGCGGTCCGAGAACCCGGACGTCCATGACTCACGATAGGCACACCAGCGCACACCGAACTCCCTCCCGATGTCTTGAAAACCACCCGTCCGTGCCGGACGAGTGGAATCGTGCAACCCATGCGATCGACTGAGATTGTTTTGAAGTTCTTTGACGAAGTGTGGAACGCGCATGACCCCGATGCGGTGGATCGGTTCGTGACCGACGACGTCGTCGCCGTGGTCGGCGGCCAGGAAATCTCAGGGAAAAACAACTTCAAGAACTGGATCAGAAACCTCATCGAAGAAGTCAACGACCTGGAGCTCGACGCCATCGAGACATTTCAGAACGAGGACGGCAGCCGCGTCACAAGCCGATGGGTGCTGTACGGGACGAACAACGGCTTTTTGGGCACGAAAGCCGACCAGAAGCCGGTCGCGATGACCGGCACCGCGATCTGGGAGGTCCGCGGAGACGGAAAGCTGGTACGCAACACGGTCGAGCAGGCCTCGTACGAGCTCTACAAATCGTTCATCGCGGATTAAGGCGTGTCTCTTAATGCCGTAGCCAGGCGCAGATTGCGGCTAGGACTGCAGCTGCCCGGTAGGTGAGGGCGAGTTTGTCGTCGCGGGTGGCCAGGCCGCGCCAGTTCTCCCAGGCCATACCAGGATCAGTACGCTCAAGATGGTGGTCAGCACCCCCCAGGCCAGCATCGATCTCCAGACGATGCCCAACACGCCCCGAACAATGACGGCCGGCTCCGAAGCGTCGACGATCAGCACCATGGGGGGAAGAGCCCGCCGTGAAATGACAGACAGAGCCCGTGATGGCAAAGGTCGATCTGAGCGCACAGCTCGAACAAATCGGACGCCGGCTGGCGCAACCGGGTCGTCCAGCACTACGCGGTCGGCCTGTACCTCGATGCAACCGTGGGGACGAGATCGATGCGTGCCGTCACCTACGACGCCTACGCACTCGACATGTCCCGCCTGGCGACATCGCCTGGCTGACGCCGGCAGATCAGGCGATGGCACTGGAGGTTAGGACGGTGGTATGGGCAAGAGCATCACAAGGGTCGTTCTGCGCAGAACCGCATGACGACTCAAGGCAGGAATGGCAGGTTGCACCTGATGATTCGCGGTGACGACGGGTGGTGGCGCGCCAGCGTGCCAACCGGTCCCGATTCCCGCTACGGCTTTGTGCTGGACGACGACCCGAAGGTGCTGCCGGATCCGCGCTCTCCTCGCTAGCCCGAAGTTACGGCTGCTTGGGGAGCCGATTTGGGCTTTGACGTGGGGTTTGTGAGTTTGGTGGGTTGGTGGTTCTGACTACGCGGCGATGGTGAGGGGAATGGTGGCCTCGATGAGCTCGAAAGCGCGGCGCTGCTCAGGGGTGGGCTCGGTGAGGATGTCGATCTCGATGTTGGTGCCCTGGTAGCGGATTCGGTTGCGGGTCAGGGTGCCCAAGTGGTTGAGCACGGCGCGGAAGTTGCGTAGCACGGTGCCGTCGGGTGCTTGGTGGCGGGAGGCCTTGGCCTGGGCCGCCGCTGAGCGCTGCGCAGCCGCCACCGGGTTGTCGCGCTGAGGGGGGTCCTCGTCGGTTAAGGTCAGCGGCGCCCCCGTCGTCGAAGGTCAGTCCTAGCGGCAACGCCAGAAACCCCATCTCGCAAAGCAGGCCCATACGACGCCGTCGGATTGACCGGCAGCGCCCTCATAGGCCACCATCACCACACGGCCCCGCAACCGGAAACAACCCGGTCCCATACTCGTGGCAAAACGGTGGTCCCATCACCCTGGCAAGCGACAAATTTCGGGCAACGGAGCGCATTCGGGCGGGTCGAAGGGCCGCAGCACTCAGCGCAGCTCTGGCAACCGGGCCGTACCCGCGGCACTGTTCGGCACCCAGATGAATGCCAGACTCCGTCTCCGTTGATCGGACGTAATCGCGCTGTCATGCCTAGCTCCGGGCGATTTGTCTTGAACGAAGTGCGGCTGTAGTACTGGGCGTCAGCGCTTTTCGTCCTTATCTGGGCCTGGGGCATTCCCACCGCGACCTCCCGGCGAACTCGCCGGACGGGATCTCGCCTCGCTCAGGGTTGCGCACCGGCCAACTTTGCAAGCGACGCGATTTCGTTGATTCGTCGTACCGTCGAGGCGATCTCGTCGGCGAACTCCCTGCGCAGCTTGGACAGTTCGGGCGTCGTCGAGTCGAGCAAGCCGCGATGACGGGCGAGCCGCAACGCGGGTTTGAACAGTTCCAGCGATACCGATTCCTCACTGGCCAACCGCCGCTGCAGCACCCACTGCTTCCCGACCCGTAGGCATTCGTCGAGAAATCGCTTCTCGTCGAACTCTTCGTCGGCTTCCCACTCGCAAAGTCGATCGGCCACAACATGGTAGGCGTCCAGGAACGGCCGCAGCACCAGGTGGGCGGTATACGGCCGCACCTCCATCAACCAGCTACGGGCGTCGGCAGCGGAGAACGTGTCGAATAAGTCGGCGGCCGTCGGGTCTACCCCGGCCAGCTCCGCGCGCATCTCCTCGGTGAACTCGGCGCGTCCCGGGAAAAAGAAATCAAACTTCAACAAGTCGCGCAGCCGCAGCGACTCCTGTACCGCGACTTGTGCCGCGTCGCCGTCGGTTTCGGCCGCCGCGACCAACGACACTTCGCCGATCGCCCGATCCACCAGGATGTGGACGGCGGTATTGCGGTAGAAAGCGGCAACGAGGTGTTGCTGCGCCCCTACGCCCCAGATGGTTTCGGTGCCCGCGCCGTAGCTCGACAGCACACCTGAGGCGACCAGCTCGTGCAGCGTCCGGCGGATCGTCGTCCGATCGGTCAGGTTGACACCCCCCGCCACCGGGCAGCCGCGCCCCTCGATATAGCGAGCCAGCGGCGCGATGGTGCCGAGCACCTCGTCGAGGGTCAGGGACCGATCCGCGGCGAGCAACGCCAGGCACACGACAGCGGTAACGGTGACCGGGGCCGCACGGTTGATCCGGTAGCAGGTATCCAGCGCGATCCGCTCGACGGCATGACCGCCGTCCGGGTGGTCTGCGCGCAACTCGGCGAGCCGTTCGCGAACCGGTATCGGCGTGCCGAAGTCAAGGTAGGCTCGGCCCAGCCGATCACTTTGTGACCGCGCGAAATTCACCAGCCACCTCAGATTCTCCGGCCGCTTGCGGCCGCCGCGTGCCTCCGTCGTCATCAGCGGCACCTCATGCAGCTGCTCGTAGACGATCGACACCGGGATGATCACCGGATCGGTGCCGGGCGAGGCGTCGACGGCGTCGACAACGTACCGCAGAATCCCGTACACCGGTGGTCGGAGCTTTCCGGTCCGGGTGCGCCCACCCTCGATCGACCAGCACAGATTCTGGCGATTGCGGATGAGCTGGCCGATATAGGAACGCAACGCCAAACGATAGACCGGAATGTCGGCGGTCGACCGCCGGATGAAGACGACGCCCGTGCGGCGGGCGATGGCCCCGACTGGAAAGAAATTCAGGTTCTCGCCACCCATCGTGAACGGCGCGTCGATACCATGCGCCATAAGCGCAACCGGCAAGATGAACCCGTCCAGGTAGGACCTGTGCGACATCAGGAACAGCAGCGAGTGCTTGCGGTTCAAAGCCCGAACCCGCCGAGCCTGTTCCTCGTCGACCTCGACATCGTGCGCGCGGTTCAACCACTGCCCGAAGTCATCCCATACCCTCTCGACCCGCGCTGAATGCGTCGCCGCCATCTCCCGCAGATATCCGGCAGCCTCGGACCTGACGTCCGACGGTTCCCTGTCCAGCTTTCGCGCGAGCCGCTCAAGCGCCTGGTCAAAGCCATCGTCGGCGAGCAGCTGGCGCACCTCCCGTGTATCGGAGGGAAGACCCGACCCGGGTTCGTGGCCGACACCGACGCGTTGCAAGATCCTCCGGGCGCCGATCCTGTCGAGGGCGCTCGCCACTGCGGGCTGCTCGATGGGTTTGTTGTTCATCTGCCGCCTCGCCCGTGCCGCCAATCACTCGACTCAAAGTCTGCTCGGCGGCCGTGGGGGGTGCAAGGAAATAGCGTGTTTGCCTCAACGCCCCCAAAGCCCACCAGGGTTTTGCGCAGCCGCACAATCTTTTCTTCTTCAAGCTCGGCACCGACCACGCGGGAATTGTGATGCGGGCGGCGGGAGCGCGGTTCGAACGCCGCCGCACCCACGGTCTCGTAGCGTTTGACCAGCTGGTGCATCCATGGCGGGACAGGTCGTAGACGAGAAGGGCAATGTGGTGTCGCGATTCCCGCACTTTCGGCAAGGGGGGCGGGGTATCAGTATCGGCGTCGCGTTGGGCAGGACGGTGTTGGGCTAGGTTCGCGCGGGTGTGGCACGGCGGATCGTGCTGACGGTGCTCCAGTCCCAAGCCCGTTCGGGGCCGCGCTGTGGAATACGGCGCTGCTATTCCGCAAGCCCGCTTGGTTGCGCGAGAAGCGCGGGTACGACGTGCTGCCCAGCGTGCAGTGGATCCCGTTCGTGACTTTCCTGCAAGTGTCGGCCGACATGGCCGTCGCCGTCGCCGTCTCCGACGGGCACGGACACCGCTACGTCAAAGACATCGCCAACGCGTGGGCGGCGATCCTGCAACCCCCGGGATGGACAGCGGACAAGACCGACCGGCTTCGTCTGCTGCTACACGCAAACGAGTAAGCCGATCGCCGTGTGATCACCTTGTCATGCGAGGATGCACGTTAGCTGGCCTGCTCTTCGCTCGCAGGCGATCGGGAGGTTCGACATGACGGTGGCCCGGGGTGTGGAGCGAACCCGAGTCGATGGGTTCGGCCGGCTCGATCTGGGCTTGCGGCAGGCCAGCGACTGGTATTTGTGGGGACCCTATCTGAGCGAAAGGCAGTGGGGCACAGTCCGCGAAGACTACAGCGCCGACGGCGACGCGTGGACCTACCTGCCGCACGATCACGCGCGCTCGCGCGCCTACCGCTGGGGCGAGGACGGGCTGGCGGGCTTCTGCGACATTGAGCAGCGGCTGTGTTTGGCGCTGGCGTTGTGGAACGGGCGCGACCCCATTCTGAAGGAGCGGGCCTTTGGCTTGACCGGGACCGAGGGCAATCACGGCGAGGACGTCAAGGAGTACTGGTGGTACCTCGACGCTTTACCCAGCCACACGTGGAATAGCTGGCGCTACCACTATCCGCAGCAGGCGTTCCCTTACCAGCAGCTGCTGGATAAGAACCGGCGGCGCGGCAAGTTCGATTTTGAGTACGAGCTGCTCGACACCGGCGTCTTCGACGACGACCGCTATTGGATCGTCGATGTGCACTACGCCAAGGCCGACCCGACCGACGTACTGATGACGATCGGCGTGACCAACGCCGGGCCGGAAACCGAACTGCTGCACGTGCTGCCGACTCTCTGGTACCGCAACACCTGGTCCTGGGACGTCAGGACGGTCGCGCCGACGCTGGCTGCCACCGCCGCCGGCGCGGTGGCCGCCGAGCACCCCTTCCTTGGTGAGCTCGAGCTGCTGCCCGGGCCGGCCCCGCCGGGCGGTGGCCCGGAGCTGCTGTTCTGCGACAACGAGACGAATGTTGCTCGGCTGTACGGGGTTACGGAGGCCTCGCGGTGGCCCAAAGACGGCATCAACGACCATGTCGTGTCCGGGGCAGACACCGTCAGCCCGCAGCGGCGGGGCACCAAGTGCGCGGCGTGGTACCGGCTCACGGTGGACCCGGGCGCGACCGCCGAGCTGCGGCTGCGGCTGCGTCGGGCCGGTACCGGGCCGGACCCGGCCACGGCCCTGGGCGCGGAGTTCACCCGGGTGGTGGACCAGCGGCGCGCCGAGGCCGACGAGTTCTACGCCGAACTCACCCCGGCCGCGGCGTCGGCCGATGAGGCCGCGGTGATGCGCCAGGCGTTCGCCGGGTTGCTGTGGAGCAAGCAGTTCTATTACTACGGGGTGGCCCGCTGGCTTGACGGTGACCCGACCCAGCCGCCACCCCCGGCGCAGCGGAAATCTGGCCGCAACGCCCGCTGGCGCAATTTCGAGGCGTTCGACGTGATGTCGATGCCCGACACCTGGGAGTACCCGTGGTTTGCGGCGTGGGACTTGGCGTTTCACTGCGTCGCGCTGGTGCACGTCGATCCGGCGTTCGCGAAGTACCAGCTGTCGCTGCTGTGCCGCGAGTGGTTTCAACACCCCAACGGGGCGCTGCCCGCCTACGAGTGGGATTTCTCCGATGTCAATCCGCCGGTGCAGGCCTGGGCGGCGCTGGAGGTGTTTGGTATCGACGGGGGCCGCGACTTCGACTTTCTCAGCCGGATTTTCGACAAGCTGTTGGTGAACTTCACCTGGTGGGTGAACCGGCAGGACGCCAACGGCTCCAACCTGTTCGAGGGCGGGTTCATGGGGCTGGACAACATCGGCCCGCTGGACCGATCCCACCTTCCCGTCCGAGGTGTCCTGGAACAGTCCGACGCCACCGGGTGGATGGCGGGGTACGCGCTGTCGATGGCCACGATTGCGGCGATCCTTTACGGGTCGGGGCAGCGACCCACGCTCGATTTGGTGCAGAAGTTCCTTGAGCACTTCGCCGGCATCGCGGACGCACTGCAGACGGTGGGTGTCTGGGACCAGCGCGACGGCATGTTCTATGACCGGATTGTGCTGCCCGATGGCGAAGCGGTCCCGGTCCGGGTGCGCTCGATGGTCGCGATGATCCCGCTGCTCGCCGCGGCGGTGGTCAACGAGCAGGCCATCGACCAATCGTTGGTGACGGACAAGGGGTTCGCCGACTACCTGCGACGCCGTGGGCTGGGCAGCACCGAGGACATGGCCGCCGCGGGGATCCTGCGCGGCACGCCCGGCCAGCGGCGGCTACTGGTCGGGGTAACCAGCCTCGAGCGGGTCCGTCGGCTCTGCCAAACCCTATTCGACCCCGCCGAGTTCCTCTCGCCGCACGGGCTGCGTTCCTTGTCGGCCTACCACAGGGACCATCCGTACGTTTTGGACATCAGCGGCGTGCGCGCCGCCATCGACTACGAGCCCGCCGAGTCGACCACCGCGATGTTCGGCGGCAACTCCAACTGGCGGGGCCCGGTGTGGTTTCCGCTCAACTACCTCGCCGCGACGGCACTGGAGCGCTACCACGAATTCTTCGGTGCCGATCTGACGATCGAATACCCGACCGGTTCGGGCAGCTGCGTCACCCTCGACGCGGTCGCCTCCGACCTTTGGGAACGCATGGTGTCGATCTTCCTTGTCGGCAGCGACGGATCCCGGCCCTGCTTCGGTGGGGTGAGCCGGTTTCAGGCCGACCCCCGCTGGCGGAACAACCTGCTATTTTTCGAGTACTTCCACGGCGATAACGCCGCGGGCCTGGGCGCATCCCATCAAACCGGGTGGACCGCGCTGGTGGGCGACGTGATCCGCCGCCGCCACCGGGCCTACCCCACGGTATCGCAGGTCATCCAGCGGCTCGTGCCGGGTGAGGGGACCCGATGAGCCCGAAAATCCTGCCCGGCCGCGCCTACCCGCTGGGCGCCACACCCAGCGCCGACGGCACGAACTTCGCCGTGGCATCGGCCGGCGACGAGGTCACCCTGTGCCTGTTCGACCCCGATGGTGTCGAGACACGGCTGCTGCTACCCGAACGTGACGGCGACACTCGGCACGGCTTTGCGACGAGAACTCCGGCCACGACCACACCAAAGAGGAATCCACCGACATGGGCGAAGAACGCGACACCACTGCCACCGCTGTTCGAGGGGTGAACCAGCGCGGAGTTGCCCTCGAAGAACTGGTACAGGAACCAACCGCCGAGGAAGAACCATGCCGGGATTCTGACCGGGAACCACGCCACGAACGTAAGGATGCGTGAGTTGGGATAGAGCACGAAATAGGCACCCAGCACGGCGG
>Ga0209656_10003295_pt1 | contig 10463 bp, 8 predicted proteins | sample BogFormECP12_OM2_FD_188239 | JGI IMG/M metagenome (GOLD analysis project Ga0209656, IMG submission 188239) | Bog forest soil microbial communities from Calvert Island, British Columbia, Canada - ECP12_OM2 (SPAdes) (version 2) | ecosystem: Environmental > Aquatic > Freshwater > Wetlands > Bog ... | reverse complement strand
CGTTCAATCCGCGAATACCGTAAAATGGCCGCCTGAATGATCCTCGACTCTCTTCATCGCCTGGCCAATCATAGCGAGTCGCTCTCCCGTGCCGAAGCGCGAGAAATCATGGCCGAGGTGCTTACCGGCCAGTGCACCGACGCGCAGATCGCCGCACTGCTGATCGCCCTGCGCATGAAGGGCGAAACGGTCGAGGAGATCGTCGGATTCGCGGAGGCGATCCGTGCCGCCGCAGCGCCCTTGCCCATCGCGAATAATGATGCGCTAGCTGTTACCGGCACCGGGCGCGACGCCCTGTTCTCCGAAGACTCTTCGTTGGTCGACACCAGCGGCACGGGCGGCGATGCCAGCGGCACCTTCAATATCTCCACCGCGACCGCGCTAGTGGTTGCGGGCGCGGGCGTGCGCGTGGCCAAGCATGGCAATCGCAGTATCAGCTCGAAGTGTGGGTCGGCCGACGTGGTCGAAGCTCTCGGCGTCAACATTCAGCTCTCGCCCGAGCGCGCCGCGCAATGCCTGCGCGAAATCGGCATCTGTTTTCTCTACGCGCCCAATCTGCATCCGGCTATGAAGCAGGTGCAAGGCGTGCGCCGCGAACTGCGCATGCGCACCATGTTTAACCTGCTCGGCCCGCTGACCAATCCCGCCCGCGCCTCGGGGCAGGTGGTCGGAGTGTACTCGCTCGATCTCGTGGAAAAATTGGCTGAAGCGCTCAGCATGCTCGGTCTGCGCCGCGCGTTAGTCGTGCACGGCATGGACGGGCTCGACGAAATCACCATCACGGGGACAACCCGCATCGCCGAAGCCCGCGAGGGATCGGTGCGCACGTACGAAGTCGAACCGGAGGAGTTCGGCCTGAAGCGCGCCATACTGGAGGATATTTCCGGTGGCGACGTAGCCGAGAATGCACAGATCATTCGCGCAGTCTTGGGAGGAGAGAAATCCCCGAGGCGCGACGTAGTGCTGCTGAACGCCGCCGCCGCACTCGTAGCCGCAGGCAAGACCGATCACATCGCGCAAGCGATCCCGCTAGCGGCAGAGTCGATCGATTCGGGTGCCGCCGCCGCCAAGCTGCAAGCCTTGGTACGCTTCACTCAGTAGTCTGTCATCCTTCGCTGCGCTCAGGATGACAATGGCAGGACGTAATTTGTAGCAGCCGGACCTGTAAGCCGAATTCTGTCCGCCGCATTGCTGCGGCGGGACGGCCATTCCTCTGGGCCGCGCATCGCTGCGCGGCTCTAGCGACCTACCCGAAGGTTTGACGCACCGAGCCGGCACGTGTCCCGCCGAAGCGGAACTTCCTCCCTATTTGGTCTTGCTCCGTGTGGGGTTTGCCCTGCCCGCTCCATTGCTGGCGCGGCGGTGCGCTCTTACCGCACCTTTTCACCCTTACCCCGGCGTCGTTGTCCGGGCTTTGTCATCCTGAGGCGAGCGTTTTCTGCTCGCCGAAGGATCTAGGCGCGCCGCGCGAAGCGTCGCGCTGTCTGCGACGCAATAATCGCGCGTTTGGCGCGCCTCCTTTACAAAGCCCTTACAACGACGCCGGGGCGGTATGTTTTCTGTGGCACTTTCCGTCCATCCGGCTTAAACCGGACGTCCCGGACGTTATCCGGCACACTGCTCTGCGGAGTTCGGACTTTCCTCTGTCGCGCCGGAGAGCGCGCCAGCGACCGTCCGGTCCGGCTGCCTACGCGAGTATTATAAGCGATGAGGGATGATCGGCCTCCCGGAGCCTGGCAGTCGCTTTCTTGAAAGACAAAAGCATGGACCACGAAGGGCACGAAGGAACACGAAGGAAAAGCGCAGCAACGCAATCCCTTCGTGGTACTTCGTGTCCTTTGTGGTTATGATTTCACTCGTTCATGCACATTCTCGAATCCATCCGCATCGCGCTGCGCTCCCTGTGGGCGAACAAGCTGCGCTCGGTGCTCACCCTGCTAGGCGTCGTCATTGGCGTGGCGGCCGTGATTGCGGTGGTCACCTTCGTCTCCGGCATCAATGACTACGTCGCCAAGAAAATTTTCAATCTCGGCGCGGACGTCTTCATCGTCTCCAAAATGTCGGCAGTCGAAACCAATCCCGATCATGTAATCGAAGCCGAAAAGCGCAAGAACCTCGACATGGAGGATTACCAGGCCGTGGTCGATGCCTGCCGCCATTGCGACTACGTCGGCGCCATGATGGAGTCGAGCGGCAAGGTCAAGCACGAAGAACAGTCCATCGAGAACACCAATATTCAGGGCATCACTCCGTCGATCGCCACCATCGTCGACACCGACCTGACTTCCGGCCGCATGGTCAACGATACCGACATGGACAATCGCACCCAGGTCGCGGTCGTCGGCACTGACATTGTCGAGACACTGCTCGGCGGCTCCGACCCGCTCGGCCAGGAGATTCGCATCGACGGCTGGAGCTACCAGGTGATCGGCGTCGGCAAGAAGAAGGGCAAGACGCTGGGCCAGAGTGCCGACAATTACGTGCTCATCCCCATCACGGTGTATTTGAAAAAGTACGGCTCACATAACAGCAGCATCGGAATCTGGGGAAAGGCGTCGGCGACCGGATCGCCGCTGAACCAGGCCATCGATGAGGCCAGGGTCGCGCTGCGCGCGCATCGCCACGACCTTCTCGGCAAGGACGACAGTTTTGAAATCGAGACCAATGCCAGCCTGCTCGGAATCTGGTCCGGGCTGAGCAACACATTTTTCATGGCAACGATCGGGATCGCGGCGGTCTCGCTCATCGTCGGCGGAATCGTGATCATGAACATCATGCTGGTCTCGGTGACCGAGCGTACGCGGGAGATCGGCATTCGCAAGGCGCTGGGCGCGCGCCGCGAAGATGTGCTGCTGCAATTTCTGGTCGAGGCGTTGATCCTGTCGCTGATCGGCGGCGCCATCGGCGTGACCACAGGAGTGTTGTTTGCCGAAGTCGTGACCGCGATCATCGGCATGCCGTGTCCATCAAATTGTGGGCGGTGTTCGCCGGATTGCTGGTCGCGGCCAGTGTTGGAGTGTTCTTCGGAGTCTACCCCGCGCGCAAGGCGGCCCGGCTCGATCCGATTGTGGCGCTGCGGTTTGAAATATAAGAGATTGAGTAATTGGGAAATTTAGTAATTGTGTAATTGAAAAAACCTCCAAACCGGCGGCGGGGTAGATTTTCAATTACTCAATTACCAAATTACTCAATTACTAAATTTTCCATGAAACATAAAGACGTCTTCGGCGAAATCATTCGTATGGCGGTGGACACGATCCGGGGCAACAAGATGCGGTCGGCGTTGACCGTACTCGGCATCGTCATCGGAGTGGGTGTCGTCATTGGAGTGTCATCGATCGGGCGCGGTCTCGATGACAACGTCCGCGAACTAGTCGCCAGCATCGGATCGAATGTCATTTTCGTGTTCCACCTGAACTTTTTCACGTTCGGCCGCATGACCGAGGAGATGCGCATGCGCAAGGAGCTGACCTATGACGATGGGTTGGCGATGCGTGATCTGCCACACATCAAAGCTGTGTCGGCAGGGTTGCGCCTCTTCCGCCCCGAACTTGGAATCGGCACCTACGCAGTCAAGTATCAGGACCGCAAGGTCAAGAACACCATCCTCGAAGGCGACATGGCCCAGGCCAAAGATGTCTTCGATCTGCCTATGGCCACCGGCCGCTGGTTCAGCGAGGTCGACGACGAGCATCGCGCGCCCGTGATTGTGATCTGCTACGAGACCCAGCACCAACTCTTCGGCGATCAGGACCCGCTCGGCAAAGAAGTCAACATCGAGGGCCGCCTTTTTGAAGTCATCGGCACGGTGCAGAAAATCAAATCGGTCTTCGGCGGCGGCAAGGATCCCAACGACAATCGCGTCATCATGCCGCTGCGAACTTTCAAGACGCTGCATCCGGAACTGAAGCAGCACATTATCAGCGTCAAGGCCACTTCGCACGATGACATGCCCAAAGCGATGGACGAGATTCGGGAATTGCTGCGGCGCCGGCGGAGAGTCGCGTTTGATAAGCCGGACAACTTTGCGATAATGACCTCGGATTCGATCTCCGACGTGTGGAACCAGCTAACCGGCGCGCTGTTCGTCGGCATGTTCGCGATTTCAAGCGTGGGCCTGGTGGTCGGCGGCGTGGGCGTGATGAACATCATGCTGGTCAGCGTCACCGAGCGCACCCGCGAAATCGGCGTGCGCAAAGCGGTCGGCGCGCGCAAGCGCGATATCCTGCTGCAGTTCACGCTGGAAGCGATCATGCTCACGGCTGTGGGTGGCGTGGTCGGCGTGCTGTTTGGCGCGCTCGTCGTCTGGATCATTCCCATGCTGTGGCCGTCGCTGCCGGCGCGCTTGTCGATGTTCTGGGTCACGTTCGGATTCTGCTCAGCAGCAGGAGTGGGACTGGTCTTCGGCATTTATCCCGCATGGAAGGCGGCGAATCTGGATCCGATCGAGTCGCTGCGGTACGAGTAGAGAAGAGCAGCTGTCAGCTATCAGCCGTTAGCTTTCAGCTTGAATCCGATTGTCACCCTGAGGCGCAAAGCGCCGAAGAGCTTGCCCTGAGCGAAGTCGAAGGGACCTGTGCACTTCGCCGGCAACGCCGATGCTGCCGGCTTTCGCATGATCCATTCCGCCATCGAAATCATCGCGCTCCTCGGATGTGTCTCAAGCTCTGCGTATTACGTTTTGTGCTTGTGGAGCGCGACAGCATTCTTGCGTTTTGCTTGTGTGGAGCGGGCACTCCTGCCCGCTAGCCTCTTCGATGCCGCCGGCAAGCGGGCAGAGCTTGCCCTGAGCTTGCCGAAGGGAGTGCCCGCTCCACACGAGCATGCGCCTCCAGTCTCCATTCTCAAACCACTGAAGGGCATCGATCCCGAAATCTACGAGAGCTTCCGCAGCCATTGCCTGCAGGATTATCCGGAGTACGAAATCATCTTCGGCGTCAGCGATCCCAACGACCCCGCCGTCGCCAGCGTGCGAAAGTTGCAATTGGAATTTCCCCAGCGCGCGATCCGGCTCGTGGTGTGCGAAAAAAGTCTAGGCACGAATGTGAAGGTCAGCAATCTGGCGCAGATGCTGCCGCACGCGCGCCATGAACTTCTTATCGTGAACGACAGCGATATCCGCGTCGAAGCGGATTATCTCGCCCGCGTGACCGCGCCGCTCGCTGACGAGAGCGTAGGCATGGTCACCTGCCTCTATCGGGGAATTGCCGAGGCGACCATCGCGTCGCAGTTCGAATCTCTCGGCATCAGCACCGACTTCATCCCGGGCGTGCTGGTCGCACGGCAACTCGAGGGCAGAATTCGTTTCGCCCTCGGCTCTACGCTGGCCTTCCGCCGCTCCGATCTCGCTCGCATTGGAGGCTTCGAATCGATTCTCGATTTCCTCGCTGACGATTACGAACTCGGGAAACGTATCGCTGGTCTCGGCCTCAAAGTTCATCTCTCTGAAGCTGTCGTCGAAACGCATTTACCCGAATACACTTTACGCGGATTTCTCTCGCACCAACTCCGCTGGGCGCGCGGGGTCCGCGACGCTCGCGCCGGCGGATACTTCGGCCTGGTCGCAACGTTTGGATTGATGTGGTCGTTGCTACTCCTGATCGCAACCCAAGCCGCGCCGTGGTCGTGGGCTGTATTGGCTGTGGTGTATGGCTTGCGCTTGGCAGTCGCCTTGACGGTAGGAAAATCTGTCCTGCGCGATAAGCACTTGCTGAGAAATCTCTGGCTTCTCCCGCTGCGCGATCTGATTGCGGTCGGCGTCTGGATCGCCAGCTTCGCCGGCCACACGGTCACGTGGCGTGGCGATCGCTTCCAATTGAAGAACGGCCGCCTGATCCGCATCGCACGGTGAGACGTCATTCTTTCGGCGAAGAGATCAATTCAAACCGGCCGTCGGCATACAGCCGGTAGCGGCGTCCTCGCCAGGAAATCGTGTTGCCGAAAAATCCCGCAATCCAGAAACAGAATCCCAGCACATCCTCAATCGGCAACAGCAGCCAGTTCAAGCTAGCGCGCAGCACGCGTCCAGACACGGTATAGGCCGCAAAACAGCGCACGATCAGCGTGAGCGGCAAGACCGGCCACCAAGCGGGCGCGGCTGCGCATGCCAGCAACGCCAGCGGCAATGGCATGGTGAACAACTGGCCCACATATCCCGCCGGCCGCGAACGCCGCGTGCTGCGCGCCCAGCGCAGGCGATGCTCGAAATTCTGCCGCAAAGTCGCGCTGCCAATGTGGTGCTCGATCACATACGAAGAAAGAATCACGCCGTGCCCGGCTTCGGCCGCGAACTTACCGATCACGAAGTCCTCAGCCAGGTAATCCTTCACGCGCGCGAATCCGCCAAGCGATTGCAGCACTCGCCGCCGCGCCGCGATCGTCGGGCCCACGGCAAAGCGCATGCCTTCGAGCATGCGCGCCACCAGCGCGCTTCCCCAGAAGTCAGTGTTCATGCCCGTGGCTTCAAGGCGCGACCAGAAGCTAGGCCCGGGCACGGCGCGATAGGGGCAAGTCGCAACGCCGAGCCGCTCGTCCTGAAACTCGGCAGAGATGGTTTTCAAAAGGGAAGCGGTCACACGAATGTCGCTGTCGCTCATCACGACCAAATCATTGGCCGCTGCAGCCAGCATCTGCTCCAAGCTGAAAACTTTGGCGTTCGGATACGGAGGCTCGCCGGTAATCAGCAAACGCGATGGGACGTGCGGATATTCCCGCTGCAAGCGCGTCACGACTTCGCAGGCAGGATCGCTCGCCTGCCGCACCGCAAACAGAATTTCAAACTGCGGATAGTCCTGCTCAAAGAACGTGCGCAGGTTCGATTCGAGATCGAGATCAAGTCCGGCCAGAGGTTTCAGAACACTGATCGGCTCAGTGGATTCCCCACCAACTTGCCCCGCCGGCCGCACCGCGAGATAACGCAGGGCCGCCGCGATCTGCAAAAACGAATAGACGATCGCTCCGCATAAAAGGATAAGCAGAAGGCCGGCGAGGATCCCGCCTGGACGGATGCCGGAAGAGATTAGCAGCGCACATCGGGCGCCTGGAAGCATGAGTCGGCAGAGCACGCGTCAAACAGAGCTGGCATCGAGCAACAACGACAAACCCGCATTATACGCGGCCTATCAAGCGTGGGCTGCGGCCTTCCTGTCGAGCGTGGTGCGGACCTTGCTGGAGAGCTGCTTCAAGGTGTAAGGCTTTTGCAGAAAATTTGTTTCCAGATCGAACACCTGATGATCGAGAACCGTTTTCCCCGGGTACCCGGACACGAACAGAAGCGCCGTGCCGGGGCGCAAGGTTGCCATCTCCTTCGCCAGTTGGCCTCCACTCATGTTGGGCATCACGACATCCGTGACCACCAGGTCAATCGGCTTCTGGTAGCTCTTCACGGTCGCGACCGCGTCGACGCCGTCCTTGGCTTCGAGCACGGTGTATCCCTGCAGCCGCAGAAGTTCGGCAACGGCATTGCGCACCGCGGTTTCATCCTCCACCAGCAGAACAGTCTCAGAACCACGCGGCGCTTTTTCGGCGGGCTTGTCGGAGAGTTCTTCGACCTTGGTGTGCTCAGCCACGCACGGCAGGTAAATCTTAAAAACTGTGCCCATGTCCGGCTCGCTGTAAGGCCAGATGAATCCGCCATTTTGTTTGACGATGCCGTACACCGTGGCCAGTCCGAGGCCGGTGCCTTTTCCCGGCAGCTTGGTGGTGAAGAACGGTTCGAAGATGTGCGGCAACTCCGCCGGCGGAATGCCCGGGCCGTCATCGGAAATGGTGATCAGGGAATAGCGGCCGAGCGGAATGGCCGCATTTTTCTGGCTGACGTACTCCTCGTCCAGCATCTCGCTCGAAGTCTCGATGCGGAAATGCCCGCCTTCGGGCATGGCATCGCGCGAGTTGGCTGCCAGGTTCATCAGAATCTGTTCGATCTGCAGCGGGTCGATCCGCACCTTGCCCAACCCCTGGCCCTGCGTGAATGAGAATTGAATGTCTTCGCCGATCAGGCGCGGCAGGGTTTTCGCGATGTCCGCGATGACCTGGTTGAGGTCCGCAACCCGCAGGGCCTGCGGCTGCTTGCGGCTGAAGGCCAGCAACTGCCGGGTGAGTTCGGCCGCCCGCCGCGCCGCCTGCAAGATTTCCTTCAGCTTCGAATCCAGCGGGCTGCAGTCGGGCACATCGTCGAGCGCCAGTTCCGCGTAGCTGGTGATGATGGTCAGCAGATTGTTGAAGTCATGCGCCACACCGCCCGCCAGACGTCCGACTGCGTCCATCTTCTGCGCCTGGCGTAGTTGCGCCTCGAGCCGCACCCGCTCCGTGAGGTCGCGTGAGTTGGAGATGAAATGCGTGATCTTTCCCTCGCCATTGCGCACCGGGCTGATGCTTTCCTCCACGTAATGCAGCTCACCGTTTTTCTTGCGGTTCACCACAATTCCGCGAAACACTTTGCCCGCCCGAATGATGTTCCACAAGTCCCGGTAGAAGTCGTGACCCTGCTCTCCTGACTTCAAGATGCGCGGCGTCTTTCCACAGGCCTCCGCGGCGGTGAATCCGGTCAGTGCCTCAAAGGCGGGATTAACATACTCGATGATTCCGTTCTGGTTGGTCACAATCACAGCGTCCGCCGATTGTTCGACGGCGCGCGAGAGCTTGCGCACCGACTCCTCCGCCAGTTGCTGATCCTGGCGCATGGAGTGCATGGCCAGCGTGCTGCGAATGCTGCGGATCAAGTTCGCGCCATCGATCTGCGACTTGCCCAGGCAATTCCAACTCTCCGATTCGATGGCGGCCGCGATCGTCTTCTCGTCGGCGTGTTCGGTCAGCAGGATGAACGGCAGCGACGTTCCGTTCTCAAACAGATCTTCGAGCAGCCGGATCCCATGGGAGTCACCCGTTTCGTTTTCCAGCAGCACCAGGCCGTAGGAATGCTCCTGCAGCATCACGCGCGCTTCGTCAATGGAGTGGGCGTGGTCAAGCTCGGCTGGCAGAGAGACGCGGTTACGCTCCAGGATTTCGCGGATGACAAAGAAGTCTTCTTCTTTCGCGCCGACCAGCAGAACGCGGAGGCAAGGCGTAGCGAGGGCGGGTTTGGCTGCCGCGAGCACCGTGATCCTCTCTTTCTGGATGATTTATCGGATGTGGGTCGGCGTTGGCATCGTGCCGGGGCGAGGATTAGAGGGCCTGAGGAGGAGGGAAGTCCCAAAACAGGCGATTCCGCTTCCGGGAGTAAATCGCTGACCAGCGGGCGTTCCGTGAGAGATTTCGCTTGCCCAGAGCCAAAAGCGAACCACAGAGGCCACAGAGGCGCACAGAGGGGATCCCGGTTTCCTCTCTGCTCCTCTGTTGCCTCTGTGGTGAAGGTTTTCGACTGCAGGAAGCGAATGCCGCTTTCCGCGAGTTAACCGATTTGCACCGCCCGCGTCTAATCATTACGAGCCGTAGCAGCACGGAATCGATCGAGGAACGAAATTAAGGGAACGTCCGGCGGAGCGGCTGCGTACGGTTGCATAGGGAGCGCATGCTCCGCGGGGAAAGTGCGTCCAGGCACACGGGCACGATTTGGAGGCGGTTATGGAATCCGCACAGAAGGCAAATGGTTCGACGCAGCACAACTCAGCCAAGCCAGCGGAGCGACACGACACTGCCCACGTGCTGGAAGTCGTCCGGCAGGCGCACGAGGAACTGCGCGGTCTTCTGCAACAACGAGCCGAGGTGATGAAGCGCATCGGCACCGTCAAGCAAACCATTGCCGGCCTGGCCAATTTGTTCGGTGATGACGTCCTGAACGACGAACTGCTGGAGCTGGTCGACCGCAAGAGCAATGGCCGCCAGCCCGGCTTCACCAAGGCGTGCCGCATGATCCTGATGCAGGCGGGCCATGCCATGAGCGCCCGCGAGATCAGCGATTACCTGCGCGACAACCTGCCGGAGATACTGGCGCGCCACAAAGATCCCATGGCCTCGGTCACAACCGTGCTCAATCGCCTAGTCGACTACGGCGAAGCCCAGGCGGTGATGGCGAATGGCCGCCGCGCATGGCGCTGGGCCGCGGATTCCGCCACGTCGGCTATCACCGAAAACCCAAGTCTGACACAAGTGGGATAAGGAGCCGGTGTGAAACGATTCCTTTGGATAGGCGCACTGACACTGGGTACCGCACTTCCCGCACTCACGCAGCAATCTCCGCCGCAGAAAGTTCCGCGCCCGGAGGTTCTCGTGCTCGGCGTCTACCACATGTCCAACCCGGGACACGACCTCTTTGACGTGCAAGCCGATGATGTACTCGCTCCCAGGCGTCAGGCGGAAATCGAGGAGGTCGTGGCTGTCCTCAAAGAATTCCATCCTACGAAGATCGCCGTGGAAGAAGACGTCTGGGATAAGAAGGTTCCTCGCGATTATGCGGATTACCTGGCCGGGAAGCACGAGCTCACCCGCAATGAGGTAGAACAAATTGGATTCCGCCTGGCCAGGCA
>Ga0209656_10003294_pt1 | contig 10464 bp, 10 predicted proteins | sample BogFormECP12_OM2_FD_188239 | JGI IMG/M metagenome (GOLD analysis project Ga0209656, IMG submission 188239) | Bog forest soil microbial communities from Calvert Island, British Columbia, Canada - ECP12_OM2 (SPAdes) (version 2) | ecosystem: Environmental > Aquatic > Freshwater > Wetlands > Bog ... | reverse complement strand
AGTGGACGAGTCGGACCTACTCCAAAAAATGGATGATCACATCGTTTAGGCCCGGGAAGATGGCGATTAATGCAGCGGTACCGATCATTGCCCATCCGGCATGTCGGATGGCTTGCGCTTGATTGAACCTCTTGAGTAAAAGTCCGACGGCCATTCCGCTGCCCAACACAGCCCAAGCAGCGACCAGGCAGCCGACCGCGAATACGAAAAACCAGGCGTTGTGCGGACCTTCTCCGACCAACGCAATACCGTGGAACATCGCGAAGAAGGCGACCACAGCCAAGCCCACCAGCAGGGGAAGCTGTTTGCGGTAAGCCAAGAGGCCACCGAGCACAATGATGGATGCAAAGATCGCATGCTCGGCGAACGGCATGGCGATGCCCGATACGTTCATTACTCCCCCAAGAAGAAGTAGTAAGCTAAATGCCGCCGGAACAGCCCATAAGGCGTACCCGCCGATTTGAACTGCGATCAATCCGACGGCAAACGTGACCAGCATGTGATCGAGTCCGTGAACAGGCATGCTCAAGCCCTGGATGAAAGGTTTACCCTTCATCCACTCGGCATGATGAGCAAAGGCTGCGCTGGGTATTAGAAGACCACCGAGTAAACTGATGATAAGGACTAAGCGGTTCGATCGATCATGAGAAATTATGTTCATGGCTTTTGGGCGGTTTCGAGATCTGTTCTGTCCTGCACCGGTGCTCGTACATTCTTTTCGCTAAATCGTTCGTGTTGTTCAAGCCGAATCAAGATCGAGCGTGAGCCAGATTTCACAATGGACGCCGGCATAACAACATGCAACGACGTAAAATTAAAATAGCCCGTTATTGGACTTGGTCCAATGTGCAGCCGACCGGCGGGTGACTCCTCCTCCTCCTCGTCCATTCCGGTTTGATTTGGTCGAAAGCCGAGATCCTGCGGATTGAGGCGAACGTATTCAAAACTCGGCAACTTTCAGTTTGCCGCCTCTCAGCACAGGTTGGCCGTCGCCCCAAGGCTATGCCGCTGGCTGCCGGTCTCCTCCGGATATGAATTCCACATTTTACCTGACCAGGCCTTGAGATTTCTTTCCAATGCTGTGTGCTCGTTAGTCTTCTTTAACCTCGTAAACTAAGACTCTGGCCGATTGCTGCCCACGATGAGGCACAGCTACAAATAGCCGATTAAAAGTGGGTACGAACAACCCGGTGCGTGCTCCTGGCGCCGTTGTGATTCTTCGGACTGATTCGTAATGGTTTTGATCATGTTGTCGGAGAACTTCCACCGCACCTTCCCCGCCGATGACGTAGACCAGTCGACGGACGGAATCATAAAAAACGTCGTCAGTGTCACCAACTGTGGGCAAACTAGTGACGATTCGCCCCGAAGTTGTATCCAGAACAACCAGCCGGGCGGGGAATCTGCATCCGATGAACAGCCTTTTGTTGGCGTCATCCAAAGCCATTGGATAGTTTGCGAACAGACTTCCCAGTCCCCATCTGGCGAGCACCGCACGTTTCTTCCGGTCGACAACAGTGATTCCGAACTGTTTCGGGACGTTGACATAAACGCGATCTCCGTTTTGCTCGAACTGGAATGATTCGGGATGGGTATCAAGGGCGACTGAGCCGACCTTTTGACCGGTCGAATTCACAATTCCAATTCCGCCGTTCCCGTAGCCTACCCAGATATCTCCCGTCTGCTGATCATAACGCACGTTGTCGGCATCGCCGCCAAACTCGAGGGTCTCTCGTACAGTCAGCGATTTCTCGTCATAGATCCAAAGCTCGCCGTCTCCTCCTGTGGCGACGTAGAGCCGGCCAGTTTTCGAATCGTAGTAAACTCCTTGCGGTTCTTCGAGTCCTTTGATCTCCGCGGTGCGCTTGCCTTGCCGTGTATCGAGAATTTCGACGGAACCATTTTCGAGAGCAGCAATGAATAAGCGTTCAGCGGGGACATCCACCGAAAAATGGTCGATTCGCCCTTCTACACCTGGCAATGCAATTTCCTTTTCTAAGAGTAGCGGCCCGACATCTTGTCCCATGGACAAGACAGCGCTCGGAAGCCCCAGGAGCAACGTCAGCTGGCGCAGTAAGAATCGGATCCGCATATTCAAAGAGGACGAAAGCCTCTCTAATGAGAAGCTGCCGGCTTTGAGGCAGGGGGAAACCATAGATGCTTCTCGCCACGGCAGAATTTGAGCCAGCGATACAACGCATCATAAACGATAAACCCGTCCCGTAGCACGGCGTGATCATCAGCAGCGTGGAGGTCCGAAAGACCCAAGGAGATTGCGAATAAGCCGCCGCTTTCGGGCGTGAGATCGTGTCGGTCAGTGTCCGCTCCTCGGACGATCAATGCGAGATAACGTAGTTCTGGTTCGTCCAATTTATACTTTTTTAGAAACGCATCAAAACTGCAGAACTCTCCGTCGTGGGTGAGTTCGACGCCGTGAACATCGTAAGGCGTTGCATCAAGCTTCTGAGCTTTTTCGATGACCTCGTCGGGCGAGACGAAAATAAACTCGGCTTCAGTATCGATAAATCGGGAGATCAACCATGGACATGCCACGCGATCGATTTTCGGGCGTTCACGAGTAATCCAGCGCATAGTTTGTTGGAAAGGTTAAGCTTTCTATTTTGAGGCGTGCCTATTCTTTTATTTGCTCGCGGCCAATGGCTGCGTATTGATGGCTGCTTTGACCCCTTGGGCTAAGTCGAGCGCCTTCCCTCGGCCGTAGTAGTGAAGAAAAATCATCCGCGGATTTTCCCCAGTCATGTGGTGGTGGATCGCAACGATGTTGATCTTGGCCCCGCACAGAGTTTTTAACACCGTCTGCAGTTCATTCTCCAACACGGCAAAGTCGCCCACGACCAAAGCGTCGTCCTGGGTTCCCGCAAATGCAGCCCATGTGTTAACGCCCATGGTATTGCCCATGTCCATGCCAGCCATTTGAACCACACGTCCGACCGTTACTTTATACATGCCGTCTTTGGCATCGCCTGTTTGCCCGAAAACCCGACTAATCGCGCTCCCGTCGATGAAACTTTGGACGGGCAACGGTCCCAAACCGAAGGAGTCGGCTGGCACCGGAGTTTTTGATCGAATTTCTCTTTCCATGTCGAAGATAGCTCTAACGCCTTGCGCGAGCTTCGCAACAGAGCCTTCACCGCCGATGTGCATGAAATAAACTTTCGGCTTATCGAAGAAGAAATGGTTGTGAAGGGCGCTCACTTGCAAGCCGGCATTGAGGGCGGCGCTCATAACCGGATTAACTTCATCTTCGAAGAGAACGATGTCGCCCATAACCATGGCGCTATCCTTTCCGGAAGGCATGAATGCCGCCCAGGAGGTCAGGCCCATGAAGGGCGCCATCTGGTTCTGTTCTACGGTCACCGAGACATCGTCTCTGGGTTTGGAGACCTTGAACGTCCCTTCTTTTTGATTCGAAACGCCCTTTAGGCCGGTGGTTGCCTCGATCGTCGCAGTATCCAGAACAGTTTCATCGGCTGCGTGCGACGCGGTTAGTTCCCAAGTAAGTATGAGTGCAAAAACGACCGCAAAGAATGGAAAATATTGACACTTCATTAGAGCTCTCCTAAAAGATAAGCAGCTATGTGTTATAGTCATAACTCGTGATATAAACATGTCAAGCAAAGCGTCAGGTCCTTGGCTTTTCTTTTTGTTTAATCTCCCCGGTACGCGGGCGAGCGAGCGCGTAAAAGTCTGGCGTAGACTCAAGAAATTCGGAGCGATACAGCTCAAGACCTCGGCGTACGTGCTCCCGGACGAGCCCACCCACTACGAGCGTTTTCAGTGGCTGGGCAAGGAGGTCGTGGACGTAGGGGGCGAGGCGACTTTGGCTCGAGTCGCAGAGCTCGAAGGTATGCCTTACGCCGCGTTGGTCTCTCTCTTTAATGATGCCCGGAGCAAAGACTACGATGAGGTCGCTGAAGCGCTTACGCTACTTATCAAGGATCAGAAAGCTCGCAAAGCGAATCCGGAGGCGTTTGCAAACCAACTCCAGAAACTCAAAGGGCGTTTTCAAGAAATTCAAGCCATCGATTACTTTCAGTGTTCTCGCGGGGAAGACGTCCAAAGGCTGATTCAGAAAGCCGACGCGCTCGAATCGCCGGCCAAGAAATCCGCAGCCAGCAAACGGCTGCAAGCCACGGATTACCGCGGCAAGATCTGGCTAACCCGGACACGACCCGAGATCGATCGTGTCGGCTCGGCTTGGCTTATCCGGAGATTCATTGATCCGGAAGCCAAATTCGTATTCGGTGACTCGCCGGCGGCCCAACCCGAGGCCATCCCGTACGACATGCTCGATGTCGAGTTCAGCCATCACGGCGACTATTGCACGTTCGAGACATTGATCGAGCGATTCGGCATTCGAGACCGAGCAGTGCAAAGGTTGGCCGAGTTGATTCATGACGCTGATCTGGAGGATGACAAGTTCCACCAGGTCGAGGGATTCGGTGTCGAGCGTGTTTTCAAAGGGTGGGCCAAGAAGGGCCTGACCGACCAAGAAATTCTCTCCAAGGGCTTCGAGTGCTTTGAAGGCCTGTACGCAGAATTCAAAAGATCATGAAATCTCTTTCTACCCCGGGAACTCTCGACGGTGTTGCACCGGAGAACGCGCGGCATCCAACCTTCCACGAAGCCTTTCTATTCTGGCTAAAGCTTGGCTTCATCAGCTTTGGAGGTCCTACCGGCCAAATCGCAGTGATGCATGCCGAGTTGGTTGAAAAAAAGAAATGGATCAGTGAAGCGCGATTCCTTCACGCACTCAACTACTGCATGCTTCTGCCTGGCCCTGAGGCTCAGCAATTGGCGACTTATGTTGGCTGGCTCCTGCACAAGACCTGGGGTGGGGTGGTGGCGGGGGCTTTCTTCGTTATCCCGTCGATCTTTATTCTCTGGGGACTCAGCTACATTTACGTGGCTCTTGGAAATCTGCCCTGGATCGCAGCGATCTTTTACGGTTTAAAGCCGGCCGTGCTCGCGATCGTTGCGGCCGCCGTTATCCGCATCGGAAGCCGAGCACTGAAAAACGAAGTGATGTGGACATTGGCTGCCGCTGCATTTATAGCTATCTTTTTCTTCCGCGTCCCATTTCCGTTAATCATCATTAGTGCTGCGCTCATCGGATTTTTCGGAGACAAGTGGAAACGAGACAAATTTCTTGTCATCCGCGGTCATGGGAAGGCTAACGCCGAATCGGTTTTGGATGACTCGTCGGCCGTGCCTGATCATGCAAAGCCGTCCTGGCCTCGTGCGCTTCGGGTTGCCCTCGTCTGGGTGATCTTATGGTCGGCCCCGGTCCTTTTGCTGGGCTTCTGGCTGGGCAGCAATGACACAGTGGTTCAAGAAGGGATTTTTTTCAGCAAAGCTGCCTTGGTCACCTTCGGTGGGGCTTATGCAGTGTTGCCCTACGTGGCGCAACAAGCCGTCCAAACGCACCGTTGGCTTTCCGCCGGTCAGATGTTGGATGGACTCGGTCTAGCGGAAACAACACCGGGGCCCTTGATCATGGTGACTCAATTCGTCGGCTTTCTCGGCGGCTGGAATCATCCGGGGCAGTTGCCGCCCCTCCTGGCCGCCACGATTGGCGCTTTAATTACAACATGGACGACCTTTACTCCTTGTTTTTTATGGATCTTTTTGGGTGGCCCTTACATTGAAAAATTGCGCGGTAATGAAGCGTTGACTACGACATTGTCCGCCGTTACCGCAGCGGTAGTCGGCGTGGTGCTGAATCTCGCCGTCTGGTTTGGCTTGCACGTGATCTTTCCAGGTGATGGCACGGTGGATTCGTTCGCCATCGTCGTCGGCACCGTTGCGTTCATCGGAATGGTCCGCTGGAAATGGGATATTGTGCCCGTAGTGCTTACCGCGGGTTTTGCAGGTCTGCTCTTCAAGATGTTTTTAAGTTATTATCATTAATGTGACCTACTCGACTCTAGGTTTGTCGAAAGCCGCGGCTCGACGATTCGAGCTATGAATCTCCAAGGCATACTAAATCCAAGACAGTGAATGGTCCCAGTGGAGTGAGAATTCTGCTAGTCGAGGATGAGGAAAAAACTGCCCGCGCAATCGTGAGTGGCCTGGAAACGGAAGGCTTTGCTGCCTCCTGGGCAAAAACTGGCGAGGAAGGGTTTTTCCTTTTAAACAGCGAGCGCTTCGATGCGCTCGTTCTCGATTGGATGTTGCCTGGTCGGACCGGATTGGAAGTCTTGAAAACCTTGCGTACAAAGAACGTCAAGATGCCCGTTCTGTTACTCACGGCCCGCGATGCTTTAGAAGATCGGATCGCAGGACTTGATGGCGGCGCCGACGATTATCTAGTCAAGCCCTTCGCCCTAGCCGAGTTGGCCGCTAGGCTCCGAGCTCTTTTACGTCGAGCAGCAGCTGATTCTGCAATCGAAGAAAAGAAAGTTCGTTGGCAGTTTTCCGATTTGGAGGTCGACTTGACTGAGCGACGGGTTATCCGAGCAGGTAAACTTCTCGATCTAACGCCGCGAGAATTTGATTTGCTGATCCAATTACTCCGCAATGCGGGACGAATCGTTAGCCGCGAAACTTTGGCAAGAGAGGTCTGGCAAGAAACTCGAAGGGCTACCCCGCTCGATAATGTGATCGATGTTCACATCGCTCGGTTGAGGCGCAAAATCGACGACGGATATGCGCGTCGGCTCATCCACACGGTTCGAGGTGTAGGTTTCGTACTGAGGGAGGGAGCCACTGGATGAGGCAATGGTGGCAGCGGCGCTCGCTGCGCCTTAGGTTGACGGTCTGGTATGCCATCACCTCGGCAGTCATCCTGCTCGCGCTTGGGAGCATTCTTCTTTTGGTTTTGTATCAGCGTTTAATTTCGGAAGTGGATCGCCAGTTGCGAGTGGACTTCGAAACCGTCGAATCCCGTGTTACGAGCGATTCAGAAGGTGATCTCACTTGGCCCGGCTACGGCCACACTGAGGATCAGGATGAACCCGGCCGACCAGGCGAAGCAGGTCCCTGGTTCGAAATCTTGTCTTCGGAAGGGGAAGTACTGTTGCGGGAGGGGCCATCGGCGGAATGGAATCTGGTCCCTTTATCAACGTTTAGCCGAGAGCAACCTCGTTTCTTTTCTACTGAGGCGAAAAGGCAATTCTACGTACGCGTCTTAGAAGGTAAGGCGCATATCGAGGGTCAAACGGTTCTGCTACGTGTGTTCAAGCCTGAGACAGATCTACGACGAGCGATACTAGAACTAGGAGCGGTACTCGGCCTTGGATTGCCTTTGGCCGCGGTGCTTTCGGCAACCGGCGGCTATCTTATCGCTAACCGTTCCCTCTTGCCAGTGAGCCAGATGGCCGCTCGCGCCCAACAGATCACGGCCGAATCACTCGGGGGACGCCTGCCTGTAGCTAACCCCCATGATGAACTAGGAAAGTTGGCTCTCGTTTTTAATGCGACGCTCTCTCGACTGGAGAGCTCTTTTTCGGAACTTCGCCGTTTTACAGCCGATGCTTCCCACGAGCTGCGAACGCCATTGACGGCTCTACAAGCCGTCGGTGAAGCGGCACTCCGATCAAACGACGGGGACATGAAGAGCCTGCGAGAAGCACTTTCAAGCATGCTCGAAGAAACGCGTCGGCTCAGCGACCTAGTGGACAGCCTGCTGCTGCTCGCCCGCGCTGACACGGGCGCGGCCCTTCCTTCTCTGCAAGAAGTGGAACTCGAAGCTTTGGTGCGTGAAGTCCGAGAAACGCTTCTTGTCTTGGCCGAAGAGAAGAGACAACTAATCGAAGTCCAAGCCGAGAAGTTGCTTGTCCGGGCAGACCGAGAACTTCTCCGCTTGGCATTACTGAACCTGGTTGACAATGCGATTCGCTATAGCCCGAAAGGGTCATCGATCCGTTTACGCGTTCGGCGAACCGAGAATCACGCTGTTGTGGAAGTTATCGACCAAGGCCCAGGCATCGCAGCGGAGCATCAGCAAAAAATCTTTGAGCGCTTTTACCGCATCGATAAAGGGCGATCACGCGCCAGCGGCGGTGCCGGTCTTGGCTTGTCAATTACCCGGTGGGCAGTCGAGCGGCAGGGAGGGCGAATCGAACTGGAAAGTGAATTGGGTCAAGGGAGTCTTTTCCGAATCGTGATGTCTGAAGGGAAGCCAACGAGAGCCTGACAAATTCTTAAGGATATCTTCAGTAACACTCGAGCCGCCATCGTCCTAGGTTAGCTCTACGCGCATGTTAGTAGATGCGCGGGAAATCTGAGAACAAACTAAATTCATCGAGATGAAAACCAACGTCATACTTGCAACCGCCATTATTGGATTCACCGCCATCGCCAGTCTCGCTTACGCGGGGAACGAAGAAAACGACAACCAGCAGAAAATAGCGATGAGTGATATGCCCGCTGCGGTGCAAAAGACAATTCAGGATAACCTCGACGGAGGCACGATAACCAAAACCGCTAAAGAGACAGAAGGGAGCGATACGGTGTACGAGGCATACGTTAAGAAGTCAGGGGGAGAGGACGTCGAGATCAAGGTGGCGGCGGATGGTAAGCTCATCGGCGTCGGGAAGGAAGAGGAAGATGATGATCAAGAAGGTAGAGAAGATCACGGATGCCGATGACCTAAAAGACGTCAAGGAACAGAGCACTGCCGGGCAATCGACCAGTGGCTAGCTAAATCCCATAAGTCCAGCCCTCGGTCTGTTTCAAGAGGACTGCGGTAGGCCACGCGCCCCATCGTCCGACAAACACAAGCGGGAGAGGGGAGGGTGGAGGAGGGGATCCGATGCACCGCCCTTTCGGGCGGGTGCCCTAATAAAGTCCGAGCGGAGTCTCGCGTTACGCAGGTCGGGATAACACAGCTTAGGATCGAACGTCATAGCCGGATTCGTTCCACCTGGCTAGAGTGTAATCTCGTCCTTTGTCCGATCGTAAAGTTTGGTCGTTCGAGGAGAAGTAGGTGAAGAACTGTTCAAGTTGGCACTAAAAATGGTTGGAAAGAAGGCGTTTGGAAAGCTCTTTTTAGAATCAAAGGCGTGGGAGAAGGCGTTTGTCCATATCGCGGAGCACTTTAGTTTTACTGAGCTCGCCAGGAAAGCGGTCCATACCTTCTTCGTCGATGCGCTGCGGAGTACAACCGCGTCGAAACCGTTCATCAAGGAAACGTTGCTAAAACCCACGCGGAAGATAATCTCCCGAAGGACGACCTGTGGTTATATTAGAGCGCGAAGTCATGGCCGCGGCTCCAGGGGCCAAGTACATGGCCAGATCCGGGTTCGCCAGAAAAAAGACGCTGCGTTCCTGCGTGGTCCCTCTTACTGCCATCAGGTGCGACTTGCGCCGTGACCGGTAATGAGGCAGCGACGACTGCTGCCGCAAGCCAATGAAAAACATTTTTCATACGACCCGAATGGATTGTTCGACGGATTTTTCGGAGGGTTGAACAGCCGCCGGATAAGCGATGTGCTACCAGCAGTTAAACTCCTGTCACTATGCGCTCCTGTAACTGACTCCCAAGGCCTTCAACAACGTGGGGTCAATCCGCCCGGTAAGCGGCAATCCCTGCGCCGCTTGGAACCCGCGAATCGCTTGCTGGCTGCCAGAGCCAATCACCCCGTCAATAGCGCCGTGGTAATAGCCGCGCCTGGCAAGTTCCGATTGGACTGACACAGCCAGATCGTTCCAATACTGGTAATCGTAAGCCGGTCCATAGTCATAATAGGAATAATCGTACGGGTAGCCGTAATAGTAGGGGTAGGGGTACCACCAAGGGAAGCCAAACGAAGCGAAATCAAAAGCAAAGAAGAAACGATCGTGATGGTGAAAGAAGAAACGGTCACGGTCATGATGCCGAAAAGCGAAGTCATGACGATGGTCGAAATGTCCAAATGCATGATCAAATCCGCGACCGCTAGAAAAATGCGGTGCCATCCGCATGCCGCCGTGTCCTCCTCCCATGCCTCCTCCCATACTGTGCGCAGCCGTGGTCTGGACCGTGGTCAGCAATAGAGCAGCGATGGCCGCTGCCATAAACCAGCGAAAAACATGTAATGGTTTCATATGCAATGCTCAATGAGAAAGCATCCGGCGCTTTCCCAGGGTTTCAGGTAAAATTCAGAGAAACTTCTGGCGCTCCGAGCTCCGGAGTCCGCGTTGGAGGGACCCGGTTCGGTCCGCTCTTTGAGATTTAGGCTTTAAGTTTTGTACGGCACGACTTTGGTATCGCTGGCAATCGCCGCGATAACGTAAGCCGCCTACTAATAAGACCAGCCGTGACCTTTTTTTATTCCCGGTAGCGACAAAATTTTTGCCTGGCTCTTTATCAATCGCTACATCTCTATGAAACCGATGAGTTGCCACTCGGCCGAGAATCAGTTTTTAGGTGGGCCTTCATTTCTAAACTCTCGATAGCGGACCTTGCCACCAGCGTAAGCGATCTACCGCCAATGCAAAGCAACCCGAACGAGCGTATTA
>Ga0209656_10003293_pt1 | contig 10465 bp, 8 predicted proteins | sample BogFormECP12_OM2_FD_188239 | JGI IMG/M metagenome (GOLD analysis project Ga0209656, IMG submission 188239) | Bog forest soil microbial communities from Calvert Island, British Columbia, Canada - ECP12_OM2 (SPAdes) (version 2) | ecosystem: Environmental > Aquatic > Freshwater > Wetlands > Bog ... | reverse complement strand
TCAGGAGACTTTATGCTTACCTTTCTCCTGTGGTGCATTCTTCTGATTTTCTGCTGGCCGCTTGCGCTGATTGTGCTGGTGCTCTATCCGTTTGTGTGGCTGGTGCTGCTGCCACTCCGGATCATGGGAATTGCGGTGGAAGGAGTGTTCGAACTGCTAAAGGCAATCATCCTGTTTCCCGCCCGCCTACTCCGTGGGCCCAGCCGCGCCTGGTGAAGTTGTCGTGAGTAGAACGTAATTCCAGGACACATGAACAGACCCGGAGCGCTCTCACTCCGGGTCTTTCCTCGCGTCAGGTTGCAACTACTTCATTGCGATGACCACGATCTCGGGTTGATGGTCGAAAGTGCTTGCGGTTTGCAGTTCCTTCTCGCGCTTCGATTCGGGGAAGGCGATCCCGGTACGGTTCTGTCCGTCCCAAATCTGCGCCAGGAAGTACTGGTCGCCGTACTTGCGGAACGTCATCTTCGCATGCGGAGTGTCGGAACCTTGCGACGCTTCCACATGCATGGACGCAATCAGCAAGCGGGCTTCCCTGGTATCCAGGTTGCGCACGACCAGAACCTTGTCACTTACTGAGCTGATCTCGTAAGTGCCTGCCGGCATTGACTTCTGGTCCAAGCTGAAGTCGAAGGGGACATTTGCCCTGGTGCGGGCCTGAGCTTGGGTCATTGGTACGCTGACGATCAGGGCCAAAGCGAGGATCATTAGGGCCCCGTAGACGTTGTTGCATTTCATAACTCCTCCAGGGGGGGCTCCTTGTGCGGAACCCGGATTGAATTTGGTTTGCAAAACTTCGTTGGCCTTTTTTGGCTACTGAGAGCTTGCTGCCACGCAGAATTACAGTGCAAGATGCATGCCAATTGAGAAGGTATGAAGCGGCATTTTCCTTTCCTTGTGTTTGCAATGGCATACGGCAGCCGCAACCAATTTCACGTGGAGCGGTGGTTGGTTTTCGCCTGATGAGGCTATCCGAATGGATATTGGCGACTATCCGTTCTGTTAGCCGGAGGGATCTTTGCTGATTATTCCCTCCAAACCGGGCGGAGTCGGCTAAACTAGCAACCCTGGAGGCATTCGTGGACTCGGTGGACTCGAGAGTCGTCGTAATTTCAGGGCCTTCGAAGGGCACGATCATGCGGATGACCGGCGGCCAGCTTACCGTTGGCCGCGACCCTACCAATCACCTGGCCCTGCCCGACCGCGCTGTGTCGCGGAAGCATTTCGCCATCAGCGAGACCGACGCAGGTTTCCATCTGGTGGATCTCGACAGTCACAACGGAACGTTTGTTAATGGAATACCGGTGCGCCGAAAGTTACTCGGGCACGGCGATACCATACGGGTTGGGCAGTCTGAGCTGGTATTCTTGATCACCGAAGACGAGTTGCTGGTTTCACGGATGGTGCAGTTCAGGGATGAGCCGCAACTCGACGGTGGAACCACCATCAGCACGCAAATGCCACCACCGTGGATGCTCGGCACCGACGTCGGGCGGATGGCGCGCGACTTGAATGCCCTGTTCAAGATCGCCAACACCATAAACTCCATTCGCAATATCGAGCAACTAGAGCAGCGGCTGCTGCAACTTGTTTGCGAAGTGGTCCCTGCCGATTCCGGCGCAATCTTGATTACGCGCCACGCGGATGAAGAGCCAACATCGAGCTGTAGTTGGGACAGAAGATCCGGCGATGCGGCGGAGGTGCACATCCGGCGCGATTTGGTGCAGCGCGCGTTGTGGGAGCGTGTGGTCATTCTCAGCAAGCCGTCACCGGAATCGGAAAATACCGAGAATATTATGTGCGTGCCGCTGGTCGCCGTGGAGCGGACGATCGGTGTCCTGTACCTGGCCGCTTCCGGCAAGGGTGCGGGATTCGAAGAAGACCATGTGAACTTTGCCAGCTCAGCCGCCCAGATCGCGGCCGTCACTCTGGAGAATGTGCTGGCGCTGGAAGCGCTGCGCAGCGAGAACCGGCGCCTGCAAGAGGAACTGGACCTGGACGGCGCCATCGTCGGGGAAAGCAAGTCGATGCGGCAACTGGACGAGTTTATCGGCAAGGTTGCGCACGGAGACTCCAACGTCCTGATTCGCGGTGAAAGCGGCACCGGCAAAGAACTGGTGGCGTATGCCATCCATCGCAACAGCCCGCGAGCTGACAAGCCTTTCGTCGCGATCAACTGCGCAGCCATTCCCGAGGCACTGCTGGAAAGTGAATTGTTCGGCCACGAAAAAGGCGCTTTCACCGGCGCCATCGGGACCAAGAAAGGCAGGCTGGAAGTGGCGGAGTCCGGAACCGTCTTCCTCGACGAGATCGGCGAACTCGCTCCTTCACTTCAGGCGAAGCTGCTTCGGGTATTACAGCAGCGGGAATTTGAACGCGTGGGAGGCACGCATACCCTGAAGTTCGACGCCCGCGTGATCGCAGCAACTAATCGGAACCTTGAGGAGGCAATCAAGAGCGGGCAATTTCGGCAGGACCTCTATTACCGTTTGAACGTCGTGGCGACGGTTGTGCCTCCGCTGCGTGAGCGGCCCGACGATATCCCCCTGCTGGCGATGTACTTCGCCGCCAAGTACGCGGAGAAGTGCAAGCGCTCGCTCAAAGGCATTTCCTCCGAAGCACGTGCGCTCCTAATGAACTATAGCTGGCCGGGAAATGTAAGGGAGCTTGAGAACGCAATAGAACACGCCATGGTTCTGGGCCTCAGCGACGAAATTGTTCTTGAAGATTTGCCGGAAGCCCTGCTGGAGACGCAATCGGCCCAGCGTGACAGCATTAAGTACCACGATCGCCTCAACCATTTGAAGAAGCAGATGATCATGGACGCGGTCACGCAGAAGAAGGGCAATTACACTGACGCCGCCAAGTTGCTGGGACTTCATCCCAACTATCTGCATCGCTTGATCCGCAACCTGGATCTCAAGACTGAGCTGAAGCGGGTGAGCGGCGAGTACAGCGCCATCAAGGCTGGAGAATGAGATGTCAGGCCTTTAGGAAGATTCTCTTTCGATACATCCACCACACAGGCAGGAAGCACACGCAGACGGAACGACGTGCGCAAACGTCTGGCGGAATATTCGTTCTTTCCATCCGAACGTTCCACCCAGCAGCTCAGAAATCACAGAGGTGGCAATGGCATTGCGCGAAGTAGCTGCGACAGTGATATGCTGTCCGTAAATGGACACTGCAATCCACGCCGGGACAAAGGTGGCTCGACCAGGGAGATGCCGACCTCGCTTAAGCCTTTGTCAAAGCAAGAGATAAGGCAAGGAAGAATTGGGTCTCGACGTGCATTAACCAGGACGCAATGGATATCGCCCGCCCTGAAATCAAACGTCAGAAGCGCCGCCGCCAGATCATCTGGGTGAGCGTCGCGCTGGTCGTCTTAGTCGGCGTGACGGTCGGCATCTCCCGCCTAAAGCCGGCCGCGCCGACGGTTGACCGCAGCACTATTTGGACCGATACCGTGAAGCGGGGCCCGATGCTCCGCCAGGTGCGCGGTCTGGGTTCTCTGATTCCCAGCCACGAAGATGTTCGCCAGATTCCCGCCGAGACCGAGGCGACGGTGATTCGTATTGTGAAGCTACCTGGCTCGCCGGTCGATCCCGATACCATTTTGGTGGAGATGAGCAATCCGCAACTCGAACAGGAAGCGCTCGACGCGCAATTGCAGGTGAAGGCGGCCCAGGCCGAATACCAGAGCCTGAAGGTAAAACTGGACAGCGACCTAATGAACCAGCGCGCCGGAGCGGCCACTGTTAATGCCGAGTACAGCGAGGCGCAGCGCCAAGCGCAGACCGACAAGGCTCTCTACGATCTCGGAGTCATCTCCGGTCTGGCCGCCAAGGCCTCTGAAGGCAAAGCCCAGGAGATGGTCACGCGCAACAAGATTGAAGATCAGCGGCTGGACATCAATGAGAAAGCCATCGCCTCTCAGCTTGCGGTGCAGCAGGCCAAGGTCGAAGAAATGCGCGCGCTCGCTGAGCTGAAGCAGCAACAGTTGCAGCGCCTGAAAGTGAAAGCTGGAGTGGCGGGCGTATTGGTCGAACTGCCGTTGCAAGTTGGACAGCATGTTCTGCCGGGAACGGAACTGGCGAAGATTGTTCAGCCCAATCATCTGATGGCGGAACTAAAGATCCCCGAGACGCAGGCACGCGACGTCCAGATCGGAGAGCCGGCGTCCATCGACACCCACAACGGTGTGATAGCCGGCGAGGTGAGCCGCGTCGATCCCGCGGTGCAGAACGGGACGGTCACGGTTGACGTGAAGCTGACCGGCGAATTGCCGAAAGGCGCGCGGCCTGATCTGAGCGTCGACGGAACCATAGACCTCGAGCGGCTGGCGAACGTGCTCTACGTCGGACGTCCAGCCTTCGGACAGGAAAACAGTACGATCTCGATGTTCAAGCTCGACCCGACTGGCAGTGGCGCATCTCGGGTACAGGTGAAGACCGGACGCGCTTCGGTGAACCTCATCGAGCTCGACTCAGGACTCAAAGAAGGCGACACCGTCATTCTTTCTGACATGTCGCGCTGGGACAGCACCGACCGCGTAAGGCTCGAGTAGTACGGGAACAGTTTTGCAGTTGGGATGTTTTGAAGGGGCACAGCTTTAGCTGTGCCGTATAGGGTGGTAGAAGAACTTGGGCTTCAGCCCCTGAGGGAATTCGGTTTTGTTGAGTTGCGACGACGGCAGCGCTGATTTCGGGCGGCGTGAAAAACGAAGCCCGTCAGCGGCTAAAGCCGAACACTCGGGGTCTTGTGCGGCGCGCCTGAAGGCGTGCCCCTTCAAAGAGAGTTTAGTTCTCGGCAGGCTAGAATTGGCCTGCATTTTCACCGACAGAACGGATCTAACATGAGCGAAGCAGCAACCCCGCTAATCGAAATCGAAAACCTCACCAAGATCTTCTACACCGATGAAGTCGAGACACACGCGCTTTCTGGCGTCCATCTCAAGGTGCGGAAGGGCGAATACGTGGCCATGTCCGGTCCTTCCGGCTGCGGCAAGTCAACGTTGCTGTCCATCATCGGTCTGCTGGATACGCCGACCGATGGGGAATACAAACTCAACGGTCAACCCGTCGCAAACCTTGATTTTGCCGACCGCTCGCGCATCCGCAACCGCGAGATCGGCTTCATCTTCCAGAGCTTCAACCTCATCGGCGATCTCACCGTGTACGAGAACGTTGAGCTGCCGCTGACCTACCGCGACGGCATGCCGTCAGCCGAGCGCAAACGGCGCGTGCTGGAAGCGCTGGAGCGCGTTGGCATGGCACACCGGCTGCGGCACTATCCGTCGCAGCTCTCAGGTGGCCAACAGCAACGTGTGGCCGTGGCGCGCGCGCTGGCTGGGTCGCCTTCCATCCTGCTGGCTGATGAGCCGACCGGAAACCTTGACTCGCGGAATGGCGAAGCCGTAATGGAGCTGCTGCAGAAATTGCATCGCGAAGGCTCGACCATCTGCATGGTGACGCACGATCCGCGTTTCGCCGCCCACGCCGAGCGCGAGGTGCATTTGTTCGACGGCAAGGTCGTCGCCGAGGAGGAACTGCGCCGGCTGATGCAGGAAACGCAGTGACCAGCAACTAGCAGCTAACTAGCAATTGGGTACATGGTTTACAGCTCTGGGCTACATGGTAAGAATTGTGAGCGTTTCGCAGGAATTTCAATCGAGTCTCGCGGCTAGCCGCTAATTGCTAGTTGCTAATTGCTACTATGATCCAGCTCAAGAACGTCGAACGCAGTTACAAGACCGGAGCAGGCCAGACCTGGGTGTTGCGCCGCATCGATCTGACAATCCAGGAGGGTGAGTTCGTCACTGTCATGGGCCCATCTGGCGCAGGGAAGTCCTCGCTACTGAATGCGCTCGCATTGCTCGATGACCAATGGAACGGTGAGTATTGGTTCGGCGAACAGCCGGTCCATCTCATGAAACGGAAGGACCGCGCCGAGTTGGCCAAGCGCAAGATCGGAATGGTCTTCCAGAGCTACCACCTGCTCGACGACCTGACCGTGCAGGAGAACATCGATCTTCCTTTGTCGTACAAAGACATTCCGCGCGGCCAGCGCCAAGCCATGGTTGCGGAAGCGCTCGATCATTTCCAGATTGTCGCCAAGAAGGACCTATATCCCAGCCAGCTTTCCGGAGGGCAGCAGCAATTGGTGGGCATCGCGCGCGCCGTCATTCACAAGCCCGCGCTGCTGCTGGCTGACGAGCCCACAGGAAACCTGCACTCCAGCCAGGCCAAAGAAATCATGGAATTGTTCACGCAGCTGAACCGGGAGGGTACGACGATCGTGCAGGTTACGCATTCCGACGTCAACGCCTCGTACGGATCGCGCATCATCCAACTACGGGATGGATGGCTGGTCGGCGATACGGCGAACTCCGCCATCGCACCGAGCGGGGAGGCCGTCCCTTCATGAGAGCTCGCGTGAAGCGGTCGCCGATTCTGGCATTCCTAATGTGCTTTCTGCTGGTCAACGCGGAGGCGCAGACAGCGCCCGCACCTTCACCTCCCCAGCAGATGCCCAATGCGCCCACTCCGCAGCCCGCACCACTTGCGATACACACGCCGGCCGCGTTGGCTATTCCTCATTCGCGCAATCCATTCGACGCTTACGCTCCCAGCCAGGTGCCTGAGCCCGATCTGGCAAACTCTTCGCGCCTTCAACGACTCATTCGTGATGGCAAGCTCTTCATCTCGTTGCAGGATGCCATTGCTCTCGCGCTGGAAGACAGTCTCGATCTGGCTATCGCCCGCTACAACCTGCCGATCGCCGACACCGACATTCAGCGGACCAAGGCTGGCGGCTCGTTCCGTGGCGTCAACACCGGCGTCGTACAGGGAACTCCGGGCGGAGGTATTGGGGGCTTTGGAACCGGCGCACCGGGGGCTGGCGCCGGAGGCACTACAGGTGGCGCGGGTGGAGCGGGCGCCGGCGCTGCCGGCCTGGTGCAATCCACGCTGGGCATCGGAACGCCGGTGCAATCCTACGATCCCATCGTCACCGCAACTGGCGGCCTCGAGCACTTGACCCAGCCGCTCGCTAACCTGCAGATCTACGGCGTTCCAGAGTTGCATCTCAATACCACGGTGGCGAATTTCAACTACTCGCAGGCGTTTCCGACGGGGACGAACTTCAGTTTTGAAGTTGACAACAATCGGCAAACGACGAACAGCATCTTCGGCACCCTCTCTCCGCAGTTGGGGACGTACTATCGTGTGACCGTGACGCAGCAACTGCTGGCAGGATTCGGGACTACTCCCAACAAGCGCTATCTGCGGATCGCCAGAAACAACAAGAAGATTTCCGACATCGCGTTCAAGACCCAAGTCATTGCCACCATCACCCAGATTGCCAACATCTATTGGGACCTGGTCAGCGCCTATGAGGGCGAGCGTGTAACCGAGCAGTCCTACGCGTTCGCGCAGCAAAGTCTCGACAATGCACAGAAGCAGCTGAAACTCGAGGCCATTCCAGCCATGGATGTCATGCGCGCTGAAGCCGAAGTTACCAGGCGCGATCAGGATCTGACGATTGCCAAGACCAATCTGCAATTGCAGGAATCACTGCTGAAGAATGCGCTCACCAAGAACCTTGATGATCCTGTGCTCGAGTCCATGCCGGTGATTCCGACCGATCGCCTGGAGCCCACCGATGCGGGGCCTGCCCATTCGCTCGACGAGCTGATCACAGTCGCCTTGCAGGACCGTCCGGAGTTGTCGGAGTCGCAGATCGACCTGCAGAACCGCCAAATCACCCGCAAGGCAGCCACAAACGCCTTGCTGCCGACCCTGGCGTTGGTGGGCTTCTACGGCGGCACCGGCCTGGCCGGGGAATTGAATCCGTCTTTTTCCGGTACTAATAACAGTACCGTCCCCACGGATTTTGGTGGGGCGTTCGCTAATGCGTTCAACAACTCGTCGCCGGACTATTTTGTCGGTGCGAACCTGAACATCCCGATACGCAACCGCGTGGCGAAGGCCGACCAGTACCGCTCCGAGCTTGAGTATCGCCAGGCCGAGCTGCGCATGCAGCAGTTGAAGAAACAAATTCGCATCGAAGTGCGCAACGCGCAGTACGCGCTGCAGCAGGGGCGGGCGCGAGTGGCAGCCGCGAAAAAAGCCCGCGACCTGGCCGACAAGACATTCAACATCATGCAGAAAGAGCAGGCTCTGGGAGCCGGCTCGAGCTTCCAGACATTGACCGCCCAGCGCGATCTAGCGGTTGCGGAACTTGACCTGGTGAATGCAACAACGGCATACCAGAAGTCGAAACTGGAACTGGAGCGCGCCACCGGGACCACGCTGGAAGATAATGGCATTCAGATTCAGGATGCGGTCAACGGCACCGCACCCTGACGGAGACCAATTTGCCGCGGACACAGGCTTCAGGAAACCAGGAAACGTTGCGCGATGCCGCATCCGAAACTCGCGAGCGGCAGAGTCCCGGCCGCATTCTGGCCGCTGACGACCAGCCGCACATTCTTGAAGCCATCGAGCTGCTGCTTCGGCCTGAAGGCTTTGACGTTGACACGGCGAAGTCGCCGGCTGCCGTGCGTGAAGCGCTCGCCAGCGATTTCTACGACGCTGTACTCATCGACCTGAATTACACCAGGGACACCACCTCCGGACAGGAAGGCCTGGACCTGCTATCCGAAATCGTTGCGCTCGATAGCAGTATTCCTGTAATCGTGATGACCGCTTGGGGCAACGTTCGGCTGGCCGTCGAGGCCATGCGCCGCGGCGCCCGCGATTTCATTCAAAAGCCCTGGGAGAACGAACGCCTGCTGGCGATTCTGCGAACGCAGGTTGAGCTGCATCGCGCCTTGCAACGTACCCAGCATCTCGAGGCCGAAGCCCGCCTGTTGCGGGCTGAAGGGCGTCCTGAGTTTATCGCCGCTGCGCCTTCCATGCAGCCGGTGCTGCAAACCATCGCCCGCATCGGGCCATCCGGCGCCAATGTCCTCGTTACTGGCGAACACGGAACCGGCAAAGAGGTCGTAGCGCAGACCCTGCACGCGTTATCGCCCCGGGCCAACATGCCGCTGGTCGCCGTCAACACCGGCGCATTGCCCGAGGGCACCTTCGAGAGCGAGTTGTTTGGCCACGTGAAAGGCGCGTTCACCGACGCCCGCGCCGATCGCATCGGCCGCTTCGAGTTGGCGGACAACGGCACCATCTTCCTCGACGAGATAGGAAATGTTCCCATCCGCCAGCAGGCGAAGTTGCTGCGTGTGCTGGAGACCGGGGAGATCGAGCGCGTGGGATCGTCGCGCACCAAGCGCATCAACGTCCGCGTCATCTCGGCGACGAACACCGATTTGCAAGCCGCGATTGCGGCGGGAAATTTCCGCGAAGACCTGCTCTTCCGGCTGAACACGGTAGAGATTCATGTCCCGGCCCTGCGTGAACGCCGTGAAGATATTCCCGCGTTGGCGGCCCACTTCCTTAAGCGCTATGCCGCGCGGTATCGTGTTGCGGTGAACGGATTCGCGGCCCCTGCTCTGCAGACGATGATGCAATACGCGTGGCCGGGTAATGTGCGCGAGCTCGAACACACTCTGGAACGCGCAGTGCTCATGTGCCACACGGACGAGATCCAAGTCTCCGACCTCGGCCTGAACGTGCAGCGTCCGCAGGGCCAGAACCTCGAAGAGCTCAGCATCGAAGAGGTCGAGGGGATTCTTGTCCGCAAGGCCTTGCAGCGCTTTCACGGAAACGTGAGCCAGGCGGCGGAGGCGCTGGGCTTGAGTCGTGGCGCTCTGTACCGCCGGATGGAACGCTATGGTCTCTAGTTCCGGCGGCGAACCGAATCCTCAGAACCCGCCGGGCGCCAAGCCACCCCAGCAGACCCAGAGCCGGCGTCTGCTAGGGACCCCGGAAAAACCGGCGCTCGGTGAAGGCCCTAAGCTCCCAGCCCGAACTCTTCACGTCCGATTCCGCCGCTCCAAGCTTCTGTTCGAAAAACGCATTGCTCTCTACGCAGTTCTGGCCGCGCTGCCCGGCGTCGCCTTTGGCACAATCCTCATCTGGACCGGTGCATGGCCTCGCGATGTCAAAATTGCCGTAACGGTGCTGGAGTTTTTCCTCTGGCTGGTGCTCACCCTGGTACTGCTTGACCAGATTGTGCGTCCACTGCAAACTCTTGCTAATGTTGTCGGCGCGCTGCGCGAAGAAGATTATTCCTTTCGCGCCCGCGGCGCCGCTCCCAACGATGCTCTCGGCGAACTGGCGCTGGAGATCAATTCACTCGCTGACATTCTGACCGAGCAGCGCATCCAGACCATCGAAGCGACCGCGCTTCTGCGCCGCGTTGTCGATGAGATTGATGCCCCGATCTTCACCTTCGACCCTGATCACATCCTCCGCCTGGTAAATGCGGCTGGCGAAAGATTCCTGCAGCAGCCTGCGCCGCGGCTCCTCGGCCAGACCGCAGCCGAGCTAGAACTCAATCCTTG
>Ga0209656_10003290_pt1 | contig 10468 bp, 5 predicted proteins | sample BogFormECP12_OM2_FD_188239 | JGI IMG/M metagenome (GOLD analysis project Ga0209656, IMG submission 188239) | Bog forest soil microbial communities from Calvert Island, British Columbia, Canada - ECP12_OM2 (SPAdes) (version 2) | ecosystem: Environmental > Aquatic > Freshwater > Wetlands > Bog ... | reverse complement strand
GGGCTGGACCTGCCGGTGGCGTCGGCAGCGCTGATCGACTCCGACGACGTGCGGTTGGGCCTGGGACGGGGCGCGGACTCGGCGGACGTGTTCTTTCTGCTTGGCGTGTCCGACGACGAGGCGCAGCGCTGGATCAACACCGGCCCGGCCGATCGCGCGGCAGTGGCGATCTTCGCCAAGAACCCGTCCGACGCCCTGGTGGAACGCGCCGTCGCGGTCGGGACGGCCGTGGTCGCCGTGGAGCCGCAGGCCAGGTGGGAGCGGCTGTACCGGCTGGTCGATCACGTCCTCGAGCACCATGGCGATCGGGCCGATCCGCGCTACGACCCCGGCACCGATTTGTTCGGCCTGGCGCAGTCGCTGGCCGACCGTATTCACGGCATGGTCAGCATCGAGGACGAGCAGTCGCACGTGTTGGCCTATTCGGCATCCAACGACGAAGCCGACGAGTTACGACGACTGTCGATCCTGGGTCGTGCCGGACCGCCTGAGCATCTGAAGTGGATCGGCCAATGGGGAATCTTCAACGCGCTGCGGGCCAGCGGCGACGTGGTCCGCGTCGCCGAGCGTCCGGAGTTGGGTCTGCGGCCCCGGCTGGCCGTAGGTATTCATCAGCCGGCCGCGGACACGCGCCGGGCGCCGGTATTCTCCGGCACCATCTGGGTGCAGCAAGGCTCCCGGCCGCTGGCGGGCGACGCCGAGGAAGTGCTGCGCGGAGCGGCCGTGCTGGCCGCCCGCGTCATGTCGCGGCTGGTGGCCAGGCCGTCGACGCACGCACTGCGGGCCCAGGAGCTCCTAGGGCTAACCGACAGCGAAACAGTCGATGTGGACGCCATCGCACGAGAACTCGGGATCGCGGCCGACGGCAACGCCGCCCTGATCGGTTTCCACGCCCCCGCCCGTCACGCCAGGCTGGCCGACGTGCTGGCGTTGAGCGCCAACGCTTTTCGCGCGGACGCGCAGGTCGCATCTCGCGATTCGCGGGTATATGTGCTGCTTCCCCACATCTCGAAGCGCTCGTCACTCACCTCCTGGATTCGCGGGACCATCGCCGCCTTGCGCGCTGAACTGGCAGTGCAGGTGCGGGCCGTCGTCGCCGCGCCTATCAGTGGCCTGGCCGGCCTGGCCGCGGTGCGCGAGGAGGTGGACCGGGTACTGGATAGCGCTGAGCGCCACCCGGATTCGTTCCCCGCTGTGACATCACTGGCCGAAGCACGCACCACCGTGCTGCTCGACGAGATCGTGACGATGGTCGCCGCCGACGAGCGGCTCGTCGACCCTCGGGTACGCGACCTGCAAGCCCGCGACCCTGCGCTGGTCCCGACGCTGCGGGCGTATCTGGACAGTTTCGGTGATGTCGCCGCCGCGGCGCAGCAGCTGCATGTTCATCCCAACACCGTGCGCTACCGCGTCCGCGGGATAGAGAAGCTGCTATCGACGTCGCTGGCCAATCCGGATGTACGGCTGCTACTTTCGCTGGGACTGCGGGCTACCGAGCGATCTGACTAGAGGTCGCGGCCGTGCGTTCATAGATCTCGGCGAGGAACTGCTCGACGGCCACCGCCGCATGGGCGGCCCGCGCCGAGCCGAAGATGTCAAAGGCATGCTGGGCGAACGGCATTTCGGCGTAGACAACCGGCTGGCGGCTGACTTCGCGCAGCCGCGCGGTAAAGGCGCGGGCCTGTTCGACCGGGATCAACGAGTCGTTGCGACCGTGCAGCACGAAAAACGGTGGCGCATCGGCAGAGACATGCGTGATCGGTGAGGCGGTGCGGAAAGCCTCGGCTGTTTCGGCTCGCCGTAGTTTGAACACGTACCTGGCCAGCGTCGGCGCCATCAGCGGGTGGATCGCATCGTCGGTCCGGGTGAAGTCGTAGACGCCGTAGAACGGAACCGCCGCCCGCACACTGGTGTCGACGTCTTCGAAGCCCGGCTGAAACTGGGGGTCGTTGGCGGTGAGCGCGGCCAACGCCGACAGGTGCCCACCGGCCGATCCGCCGGTGATCGCGATCCAGTCCGGGTCGCCGCCGTATTCGGCGATGTGCTCCTTGGTCCACGCCAGCGCCTGCTTGACGTCGACGATGTGGTCCGGCCAAGTGGAGCGCGGGCTGAGCCGGTAGTTGATCGCCACGCACACCCAGCCCAACTCAGCGAGGTGGCTCATCAACGGATACGCCTGTTGGCGTTTGCTTCCCACCATCCACGCACCGCCGGGAACCTGCAACAGCACCGGCGCCCGTCCGTCACGGTCGAGGTCAGGCCGTCGCCAGATGTCGAGGTGGTTCCGCGAGCCGTAGTCGCCGTAAGGGATGTCGGTGTAGTGCGCGTAGTCGCTGTAGATCCGCAGCATGCGTACCACACCGGGCTTCTTGGCCGTGCCCGCGCCCACCGGCCGCTTCCACAGGTCACCGGACTCGGTGCGACGGTCGGTGCCCAACCCGGCGTCGAGCGCTGCGGTGAGCGGCACGTTGGCCTGCCGGCCCAGATGGTGGAGGCCCAACAGTCCCAACCACGACAGCGCCGACACCAGCCAGCTGAACCGGCGCAGCCGTGGCGACAGCCTGCGAGTTACCGCGGCCAGCAGCCCAAACTGGGCGGCGATCATCTCCAATGACAGCTCCGATGCGAACACCCCGAAGCCGAACGCGTACATCGAGAGATAGCCGCGCTTGGTGAGCGGCTGGTAACCGTTGGCGGTGACCGCGAGTCCGGCCAGCGAACCCAGCACTGCTGCCAATTTCTTCACGACAGTCACTAAACCACTCAGCGGTCCGGCCGCTGTTTTCCGGGGTAACACCGCGAGACCCCGAATCACTCGAATCACTTGCGTCACAGCGGCTTAGCCCTGTGGATAAGTTCGGCAGCTTGTCGGTCAGCCGCGATATAGTTCGAACATGCGTTCGAGTAGTCGGGAGGAGATCGTCGAGGTCTTCGACGCGCTCAAGGCCGACTTCAAACGCGCCCTGGACCTGTCCTTCGACGCGCTGACCACCCCGGAGCGGTTGGCGTTGCTGCAGTGCTGCGAGACCTTCCGACGTCAGCTGCCGGCCCTCGAGCACCCGCTGATCAACCAGGTCGGCCAGCAGGCCGACGCGACCGAGTTGGGCGGCAAACTGCCATCGGCGTTAGCCAACCGACTGCGCATCACCCGCGCGGAAGCGTCCCGGCGCATCAGCGAGGCTGCTGATCTCGGCGAGCGGAGAGCGATCACCGGCGAACCACTGCCGCCGCGGCTGGAGGCGACCGCCGCCGCGCAGCGGGAGGGGCGCATCGGCGCCGGCCACGTCGCGGTCATCCGGAGCTTCTGCCACCGCCTGCCCGATTTCATCGACGTCGAGACTCAGGTGAAGGCCGAGGCACAGCTGGCCCGGTTGGCCACCGAGCATCGCCCCGACGAGCTGAGCAAGCTGGCCGACAAACTCAGCGACTGCCTCAACCCCGACGGCAGCTTCACCGACGCGGACCGGGCCCGCCGGCGCGGCATCACCCTCGGCAAACAAGACATCGACGGCATGTCCCCGATCAACGGGTATTTGACACCCGAGGCGCGGGCCACCATCGACGCCGTCTTCGCGAAACTGGCCGCCCCGGGCATGTGCAACCCCGCCGACCTCAGCCCGTGCGTCAGCGGCACCCCGTCGCAACAAGTCATCGAGCACGACACCCGCAGCTGCGCCCAACGCAACCATGATGCGCTCACGGCGGCCGGGCGCGCCCTGCTGGCTTCCGGTGAGTTGGGCCAGCACAACGGGCTACCCGCCACCATCATCGTCACCACCACCCTGCGCGAACTCGAAGCCGCCGTGGGCAAGGGGCTTACCGGCGGCGGCACCCTGTTACCGATGTCCGACGTCATCCGGCTGGCCTCCCACGCACATCACTACCTCGCCATTTTCGACAAGGGCAAGGCGATCGGGCTCTATCACACAAAACGGCTGGCTTCACCAGGACAGCGAATCGTGCTGTACGCCAAGGACCGCGGCTGCTCATTCCCCGACTGCGACGTGCCCGGTTACTTCACCGAAGTCCACCACGTCACACCCTGGGCGAAAACCCACACCACCGACATCGACGATTTGGCACTCGGCTGCGGCGGCCACCATCCACTCGCCGAACAGGGCTGGACCACTCGCAAAAACCACGACGGCGACACCGAATGGATCCCGCCCCCACACCTCGACTACGGCCAACCCCGAACCAATACGTTCCACCACCCCGAAAAGTTGCTATCTGACGACGACGAAGACGACCCGTAAGCGGCCGCGACTCGCGGTTGTCGGCGATCAGTGCCACTCTTAGCCATGACTATCGGCACATTTCTTCCGCCCTTCGCCGCGACCGCGGTACTGATGACGGGAGCGGTCGCTCACGCTGACGCGCCGGATGACCAGTTCTTGGGGTTGCTGTCGAGGGACGGAATTACCGCCGGCCCACCAGAGCAGTTGATCGCGCTCGCGCATGAACGGTGCGACGACGATAGTCTTTCTCGCTCCCAAATCTTCACCTTTCATTTCGGCGCGCAGCCAAGCCCATTCAGCAGCGCCATGTTGCAACTTGCTGCCAAATTGGAAGGTCAGGGTCTGACGGGTCCGCAGGTACGGCCGTTCTTGCTAGACGCCATCAGCGTGTACTGCCCGGGCGCGACGAGTTGATCGTCACCGCGGTGCCCGCGGTCTGCACAAACGTGACGACGCGACCACGAAGAGGATGACGGACCGTAGGACTCTTGCCGCGCAGGTTTCGGCGGGCATAGGCTTCACCAGTGAAATGACGCCAAATCCCAGGGCGCGCGATCCCCGGATCGTGATCGTCGGCGCGGGCATGGCGGGAATCGCCGCGGCTCATGTCTTCCGGCAAGCCGGCTTCACCAATTTCACCATTCTGGAAAAGGGTTCCGACGTTGGTGGCGTATGGCATTGGAACCGCTACCCTGGCCTGCGGTGCGACGTGCCCTCTTACGGATACCAATACGCGTTCGCGCCGAAGCCCGACTGGAAACACGTGTGGGCAACCGGTGCGGAGATCCAGCAGTATCACCACGACCTCATCGAAGCTCTGCAACTGCGGTCGCATCTGAGGCTGGGCTGCGAAGTCACCTCGGCGGTGTTCGACGAGAACCGATGGCGGGTGTCCACCGCGGGCGGCGAGAAGGTCGACGCGGACTTCGTCGTCGCCGCCACCGGAATACTGCACCACCCGTTCATCCCGGACATTCCCGGCCTTGACTCGTTCACCGGACCGGTGGTGCATACCGCGCGCTGGACTGACATCGATGCGCGTGGCAAGCGCGTCGCGGTGATCGGCACCGGATCGACTGGGGTACAGGTCTTTTCCGCGTTGCAACCCGAGGCGGCGCACATCACCCACTTCGCCCGCACGCCGCAGTGGGTGATGTGGATGCCGATGGGCCTGAGGCAGCCACGCGTTGTCGGTCGGGTGCTACGGGCACTGCCGAAGCAGAACAAGACCGTGCGGCTATCCCAGCTGGTTGGTTCCGACTACCTGGTCGACCTGGTCATCCGGCCGACCTGGCGACGACGACTGGCCCAGCGCTACGGGCGGATGTGCTTACGAATGTTCGTGCGAGACAAAGACCTTCGCACTCGCCTGACACCTGACTACCAGCCTTTCTGCAAACGGCAGGTGCTATCCGGCGACTACTATCGCCGAATTTCCAAGCCGAATGCCAGTTTCGTCAGCGAGCCGATCGCCGAGGTCACCGGGACCGGTCTGCGCACAACGGACGGCGTCCATCACGATCTGGATGCGATCGTGCTCGCCACAGGCTTCCAGGCCCACAACTACATGCGCCCGATGACGCTACGCGGCCGCGACGGGCTGTCGATCGATGACGCTTGGGCGAAAGGTCCTCGCGCGTGGGGAATGACCGCTATCCCCGGATTCCCCAATCTATTCACCGTCCTCGGGCCCAACTCACCCACCGGTTCGATGTCGCTGCAGCACGTTGCCGAACTGACCGCCCGCTACATCACCACCTGGCTGCGGCGATTCCGCGACGGCGAGATCACCACCGTCGAAGTCACCGAGGAGGCCACCAGCCGCTTCGCCGACGATGTCGCCGAGGCGATGGTCCCGACGGTATGGAACACCGGTTGCAACTCGTGGTACTTCGCCGACGACAACCACATCGATCTGTGGCCGTTCGGCCGCAAACGGCTCACCCGCATGCTGGCCCAGCCGCACGACGACGACTACATCTTGGCCTGACCCGCTGTGTAGGCCACGGCGACCTCGGCCGCCAACCGGGCGTTGGACAGCACCAAGGCGATGTTGGCGGCAACCGATGCGCCGTGCGTCTCGCGGTGGAAGAAGTCGAGCAGAAACGGTGTGACGTCCTTGCCGCGCACACCCTGCGTTTCGGCAGCGGCCAGGGCGGCGGCAAGCACCTGGTCGTGCAGCGCGCGGTCCATCTCGTCGGCCGGCGCGATGGGATTGGCCAGCACCAGCCCATACCCGTCGGTGCCCAGCCGCCGACTGGCCCGCAGCACATCGGCGACCTGCGCGGGCGTCTCCACCCGCCAACCCACCGGGTGGCCGGAATCGGCGAGGTAAAACCCGGGGAACCGATCGGTGCGGTAGCCGATCACCCCGACGTTCAGGGTTTCCAGCCGCTCCAGGGTCGCGGCGACATCCAGGATCGACTTCACTCCCGCGCAGACCACCAACACACCGGTGCGCGCGAGAGTCATGAGATCCGCGGACTCATCCCAGCTGTCGCGAGCGCCGCGATGCACGCCGCCCAGCCCGCCGGTGGCGAACACCGTGATGCCGGCCGCTTTCGCCAGGTGCGCGGTCGAGGCGACCGTCGTAGCGCCGTCCCCGCACCGGGCCGCGAGCACCGCGACGTCGCGGACGCCTGCCTTGACCACCGCGTTGCCCTCCGCGATACGTCGCATAGCGGCGTCGTCCAGACCGACGTGCGGCTCGCCGCCGACGATCGCAATCGTGGCCGGCACCGCTCCGCCGGCGCGCACCGCGTCCTCGATCTCGCGCGCGACGCGCAGGTTGTCCGGCCGCGGCAGGCCGTGACTGATGATCGTGCTTTCCAGCGCGACGACGGGCCGTCCGGCGGCCAGCGCGTCCGAGACCTCTGGGTGGATGCGCACGGAATACCGGCCTAAGACTGCTCGGGTGTCTCGATCACCCGATAGGTCGGGTCGCTCATTGATATCTGGCGGTTGCCCGTCTGGCGTGCCTTCCCGGTGACCCGCAGCACCTGACCCGGCTGGATTTCGGCGCCCTGTCCGGGCCGAAACGTTACCCGGATCTCCCCGCTGTCGTCCCCGACCGTGATCGTCCGAGACGTTTTCTGGCGTTTGGTGATGTCCTCGACTTCGCTGACTCGCCCTTCGACGGTCGCACTGCGTCCCGGAATCAGGTGGTCCACCGGGATCACTGCCGCGGATCGTTCCGGATGTTCTGGTTCCGGGTGTTCGTAGTCTTCCACGGTCTGGTTTTCGCTCCGCCAGATCCGGGTCTCGACCTTTTCGACCTGTCGCGCGATACGCATTTCGAAAATGTCGGGGAACGCTTCGCGGATCCGGGACTGCACATCGTAAGGAACGATCGTGGCCGCGGCGTCGGGAATCCGGCTGACGGCCTTGGAGATCTTGTCCGCGGTACGGTCGTGCAGCAGCCGTCCCAGCACGGGCGCATACGTTCGTCGTGGCAGTAGCACCGTGACGTTGGTGTTCCGACGTTCATCCCGCGCCTTGACGATCAACGCGTGCAGCGCCCGGATGATCTGTCGGTCCGGGCAGTCCACCACACGAAGTGCGGTGTCGAGATCGAAGTCGTCCCAACGCTTTCGCAACTCCGCGGCATGCGCCGCGTCGACCATGAAATGCACCGCGAGCAACTCGTCGGCGCGCAGACCCTTCCCATAGCGCAGTGCCTCAAGCACCGCGAGATCAAGCGAATTGACCAAGACAAACACGCGGTGACGGGCATACTTCACCAACTCCGGGCGGTCGGTGCGGAAGGCCTCGAGGATCGCGGCCTCGGCCCGGTACTCGCGGTTGAGCCGGATCAGCGCGAAGACCAGTAAGGGAAAGATGACGACCACCAGCCAAGCCCCTTCGGTGAACTTGGCCACCGCGAAAATCCCGACCACGACCGTCGACAGGATCGCCGCCGACAGGTTGATCACCAACTTGCGTCGCCAGCCACGCTCACGGTGCGTGAGGTGATGTTTGGTCATTCCGTAACCGGCCATCGAGAAGCCGGTGAACACACCGATCGCGAACAATGGGATCAGCGCATTGACCGATCCGCCGGTGACGACCAGCAACGCCACCGAGAGCGCCGTCAGCGCGATGATGCCGTTGGAGAACACCAGGCGGTAGCCGCGAGTCATGAGTTGACGGGGCAGGAAGCTGTCTTCGGCAACGAAACTGGCCAGCGCCGGGAATCCGTTGAAACTGGTATTGGCACCCGTGTACAGGATGGCGGCGCTCGACGCCTGGACGAGGACGTATAGGACGTCGCCAATCATCCCGTTGCCGAAGACCGCCCGAGCGATCTGCGAGAGCACCGACGGGTATTCGTCGAGATACGGCGCGGCGTGGGTGGCATACGCGAGGTAGCCGGTGCCGGCCAGCAAGAAGCCCAGGATGCAGGCCATCGCAGTGAGGACACGCCGCGCGTTGGGGCCCTGCGGTTTCCGCAAGACGTTGACGGTGTTGGAGATGGCCTCCACTCCGGTCAGCGACGAACCGCCGTTGGCGAATGCCCGCAGTATCACCAGGATCGTCGCGCCCATCACCAGACCGTTGCCGTGGTGGACCGGCACGGCTCCGGCAACGTGGCCGGGATCGTATTGCGGTAGGCCCCAGAAGATGTGGCGGACGACGCCGGTGACGATCATCAGGCCGACCATCACCACAAACGAATAGGTGGCAATCGCGAAAGGCAGCCCGGCTTCGCGCAATCCGCGCAGGTTCAAATAGCAGATGAGGAGCACGACGGCGACCGTGATCTCCAGGCTGTAGGGCCCCAACACGGGTAGCGCCGAGGCCACCGCCACCGTGCCCGCCGCCGACTGCACAGCCACCGTCACGACGTAATCGATCAACAGTGCCGCCGCGGCAACTTGCGCTATCTTCGGCCCGAAGTTCTCCCGCGCCACGATGTAGGAGCCGCCGGCTTTTGTATAGGTCATCACGACCTGCCGGTACGACGCGGCCACCAGCGCCAGGACCAGCAGGATGACACCCATGATGGGAAGCAGTAAGACGAACGCGGCCAACCCGGCCTGCGGTAGCAACTCGGTCAGGATCTGCTCGGGCCCATAAGCGGTCGATGAGATTGCATCGGGTGAAAGCGCACCCAGCGCAATCGGATTCGACAATCTCTCGGAAGACAACTCCTCGGTGATCAACGGCTTACCGAGAAAGATTCGCTTACACAGGTCTGAAAAAGATAACGGTACGTCTTGGTCAGCTGGTGCTGTCACGACCACATTCCCTATCCGAGATTCAGCAATCCCCGAAGTCTAAGCCGCGTCGTGGCGCGGTCGTTCGGTGATCAGGAATCTGAATCGTGGCTATCGGCCGACCGACCAGCAAATCATGTCGACCGATGCCGGCGCGCTAGTCGGCTTCGGCGCGCAACATCTCCGTCTCCGCGGCGGTCTCTTGCGCGACCCGCGCGGCCAAGGCGTCAGGATCCACCCGCGCGATCCGGGACTCGACGTCATAGGGCACGATGATCGCGGTAGCGCCCTGGATGCGGCTGACCGCGCGGGCCATCTTGTCGGCGGTACGGTCATGCAGAAACCGGCCCAGCATCGCCGAATACGTTCGGCGCGGCAACAGCACCGTCACCTTGGTGTCCGGATGCTCCCGCTTCACCCGCAGGACCATCTCTTGGGCGGCCCGACTCAAATGGCGATCGGGGCAATCGATCACCCGCAGCCGGGTGTCGTGCTCGAAGTGCTGCCAGCGCTCTTGCAGCTGAGCGGAATGATCGGCGTCTATCACGAAGTGCACCGCAGTGAGCTCGTCGGCGTGCAGCCCCTTTCCGTAGCGCAGCGCCTCGACCTCGGCGAGATCGACCGAGTCCACGAAAACGAACACCCGCAGTCGGGCGAACTTGGCCAACTCGGGACGCTCGGTGCGCGACATCTCCAGCACCGAAGCCTCGGCGCTGTACTGCTGGTTGAGCCGTATGAGGCCGTACACCAGGATGGGGAAGACGACGACGACCAGCCAGGCCCCTTCGGTGAACTTGGCCACTACGAAGATCCCCACGACGATCGCCGACATGATCCCGGCGGACATGTTGACCAGCACCTTGCGATGCCAGCCGTGCCCGCGGTGGGTGTAATGGTGTCGAGCCATGCCGAAGCCGGCCATCGCGAACGCGGTGAACACGCCGATCGCGAAGAACGGCACCAACGCGTTGACCGAGGCGCGGGTCACCAACAGCAGCGCCGTCGCCAGCACGG
>Ga0209656_10003289_pt1 | contig 10468 bp, 11 predicted proteins | sample BogFormECP12_OM2_FD_188239 | JGI IMG/M metagenome (GOLD analysis project Ga0209656, IMG submission 188239) | Bog forest soil microbial communities from Calvert Island, British Columbia, Canada - ECP12_OM2 (SPAdes) (version 2) | ecosystem: Environmental > Aquatic > Freshwater > Wetlands > Bog ... | reverse complement strand
GCGATAGACCGTGAGCCTCCTCGCCGTCGCATCCTCGTGTAGTTGTCGGGAATGTTGCTCATTATAGCGCCTCTTGTTCGGCATGGGGCCCCACCAGCGATTGGCGTCCCAAGCTATGGCTTTTTCAAACATCGCAGGTCAGCGGACCGCGTTGTCACATCGGGTGCGCAGGTGAAGGCCTGCTCTTGGCGCACTCCCTCCGTACCGGGACCGACCAAGAACGGCAGCAAAGGGTCCGATTTGGCGCATTCGCCGAGCCGTCGGCGAATGACCGGAAATTGCGCAGAGCGGTCGTCCGTTCGGGCGTCTTCGCACGGCTGGGCGGCCACCCTCGACTTGGGCGTCCACGGTCGCTTTTCTGCCGTTTACTGCGGCTGGAAATTCGTGTCTCGATGAGAAGGCCGGCGGCGGGGGAGGAGATAACCCGCGCCGCCGGCAAAGGGCCGGCGCCAGGCGTCCACTCCCAGCCGCCGGCCCATCGCCCGCGGACCCGGAACGCGGCGCGGCGCCGCTTTCGTCTCGGCGCGGGGGAGTCCGCAAAGAAGCCCGCCCCGACACGCCGCCCGCAGGCGAATTTCATCATCAGCCCGCCCGCGCCATCGAATTGCTGATGTGCTCCCGATGCACGGCTTCTCTTAACGCCGCATTCTGGCTGGCGGCGTAGACGGAAGTATAGGACTGGGGGTAGGACTTTCCAGTCAGTCTTTGCTGATCAATCGCAAGGTAATGCATGGCTAAATGCGCTGCTCCTGCGCAGCTAGCCCTGTCTTCGTCCGTATCCTCAGGCTAAGCCTTGGCGGCCTCTACTTCTCGCACGGGCGCTGACTTGAGAGCTTTGAATAACGTGCGGCCAGTTTCACTCTCGGTGATCGCCTTCGTGAAGCCCTGCGGACCCGCGAGCAAGCCGAGGCCAATCGAAGTAAGGCGCGCGATCTCGCGTTCGCGGCCGAGGGACAGGATGATGAGGCCGCGCGGCGACTGTCGACGAAACTAATCGCCGATGCGGTTATGGCTTGATCGAGTTCACGCGGTACAGAATGTCGAAGTATCGGCCGGCGAGAGCAGCGTCCAACGCACGATCGACGTTTACCCGCTCCAGTTCGGACGACGGCGTCGGCGCGCCCAGCTTTTGGAGTTCCAGCATAATACCGCCAAATTCGCGCTTCGCGTCACTCGCCTGAGCAAAACCTGCGTCGATCCTGGCTCCGAGAGCTTTAAGCTCCGACGCCAGATCATGCGCCTTTTGGGCCTTTACTCGCTGAGCTTCTCGCGTCTCGACGTCTCTCGCAGCAGAAACTCTGCGCCGCGCTTCATCGACGGCCGGCTGGAGCCTATATTCAATCTCCTCGTCGAGCTTTACCGCATCGGCGATTAGTTTCGTCGACAGTCGCCGCGCGGCCTCATCATCCTGTCCCTCGGCCGCGAACGCGAGATCGCGCGCCTTACTTCGATTGGCCTCGGCTTGCTCGCGGGTCCGCTCCAGGCGCACTTGAAGTTCGGCGGCCTTCGCTTCCGCCTCGACCAGCGTGGCCTGCGCGCCGTCAATGTCGCTCATCTTTGCTCAACTCCTTCGATGATCTCTCCACGCTCATCGCCGCCTCACCGAGGCGGGTATCCAGGCGCAGGTTCCAAATCCCGAGTTGCCGGACGCTTGTGGCGAGCCTGCCGGCCAACCGCCAGGCTTCTCAGAACTGGCGCCAAACAGGCCAGCGCCGCCGAACATCTCGCCATAGCTCGGACCGCCGAGATTTCGCGGAACCGAGTTCACAACCGGCGCGTGAAACGCCATCGGCGCGGCCGCACCCGCCAACTCCATGAACGCCCGAGAAGACGCGTCGACCTGGTCGTCGTACTTCCCGTGCGGAAAGCTCCTCAGCTCGTCGCGGTACCCGTCGACCCAGCCGCCGCCGGCAAGCGAAACATTTCCGACATTGCATTGCGCCGCAAATGGCCGCGCCCGTGTAACCTGTCCCCAGTCTCAGGCGAAGACTTGATGTCGAAGCCCGCCAGCAAACGCGTGAGGCTCAGCACCTGGTGCACCCCAGCCTGGCCGGGATCCTTCGGCAGCGCCACCCTGACCGTGCGACCATCCGCCCGCGCCGTCTCAAGGATCCGGTCCTCGACCTCGTCCGGGCGTCCGCGGAACCGCAGGACGTGCTCGATCGCGAACTTGTTGTCCCTGGTGCGACCCATCCGAACGCCGACCGTCCAGTCGCCGCCCTTCGTGCTCGCCAGATCCCAGGCCCGAACCTTCTGCCCAACGTCGGGCACGTCCTTCACCGCCAAATTGTCGACGGCGAAGAACTCGCCTTCCTCAGGGATCGGTCGCTGTTGATACAGCGCAGACCAGTCGCGGCCGAACATATTGGACCGGGTACGCTCTAACTGCTCCCGCGAGACACGCTCTGGCCACAGCGGCTCGCCCTCCTCGCGGTCGAGCGGATCGTCACCTTCAGCGAGCGCCGGAAGCTCGACGATCTCCCACCGGTCATAGTCGCCGCCGGCTCGCATCCTCTCCTCGAGCCTACCCTGCAGATCATCCTCGTGAAGACGGTGCCCGATGATGATTACGGCCCCGCCGGGCTCAAGGCGATTAAGCAGGGTGCCGTTGAACCACGACCAAACACGATCGCGCATCGTCGCGCTCTGCGCGTCCTGCATGCTGCCGAACGGGTCGTCGATGACCGCGATGTCCGCGCCCCGCCCCAGGATGTCGCCATCGACGCCGACCGAATACCAGCAGCCGCCCGCGGCGGTATTCCATCGGCCAGCCGCCTTGCTGTCCTTCGATAGCGAGACATTCGGGTAGATGAGCTGATACGCCTCGCTCCGGACGATATTGCGCACGTCGCGGCCGATGTCGCTCGCCAAAGACGACGACGCCGAGGCGCAGATGAACTGTCGCGACGGATCGCGGCCAAGACAGTACGCCGGGAAGCTCCGCCCCGAGAGCTCCGTTTTTCCGTGACGTGGAGCAACGCGGATCATCATCCGGTCGACCTCGCCACGCTCAACCCGCTCGAGCTGCTCCGCGATATACCGATGCACCTTGCTCGGCCGATACTTCGACATTCTGTACCGCGTGAACTCGATCAAGCCATAACGCCGGCCCGGCTCGACCGACTCCTCATCAACCCTCCCCCCGACCACGGCGCGCCGGAGCCGTTCGCGGAGTACATCGGCGACTTCAGGAGGCTGACCGCTCATTGGAGAAGTCCCGGCGGCTCAGGCGATTGCTCTTCGAATTCCTGCCGAACGAGAGCCTTGCCAACCCCAACGCCACGCTCGAACACTGCCTCGAGAGCCTCCATGAGGCGATAATGCAGTTCGTCACTCCGAGGATCGTGCGTCGCTGTCTCGATCAAGGCGCACCGGATTTCATTGGGCGTCCCCCGCTCCAGCAGTAGCTCCCACTGCGCTGCGGTCATCGTCATGGGCCCTCCTCGCCACGAGGACCGTCGCTGGCGGCAATCTCCCTCACGTCTGGCCCTTTCTCCCTACCTCACGCGACTGACGGGCCTCTGTGACCTTCCTGTCGCCATCAGACGCCCCGGCCAAAAAGATTGTAGAGCCGGTCGAGCTGGCCGTTGGAGAGCTGCGTCAGATCATGCACGGGCGTAGCGGCGATAGACGAAGGCGACGTCGCGGCCGCACGCTCGATGCCCAGCGCCCTGACGGCCTGATCGGCCTTGCGCTCGATCCTCACGATATCGTCGAGCGTTCCCGCGCCATCGCGCAGGTAGTCGCCTCTTGCCTTCTCGGCGAGCGCCTTCAGCTCCGCGGCCTCGGCGATCCGCATTCGCCGCATCGGCGCTAGGGCGTCTTCCCCCAGCGCCTCGCTGAAGAGCGCCTTCAGCTCGTCAATTCGCTTTCCGAGCCGAGTAGAGCGATTGACGGTCGTCAACCGTTTCGCCCGTGACCGGCGCGGCGCGTCAGCAGCGGACGCTTGGCGCGCCGATGGCGTTGCCATGGCGGCTGGCATTGGGGCTTCAAACATCCAATTTTCCCATCTTCCGTTACCCCTGCGCATACCCCGGTAACATCCGCGGATATGTAGGCTCGCGTCAGCAGCCTGTCAATGTGCTGATATTATTGCGTTACTTTGTCTCGCTACGTCCGGGAATGTCTGGGATAGCAGCAGTTCTATATTCAGGTGCTACCGGCCAAAGCGGGCAAACCACCCCCCGGCCCGGACGAGATGTCCGCGCCCCGGCACGGCTCGAGGCGCGACCAAGCGCGCGAACTGCCGCATCGGGCCGGGGGGTGGCAGCCGGCAAAAAATATCAAATGGACGTTTCTTCCGGCCGGAGGGCTCTTAGGGGGGGGTTGGTTGGTTTGGAGGGTCTATTACTTCAACGCGGGAGAAGTGGCATGACAGTTAGGTGGGGCGCGCCGGGAGGGTCCCACCAAACCGGCCAAACCCCCCCTGGGGCGAAGGCGGCGGGCGTGGTCATGCGTGGTCGGTAGCCATTAATCCACAATCTTCGTGTCGATATGTTTGGGCGCGATCACCGTCCATACGGCCGCCTTTCCCGTCCGGCTCAACCACCATGACGTTGCCGCCTTTTGCCAAGGTTTGTGTCCTCGTGCCACCCGAGGGCACAATCGTCGCGCCTCTGCCGGCGGGATTGCCTCGGGCGCCCCCTCGTCACCGGAGCCCCGAGCGCGGGCCAATTGCGGCGTTGTTCCAATCGGCCGGCTGAGCCCACGAGGTTGCTTCACCCATTTTGTTCAACCTCTTTGAGAGCCCAGACCGCGACGCCCTTCCGATTGCCCATCCTGACGAATTGCAGGCCATCGATGATTGTGTTTTGTTTTGCTTCGAGCCAATTCCCGAGCGCCCGGCCATTTAGCGCGCCGCCGCGACCGGCGACCTCCATGAGTGCATCGCGGAAGTCGGGGCGGACGGGTTCAAACTTGCTGCCATAGGCGTTCTCGCGGGTTTCGGTCGCCAGCTTGATGATTTCCGCGGACGTGACGTTCTGACTGTGTGCGGCCTCGAACCACTGGCCCATGACGGCGCGGATCGCCTCACGAACGGGGTCGCTCTTGCGCAGTTCGTTCATCGATTCGACTGGATCGGCCGCGCCGAGCCACATGAGCGCGCCTCGGACGAGGTCGGACCATGCCTCGAACGAGCCGAGCGGAAGAGGTTTCTCCGGTCGCCCCGCGACATGATCAGCGCGAAGGATGGTCAGCGCCGCGACGACGAGCGCGGGGCGATTTTTCATTGCCTTTTCGACCGGGTCGAAGGCGAAGGCTCGGATTTCAGGTTGTTCAATTTTCGCGTCGATCCGAGAGCGCAGCGTTCGACGGGTGAGATCGCCCTTGATGACCAGACCGTTGCCGTTTGCTGTGTTGAAGGCTCCGGTCGATATCGGCGGGGCCTTGCTCACGCCAAGAATGCGGGGGCTGACTTTTTCTTGGGTCAGCATTGAGCAAAGCAGCTCTCCGCCGAGGGGTCGCGTGCAATTGTCGATCGCGATGAAGGGCTCGCCCGTCATCAACTTCGCCGCGAGCCGCTTCTCCATCTCCTCCTCTCCGATCCCGCCGTTCAGGGGCGCGGCCTTGAAGCCGGTTGCGATCACGCAAGCGATGTCGACGAGCTTGCCCTTTCCCGTTCCCGCGACCGGCGCGCTGAAGGCATGGAGTGGAGCGGTCGGCAGGCATCGTCGGACGCATGCGGTGAGGATTGCGCTCAAGGCGACCGACCAGTCGTGCGGATTGACGAACGGAAACTCCTTGATGAGCGCGCCGAGCGTCGCGAACGCCGTTTCGGCTTCGGCGCGGGTCGGACGTTCGGGGATCGTCGGAAATTGGACGCCCCGCGCGTCAAAGAGCAGGCCGGTCGCGGCGTCATATCCCGGCACGCAAAGGATTGACCCGTCGGCGCGCATCGTCGGCGCGGTGATGACGCCGTGAAGGATCGGAAGGCGCAATTTGCCGAGCCCGTGCTCCTTGAGCGCCTTGGCGATCAAGATCGGAGGATCGGCGACGACCCAAGCCTTTGGGCGCTTGTCGAACTTCTCAAAGTTTGCCGAGGCCGCCATGTCGACAATGAGCGCGTGCTCGCCGCGTTCGAGGATTTGAATGGTCGCAGTGTGCTCGCCCGTGGAGGTTTTTGCAGGCGTATAGGCGACGAAAACGATCTTGTTGTCGCGCTGGTAAAGCCCGCGGTTCGCCTGAATTAGGGCGATCTCGACTTCGTCAACGATGCGCTCGATCTCGCCAGCGACAAGCCGGATGGTCGGCCGGTTGACGTCTTCGCCATTGCCGCGCCGCGCCTTGCCGCCGTTGCCTTTGTCGCGCGCGTGGCGCGCACCGTGCTCCGTTTTGTCGCGGCGCGCGGTTTCTCCGTCGAGCCACGCGTTTTGCTGGTCACGGGGCCAATTGGCGAAGTCTTCGGGATACTTCATGGGGCCGGCCCCTGCCCGCCGCCGTCCAGTTCATTCATCGTCTGGATCGCCGCAATGACGGCGAGCCGCAGATGGCCGAGCCGCAGGCGAATCTCCGCCAAGTCGCGCCGGAACGCGGCCTCGCGGGTCGAGATCGCGATGCTCTCGATCAGGTCGGCCGTCTCGGCGAGCATTTCGAAGCCGAGGTCTTCGACAATCTCGGCGACGGCCTGCTCGGGATGCTGCGGCGAGGGCGAGGTCTTTGGGTAAGCCGCTCGCGGCGTGATTGCTGCGCGCGGGTAGTCATCGCCGCCGCCGGTTGACGGCCGGAGGCTGCGAATTTCTTGGGCGAGGGGCGCGGTCATCGGGCAGCCTCCGCCTCGAGCTCGGCGGCGATCGCGTCGAAGTCTTTCGCGATCCGCAGGGCGGTCGCGCTTTCGCTCGTAATGATGACGACAGGCGGCCGATCAAGACGGGTGACGCCGGGCGCGGCGCGCTCGCGGATCGCTGCGGCGCGGCGGCGCAACACGCTAATAACGGCCGCCGTCATCGCGGCTTCGAGCGGATCGGCGCTCATGGCCGCGCTCGCCGTAGCCCAGGGACGAAACTCACTTGGTCGAATGCGGAGTGGCGAATAATCGAGCGCGAGGCGCTGCAGCCGCAGCTAGGAACGCCGCCAGTGAGGCCGATCTCATGGATCTCGGCGCAAAATCCGCAGCGCGCCCAGCCGCGCTTTCCGGTTTGGTCGGAGAGACGGAGAATCGTCCACGGACCAAAATGGCCGATCGCGAACGGGTCAGGCGGCGGCGGTGCGGCCGGCTTCGTAAGCCTCGGCGGCGGCTTCAGCGGGGCACGGGCGACCGCGAAGAGCGTAACTTGACGGGCGGATTTTGAAGTTGTAGCTGTCCCAATTACAGCCGCCACAGCTGAATCAGGCGCGGGACGGGTTGCCGGGCTATCGGTAACCTGCCCCGACGCTCTTCTGGCGGTCACGCCGCCGCAACGGTGTCCGCGGCGGCGGCCTCGGCGATGCGTCGGCCGACTGTACGGACGCAAACCCCGAGCTCAGCCGCGAACTGTTTCACGGGGACGAGCACCTCAGGTGCGTTCTGGTCGGCCTCGAACGGCAACCCTGCGAGCGAGAGCTTGTACGCCTCAGCATCGGAGCGCCGAACGAATCGGCGTCCCTTTTGCTCGATAACCGGAGGGAACTTTGCAGACATTGACGACCTCGTCTTGAAGAGTAACGAGGTGTCTTTGCCGGCGAAAAAAGGGAAGTGCTTGGGAATTCTCTGGCCCGCAATTCCCCCAACGCGTTGTCTCAAGGCCTGGGTGCAGGAAGTCTCTCTAACACGATGGCGAATCCGTCGCGCACCGCGCGCCGCCAAAGCCGATTGTCAGGAACGATGAACGATCCATCTTCGCAAGGGTCGGCCTCAGGCGGCATTCGGGTGATACCGCCATGGGGCCCATCCCTTGAAATCAGGCCAGGCCGCGCAATCTTCATCGCGACCTTCATCCGTCGCCCCGTATCGCCGGATGGCCATGCGGCCACAGATGCCGGAGCCGCTCCTCGAGTGCGTCGTCGTTTGCGGGCTTTCCGAACCTCGTCAACGACCGCGTCGAAAGTCGCGCCTCGCACCCCCTCGACCCCAATCGCCTCGACCGCGATGTGCGCGGCCTCGCGCTCGCGATTTCCTTCTTCAACGAGCTGATCCAAAACCTCGATTGCCGCGTCGGTCGATTTACCTCGGTGTACTGCCAGTATATTCAATAGCTGACGCTTCAACGCGCCATTGCTGAAATTATAGCTTCTAAGTACAATAGCGGCTTCCGAGAATGCTACGTCCCCAAACGCTGAGGCGAGAACGTCGAGCGCCGCGAGCAGGTTTTCGTGGGAAACCTTCGAAGGAAAGGCGCGGCTTGCGCGCTCGTAGGCAGTCGAAAAGCCATTACCCTGCGAGATACGTTCTCGCCATCGCGCCTCAGGGGTAGAGTCCGGCGGCGCTTCGGGCTTCACATAGGTCGACTTGTTGCCCCGCCGCGTGGCCATCGCGTCACGCCCTCGCCGAGGCAAGCTCGACGACGTTCGACGCACCGGCGCCGGTTACGATCGCATCAAGTCGCTGCGCCCATGCGTCCAGAGCCGCGCGTTTTTCGGCCGAATATTCGTGGCGCTGATAAACGCCGACGATCCCGGCGCGGCTGCCCGATACGTGGTTGAGCACCGCCTCAGTGACCTCGAGCCGGACGCCGAGTTTTTGCAGGTTCGTCGCAACGGTTCGGCGAAGATCGTGGATGATCCAATGCTCCGGCGGCCGCACCTGTTGCGGATCGTCGCCGCGCTTCTCGGCGTCCGCGCGCAGCGTCTCGAGGATCGTTCGGTCGACCGACTCTTTGAAGCGCGAGAAGCCAGAAACGGGCGTCTGGCCCGTGACCGTGAAAACGAAGCCTTTCGCGTCGCCGATGCGTGGCAGTCCCTCGATGAGGCGGCCGGCGGCGTCGCTCAAAGGAATTTGATGATCCCGCTTGTTCTTCGCTCGCGCCGCCGGCAACCGCCATGCGCAACCCGCGAGGTCGATCTCGCTCCACTTCATGCCGGCCACTTCGTCGCGGCGGGCGCCGGTCAAAAGCAGAAGTTGGCTGATCCGTCCGAATGGCCATCCGGCGACTTCGAACGCGGTCCATGCATGCCGGATTTCCTCGTCGCTCAGAACGCGATCGCGGCGCGTCTCGACAGACGGCGCGGTCAAGCCTTCGCACGGGCTGCGATCGATGATCCCGCGCGCGATCGCCCATCGGCACATTTTGCGGAATTGGGCGAAGGTCCTGTTCGCGCCGATCGGCGAGCCGCGATCAATGATCGCGTCGGTCATCTCGTGAACGTGCGCCCGCGTGATCTGCGAAAGGCGCCGCCCCTTCCATCGTCCGACGACTTCTCTGGTGAGCAGGCGCTCAGTCTCGCGCCAGTCCCGCGTCTTGGGCTTGGCGTGACGCTCAATGAAGAGTTCGACGACGCGTTCGACACGGTCGACCTCGGCCGCGCGCTCCGCCCTTGCTGTGGCCTTGGACGCCTGCTTGACCGCCGCCGGGTCTTTGCCGCCAGCAACGTCGCCGAGGGCTTCCTGTGCCCGTTTGCGGGCCGTGGCGAGGTCAATCGCCGGATAGGGCCCGATGGTCAATTTCTTCGGTAAGCCGGCGGCGCGATAACGAATGGCCCATGATCTGGCGCCAGACGGCTGAACCACCAAATAGAGGCCGGCGATCTTCCCGTCCGGCACCTCGCGGCGCTTGTCTGGTAGCGGCAGTTTTTTGATCAGCAGATCGGTCAGCATGGTTACCCCGAACCTCAGGGGGTAACAAAATATACCCGTCCTGGCTTGTTACCCTGTGTCTAAGACAATAGCGGACAATCTGCGAACATGCAAGGATTACTTGCGATCCGGCGAGTAGGTATCTGCGGTTTTTTCACGCGCTGTCTTGGAAGCGGCACGGTTTTGTAAACCGTGGGTCGGGGGTTCGAGTCCCTCAACCGGCACCACAAATCACACTGACGCATCAATAGCTTACGAGAGACTAAGCCGCCGCGAGCGGCTTTTTCTTTGTCGCGTTTTGTCGCACTAATTCGCTTGTGTTATCAGTGCCTCTCACGACGTGCTAGGATCTAGACGCGACAAAGGCGCGACAAAATGACCGGTGATGAAGACGGCGATTGGATGCCCTTGGTGAAGGTGGTTCACCGCGGCGAATCGCCCGACGAGCTCTGGATGCTCGACCGGGTTATGCGCGGCTGCTACCCCATGAGATGGCTCGATGACCAGGGCGCCCGACAGATTGGCAAGTTGCCCGAGCACATGTGGCGGGCGGGCCATGTCAACACCCTGTTCGGCCTCCTAAGCTTCGCCGGCCGCAATTACCAGCGCATCGAGATTCTTCTCCCGCGAGAGGACATCGAACAGCGCGAGCTGGAGTCGGCCGAGGCGACGATGGGCTGGACTGACGCTCCCGATACGGCTGCGTTCGCCGCGCGAGTCCTTCCGACACGCTGGCGCAATAAGCCTTCCAGCGACGCT
>Ga0209656_10003287_pt1 | contig 10476 bp, 9 predicted proteins | sample BogFormECP12_OM2_FD_188239 | JGI IMG/M metagenome (GOLD analysis project Ga0209656, IMG submission 188239) | Bog forest soil microbial communities from Calvert Island, British Columbia, Canada - ECP12_OM2 (SPAdes) (version 2) | ecosystem: Environmental > Aquatic > Freshwater > Wetlands > Bog ... | reverse complement strand
ATTGGCGCCATGATTGATGCGGCCATTATCATGGTCGAAAACGGTCACAAAGCGCTGCAGCATTTTCGTGGGGAGCACAATCGCGATCCGGATCCGGGCGAACGCACAGCACTCCTTATCTGGAATGTCCCAGTTCAGGACTATATACATGGATCCAAGCTACAGACCGCTTTCGCCTCGGGTCAGGGTCCTGATATTTTCATAATCAGCCCCGCGGACTTTCTTCGTTACTACAACGGTGGCGTTCTGGTCGACCTCACTTCTTACATGGAGGACGCCGCGAAAAAGGACTTCTTTCCAAACGTGATGGAAACCCGGATCGTTGATGAAAAGATCTATGGAGTCCCGTTCGACGTCGTACCCTTGGCGATGTTTTACAGCCTCAAGGCATTCGAGGAGGCTGGACTTTCGGAGAGCGATATCCCGAAAACCTGGGACCAGTTCCTCGAAATCGCGCACAAGCTGACTAAAGGGAACCGATTTGGCTGTCTGTTCCAAACTGCACCGGGCATTTACCAGAACTTCACCTGGTACCCGTTTATGTGGCAAGGAGGTGGTGATATCGCTACGCCAGACGGAAAACACAGCGCCTTCGCATCGCCGGCCACCGTTCAGGCTCTGAAGTTCTGGCAAGACACCATTCAGCAGCATGTCGCACCGCGCGACGTCTTGGGCAACGATGCCGGGGACGTCGTAGCGAATTTGGCTTCAGGCTTCTGTGCCATGCAAAATCTGGGTATCTGGGGAGTCAGCGCCTTGCGGGACAACGCTAAGGATTTCCAATATGGCGTCTTCCCCCTTCCCTTACCTCCTAACGGCCAGCAAAGAACGATTTTGGGTGGATGGGCCTTCGTCGCCAATGCCAAGGGCAAAAATCCCGAGGAAGCGGCAAAGTTCTGCGTTTGGGCAGTGGGTTCCATGCAGGATGATTCCATTCAAAGAGTCGTTGACTGGTGTACCAAGGCGAACGGTGGTGTTTCGCCGCGAAAATCGGCTTTGGAAAAAGGGACCACCGAAGGAGGTTACAGCAGCGCGCATCGCCATTGGTTTGGATGGTCTCGGCTTCGCTCAAGGAACCGGCTGAAATCTTCAACTCCAGCCTGATCCCGCATCATCCGACCCTGGAAAACTACCAGTATGTGTTCACACAATTGCCGTTTATCCGCTATATTCTGAATACTTTCTTCGTGGCGGGAACGATCACTGTAATTGCGCTCCTCTTCCATTCGATGGCTGGTTTTGCTTTTGCCCGCCTACGATTTCCAGGTCGCGAGACGATATTTCTGACAATCTTTTCGACGTTTCTGGTTTCGTTACAGGTGATCATCGTCCCGCTGTTCATCCTGGTGCAGAAAATGGGTATGGTGAACACCTATGCAGGGTTGATTATCCCGGTCACATTCAACGCGTTTGGGATATTTCTGCTGCGCCAGTTTTACCTTGGAATCCCGATTGATCTGCAAGAAGCGGCGATTATCGATGGGGCAAGCTATTGGGGCATTTACTGGAACATTATGCTTCCGCTCAGCCGGCCGATCTTATCGGCATTGGCGGTGTTCTTTTTCCTGGTTAACTGGAACGCGTTTCTCTGGCCGTTAACAATCACGACCAATCAAAACCTCTGGCTTTTACAACTTGCGGTAGCAAGTTTCCAAAATCAATATTCCGCCGCCTGGAACTATATTATGGCTGCATCGGTGGTCGCGGCGGTGCCAACGCTTGTACTCTTCTTCGTGTTCCAACGCCAGTTGGTCGAATCAATCAAGACTTCCGGTATTAAGTGAATCGAGGACTATTGAAACAACGGGTGTAAGGAAACCGCCGAAGACATAGATCTTGCCGCCCATCGAGGTGACGCCGGGATGGCTCAGCCCTTCGGGCAGCGGTGCGCATGTACGGCAAATATTGGTCGCGGGGTTATATTCCTCAACGAGAAGGCGAGTGGGGGTCTTCTTTCGTCTGCCCGCCGATCACATAGATCTTCCCGTCGACGGCGGTCGCGCACGATCCCGTAAAGGCCATCGAAACCCTTGCGCATGTCGGTGGCTCCAAGAGTCACGTAAATCCTGGTCGCCGGCCCAAGTTCAAACACAACGTTAGTTAGAATCCTTCCAGTGCCTCTACGACCCGACGCAGCTGCGACGCCTCAAAGTGCCGGTTCAACTCGATGCGCCGGCCATTGGCCAATACCACTGCCATTGCACATGGACCTTCACGATCCGCTGCGCGGCCCCCACCGATTACTTTGACTCTCACCAGCCTTTTGGCATTGCTTTGGCTGCCGCCGGATTTTATTCGCTCTCGATTGAGTCCTCGCTGCAGCGTGCTCAACGTCATTCCGTGGATCCGGCAGAACTCGCTTCGTGCCAAGCCACTGGTTGCAAACTCACGCACAAGCCGCTGGACCTCCTGCCGCGTGCGCCGGCACCGTGCTTTAACTTCTTCGGGTTCCGTCATCCGCCCACTTCAACAAATTCCGCCGCGAAATGCTAGGTGCGGTTGGCAAGACGCATACCCTGTAACATTCCTGGCTTCGCCAGATGTGATTCGAACCCACGGCCGGCCCCTGGCGCAATTGTACCGTCTACGGCTTAAACGGCCATAGACTGGATTATATAATATCCTTATTTAAGGTAACTTATAAATCGACAATTCAAGTATCACGCAATTTTCACGCACTTTTTACAAAGACCTTAGAGAATTCCGATACTTGCAATTGATGCGCGCCTCTGTCTCTTCCACCCGAGAGCCGACGAAGCCAGAGTCCCGCCCGAGCAGCGAAGAGGGCTTAGCGAGTGCCGTCAATCTGGTGGGGCATTTGATCACGAGTTCACCCAGACACCCCTGGCTAAGCACGCCTCCTTTAGCGGATCTCTTGTAGCCGAAGTGGCCTCGCTTTGCATCTCAAACGTTTGTTTGATAACACTGGACTTCCCACAACCAAACCGAGAGACAGCGCGCTGCGAGCAGTCACCAAAGAGGCAGTCGGAACCCATCTCCTCCTGACACGCTCGCTCTTTGCTTTCGATATTCCCTGTAGGTTGCTTCGGCGCGTTTCTCTACAGCGCTCCTGCATCGCGCGGCGCTCGAGAAGGCCAGTTAAAAACTTGATCTTTGCTTCCAGGAAATAGTTTAATCAGATGGCTACGGCGAACGATTCTCAATACGCCACAATTTTCGATTCAAGCGCGGAATCGGCCAGGGAAGTTGATAGGAGGGGCAGATTCATCGGGTGGTTTGTCGTGTGCCTTGTCATTCCGACTATGCTCCTCGCCCTGCCGGCTGGGAGGAAGACGATCGTGGGGGTGTGGGAAGTGAAGATGAAGCCGGTTGGGCAGTCGCAGTCCCCCCTGAGCCTCGCGATGTATGGTAGTGATGGTAGTTTCACCACCTGCAGTGGATACAAGACACTTGCCCCTATTCCCGCGGTTCAGGAGGTTGCAAGCGAGACCAGCCCCGGCTATGGCCGCTGGGCCGCCACGGGCGACAGGGAGATCCAGTTGACCGGATACCAGCGGGTCCAGGACACCTTGGTCTTGTCGGAGTCGGGCGACCAGTACTCGGGACACTCCCAAGTGGACTATCTGGATGCAAGCGGGAAAGTTGTGTTCAGCCCCAGCAGTGAAGTCGAGCAAACGGGTGTGCGAGCCGCGCGGCAGGAATTCGCCGCTTTAAGACTTCCGAGGCTCGTGAGAATGGACGGGTTTGCCCCGGGGTTTCTTACTGCTGTGGAGGGAAGAAGGGGATAAGTTCTTTCTTGTCGCCCCGCAAGACGCCCGAATTATCAACTCGAGGGAGAGGACGTCTTGTTGGCTCCCGATCCCTTTTCCAAGGACGAGCGAAATCGCAGCCTCGCCAAGCATTTTTCCCTGGTCAAAAGCATGAGAACGGATCGTGGTGAGGGGAGGATAGGCGAATGACGCTGCAGGGATGTCATCGTAGCCCACCACCGCTAAATTTTCTGGAATGGAAAGACCCGCTTCACGCGCGGCCATCATCGCTCCAATTGCAACAGTGTCATTCCCCGCAAAAAGCGCGGTGGGACGAGTGTTTGAGGCAAGTATCAGCCTCATTGCCTGGTAGCCGCTCTCGGCGGTAAAGTCTCCCTCGGCAAAGAGCTTCTTATCGCACGCAATGCCCGCCTTCTTATGAGCAGCGCGGTATCCTTCGAGGCGTTTGACTGCCGGAAGGTATACCAGGGGAGCGTAGCTGATATGGGCGATGCGTCGATGTCCCATTGATAGAAGGTGCATCGTCGCCTGGCAGCTCGCCTCGCCATCTTGCGTCGCGATCGAATTCTCTTTTGGATGTCCGGAAGAACCGAACACCAGTACGGGGAACTTTGATTCGATAACTTTTTGCAGCGCAGCATCCCCTTTACGCGGATTGATGACGATCAAGCCATCGATGCGTTTGCTTTTTGCCAGGTCCAGGTAAGCGTCGGCTTGAGCGGGGTCTTGAATCGATTCCATCAACAATCGATATCCCCCCGTCCGGCATGCCTCGTTCAACCCAAATATCATCATCGGTACAAAAGCGTCCACTGATATTAGGTCAGGACGGGACAAAACCAAACCTATGGTCTGACTACGCCCGGTAACTAACATTTGGGCTGCCGAGTTCGGAACGTAGCCAAGCTTTTGAGCGACTGCCAGGACCCGTTCCCGAGTTTTAGGACTGATTACGATTCCAGAACGATTATTTAAAATGTGCGAGACCGTCGTCCGCGCTACCCCGGCTTCTCGAGCGATATCATGAGTGGTAACTCGGCGCATCATCACCTCCCTTTGTGGGTACCTGGTCAATTCCGGAATATCATAATGTGTAAGTTGTTTATTGGCAGTTCATTAGAATCGATTCCGATAAAGCTGAATAGTGCCGACCGGAGAATCGCTTGGCAAGCCTCCATGCGAACCCGAAACACAACGAACGGCTGGGAACGGCGCACCCGATCCTGGAAAGGCGTTATTTTTAAAAAAGCTTTTGACTTGGCACTATCACGTGTTGCACAGTTCACGCACGGTAATTGTTTTCGAAGGAATTTCAACCCTCCCCCCGTATGATCAAGCGCGCATTCCTCACATCTTTGACACTCGCCCTCGCTTTCGCTTCATTCACCGCAAACGCGGAAAAGTTGGTCATCAACTCGAATGAATCCGATCCGGCTCCGAAAGAGACGTTTAGCAAGGTGGTCGACGAATTCAAAAAACAGAATCCCGACCTTCAGGTCGAATTTAATACCATGGACCATGAAGGTTACAAAACGGCGATTCGCAACTGGCTGACGACTGAACCACCAGATGTCGTTTTTTGGTTCGCTGGCAATCGAATGAAGGCTTTTGTCGACCGAGGACTGTTGGACGATGTCAGCGACCTCTGGAAGAAAAACAACTACGACCAGGCATTTAAAAGCACACTTCCCTCCATGACTGTCGATGGTAAGCAGTATGGTGTCCCAGTTTCTTATTATCAGTGGGGAATCTATTACCGCAAAGATATCTTCGATAAGTATGGGATTTCGGTGCCGACGACCTGGGACGAGTTCGTCGCGGCAGGTAAGAAGCTCAAAGAGAATGGGATTATACCTATAACCATTGGAACGAAGTTTCCGTGGACGGCTGCCGGCTGGTTTGATTACTTGAATCTGCGGACGAACGGCTACGATTTCCATATTCAGCTGATGGATGGAAAAGTCCCTTATAGCGATCCCAGGGTCAAAGACGTCTTCGCGAAGTGGAAGGAGTTGATCGATGCCGGCTTCTTCCTGCCGAACAACAGTAACTATTCCTGGCAGGAAAGCGTTCCTTTCCTCATGAATGGTAAGGCCGCCATGATCCTCATAGGAAACTTTTTTACTCAGACTATCTCCGATGACATGAAGGATAAGTTTGGGTTTTTCCCGTTCCCAACCATTAAGCCCGACGTCCCCGATGGCGAGGATGCCCCGGTAGATACCATTCATATTCCGGCGAAAGCGAAGAATAAAGAAGGTGCGCGTAAATTCCTCGAGTTCGTTGCTAAACCTGAGACTCAGGAAATGATCGCGGCGGGAATCAAGAATCTCCCTGCGAACCAGGATGCGAAAGCGCCTGATGATCTATTTCTAGAAGCGGGGGCCAAACTCCTGGCTAACGCTAAAGCGGCGCAGTTCTATGATCGCGACACCAACCCTGAAATGGCGACCGAGGACATGAAGGGTTTCCAGGAGTTCATGGCTTATCCGACCCGTGTTGATAGCATCCTGCAGCGCCTCGATAAGGTTGAGGAACGCGTATTCAAGGCACAGGCGAAAGAGGCGAGTGCGAGAGGCAAGAGCGGATCGCAGGGCGAGAAATCGTCCCCGGGGCTTGTCGACCAAAACACTGATATCACCTTGTTGAAGGCGAGATGAGCTCTCCTCAGCAGAGCGTGTCTTTTCAGTCAGAAGTTGCTCCCAGGAGAAAGCGGCGCGGGATCAGCATTGAGCTGGTCCCGTGGATTTTCCTGGCGCCGGGAGTGATCGTGTTTGCGATCTACGTGGTTATCCCAGTATTCCAATCATTTTGGCTGAGTCTTTTCGACTGGGACGGCCTCAAACCGACGAAGACATTTGTTGGCCTCGGCAACTACAATGAACTTTTCCAGGACGAACAATTCTGGACGTCCCTGAAAAACAACATTTACTGGCTGGTTGTCTTTTTGCTAGGTCCGGTGATCGGATTGGCGATTGCTATTCTGTTAAATCAGAAGGTCCGCGGGATGCGGATCGTGAAGTCGCTGTTCTTTTTCCCATTTGTGCTTTCTGGGGTGGTCGTCGGACTGGTTTTCTCCTGGTTTTACGAGCCTTCCCATGGCCTGTTGAATACAATTCTGGGGATGTTCGGACTCCCGTCGGTTTCGCCGCTCTCGGATGAGAACCTGGTAACCCCTTCGATCATTGCCGCCGGCCTTTGGCCTCAGATCGCGTACTGCATGATCCTGTATTTGACCGGGCTTACGGCGGTCGATCCGGAACAGATCGAGGCTGCGCGAATCGATGGAGCTCGCGGGCTGAAATTACTTTGGCACGTCATTATCCCGCAACTACGGCCGGCGACTTTCATAGCGGTCGTGGTGACCATCGTCGGGGCCTTGCGATCTTTTGACCTTGTGCAGGTGATGACGGACGGCGGTCCCTTCGGTCGCTCGTCGATCCTGGCTTATTTCATGTTTCAGCAATCGATCACGAACTTCCGCATGGGTTATGGGGCCGCTATCGCGGTTGTGCTCTTTCTCATCATGTCGGTGTTTATTGCGTTTTTCCTAAGGCACATGATCCGTAACGAAAGAGGCTGATGTTTCCGGCACCTATACAAGACGCGAGCGCCCCAAAGCGCTACGCATACTATGCTGCGATTATAATCGCCCTAGTTTGCTGGCTCATGCCGCTATTGGCAGTGATATTGACGTCGCTACGGTCACTCGAAGATTTCAACGTAGGCAATTACTGGGGAATGCCGAAAGAATGGAAATTCTCAAATTACGCCGACGTGTTCCGGCAAACCCCGATGCTCCGTTACATGCTCAACACCGTGATAATCACGTTGCCGGCCGTCTTCGGAGCAATTGCTCTGGCAACCCTCGCCGGTTATGCGCTGGCTAAATACCGGTTTCGAGGCAATCTGCTGATCTTCTGCATGTTCGTTGCCGGCAACTTTGTACCATTCCAGATCCTGATGGTCCCGGTCCGCAATATGGCAGTGAGGATGGGGCTTTACGATACGTATTGGGCACTAATTTTTTTCCATCTCGCATTCCAGACGGGCTTCTGTGCGCTGTTTATGCGGAATTTCATTTCAACGCTTCCTAACGCTTTAATGGAGTCGGCGCGCGTCGAAGGGGCCAATGAATTTCAGATCTTTTGGAACATCATTCTGCCATTGATGCGGCCGGCGCTGGCAGCGTTAGCGGTTTTGATATTTACTTTTATCTGGAACGACTATTTTTGGGCGTTAGTATTGGTGCAGAGCGACGCCGTGAAACCTGTGACCACCGGACTTTCGGCCCTGCGCGGCGAATGGGTCGCGTCGTGGCAGTTAATATCGGCCGGCTCCCTTATTGCCGCATTACCGCCCGTGGCGATGTTCTTTATACTTCAACGTCAATTTATCTCAGGCCTAACGTTAGGCGCCGTTAAGTAGATGGTTTCGAATTTCACTTCAGCGAAGCATTGCCGCCGTTTGTTGGTGTGTAATTAGCGCAAGTCAGAAACTTCGTTACTGGCAAATTAGACGAATTTGTATTGCATCATTTCCATTGGCGACTACGAAGAGCATTAGGTTATTTGAGCAGAAAGGTAACTCGAGATGGAAGAAACTGTCGTTGCTTTTGCTCCAGGCCGCGTTGAGTTGTTGGGAAATCACACAGATTACAATCAAGGACTGGCGATAGCAGCGGCGATTCATCTTGGAGTCACAGTTTGCGCCGAAAAGATCGAGGCCGATGTCATTGAGGTCAGTTCGGAGACCAACGGGCGCGCGGCAAGTGCGTCTCTAAAGAACCTGGAGCCGCTCGAAGAGGAGCAATGGGCTAATTATCCGATCGGCGTGGTAAAAATTTTGCGTGAAGCGGGATTCGAGATTGACGGTTTGCGGCTCCGAGTAAGCAGCGACCTGCCGCCTGGATCCGGACTATCGAGCTCCGCGGCTTTTGAGGTGGCAACCGCCATAGCTGCGCTTGAACTTTTCGATTTCAAGATTGAACCGATGGCTCTCGCTCAACTTTGTCAAAAGGCCGAGAACGAGTTTGTGGGCGTCCGGTGCGGTCTGTTAGACCAAGCCTCTTCGGTGTTTGGCGAAGAAGATGAAGTCGTCCTACTGGATTTCCGCGCGATAAGCGCCCGAACTGTGCCGATGGGGTCTGATGTTGCGCTGCTCTTGGTAGATCCGGGCGTTCCTCACCAATTGACCGGAGGCGAGTACAATGAGCGCCGAAGTCAATGTCAGACTGCGGCTGCAGCGCTCGGCGTGAATGCCCTGCGAGACGTAGCGTCAGAATCGATGTTGGCGGCACCATTGGATCCGTTGATTCGTGCCCGAGCCTTGCATATTACCGGCGAGAACGAGCGTGTAGTGGCCGGCGTGGCGGCGTTGGAGAATGGCGAGATGCAGAAATTCGGCGAACTGATGTTTCAATCGCACGAAAGTTCCAGGCTCAATTTTGAAAATAGTACTCCGTACCTGGATGCTCTCGTGGAGATCGCGCGTGCGACGGACGGCGTTCTCGGAGCGCGCCTAACCGGGGGCGGTTTTGGTGGTGCGACAATCTGGCTGGTCGAGCAGGACAAGGCACAGCACACCTTAACCATGGTGTCGGAAGCTTACCGTCAGAGAACTGAGGCGACTTGCACGGTACTCATCACAAAAGCCTCGGAAGGCGCCCGACTAATTAGGAAAAAATCGGGTTTTGATCACGACAACTAAATCAGCGAAAAGCCCGCAATCATGGACCAGAATCAGCGTCCCCACCGACGGTATAATCCTCTGACAGGAGACTGGATCCTTGTCTCCCCGCATCGCACACAACGTCCGTGGCAGGGCAGGGAGGAGAGAGCAGCCGGCAGCGAGCGACCCTCCTACGACCCAAAGTGTTATCTTTGCCCTGGCAACGAACGCGCTGGTGGTGCGAAAAATCCCGAATACAAAGCCACCTATATATTCACGAACGATTTTTCTGCAATGCTGCCGAACGGGGCGCATTCGGACTCAACCGGTGGCTGCGGCCTTTTATGCAACGAACCTGTTTCTGGGGCTTGCCGCGTAATCTGCTTTTCACCGCGCCACGACTGGACGTTGCCTGAAATGCCAGTGGAGGCGATTCGAGCAGTCGTGGAGGTGTGGGCACAGCAGACCGAAGAACTGGGCAGGGAGTATCGCTGGATTCAAGTTTTCGAGAATAAGGGCGACATTATGGGCTGCTCCAATCCGCATCCGCACGGCCAGATCTGGGCAAGCGATTTCATTCCCAACGAACCAGCTAAGGAAGATCGGCAGCAGCTTGCGCACATCCGCCGGTCTGGATCACCCCTGCTCCTAGATTATCTGAAGCTTGAAGTAGAGCAAAACGAACGGATAGTCGTGCAAAATGATGAGTGGGTGGTACTCGTACCCTATTGGGCGACTTGGCCCTTTGAAATACTGCTAGTCCCAAGGCGGCATGTGACGCGACTGCCGGACTTAGGAGACCCGGAAAGAGCAAGTCTCGCAGAAATTCTGAAGCGTTTTCTGACCCGCCCAAACCTGCGCAGCCAGTCTGAAATTCACTTCAAGGAAAGGACCGTATGAAGATCCTGGTAACGGGCGGCGCTGGCTACATCGGGAGCGTAGTAGTCGAGCAATTGATTGCGTCGGGTGAGTCGGTGGTAGTATTTGATAATCTCTCTCAGGGTCATCGTGCAGCGGTGCATCCCGAGGCCATTTTTGTTGAAGGCGATCTTGCGAATCGAGCGGCAATTGACGC
>Ga0209656_10003286_pt1 | contig 10478 bp, 12 predicted proteins | sample BogFormECP12_OM2_FD_188239 | JGI IMG/M metagenome (GOLD analysis project Ga0209656, IMG submission 188239) | Bog forest soil microbial communities from Calvert Island, British Columbia, Canada - ECP12_OM2 (SPAdes) (version 2) | ecosystem: Environmental > Aquatic > Freshwater > Wetlands > Bog ... | reverse complement strand
GCACCCAACAGACTTCCTGGGCTCGTGTCCGGCTTGTTCGCTCCTACGGTGACTACGTAGACATTGCCCTCGGCGTCCGCATCGATCCCCTCCGGGTATGCCTCACCCGGCGGCAGCGTCGCGAAGCGCTCGACCTTGCCGCGGTCAAAGGCATTCATTCTCATATTGCACCTCGTACTTTCTTCTGTTACAGGCGGATGAGTCCGACGAGGAACCCGGGGCGGGGTGCAGCGCCGCCGCGCCTCCCGCAGTCGACAACTGCTTCGCCTGGCCTAGCACGAACGCCGGATCATTGAATGGCCGGTCGCTGATTTGCCGCCAGCGGACCGCGCCTTGAGGCTCGATCAGAAAAGTTCCGTGCAACGGCTGGTTGTTGAAATCGACACATCGATAGGCCTTGAAGGCGTCCGGCTTCGCATCCGACAGGAGTGGGAAAGGAAAGCTGCCTTCATACGCGGCGACTGCCTGCTTGAGCTCGTCCGGCGAGTCGGTGCCGATCGCGACGACAGCGATCCCGTTGTCTGCAAACTCGCGGGCTTTCTGTGCGAAGCTGGTGAGCTGCGTCGCGCAATGGAGACAACCTGAGCCCTCGTAGAAAATCAGCACCAGCGGCCGACCCTTATATTGAGTCAGCGAAACGGTCTTCCTCGACGCGTCGGTTGGGCTCCAATTCGGAGTCGAGGAGGAGGGCGCTCGCGCTGACGAGATCATGGTCCGTGATGCCGCTTCCGCGCACTGACGCGCGTAGAAAGACTTGATAGTAGCATCTCTGACCCGATTCCGCGAACAGCGCGGCGAGCTGACCCCGGCCTCCATAAATGATCTCGGTGCGCGAGAATTCCTGTAGCTGCCATGCTGACGTAAGTACTCGGAAGTCCTGTGAAAGGGCACGCCGAAACTCGGCGTGGCGATCGCTGGCGGCCACGCCGGTGGCGGTGTTACTGGTCCGGGGTTTTGCCGTTCGGCGGTGGCTGGGCCCAGGTGCGGAGGTCCTCGGGGCTGGCGTTCCAGGGCAGGGACCGGGCGAGTGCCTCGCCGGACAGGGGCTTTCCGCCGTGGCGGCCGCATTCGTCGAGGTAGGCGGTCAGGTAGGTAACGGGATTCAGTCCGGCCAGCTGGGCAGTCGCGAGGATGGTCCAGATGTCGGCGGCGGTCCCGGCGGTGCCCGGGTTCTGGGAGCCGCCAGCGTTCTTCCTGGTCACGACCGGGCCGCGGATCGTTCTCTCGGCCAGGTTATTGTCAAGCCCTGCCATGGGGTAGTCCCGGTGCGCGATGAGCCCGTCCCACTGGCGGTCCAGGGTCGCGAGGGCCTTCTTCGCGGGTTCTTGCAGGCCGGGGGCTTTCGCCTGCTCTTTGCGGGTCTCGTCGATCACGGTGATCGCAGCGTCCCAGGCCTCGTGCGCCTTCTCCAGCCGCGCGGCGGATGCCTGTTTCCCCTGGGCGGGCGGGGCCGCGGCCTCCTGCCAGGCCGCCATGAGCTCGTCGTGGGCGGCGTAAAGGTCCCGGATCCTGTCCAGCCAGGCATCGGACCAGCGGCGCAGCTGAGCAGGGTTCGCGTCTCCCGCCCGGACAAAATAACGACGAAGATGCGACCAGCAAAATAGATTGACCAGCCCGTCGGCCTTCCGCCCGGCGGACTGGTACACGGCGTAGAAATCGGAGGAGATCACCAGCCGCCGCGGTTCCCCGTCCGCGCCCGGGAGCAGCTGCCCGGTGTCCTCGTCAATGCCCGCGTGGCGGGCCAGGACCTTCCCCGCCCGGGACGGGTCCATCACGAAGCACACGGTGTCGGCCCCGATGAACACCCAGAGCCAGAACTTCGCCGGCCCGCCGCCGTCACCGGGGGCGAACACCCGCCATGTCGTCTCGTCCGCGTGGATCAGCCAGGAGTCCCGGTTCCGCTTCGCGATCGCGCCGGCCAGCGGGGCCAGCAGCCTCCCCGCCTGCGCGACCGTCCCCGCCAGCGTCGCCGGGGAGATCTCCGCCCCCTGCCGGGTCAGCCCTGTCACCAGGGAATTCATGCTCCGGCCCGAGCCGAAGCGCTCCGTGAGCAGCATCGCGGTGAACCCGTTCGTGAACAGGCCCTTCCCGACCGCCTTCGGCGGGCCCGGCGCCATCACCGTCTGCTGCCCCGGGCAGCGGCACTCTCTCTTATAGCGGCGCCGGCAGTTCGCGACCAGCCGGATGATGACCTGCCAGTCCAGCTGCTCCCCGGACCAGTGATCGCCCAGCAGCGTGAACGGCTCCCCGCAGTCCGGGCAGCAGTACCCGCCGCCCGGGAAATCCCAGAACACCTCGAACCGCGGCAGCCCCGAATAATCCCGCCGGCCCGAACGCGCCCCCGGACCGCGCTTCACCTGCTTCTTCTTCCCGCTGCCCGGCTTCCCGCCGTCACCGGCATCATAATCGTCACCGTCGCCGTCCGGGGCAGGGCCGGACTTCTCCGACGACCTCCCGAACACGATCCGCTGCAGGACCGCGATCGTGGCGTTCGCCTCGGCCAGCTGAGCGGCCTGTCCGCCGGCCAACTCCCGCAGCTCCTCGCCGACCCCGGCCAGCTGCGCGTTCTGCTCCCGCAGCTCCGTGTTCTGCCTGGCCAGGTCATCGATTCGTACCGACTGCTGCTCGATGACTTCCAGCGCCCGCGCGAGCAGCTCCTCAGCGGACGCTCCGCCGGCGGACGGCGTCCGGGCACCATCCGCGCCCGCCAGAACCCCGGCCCCCGCAGTCACGAACCACAGCAAACACTGTCGTCACCGGCAAATCACGCACCCCGCCCGGCGTGTCGCAGCCGTCGGCCACGCAAGACTTCGCACCCACCGTCACAGGAATTGCGAAGACTTACATGCTGACAGCCCGGGAGTCAGCGCCGGGTTCGCTGGTCTGGGAGGCCTTTCCGCGGTTCGGGGCTGGCGGGCCGTGGGCAAGAACGGGGAGCCACGGCTCAGGGTGCGCAGGTCAGGCGAGTGCGGACAAGTCCTGCAGCCGGGCCAGGACCTCGGGAAGCAGGCTGTGGCCGGGCGGCAGCCGCAGGGTCAGGTGGCGGGCGTGGCGGATCAGCCGGCCGGGGACCGCGATCAGCGCCACCGCAAGGTAGCGATCATGGCCTTGCCGCCGCGCACGCCGTGCCCGGCCAGCATGTCCTCGCCGGCAGTGCGGGCGGTGAGCTGGTGCAGCCCGGCGGCCATCGTCGCGGCGAGCAGCGCGCCCCACATCCAGGCGGTATTGACCTGGGGATATCCCGAGGGGAGGTACCGGAGGGCGGCGCCGAGCTTGCTGTCGCGGAAGATGTTCTCCACCGTGGTGCGGTGCCGGTACCAGTGCTCCGCGGCGGCGGCCTTGTCCGGGCTGGACACGTCCAGAGTGGTCAAGATGAACGAGTACGCGTAGATCGCCTCGGCGCTGGCCAGCTCGGGGATCGGCAGGGCACGCTGGTCTGGGTGCAGGGTGCGGCGGCGCCGGGACCGCGGGTCGGCGGAGACCTGGGCCGGGTCCAGCGCCACCCGGCGGATCAGCAGCCGGGTGTCCGCGGGCCACCAGTCCGGCAGTACTCAGCCACCGCGACCTGCGCGCCGTCCATGTCAATGGCGTCGTGCCAGGCGTCGCCGGCGATCCCGGCCAGCAGCCGCCACAGCGGCGCGATCCGCCTGGCGCCGATCGCGAAGACGATGTGCGCGTCGTGGGCGGCGCGAGCCAGCTGCCCGGCGAAGTACCCGGCGTCGGCGCGGACCGCCACCCGCCCGGCCCGGGCCGCCGCGGGCAGGCAGCCCAGCGCGCGGCGCAGCAGGTCCGGCGCGGTCGCCCGCGGGTCATCGGTCCCGTCGCCCAGGTCCGTGGCCAGCACCGTCTCGGTCTCGGCCCAGGCCGCCACGTGCGGCCGCCCGGCCCGCTGGCCCGCCGCGGGTCGTGGACGCCAGGCCCGGCACCGGGGTGATCTGCTGGCCCGCCGCGTCGGCGCGCTGCCGGTCCAGCCCGGTCAGGAAATCCTCGCCGGCCAGCTGCGCCGCCGCGATCCCGGTCAGCAGCTCCCGGCCCGAATCCGCGTTCGCGCTGCTCGATCGAGCCGGCCGCCGCATCCAGCGCCTCGATCACGCCGAGCCGCCCGCACAACTCGGTGATCACGGCCAGGCCCGCGTTCGCCGTCAGCGACCGATCCGGCGCGCCGATCCGCGCCTGCTGACGTTTCCCTGCCCTGCTGCGTATCCTTTTCACCAGGTAGGTGCCCCTCCAGCTGAGATGATCATTACTTCGCAGCGATCATCATCCCAGGTGAGAGCGGCACCTATCGGTATTTGCGCAGCCGTGTCACCGGCTTACTCGCGGAATCGGGTCAGATCCAGAGATAATCGCCTCCCATCTCTGCCCGCTATGCGGGCGATATAACACTGCGCCTCGTGGCGCAGCTACTTCAAGGTCAGCGGGATCGGGGCGCCGATGAGCTCGAAGGCCTGCCGCTGGGCGCTGGTCGGCTCGGCGAGCATCGCGATGGTGACCTGGGTGCCGGTGTACCGGACCTGATTACGGATCAGTGTGGCTAGGTGCTCCAGCAGGCCGCGGAAGCTGCGGTAGGGCTGCCCGGCCGGGTCGTGCTGGCATGAGGCCTTGGCCTGGGCGGCCGCGGACCGGCGGGCCGCGGCGACGGGGTTATCCGGGGCGGCCGGGTCCTGGTCGGTGAAGGTCAGCGGGGCCCAGGCGCGGCGCAGGTGCCAGGTCAGGTAGCAGGCGAGCATGCAGATCAGTACGTGCGCCTTGACGCGTTCTTCGAGCCGGTGGAAGACCGGCCGCAGGTCCAGGTCGTCGGCCTTGATGGAGCGGAAGTCCCGAACAGTGCCATCCGCGCCGGGTTCGCGGCCGGGGCCAGGTGCCGGGCCGCCAGCTTCGCCTCGATCGCCTCCTGCCGGGCGGCCAGCCAGTCCATCGCCGCGTAGACCCGCCCGGGGGATACCTCGCCGGTGCCCAGGTCGGCGGCCAGGGTGGTGTCGGCCCACCAGGTCAGGGTGGACAGTTTGGAGGCCGGGGCGATGACCCGGGAGATGATCAGGGCCAGCGCTAGGTCCCGGTCCGGGCCGGCCGGGCCGAGCAGGCCGGGCAGGCCCAGTTTGGCCGCCATCGCGTGGACCGCGGCGACGTGCCCGTGCGACAGCGACCGGGTGATCCGCACCGCGTGGGCGACCGGGACCAGGGCGGTGCCCTTCAGCGCCGCCTCGATCGAGTCCACCGTCTGCTCCGGGAGCCCGGACAGGTTGGCCAGGGTCTCGTGGCGGACCTTGCCGGCCTCCCGGTAGGTGCGCCGCAGGTACGCCGACTCGTACTGGTGCCGCTGGCCCCGCTTGTCCGTGTAACCGCTCCGGATCCTGGCTACGTGCGTTGCAGTCGCTTGCCCTGCCATGGCCTGATATCGGCAAACATCACGGTATGACCGCAGAACGCCAAGATTTTCCTGGCTACGTCATTTGGCCGGCAATCGGCTGCTCGCGCAGGTCAGGACGTAAATAGCTACACAGCGCTACGGCAACTTCGGCCTAGCAGCCGGGGAGCGTGACATAAACCAGCTTCCGGAGTTTCCCGGGCTCCGCCGGCCGCCGGGGGCTTCGGCCGCTGCCACGGCCGGGGGACTTCAGCGGCCCCCGGCGGCTGGCCGCCACCAACCGGACGGGCAGCGCCCGGCCCGCCCCCCTGGATGCTCACCCGCCAGCCGACGGGTCACCGCAGGTATCCAAGGCTGGTTTCGCTGGCCCGTGTCGCAGCCGGGCCTGTGAGCGCATGGGTCAGCTGTGGTCGACAAACATGTCGACCTGCGGCTCGGCGCCCGGCAGGTAGGCGTACCGGTCGAAGTCGGTGACGCCCTCGGCCGCCAGCACGTCCTCGCACAGGAACGCGTTCCCGGTGCAGTCCCGGCTAGGCTTGGTGATCACCGCGTACGCCGCGTCGGCGTACAGCTCGGGCCTGCGCGCCCGGGCCATCGCCACCTCGCCGCCGAGCAGGTTCTGCACCGCGGCGGTGGCGATCAGCGTCCGCGGCCACAGCGCGTTGGAGGCGATGCCGTCCGCGGCGAACTCGGCCGCGAACCCCAGGGCGCACAGGGTCATCCCGTACTTGGCGATCGTGTAGCCGACGTGCGGGCCGAGCCACCGCGGCTCCAGGCTGACCGGCGGGGACAGGGTCAGGATGTGCGGGTTCGCCGACCGCTTCAGGTGCGGGATGCAGGCCCGGCTGACCACGAACGTGCCGCGGGTGTTGATGGATTGCATCAGGTCGTAGCGCTTGATCTCCAGCGCCTCGGTGCCGGACAGGTTGATCGCCGAGGCGTTGTTGACGCACACGTCGATCCCGCCGAACCGCTCGACGGCCTGCGCGACGGCCCGCTCGACCTGGGCCTCGTCGCGGATGTCGCCGACCACCGGCAGCGCGCGGCCGCCCGCCGCCTCGATCTGCGCGGCCGCGGTGTACACCGTGCCCTCCAGCTTGGGATGCGGCTCGGCCGTCTTGGCGATCAGCGCGACGTTGGCGCCGTCCCGCGCCGCCCGGAGCGCGATGGCCAGGCCGATGCCGCGGCTGCCGCCGGAGATGAACAAGGTCTTGCCCTTAAGGGACATCTGCCTTCCTTCCTGCCGTCGGGTGGAGCTTGCCGCTGAACAACCGCAGCAGCGTGCTCGGAAACGCCGTGCCAACGGCGGCTGCCGTGGCCGAAACTAGCACTAGACTAGGCCGCTCGCTTGCACGCGGCCCATTGCGGCTCCCCAGTCCGAGGCCCTGACCGCGTCGGCTGTACTGGCAACAAGGCATCCCGATCCCGGGCGAGCAGCACGGGAACCGTACCTGGCGTCAGTGCGGACTTCCTCCGGTCTGCGCGCCGACGTCGGTCCCGGTCAGGCTACAGCGTAGTCATCATGCGGGACACTACATTCGGTGGCCGCATCGAGTCCCTGTGCGCCTGACTAGTTGAGCCGCTCGACGATCATGGCCATGCCCTGGCCGCCGCCAACGCACATGGTTTCCAGGCCGGCGGTCTTGTCCCTGGCGACCAGGCCGTTGAGCAGGGTCGCGGTGATCCGGGCGCCGGTCATGCCGAACGGGTGGTCCAGCGCGATGGCGCCGCCGTGCACGTTGAGCCGGTCGATGCCAAAGCCGAGCTCGCGGTAAGAGGGAATCACCTGCGCCGCGAACGCCTCGTTGATCTCGACCAGTTCGATGTCGGAGATGGTCATGCCGACTCGCCGCATTGCCTGCTGGTCGCCTCGATGGGCCGAGGGCCCATGACTTCCGGAGACAGCGCGCTCACCCCAGGGATGACCGTGCCGGGCAGGCGCTCGGCCCACTGCGCCTTGAGCGCGTCGACGTCGATCTGCAGGTCGTAGGTCGCGGATGCGCGGGCGGCAGGTACTCGGCCTTGATCTGGGGTCCCGCAGCCCGGGCAGTAGAATTCCAGGATCCGGCACCAGGCCGGGTCGGGGGCGAAGGTGAACTCATAGCGGCCGGGGTCGATCAGCGGGCGGTGGATCTCGGTCGGATCGCGGTTGTAGACCAGCGTGCCTTCCTTGTAGTTCCCGCGCGCCGGGCCGAGGTCGTGCGCGCACCGCCGGCACCGCCACCGCTCGGTTTCCAGGTCGATCTCCAGGTACTCGGTCATGGGGATAGGCATCACTGGTCCCTGTCGGTCAGCCGCAGGTCACCCGCGGCGGTGGTCTCGAACTGCCAGCCTTCGGGGACCCGCACCCGGCATCTGAACGCTGGCCGTCTTGTCCGGGCGGCTGCTGGTCACGGTGCGGGGGAACACCCTGACGCTGATCGGACGGTCGGCGTCGGTGAGAAAGAATCTCCCAAGTAGCTGACCTCGCGGCCGACCTGCTGGAGCGCCGGGAGGCATCGGCGGCTGCACGCTGAGCGGCGGTGTACTGGTCCCTCGTTACCCGGGCAGGTCGCGGAAGACGAGGAACAAGGCCACGTCGCGACCGTAGGCCGGATCCGCTGGTGAGCGCATCGGGGGAATGGCGTACCCGGGGTGCGTACTTCGGTTCTGGCCGCGCTGCCGGGCGCAGGCGGCTGGCCCGGTGTGTTCGTCTATGTGGCCATCGTGTGGCCAGGCTCACGCGCGGCGGCGCTGGCGACGGCCCGGCCTTGGCGCTGCTGAACGCCCGCACGGCCTTCAGGCCAGCGGCGATGAAGGCGTACATTGCGAAGAAGATGACCAGCGCCGGCACCGTGACCGAGGGCCAGGCCGACCCTTGACAAACACTGCTATCATAACTGATAGCTAACTACAAGAGTGATCGAGTCAATCAATACTTGAGAGTGAGGGAACCGATCATGACCACACATCCGAGCCCGGCCCGGACCCCGTCGCCCCGGGCACCCAGCGAAGACCCGCACCGCTCGCTGCACAGCCAGACCGGCGGACTGCGCGGGGAGCACCCGGGGCGGTCCAAGAATCCGCTGGTCAAGGTGGCCGGGCTGGCGTGGCTGGAGTTCGAGAAGCCGGACCTGGACCGGGCCGAGCAGTTCAGCACCGACTTCGGCTTCACCGTGGCCGACCGGACCGCGGACGCGCTGGTGCTGCGCGGCCGGCAGGCGGCTGCCGCGTGCCTGGTGGTCCGCCGCGGCCCGCGCCCCCGGTTCGTGGGGCCTGCCTTCGCCGCCGCCGCCCGCGACGACCTGGACCGGCTGGCCCGCGGCATGGACGGGACGGTCACCGCGCACTGGGGCGGCCACACCGTCCTGCTGCGGGACCCCAGCGGGTACCCGGTGCGCGTGGTGCACGGCGTCCCGGACCTGCCCGCGCTGCCCGGACGCGCCCCGCTGCCGCTGAACTTCGGCTCGGAGCCGGTGCGGGTCAACGCCACCCAGCGGCCGGCCCGGCGGCCGGCGGAGATCCGGCGGCTGGGCCACGTGGTGCTGGGCACTACCCGGTTCCGCGCCGCGCTGGACTGGTACCTGGACACGCTCGGGCTGATCGTGTCCGACTTCCTGTACCTGGACGGGCAGCGCGGCCGCGGACCGGCGATGGCGTTCATCCGCTGCGACCTGGGCAGCGTCCCGGCCGACCATCACACCCTGGCGATGGCGCTGCAGCCGCAGACCGGCTACGTGCACTCGGCCTACGAGGTCACCGACCTGGACGAGGTGGCCGCCAGCGGGGAGTACCTGCGCGAGCAGGGGTACCGGCACGCGTGGGGCCTGGGCCGGCACATCCAGGGCAGCCAGATCTTCGACTACTGGCGCGACCCGGACAAGCTGATGTTCGAGCACTACACCGACGGCGACGTGTTCGACTGCACGGCCGAGCCCGGCTGGGCCCCGCTGTCGGTCAGCGGCCTGTCCCAGTGGGGCCCGAAGGCGACCGCGGAGTTCACCGGCACCAACGACCCGCGCGTCGCCGTAGAGGCGATCAAGGCGCTGCGCGAGAAGGGCAACGAGATCGACCTGGCCGCGCTGCGCGGGCTGATCAAGGCGATGAGCTCCTGACGGGATTTCGCGCGAAGGAGAACTCGATGAGTTTCAACCTGGCCCGCACCGCGGAGGCCTGGTGGGCCGTGACCCCGGCCGGCCTGGTCCGGCTCGGCCTGCCCGCCGCCACGACCGCCGGGCTGCTCGCCGGCCGGGCGGCCCTGACCGCGGCGATCGAGGCCGCGCAGGCCACCGCGGCCGCCGCGCCGCGGGACGCGGTACCCGCTGAATCCCTGGACCTGCTCAGCCCGGTGACCGCCCCGGCCCGGGTGGTGGCGCAGGCGGTGAACTACCGGTCGCACGCGATCGACTCCGGGTTCGACCCGGACACGGTCCCGCCGGCGTTCTTCCGCAAGGCCTCGCACTCCATCACCGGGCCGGCCGGGGACATCATCCGCCCCGACGGGGTCGGGTTCCTGGACTACGAGGTGGAACTCGGCCTGGTCATCGGGACGGACCTGCCGGTCGGCACCACGGTGACCGAGGCGGACCTGGCCCGCTACGTCGCCGCCCTCGTGGTCACCGACGACGTCTCCGCCCGGCAGATCCAGCTGGTCAAGACCCAGTTCTACGAGTCCAAGTCCTACCCCACCTTCACCCCGGTGGGTCCCTGGCTGACCCTGGTGGACGCCGCCGACCTGGCCCGCGTGGACTCGCTGCGGCTGACGCTGCGGGTCAACGGCGAGGTACGGCAGGACAACACCGTGGCGGCGGACATGATCGTCCGGCCGGCCCGCGCGCTGACCCTGCTGTCCCGGTTCCAGCCGCTGGCCCCCGGTGACCTGCTGCTGACCGGCACGCCCGGCGGCACCGCGCTGAAGGCACCGGCCAAGATCGCCGGGACGCTCGCCGGGTTGCTGCCGCCCGCCACCCGGTGGAAGCTGTTCTTCGGCCAGCAGGCGGCCAACCCCCGGTACCTGCGTGACGGCGACGTCATCACCGCGACGATCGCCTCCCCCGACGGCCGGCTCGACCTCGGCACCCAGCACAACACGATAATCGGGAAGCTGCCATGACCGCACGCGAAATACTGC
>Ga0209656_10003284_pt1 | contig 10481 bp, 11 predicted proteins | sample BogFormECP12_OM2_FD_188239 | JGI IMG/M metagenome (GOLD analysis project Ga0209656, IMG submission 188239) | Bog forest soil microbial communities from Calvert Island, British Columbia, Canada - ECP12_OM2 (SPAdes) (version 2) | ecosystem: Environmental > Aquatic > Freshwater > Wetlands > Bog ... | reverse complement strand
ACCGGGTCTTGTCAAGCACATTTCGCAAAATATCGAAATTAGGGCCGGTGCCACGGCCGACGGAGCGATGATGAACACAACCGAGGTCAAGGAGCTAGTCCGCGACTGGTACGGCAGCGTCGCTAACGGCGGCGCGGGGTGCTGCGGCGCCACCGCCACGCCGCAGGACGCTTCCTGCAGCATGGGCTATTCCGAGGCGGAGCTGGCCTCGCTGCCGGAGGGCGCGGATCTTGGGCTTGGTTGCGGCAACCCGCAGGCGCTCGCGGCGATGCGGCCCGGCGAGGTCGTCGTCGATCTCGGCAGCGGGGCGGGGATCGACTGCTTCCTGGCGACGCAGCAAGTCGGGCCAATCGGCCGCGTGATCGGCATCGACATGACTCATGAGATGCTGGCTAAGGCGCGGGCAAACGCCGAGCGGATCGGAGCCTCGAATGTCGAATTCCGTCTCGGCGAAATCGAGCACCTGCCGGTCGCCGACAACACCGCCGACGTGGTGATCTCGAATTGCGTCATCAACCTTGTTCCCGACAAGGAGCAGGTTTACCGCGAGGCATTCCGCGTGCTGAAACCGGGTGGGCGGATCGCCGTCGCCGACGTGGTGAATACCGCGCCGCTGCCGCCGGAGCTCGCTTCGGACGCGACGCTGCTCTGCACATGCTTGGCGGGCGCCGCCACTATCCGCCAGACCGAAGCCTGGCTCACAACCGCGGGTTTCACCGATATCCGTATCATCATCAAGCCAGGTAGCCGCGAGCTCGTCGAGACCTGGGCACCGGGCCGAGGGATCGAAAACTACGCTGCCTCCGCCATGATCGAAGCGCGCAAGCCCGAGAGCGCCTCCTCTTGAGCAGGCGTTAGCTCCGCCGAACGAGCGTTGCACCCTGTGGAGCAAAAGCAATGACCAATCCGCTGATCTTTCGCAGCCTAGGCTTTCGCCTCTCCAGCAATTTGCTCGCGGTCGCTTTTACTTTGTTTGGTGTGCCCGGCGTCGCGAGTTGGGCACAAAGCCCGCAAACAAGCGGAACCGTTTCGCTACAAGGCGCCGGTTCGACTTTCGCGGCGCCACTCTATAAGAAATGGATCGAGGAGTACGGTGTAGCGCACCGTAATGTTTCGATCTCCTATGACGTGGTTGGCAGTGGCGAGGGGGTCAAGCGCTTCATTGCCGATGCCGTGGATTTTGCCGGCAGCGATGAAATCCTGACGGAGAGCGAATCGTCGAAGCTTCGCGAAGCTGCGCTTATGGTCCCGATCACTGCCGGAATGATCGCGCTTGCCTACAACATCCCGGGCGTGAATAGCGAGATCAAGCTACCACGCGACGTGTACGTCGATATCTTCGCCGGGGTGATTCACCAGTGGGATGATTCGCGTATCCAAGCGGCGAACCCGGGCCTGGCGTTTCCCCATCGCACTATCGCGATTGTTGCACGGCAGGACAGCAGCGGGACGACGGCGGCGTTCACAAAGCATCTCGCTGCAATCGGACCCGGGTGGCGCGCCAAGGGTATGGGCGTCGGCAAGCTGATCGATTGGCCAAAAGGGACGATGCTTGCGCCGGGCAATGAGGGCGTGGCGGGGCGAATTAAAATCAGCGAAGGGTCGATCGGTTACGTCGAGTACTGGTTTGCTCAGCGGCTCGGGCTGCGCATGGCGGCGGTGCAAAACAAAGCTGGTTCATACATTACGCCGACCGCGAATTCGGGCGAGCTCGCATTGTCGGGTCGAGTCGCAACGGTGAAAGAGCTCGACGCTTCGGTTGCGGACCCGCCTGCTCCCGGCGCTTACCCGATAACGACGTATAGTTGGATGTTTCTCTATTCGCGCTACGCCGACGAAGCGAAGGGAAAGGCCATGCGCGATTTCGCCGAATGGACCTTGTCGCCACAAGCCCAAAACTACGGCGCGCAACTCGGCTACCTCCCATTGGCCGCCGATGTTGTCGCTCTCGGCGAGCAAGCCTTGACCGGCCTTACGCATTGATCAGGAGATCAAAAATCTGGATTCGTCCGAACGGATGTCGGTTGAACGATGACCATCCTCGCGCCGAGGACCATGTTGACTGGCCGGAGTTGATTGCGCACGGCATTGCATTCTGCGCGGCAACCGTTATTGCGGCGATCGTTCTCTTTCCAAACTTTCCGAAAATCCAATACCACACGAACACCACCGGTGAAGCATTCGGGGCATTCCTCACTCTATGCGTTATTTTCGGAGGTCTCGGTCCCCTGATTACGCTGCTGTTCTTTGGAGTCCGGCGCTGGGCCGAGAAACGCCGATACGCCGCTTGGGTTTAGCGAGAGCGGAAAGTTCAGTGACGCGCCATTGTCATCAAAGTGAAATAAAAACGTCATAAAACATAACCAATGCGTCGTTAAGAAACTCGTGACCCTTTCGGGTCGGTCTCCCTCTGACGATGGAGCAAACCCGTGAACGCTTTTCGCATCGCACTTTTTGGGATCGCCGCCGCTACCGCGATCGGCTTTGCCGCCCAGGCGGCCGAGATTTCCGGTGCCGGCGCCACCTTTCCCTATCCGATCTATGCGAAATGGGCGGAAGCCTATGCGGCAAAGACCGGTTTGAAGATGAATTATCAATCGATCGGCTCGGGCGGCGGCATCGCCCAGATCAAGGCCAAGACGGTCGATTTTGGCGCTTCGGACATGCCGCTGAAGCCGGAGGAACTCGAGAAGGCTGGTCTCATGCAATTCCCGCCGGTCATCGGCGGCGAAGTGATGGTGGTGAACGTTCCCGGCATTCAAGCAGGGCAGATGACGCTCGATGGCCCGACCATTGCCAACATCTATTTGGGGAAGATCACCAAATGGAATGACCCTGCCATCGCCAAGCTCAATCCCGATCTGAAATTGCCCGACACCGCCATCGCGGTTGTCCACCGTTCCGACGGCTCCGGAACCACCTTTATCTTTGCCAACTATCTGTCGAAGGTCAGCCCGGAATGGAAGGACAAGGTGGGTGAGGGCACGTCTGTCGAATGGCCGGTGGGGCTCGGCGGCAAGGGAAATGAAGGCGTGGCAGCGCTGACGGCGCGCACGGCGGGTGCCATCGGTTATGTCGAATACGCCTATGCGTTGCAGAACAAGATGGTCCACACCAAGCTGATCAATCGCGATGGTGCGACATTGCAGCCCGGCAGCAATGTCTTCCAGGCTGCTGCCGCCAATGCAGATTGGAAGAGCGCACCGGGCCTCTATCTCATCCTCACCGATCAGTCCGGCAAGGAGAGCTGGCCGATTACCGGTGCGACCTTCATTCTGATGCACAAGAAGCAGGACCAGCCTGAGAGGGCGAAAGAGGTCCTCACCTTCTTTGACTGGGCCTATAAGAATGGCGGGCAGCTTGCGGAATCGCTCGACTACATCCCGATGCCGCCAAAGGCGGTCGCGATCTTCGAAGATAGCTGGAAGCAGATCGTCGGCCCCGACGGCAAGCCGGTATGGGACGGGAAATCGTCCTGACGCCATTGGTCGAGGACGCGGGGCTTCGAGGCCTCCCGATCTTGCTGCGGCACGCTTTGGGGTCAAATTGTGGCGGCTGACATCGCAGTCGTTCAACGCATAGTGGTGCGCGGGCGCGGGGGCGTGATCGGCGATTTCGTATTCCGCAACCTCACTTTTTTCTTTGCGCTTCTCGTCCTTTTGATCCTCGGCGGTGTCATCGTGGCGCTGATCGAGGGCGCCCTCCCCGCGTTGACGACTTTCGGCGTCGCGTTCCTTTACACCGAGGTCTGGAACCCGGTGACGGAGAAGTTCGGCGCGCTGGCACCGATCTACGGAACCCTCGTCACGTCGGCCATTGCGATGGTGGTCGGCATCCCGGTCGCGTTCGGGGTGGCGGTGTTTATCACCGAAATTTGCCCGCTCTGGCTCAAACGGCCGCTGGCGACGATGATCGAGCTGTTGGCAGCAATCCCCAGCATCATTTACGGCATTTGGGGGCTTTTCGTATTTGCGCCCTTCGTCCAGTCGTACATCCAGCCGGCGATCATCGACACATTCGGCCAGCTTCCCGGGATCGGCGCGCTCTTCGCCGGTCCGCCGCTCGGCATCGGCGTGCTGACGGCGGGCTTCATCCTCGCGATCATGGTGCTGCCGTTCATCTCGTCGATCATGCGCGACGTGTTCGAGACCGTGCCGTCGATCCTCAAGGAAAGCGCCTATGCTCTCGGTTCCACGAGGGCAGAGGTCGTCTGGCACGTGGTCCTGCCTTACACCCGTATCGGCGTCGTCGGAGGCGTTCTGCTTGGCCTCGGTCGGGCGCTCGGCGAGACGATGGCGGTCACCTTTGTCATCGGCAACGCACATCGCATCAGCGCCTCGATCCTGCAGCCGGGAACCACAATCTCGGCGTCATTGGCAAACGAATTTACCGAGGCGGTGGGCGATTTGTACCTGTCCTCGCTTATCGCGCTTGGTCTGCTGCTTTTCGTTATCACCTTTACCGTGCTGGCGATCGCCAAGGTCATGCTGCTGCGACTGCAAAAACAGGCGGGGGGTTGAGCACATGGTCTTGTACGCCCGACGGCGCATTGCCAACGGCCTGATCATGACCCTGTCGGTCGTGGCGACCGCCTTTGGCCTTTTGTGGCTCGTCCTCGTCCTGTGGACCCTGCTGTGGAATGGCGTCGCCGCGATCACCCCGGCACTGTTCAGCCAGATGACCCCGCCGCCCGGCAGCGCGGGCGGGCTGTTGAACGCGATTTTCGGCAGCGTGGTGATGACCCTGATCGCAACCTTGATCGGGACGCCGACCGGCATCCTTGCCGGCACCTTTCTCGCCGAATACAGCCGGGGCAGCCGCTTTGGTGAAGTCGTCCGCTTTATCAACGACATCCTGTTGAGCGCGCCGTCGATCATCGTCGGGCTCTTCGTCTATGAGATCATGGTCGTCAATATGGGCCACTTTTCGGCCTGGGCCGGGGCCGTGGCGCTGGCGATCATCGTGATCCCGGTCGTCGTGCGGACGACCGAGGACATGTTAAACCTGGTTCCCGACACGTTGCGCGAGGCAGCGTCGGCACTCGGCGCGCCGAAGTGGAAAGTGATCGTGATGGTCTCTTACCGCGCGGCGATCCAGGGGATGGTGACCGGTGTCATGCTCGCCGTCGCGCGCATCGCCGGAGAGACGGCGCCGCTCCTCTTCACCGCGCTCAACAACCAGTTCTGGAGCACTGATTTGAACGCGCCGATGGCAAATCTGCCGGTCGTCATCTTTCAGTTCGCGATGAGCCCTTACGCCGATTGGCAGGTGCTCGCCTGGGGCGGCGCGTTGCTGATCACGATCACCGTCCTGTTCCTCAACATTGGCGCCCGGGCGCTCGCCTCATGGGGCACGTTCAAGCAATGAGCCCAGCGACTGCACGGCAGGTCATGCCGCTCTCCCCACCCAATTCCCGCGCGACGGATGCGGAGCCGGCATCACGTCAAAAAGTCCTGATCCGCAACGTCGACTTCTTTTACGGCACCTTCAAAGCGTTGAAGAATGTTACGATGCCATTGCACGACAAGCGGGTGACCGCTTTCATCGGCCCCTCGGGCTGCGGCAAGTCCACGCTCATTCGGGTTCTCAACCGGATTTACGAGCTCTACCCAGGGCACCGAGCAGCCGGGGAAGTGATTATCGACGGCGAAAATATCTTGTCGCCGGGGGTGGATCTCAATCTTCTGCGGGCGAGGATCGGCATGGTTTTTCAAAAGCCGACGCCTTTCCCAATGTCGATTTACGACAACATCGCCTTTGGTATCCGGCTCTATGAAAAACTCTCGCACCACGAGCTCGACGAGCGGGTCGAATCGGCGCTGCGGCGCGCGGCGCTGTGGGACGAGGTCAAGGACAAGCTACGGCAGAGCGGGCTGGGGCTGTCGGGCGGCCAGCAGCAACGCCTGTGCATCGCGCGCGCGGTGGCGGTCCAGCCCGAGATCCTGCTGCTCGACGAGCCCGCCTCGGCGTTGGACCCGCTCTCGACGCAGCGCATCGAGGAATTGATCGCCGAACTGAAGGCCGATTACTGCATCGCAATCGTTACCCACAACATGCAGCAAGCGGCACGCAGCTCCGATTACACCGCGTTCATGTATCTTGGAGAGTTGATCGAGTTCGATGAAACCGAACGGATCTTCACACACCCAAAGCAGAAGCACACCGAAGATTACATCACCGGACGGTTCGGTTGAGCCGATGGAAGCGGAAGGCTAGCCGATGGCATCCGAGCACATCGTCAGAGCGTATGACGAGGAGCTTCGCAAGCTCAACAACACGGTCGCCGAGATGGGCGGACTTGCCGAAAGCCAGCTCGGTACGGCAATCGAGGCGGTAATGACGCGCGACACCGAGCTTGCCGCGCGGGTTGTCGAGGGCGATGTCAAAGTCGACCAGCTCGAACGCGAGCTCGACAATCTCGCGATCCGTGTCCTGGCCTTGCGCCAGCCGGTAGCGCGCGATCTGCGCGAAATCTTCTCCGCGCTGAAGATCGGAAGCGATCTGGAGCGAATCGGCGATTACGCAGCCAACGTGGCCAAGCGTTCGATCGCCCTCAGCCAGACACCGCCGGTCCGCCCGGTCTACGCCCTGCCGCGCATGGCGCATCTGGCGCAAATGCTGATCAAGGACGTCTTGGACGGCTACGTGCAACGTGACGCCGACAAGGCGTATTCCGTGTGGAAGCGGGACGCCGAGATCGACGAAATGTATTCGAGCCTTTTCCGCGAGCTGCTCACCTACATGATGGAAGATCCGCGCAGTATCGGCCCGTGCACCCATCTACTTTTTATGGCCAAGAACATCGAGAGAATCGGTGATCATGCAACCAATATTGCAGAAAATCTGTATTATTTGGTAAATGGGACAGCGCTGGAGGAGGCGCGGCCAAAGGGCGACACATCGAACCTCGAAGTCATCATGCCGGGAGGGACCCCGCGATGATGAAGCCGCTCGTCCTGATCGTCGAAGACGAGGCGCCGCTCGTCACCTTGCTGCGTTACAACCTCGAAAGGGAAGGCTTTCAAGTCTGCGAGGCCGGTGATGGCGAGGAGGCGCTCGTCCAAATCGCCGAACGCAAGCCTGACCTCGTGTTGCTCGACTGGATGCTGCCGCTGGTCTCGGGGATCGAGGTGTGCCGCCGCATCCGGCGGTCTCCCGAGACCCGTTCGCTGCCGGTTATCATATTGACGGCGCGCGGCGAGGAAACCGACCGGGTGCGCGGGCTCGACAGCGGCGCCGACGACTATGTCGTCAAACCGTTCAGCCCGAGCGAGCTGGTCGCTCGGCTACGTGCGGTGATGCGGCGCGCCCAGCCCGGCAGCGCACAGAACGTGCTGCGATTCGCCGATCTGGAAGTGGATACGGCTGCGCATCGGGTGTCGCGCGCGGGTAGGCCCATCCATCTCGGCCCCACGGAGTTTCGCTTGCTGCGTTATCTAATTGCGCATCCCGGGCGGGTCTTCTCGCGCGAGCAATTGTTGGATGCGGTCTGGGGCCACGATGTCTATGTCGAGGCGCGGACCGTCGATGTTCATATTCGCCGCCTGCGCAAAGCACTGAATGCCGATGGCGTCGCCGATGTGGTGCGCACGGTCCGCTCGGCCGGGTATGCCCTAGACCACCCATGAAATAGCGTGCCCGGCTTCCAGGGGCCGCCAACCCGGTAAGTGGCTGAGGCCATGATTTGGCTTCAATCAACAACGATGCGGATCAGCTGATCCGTGGCCCGCCGCCGAGCGGTTTCGGCGAGGGCAGCGCGAAATACCGCAGCCGTCGCCTCGTCCGGCGCCGCGACGCGGACTTCGACACCAGAGGCGCAGGCGCGCACCGCGGCCGGGCCCACACGATCAATCGCGAAAATGGCAAGAGAGACCGGATCCGGTGTTGCTGTCGCAGGCACCGGCGCGAACCTGTGCAGCAGGATTTTGCGCCAGCCGCCGAGGCGCGCTCGGCGGCGCGGGCCACGCTTGCCCGTGAAACGGGTCAAGGTTGCCTTGAAGACATTCTTTCGAGCGCCGGGGCAGGGTGCTTGCTTGGCCATCATGACGCGCTCCTCTCGTCTGATCTGAGATCAGTACCATAGGATGATGACCGTTTTGCGAACGTGGCCCACATTTGGGGCTCGCAAAACTGTAACATACAAGTGCTAGAATAAGCTCTTGACTAGGCGAGTAGGGGGATCACGTGGCCGCGGGGGCGACCGTCTTTTTTGGCCTTTGGCTGCAAAAGCCGCTGCACATAGCGGCTGCGAACCCGAGCGGGCCGCGTCTTGCCGACGCACTCGCACGTTGCGTCGAGCTCGATCGACCCGGGGCAGTGCTCGAATTGGGCGCGGGCACCGGGAGCCTCACTCGCGGCCTGGTGCGGGCCGGCTGTCCGCCCGATCGCATCATTGCTATCGAGCGCGAGCCGCGCCTCGCCGCGGTGCTGCGGGATGAATTCCCGAGAATGAGGGTGATCGAAGGCGATGCGACGCGAATCGATGAATACTTCGCCGGTCGGGGCGAGCGGCTGGCCGCCGTTGTCTCCAGCCTCCCGATCAAATGGTTCCCCTTGGAGGCGCAGCGCGCCATCGTCCAGCCCTGTCTCGACCTTTTGGGACCGGGCGGCCAATTTCTCCAGATGACCAACGCATTCTCCTCGCCCTTGCCGACGGACCGGCTGGGGATTGCCGGTCGAGAGATTTGCCGGATCTGGCTCAACTTGCTCCCGGCGCAGATCTGGTCCTATTCGCAAAAATCCGAACGGCTTGCCGCAGGCGGGCCACCATGAACCAGATTTCAAGGATGCGCCAGTATCGCACGATCTGGATTTCCGATATTCATCTCGGCACCCGTGGGTGCAAGGCCGATTTCCTGATCGATTTCCTGCGTTACAACGATGCCGACACGATCTATCTCGTCGGTGACATCATCGACGGCTGGCGCCTCAAGAGGTCATGGTATTGGCCGCAAACCCACAACGACGTCGTCCAGAAGGTGTTGCGCAAGGTGCGCAAGGGCACCCGCGTCGTCTATGTCCCCGGCAATCATGATGAATGGCTGCGCGATTATACGCTGCTGCAGTTCGGCGGCGTAGAGGTCGCGGAAGAGATCATTCACGTCACTGCCGACGGCCGCAGGCTGTTGGTGCTGCATGGCGACATGTTTGACGCGGTCGTCAAGCACGCGCGCTGGCTGGCGCTGCTCGGCGATGGCGCATACACCGCTGCACTTTGGCTCAACCGCTATTTCAATATAGTGCGGCGTCGCCTGGGATATCAGTACTGGTCGCTTTCCGCCTATCTCAAGCACCGGGTGAAAAACGCAATGCAGTACATCGGCTCGTTCGCGGATGCGGTGGCCACCGAGGCGAACCGTCGTGGTGTTGATGGTGTCGTCTGCGGCCACATCCATCACGCCGAGATTCGCGAGATGAACGGTGTGCTTTATTGCAATGACGGCGATTGGGTCGAGAGCTGCACCGCGCTCGTCGAGCATTTCGATGGCCGGCTCGAGCTTATCGATTGGATCGAACATTGGAGATCCCACCCATCAAGAGGCCGCGTGCTTGATGAACCCGACATCGAGGTGGATGCCCAATTTCCTGAGCTTGTCGACACGGTTTTATGAGATTCGCGCTCGTCTCCGATGCGTGGAGGCCGCAGGTCAACGGCGTCGCGCGCACTCTCGCGGCCTTGCACAACGGGCTGGCGGCCGCCGGGCATGACGTTGTTGCGCTGACACCGGATCTTTTTCGCACGGTGCCGTGCCCGACGGACCGGGAAGTTCGTCTGGCGATCGGCGCGCGGCCGCGTCTCACCCGACTGCTGGAAGCGCTGAGGCCGGACGCGATCCACATCGCGACCGAAGGACCGCTCGGCTCGGCTGCGCGGAGATATTGCATCAAGCGGAGCCTCCGCTTCACCACAGCCTATCACACCAAATATCCGGAATATCTGAGGGCCCGTTTTGGGGTTCCCATGGCGTGGACCTACGCGGTATTGCGTCGATTCCATCGCCGGTCGAGCGCCATCATGGTCGCTACGGAAACCGTTCGCCGGGAACTCGCGGTGCACGGTTTCGAACAGCTCGCTCTGTGGACGCGAGGCGTTGACATTGCGCTGTTCCGGCCGGGGTGCACGCCCGCCGTCGATCTGCCTCGGCCGGTATTTCTGTGCGTGTCGCGCATTGCCGCAGAGAAGAATCTGCCGGCCTTTCTCGACCTCGATCTACCCGGCTCGAAGCTGGTCGTCGGCGACGGCCATCTGCTGGCGGAGATGAAGCGCCGCTACCCGAATGTGCACTTTGCCGGATGCCAGCAAGGCGAAGCGCTGGTGCGGCATTACGCATCGGCGGATGTGTTCGTGTTACCGAGCCGGACCGAGACATTCGGACTGGTGCTGCTGGAGGCGCTGGCCTGCGGGCTCCCGGTTGCGGCATTGCCGGTTCCCGGACCGCTGGACATCATCGGCGACAGCGGCGCCGGATGATGTCCAGCGG
>Ga0209656_10003282_pt1 | contig 10484 bp, 4 predicted proteins | sample BogFormECP12_OM2_FD_188239 | JGI IMG/M metagenome (GOLD analysis project Ga0209656, IMG submission 188239) | Bog forest soil microbial communities from Calvert Island, British Columbia, Canada - ECP12_OM2 (SPAdes) (version 2) | ecosystem: Environmental > Aquatic > Freshwater > Wetlands > Bog ... | reverse complement strand
GCCGCCTTACACTTGGTCTGTTACTTCTGGCGCCTTGCCCGCCGGCCTCAGCCTCAGCACCTCAGGACTCATCACAGGTACGCCTACCACCCAGGGAACGTCAAACTTCACGGTGCAGGCCAGCGATTCGGAGTCTCCAGCCGCCACCGCCAGCGCACCACTGAGCCTCACGATCAACGGCCCTACCTCCCGGCTGAATGGTAACTGCGTGTTCTCCTTTTCTGGATTCCAGAATGGCAACCCGGTGACGCAGGCCGGAAGCTTCACCGCTGACGGCCAGGGCAACATCACGGCCGGACTTATGGATTCCAACGGCGCTAGTGGGGTGCATACCAAGCTGTCATTCACCGGGACATACTCTCTGGACTCCACCAACACCGGCACCATGACTCTGACCATACCGGGGCTCGGCACTTTCACCTACCAACTTGCCGTACCGGCCTCGGGAACGATTCGCTTCATTCAGAACGGCACCGCCGGGAACCAGGGCACCGGAGTCATCCGCAAGGTCTCGGCTCCTACACCAATCACCGTAGCTTCGCTGGCTAACTTCTGGGCCTTCGGAGCCACTGGGGCCGATGTTGCAGTCAATCGCTATGCCGCCGTTGGTACCTTTCAGTCGGCCAACACCGGCGCGTGGACCAACGGCGTTCAAGACACCAACGACAACGGTGTCGTCGCCTCCAGCCAAGCTTTCACCGGTTCGTTTGTCGCTATAGATCCGGTCACCGGCCGCGGCACGGCCACTCTCACCGCCAATTCCGTCACCACCAACTACAGCTTTTATCCTTTCTCTTCCGCCGGGCTCTTCATGATGAGTGTCGATCCCATATCGGCCACCGCGCCCCTCGCGCTGTTCCAGCTCGACACGACCACGAACAACTGGTCCAACAGCCTGCTCAACACGACCACCGTGGCGGCCCTCCAGGGCGTTGGCATCTCCAACGGCAGCTCCGCGCCCTACGGCCTGCTTGCCTTCGTGAAATTTGACGGCGCCGGCAACCTGACAGTGTCCACCGACGAGAACCTCGGCGGAACTCTCAGCGCCAACAAGTACACCGGCACCTACAGCGTCGCCAGCAACGGACGCACCACGCTCACCGGCTTCGGCAGCAGCACCGTCGTCTTGTATCTGTCCTCCAGCGTCGCCTTCACGCTCGAGTCCGACGCAGCTGTAACCTCCGGCAGCATCGTTCCACAGATAGGCACATCGCTCTCGAATTCCTCTATCAATGGCTCCTACCAGGGCGGCACGCTCCAGGCTGTCCTCCCCAGTGCCACGGTCGAAGCCGACTCCGGCACCGCCGACGGCAATGGCAACCTCTCGCTCTTCTATGACACCAGCGGTCCTGGAGGCCCGCAGCAAGGACTCACCTCCGCCATCACCTACAACGTCGATTCCACCGGACGCTCGCCGCTCACCGTGAACGGCAGCACTGTCGGCATCGCTTATGTGGTGATCGTTAACACGAGCGGCGTGTCAGCCAGTGGCAAGGTGCTGGTGCTTTCCACCGACGCCAACCCGAAGATCAATGATCTAGAGCAGTAGCCAGCGTCCCGCTTCCTGAGCCTTACCGAGTGCGAATGCGTCGGGCGCACTCGTCTCGTGCGTTATAATCCGCCCGTCGAGCGGAGGGCGAACTCACATGCGCGCCAGGGTGTTCCAACCTTTGGCAGGAGTTGCGAAAGGTTGGGGAATACGCTGGTTGGCCGCGCTGGCGACGGTCGCTGTTGTCTCCGTGTTGGGCGCCTTCACAATACGTCGCGCTCTCACTTCCGCTGCGATGTTGGTCGAGCGCACTCCGGCCGCGCTTCCCGGCGACGGCTTCACCTCTGGGGAATTCAAGCTCCACTCCTCCGCCAGTCACGATCTCTCCGGACTCCACGTTGACGTTGACGACCCGCACCGTGCCTCCGTGGAATCGGTTTCGGTAAATGGCGACTCCGCGGTGATCTCAGTTCGCGCCGGCGTGCTCCCCGGTGAAACCACGCTCCACTTCGCCGCTCCTGGCTTCGAACCGGTGCAACTGAAGCTGCAAACCACGCTCGACGCATCTGACAGTGTGGGAGACGGCACTCCTGACTTCCTTCGTCTTCACGACGCTGCCGACCGAGCGGCGTTTCGTGGCTGGTTCACGCTGCTAGCCGAAGCCGAGTACTATCGCCACCAAACTCTCGGCGAAATCGATGACTGCGCGGCGCTGCTTCGCTATGCCTATCGCGAAGCTTTGCGGGTGCACGATTCCGCCTGGGCGAAGGCCGTCGCCTTGCCGGTTGCACCCTCTGCCGGCCAAATTCGGCAGTTTCAGTATCCCTACACCCCGCTCGGCGCTGGACTGTTTCGCATCCGCGAGGGCAGCTTTGCGGCGGATGACCTGAACAATGGTGCGTTTGCCCAGTTTGCGGACGCTGAAACACTGTGGCGGCGCAACTCCCACTTTGTGGGACGCGATATCGCCCGCGCTCGTCCCGGTGATCTACTCTTCTTTCGCCAGGAGGGCCACAACTTCCCTTTTCACGCCATGATTTTTCTTGGTCCCAGTCAAATTGAATCCGAATCCGGCGGCGAGCCGCTGGTGATTTACCACACCGGCCCCATCGGCAAGTCGCCCGGCGAGCTTCGCCGTCCCACTCTCGCGCAATTGATGAATTTCCCCGATCCGCGCTGGCGGCCCGTTCCCTCCAACCCCAGCTTCCTCGGCGTCTATCGCTGGAACATCTTGCGGGGGACCGACTGATGCGCTTACTGCGCGCCGCCGTCGCCGTCGTTTTGCTGCTGTCGGTCCCGTTACCGCTGTACGCCCAGGACGAAAACGCGCAGCCCTACTTCTCCATCACCAGCGAGCGCACGTACGTTCCCGGAGAGAAGATCGAGATCGGCGTGTATAGCAACCACGTTGCTGCGCTTCAATTCCGCGTATACCGCGTCAACGATGCGGCCAAGTTTTTCAGCCAGCTTCAGGACATGCACAGCTTCGGGGGACAGGCGCCGCGCCTGCCCAAGCAGGAGAAGACCTGGCTTGAACGCTTTCACGCCTGGAAGCACGGCATTTGGACATGGTTCCGCGACTTCATCCGCGCCCAGTTCTCACCCGACTCGCGCCATCGTATTCGCCTGTGGCGCATGGGCGAATCCACGCCGCCGAAAAAGGGCCCGCAGGTCGATGAATACGCCCAGGTTCCCGTGCTCAATCAGCAGCAACTCGTCTCGACGTGGAAGTCGAGCGTTCCTCCGGGCGAGCGTTGGCAAAGCCAGCGTGTCACCGTGCCAGTCAGCGACAAGGGTGTGTATCTCGTAGAAGCCACCAACGGCACGCTGCGCGCCTATACCATCGTCGTAGTTACGGACATCGCCATCGTTACCAAGGCAGCGCCGGGACGCCTGCTCTGCTACGTTGTGGATCGCACCACCGGCGATCCCATCGACGGAGCTGCCACTCGCGTATGGATCGGGCAGCAGGAGATCACAAACAAGCCGACTGACCAGAATGGAATTCTTGACCTGACGATCACGCAGGCCAAACCCGAGAACGTCGCCGTGCTCGCCACCTATCAGGACCAGGTAGCCGTCAACGCTCCGGGTGCGTGGAACATGGGCTCCGAATCGCGCAATCTGCGCGGTTACACCTACACTGATCGTCCCGTGTATCGCCCCGGCGACACGGTCCACTTCAAGACTATCGTCCGCACTGAGACACCCACTGGTTATCTCATTCCGGAGGACCGCGAGCTTCGTCTCGAACTTCGCGATCCACGCACCTATCAGCCCATCTGGCAGGAGAACGTGACGCTTTCTGACATGGGCACCGCGCACTGGGACTTCCCCATCCCGGCCGACGCCAACCTCGGCTTCTACTACCTGAACATGCAGTCAGGCGAGCGCTACGTGGAGGGCGTTCGTTTTTCAGTGCAGGACTACAAGAAGCCCGAATACGCCGTAAAGGTCACGGCGCAACCGCCGCGCGTATTGCAGGGCCAGCCCATCAAGGCCACCATCGATGCGCGTTACTACTTTGGCGAGCCGGTGGCCAATGCCAAGGTCAAGTGGGTCGTGCACACTTCGACGTATTGGCCATTCGGACGCTATGAGTCCGACTCCGACTCTGGTGACGAAGGCTACGAAACGGGTGACGAAGGGCCGGACGAAGCTGACACCTACGGTGGCGACCAAGAGACCGAACAGAGCGGCACGCTCGATGCTGACGGCAAGTTGCAAATCACCATCCCCACCCGGGTCAGCTCGAAGAAGCAGGATTTGACATACCGTATCGAGGCGCGCGTCACCGACGAGGGCAATCGCGAAATCTCCGGCCACGGATTCGCGCTCGCCACCTATGGCAGCTTCTATCTCACAGCCCAACCCAACTCGTATGTGTACAGCAAAGGCGCAACCGCTATCCTCAACGTCACCGCGCAAGACTACGACAAGAAGCCCGTCGCTACCACCTTTCGGGCTGAGCTCAGCCGCTGGAACTGGCAGAAGCGCTCCGGCGATCTGATTTCCACGTCGCAGGGACAGACAGGCGCTGACGGCAAGGGACAGGCACAGTTCACCATCCCCGACGCCGGTGAATTTCGGGTACGTGTTATTGCGGTATCGGCCGAGAACCGCGAGGTCGAAGACACCACGTATCTCTGGGCGCCCGGCGTCAGCCCGCTGTGGGCCGGCACGAAGCAGGAGCGCATCCAGATTGTCGCCGACAAGAAGTCGTATGCGCCCGGCGATACCGCCCACGTGCTCATTGTTACCGGCAAGGGGCCCACGAGCGTGTTGATCACTGCCGAAGGCAATGGACTGTACTCCGAGCAGGTCGTGAAGAGTGCCAGTGGAAGCGTCACGGTTGACGTCCCCATCCAGCCTGAGTTCGCGCCTAACTTCTACGTGTCAGCCGCATTCATTCGCGACAACAAGTTCTACTCCGGCAGCAAGAGCCTGAAAGTTCCGCCCACGCAGCATGAGCTTAAAGTCGAGCTTCAGCCCTCGAAGCCGCAGTACCAGCCCGGACAGCCTGGCGCCTACACCATCAAAGCCACCGACTCCTCGGGCAAACCAGCCTCGGCAGAGTTCAGCTTGGGTGTGGTGGACGAAGCCATCTACGCCATCGAACCCGAGACCGTTGGCAACATCCTGTCGGCGTTCTATGGCACCATCTACTCGAAGGTTTCGACCGATAGCTCGCTCACCTACTACTTCAGCGGACAAGCCGGCAAGCGCGCCATGCAGTTGGCCGGAGGGCACGGCGGCGGCGCATATCGTGCCTCATCTGCGCTCGCCGGGCTCAAGCCCGAGCGCCTGGTGCAGCCCAAGATTCGAAAGGCGTTTCCCGATACCGCCTTCTGGGTGGCTGACGTTCGCACTGACAGCAATGGCCAGGCGACTATGAAGTTCGACTACCCCGACGCCATCACATCTTGGCGTGCCACCACGCGCGGCGTCACGCAAGACACCAAGGTCGGCACCGCCGTCGAAAACACTATCGTGCGCAAGAACCTGATGGTGCGTCTCGTGGTGCCGCGATTCTTCCGCCGCGGTGACGAAATCGTTCTATCCACCATCGTGCAGAATTATCTGCCGGCGGAAAGAACCGCGCGGGTGTCGATGGAGTTCACCGGCCTGCAAGTCATCGATGGCGCGACACGTGACGTGCCAGTGCCCAGCCGAGGCACCGTTAAAGTCGATTATCGGGTGCGCGTGCTCGATGTCGACTCGGCCAAAGTCCTTGGCAAAGCGCTCACCGACGTCGAGAGCGATGCGATGGAACTCACGCTGCCGGTTATCCCGTTCGGCGTCAAGCTCGCCGTCGCGAAATCCGGTTCCATCGCCGGAGCGGGAAACAGCAACGTGACCGAGCAGCTCGTCTTTCCTGCCGGCGCTGAATCTGGCACGCGCGAGCTCAGGATCGAAGTAACGCCGTCGATTGCTGGGACCATCTTCGGCGCGCTCGACTTCCTCACCTCGTATCCCTACGGCTGCACCGAGCAAACGATGTCGAGCTTCCTGCCTGACGTGCTGGTGGCCGATGCTATGAGGAAGCTCGGTGTGGCAACGAACATCAATCCGAAGATCCTCAACAAGCAGGTGCAGGCCGGACTCGACCGGCTTTACCAGTATCAGCATCCCGACGGAGGCTGGGGCTGGTGGCAGACCGACGACTCGCAGCCCTTCATGACTGCCTACGTGCTCGCTGGACTTGTGCAAGCAAAGTCTGCCGGTTACGAAGTCGAGGACGCCCGCATCGCTCGCGCTCGCAAGTGGCTGCTGCACGAGTTTACGCGCTCGACCGCGGTGAAGACCGACCTGCGCGCCTACATGGCGTACGCTTTGGTGGTTAGCGGCACCGACTCCAACGCCTCGATTGTTGACTCCGTGTGGAAGCAGCGCGCGACGCTTACCTCCTACGGCAAGGCGCTGCTCGGTCTTGCGATGGCGCAGATAAACGATGGGCGGGCCAGCGACCTGGCGAAGCAACTCGCCTCGGACGCTAAGCAGGACGACTCGCAAGCCTGGTGGCCCACCGACACCAACAACCTCATGGACTTTTACGGCGACACAACGCCGCAGGCCACTGCCTACGCCCTGAAGCTGCTCGATCACGTCGATCCGCAAAGTCCCCTGTTGCCTAAGGCCGCGCTCTACCTCGTCAGCCATCGCGGCCAAGGTTATTACTGGGATTCGACACAGCAGACCGCCATGGTGATTTACGGCCTCACCGATTACCTGCAGCGCACGCAGGAGCTCAAGCCTAACTTCAGCGTTGACGTGCAGGTGAACGGCAAGACGGTCACAACGAAAAAGTTCGCTGCCGTTGATGCCACAGCTCCGCCTGCATCGGTCACGCTCTCGGAATCGCAGCTCGCGACGGGCGCCAACCAGATTCGACTCGTCAAGTCCGGAGAAGGCCGCCTCTACTGGTCCGCTCGTGGCGAGTACTATTCCAACCAGTCGAACGTCGTGAACACCGGCACGTTCCAATTGAGCACCGTGCGCGAGTACTACAAGCTCACGCCGCAGCAGACCGGCGACAAGCTGGTGTACATCCTCGACAAGCTCTCGGGCCCCGTGCGGGTCGGCGACACGCTGGCGGTGCGCATCACCGTCGGCGGCAGCGACTGGCGCTACCTGATGATCGAGGACCCGATACCCTCCGGCACGGAGTCCATCGCGCGCGACGACCTCTATCAGCTCGACCAGCAGCCCCCTTGGTGGACGACGCGGTGGCGCAGTTATCGCGAACTGCGCGACGACCGGACCACGTTCTTCAACTACTGGTTCCCGCGGGGGCAGTCCGAATACACCTATTTGTTGAAGGTGGTAAATCCAGGTGTCTTCCGCGTCAGTCCCACGCGGGTCGAGCCCATGTATCAGCCGCAATACTTGTCCACCAGCGACGCGGCGATGGTGACGGTGAAATGACAGTGACAGTGGCCGACACAATCACAAACCGCACCGGCGTCGTGAAACTCTGGCTGCTGAACCTCGTAGCCAATGCTGGCCTGCTCGGCGTCTGGTACTTCTGGTTGCTGATTCCCGACGCCCGCGGCTGGCAGGTAGCGTGTTCTGCCACAATTGCCATCGCGGTCGTGGCACTCGTTCTCTGGCTGCGTGCCGGGACCTTGGCCTGGTTCCGGATTGCAGAGTTTCGCAAACAAGGAACCATCTGGTGCGCTTACCGTCACGCTTTGCGCCATGTTCCAGCGCTGGGAATCTGGGTGGTGGTGTTCGTCCTGTTCGCTTGGATGCTTTGGGGCCTGCATGGCTACGTACCGCAGTTCGCCGTGTGGTTCCGTCAGAAGCTTGGCGCCGGCCCGCCGCCACGCAACATCATGCGTGACCTAAACTGGCTGCTGCTTGTGATCGTCGGCCTCGTGATGCCGGGGCTGTGGGTGCCTATGGCGACAACGATCTCATCCGTCGGCTTCCAGCCCGAGCATATCGTCCTCTCGCGCCGCGTGTGGAAGCGCCCGCTCTACTGGGTCTGGTTCTGCCTCCTCTTAGGAGTCAGCATTTACATCCCGTACAAGTTGGTCTGGTGGATACCCGATGTGCAAACCCTGCGTCAACAGGCCTGGAGCATGGGAGCGCGCTTCCTGATCGCCTACCTGATCGGTGTCACCGGATTCATCGTCCTGATTTGGATGACGGCCCTATACACCGACCACGAAGACCCCATTTCGCCTTGACTCAAAGCTGACGGTTATCGACTGACGACTGGCTGCTGTGGAGGCAGACCCTCCTGCAACCAACGAATCACGGTCTCCCGCCCATTCTGCGCCGCCAATTGTTCCACACGTGCCTGCGCCTCCGCATACGCCTGCCGCATCTCCCGCTCACTTGCTGGGTTGCGCAATGCATTCTCCAAGGCTGCAACACTCTCGAAGCCGCCGCTCGGTCTAGCAACATCATTCTTCTGCGCGAGGTACAGCACCAGCCCCTCGCGAAACCACAGCGGCGTTCCGGTCTTCGCATGCGACTCTACCAGCATGTGCAGAAACTCGTGGCGCAGTGTGCTCTCCAGCGTGCCCGCATCGCGCAACACATCCGTCGGCTGCAGGCGAATCGTGCGTCCGCGGGTTGACGCCGCTACCCATCCCGGCTCGCCCGTGGCATCGCGAAACGCCGCCACGGTCGCGTACACCTTCAGCTTCGCTGCACCTGTATAAATCAGCCCCGTACTCTCCTCGGCTTCGTGCATCATCCGGGCCGCCAGGGGCACAAGAGCGCGGTCGCGCTCCGGTCGAATGGTGAACAGCACGACATCTTCGCTAGTCAACTGCTGCCACTGCGTGCCCTGCGCGCCCACGCCCAGCTTAGTGCCTGGGTAGTAGAAGCTCAGAATCTCGCGATACGAGCGTCCCTCCTCACCCATGACCTCTGCGCCCACCTGGCAAAGCCCCACGCCATGTCCCGAGCCGCGTCCGTGAAATACGATCTTGTCGCCCTCGACGCGTACGTCGTACCAGTTGCTCTTCAGCCGCTCCCATCCGATGTTGCGCCCAACCGCTAGGCGAAACGTCAGCCCGGGCACAGTGATTTTCTGGCTGTCCGCCACCGTCAAGAATTCGACCCGTCCGCTTGAGGTGCGCTGCAGCACCGTCACCGTCCGCAAGTGTCCCAGCACATTGACGCCCTCAGCCGCCAGCGCGCGTTGCAATTCTTGCTTGCCCACCTCGCTGCGCCACTGGTTTATGCCGCTGCGCACGCAGTAGGTATCGGAGTGCTGCTTCAGATAAGGAGCGCGCTGCTCGTCATTGCCGAGAATGTAGCGTCCGTCTTCGGTCATCCCACCACAGTTGGCGTGATAGTAGGTCGCAGCCGGTTCGCCGTCGTACCACAGCACTTCGCCGGCTGTGGATCGGGCGATCTTGCGCAGCCGCGGCGTCACATCCGCCAGCCGCAGGTTTTGGCAATGCGTGGAGTCGCAAAAGTCGAAGCCATCCAGCGCGTGACGGCTTCCGAAGTGCAAGGCATACGTGCGCGCTGTCACTGCCATCGCCTTCAGCGTCGCGTCCGACTTGAAGTTGCCTGTCTCGCCCGCCAGCACGCCCGCGATGTACTCCTCCATCGGCATCGAGACGGTGACCAGCAGACGCCCCTCGCTGGCGCACACATCAGCGGGAAAGGCCGCCGTCAGCGGAGGACCAGCCGCCGCAGTAAGTTCGTACACGCCGCTGATGTGCAATTCAGACGCGCCCGCCTTGTCACCCTCGATCTGGATGCGCGACGACGACGCCCGCAATGACAGCACACTCAAAGCGTTCTCGCCGCAGCTTGCACACTTGCGAAACTTCGCCTGACCTCCTTCAGCCCTCAGCTTCAACTCCAGCGGAGGATGCAGGTACCACAAGCGCACGCGAACGGTTCTCGGAAATCCGTTCGCAGCGCCGGTGCCTCTCGCCTCGCCAGTATGCTGTGGCTGCGCATCGCCGCCAATCCAAGTAAGCAGCAAAACGGACAATGCGACGGCCAGTCGCCTCATCGACTCGCCCCATGTGCGGCAGCTTGTCCGCGACTGGCCGCGTACGCCCCGAAGATCTCCCGCGCCACGCCTGCTGCATCTGTCGGTCCATTGCCTTTTTCGAGGAACACCACCAGGGCAATCTCGGGTCGGTCGGCGGGCGCGTAACCCGCGAACCATCCATGCCGCCACGACCCTTCCTCGACCAACGAAGTGCCCGTCTTGCCCGCGACTTTCACTACCGCAATCGGCTGCGCCAGGTGTCCCATTCCGTAGGACACCGATCCCTCCAGCCCGGCAAACACCGGCGCCAGCTTCGCGCCATGCTTCTGCGACAGCAGGGCAAGGTTCTCGTACCCGCGCAACAGCTCCAGGGGAGTCAGATGCACGCCCCACTCTCCAATCGCTTCGAGTTGCAGCTCAGCCCGTGTGCCCGCCAGCGCGACGCTTCCCGTTGCCTCGTTCGGCACGAGCCCGCTGGGCGAACCAAAACCGTACTTCAAGAAGCTATTGCGCAAAACATCAGGA
>Ga0209656_10003281_pt1 | contig 10484 bp, 8 predicted proteins | sample BogFormECP12_OM2_FD_188239 | JGI IMG/M metagenome (GOLD analysis project Ga0209656, IMG submission 188239) | Bog forest soil microbial communities from Calvert Island, British Columbia, Canada - ECP12_OM2 (SPAdes) (version 2) | ecosystem: Environmental > Aquatic > Freshwater > Wetlands > Bog ... | reverse complement strand
GGAACGTGGCGGGGGCCCGGCTCGGGACGGTCACGGCTCGTACGCCGACGCCGGGATGGCCATCGCCAGGGACGAGATCTACGGTCCGGTGGTGACGGTGATCCCGTACGACGACGAGTCCGAGGCGGTGGCTATCGCCAACGACTCCAGCTACGGGCTGGCCGGAAGCGTGTGGACCGGTGATCCAGAACGGGGCCTGACGATCGCCCGCCGGGCCAGGGTCGGGACGTTCGGCGTGAACCTGTACGTGCCCGATATCGGCGCCCCGTGGGGCGGCCGCAAGGCCAGCGGCATGGGCAGCGTGTACGGCCCGGAGGGGCTGCAGACCTACCTGGCCACCAAGTGCGTCTTCCTGCCCGCATAGCAACGACACGAACGGTAACTGCGCCACGAAAGTCCGGGTCCGGGCGTCCGGCCGGATACCTCAGCGCCACTACGAGCAGCTACGGCGGATCGCCGGTTAGCAAATCCCGGCTAGGCAGGATGTCCGACGGCTCCAGGCGCATAAGGTCGTCTTTACTCCGGTGCCGCTCCGGATCGGCGGCAAGACGATACGCATGCCGGAGCCGGGCACTTTCCAGCTCGTTCCGCACGCTGCGGGCGTTGGCGAACCGGGGCTGTCTCATCCGTAGCGACAGGTAGTCGCGAAATGCCGCCACCGCCTCGTGCGACAAGTAGTAGGACGACCGGTCCAGCATCCGCCGTCCGATCGCGAGCAGCTCGTCGACCTCGTACTCGGCGAAATCCAGGTGATGCGCGATGCGCGAGCTCATGCCAGGGTTGGAGTCGAAGAAGCGATCCATCCGGTCCTTATATCCCGCGAGGATCACCACGAGCTTGTCCCGCTCGTTCTCCATCACCTGCATTAGGATGTCGATGCACTCCTGGCCATAGTCCTTGGAGTCCTCGGCGCGGTACAGGGTGTAGGCCTCGTCGATGAACAGTACGCCGCCCATCGCACGCTCGAGAACCTGCTTGGTCTTCGGCGCGGTGTGCCCAATGTACTCCCCCACAAGGTCATCGCGCATGGCATGCACGACATGACCTTTCTCCAGGTAGCCAAGCCTGTGGATCAGTTCGGCCATCATCAGCGCAACCGTGGTCTTCCCGGTGCCCGGCGCCCCGGTGAAGCACATGTGCAGGTTCGGCCGGGACGCGGAGAGCCCGAACCGCTGTCGCGCCCGGTCGACCAGCAGGAGCGAACCGATTTCTTCCACCTTCTTCTTCACCGGGACGAGCCCGATCAGCTGGCTGTCCAGCGCGACGAACAGGTCATCGATGCCTGCTGCCCGCCGTTCACCGACGAGGGTGATCGTGGCATCCGGCTGGAGCGTTTCGTCCCTGCGGCGGGTCCGGCCGCTTCGGGCGGGCTTTGTCATCCCGGCAGAAGCGGCCGGGCGCCGGGTAGGGCCACTGGACATCCGCCGGGTAACAACGCCAGTAAAGGGCACCAGCTCCCGGCGCAGACCCGGATCCATCATGTTGGAACCCCGGGCAGAGTCCGGCGCGATACCGCGTGAGGTGAGGCTTTGCGTACTCGTCTGGCGCCACCCGTCGGCCAGGAGTACCGCCGCGACGAGGACCATGAGGCCGACGGCGGCTACGAACAACACATGGCTCAACGGCAACCAGACCATCAACATGGCAACTGTGACGCCTAGCAGGATTATGCCGAGTCCGGAATATCGCAATCTGGCGGCCCACATGATAGGAACGAGGGTAGCCAGGCGGCTAGCCGCGGGTCAATCGCGGGTCGCTCGCCACCCTCCCCCAGAGCAGGTAGGCGGGTCAAGCACCTTTCTTGGTGAGTCCGGTGGGTGCCTCTCCGCCCGAGATGATCGTCATTTCGCACCGATCATCATCCCAGGCCGGAGCGGCACCTATCGGCGTTTGCACGGCCGTGTCACCGGCTTACTCACGGAATCGGGTCTGATGAAGGACGGATTGTCGTCGGCATCGACAGGTCGCCGCAGTCCCAGACGTCGCTGGCCTGGGCGATCGAGGAGGCACGTCTGCGCGGGCTAGGGCTGCGCATCATCGATGCCATCCTTACCGTCAAGGCCCTGTACGAGCTGCGCAGGACCAGCGGCAGGTACTCGCTCCTCACGATGTGCATCGGCGGCGGGCAGGGCGTCGCAGCCATCATCGAACTTCGAACGGATGCAAACCCCGACGGCCCTGTTGCCCTGGTGCCCTGCGAGCCTAAGATCAACGGCAGAGGTGCGAAAGCTGTGATAAGTCAAAGGAGATTGATATGCCTGGAATCATTGTCGGAGTTGACGGTTCCGGCCATTCCGAGCTTGCCCTGGAATGGGCCATGAAGGAAGCAGCGCTCCGTCATGCGCCGGTTACCGTGCTCACCGTGCGCCAGGCCGTCCGTGACAACCTCGGCCTCGTCGCCAACGACGCGGGTGACCCGGAACTGATCGAGAAGGCCCGGGTGGCGGCCCAGGCGGAAACCGACAAGGTGCTCGGCGCCCTCGGCGAATCCCGCCCGGAGTCGGTCACGGTCAAGGCGGTCAAAGGCTTCCCGGTCGAAGAACTCATCAACGCGGGCAAGGACGCCGACATGATCGTCCTGGGCTCGCGCGGCGCAGGCGGCTTCGACCGGCTGACGATGGGGTCGGTCTCGAGTCAGGTCGCCCACCACGGGCCCTGCCCGGTCGTCATCGTCCGGCCGGGGCACCGCCACTGACGGGTCAGCGCACCGGGTGGGCTCCGGTCATCATGGCCGCCAGGTCCTCGGGGTACAGGGAGAGTCCTCGGGGTACAGGGAGAAGGGTGGCGGCGGCGGCCCGGTCGCGGACAAGTAGCGGCCGGCGGGTGATGGGCCTCGCCGTCCGGCTCACCGACGTGGGCATCGACAGGTTCGGCATCTGCCAGGCGCCGACTGCCAGGGGGTGTTCATCGATACCAGCAGCAGCACCACCACCACCACCACCACCACCACCAGGCGCTACTGTTCCGACCGTTGCATGAACCGCACAACGTCTCCGCGTTCCGCGCCCGCAGATGGCGAGAAGACGACGGAGAGGCAAAGGCGCCGGCCACCATCGTCCAACGTGCCTGGTTTCGGCCTGCCACTATGTGGGAAACGGCTTTTGTGAAAGCAATCACATAGCGGTCGCAAAACGTAACGTCGAGTCATTCCCTATGACATCTGCGGGCGACGCCGGGGCCACCAGCGCCGACCATCTTTATACCGACAGTAGGGCCGTGACCTGCGTTATCAAAACGAATCCGGGTTAACACTTCTCAGTTATGGCGATGATCTCTACGATGATCTCACTCGACGCATACGAGAAGCTCACCGGGCTGGGCAGGGATCTCGCACCGGGGTGGCTAGCCCTGCGGGGCACGATCGGAAAAGAGATCGACCATGGCAACTGAAACTTCAGGGGTAGCCGCAACAACCCCGACTGACGTCGGCCTCAAGCGAGAGTTGGGGCTGATCGGGGCCACCTGGGCGTCCGAGACCTCGATCATCGGCTCGGGCTGGCTGTTCGCCCCGCTGACCGCCGCGCTGCTGGTAGGCGGGGGCGCGGTCATTTGCTGGATCGTCGCCGGAATCATCGTCATCGTCCTGGCCCTCGCCCACGCCGAGCTCGGCGCGATGTACCCGGTCTCCGGCGGAACGGCCAGGTTCCCGCACTTCGCGTTCGGCAGCGTGGCCGGCGTCGGGTTCGGCTTCTTCGCGTATATGCAGGCGGTCACGATCGCGCCGATCGAATGCTACGCGTTCGTGACCTACGCCTCCTACTACTGGCCTGGTCTCTTCAACTCTCATACCGGGAAGATCACCGGGGCCGGCCTGATCGTGACCGTCATACTGATGGCGGTGTTCGTCGCGGTCAACTTCCTGGCCATGCGCCACTTCGCCCGGGTCAACAACGCCATCACGTGGTGGAAGGTCGCGATCCCGGTCCTTACCATCATCGTGCTGCTGTTCAAGTTCCACCCGGCCAACTTCACCGCCGGGGGAGCAGGCTTCGCTCCGGGCGGGATCAGGGCCCTGACCGCGGCGCTCCCGTTGGCCGGCATCATCTTCGCCTACTCCGGCTTCGAGCAGTGTGACCAGCTGGCCGGCGAGATCAAGAACCCGGGGCGCAACCTGCCGCGGGCGATCATCATCTCGGTCCTGCTCGGGACCGTGATCTACACCCTGCTGCAGGTCGTGTTCATCGGCGCGCTGCCCCCGGCCGAGGTGACCCATGGGCTCCAGCACATCACCAACCCCCTCATCCTGGCGGGGCCGTTCGCCGGCGTTGCGGCCCTGGCCGGGCTCGCCTGGCTGGGGCACCTGCTGCGGATCGACGCCTTCGTCTCCCCGTCCGGCACCGGCCTCATCTACACGACCGGAACCTCGCGGATCAGCTACGGCCTGGCCAGAAACCGGTACGCCCCGCAGTTCTTCGGCAGGGTCAGCGCCAACGGCATCCCGTGGGTCGGGCTGATCTTCGCGTTCCTGTTCGGGCTGCTCTTCCTGCTGCCGTTCCCGAGCTGGCGCTCGATCGTCGGCATTATCACCGGTGCGAGCGTGCTGATGTACGCCGGGGCCCCGCTGTCCGTGGGCGCCTTCCGCGGGCAGGTGCCGGATGCGAACCGGCCGTACCGCATGCCGATCGCCGCCGTGCTCGCCCCGGTCTCGTTCGTCGTCGCCGACCTGCTCATCTACTGGTCGGGCTGGTTGGTGGTCTGGAAGCTCGGCATCGTGCTGGTGATCGGGTACGTGCTGATCGGCATCTCGATGGCGTTCGACCCGCAGCGGCCGCCGCTGGACTGGAAGTCGGCGGTGTGGCTGCCGGTGTGGCTGATCGGCCTGGGCCTCATCTCCTGGCAGGGCCAGTACGGACCGGGCAACACCGGCCACATCGCGTTCTGGTGGGACATGCTGATCGTGGCCGCGTTCAGCGTGGCCATCTACTACTGGGCGATGTACACCAAGCTGTCTCGTGAGGAGATGCTCCTGCTGGTCAACAGGCAGAGCGGCGAGGAAGAGCTGCCGGACACCGGGATACACCACTAAGCCCGGCTAGCCCGCCTGAACGGCCCCGTCGCGCGACGGGGCCGTTCTCGGTTGCCGGGGCGTTGCACCCGGTCCGTTCGGGCCCAAATTGACCGCCGAGCCGCAGCCGTGGCATATCTCGTCCGTACGTGCAAAAGGGCGTTGCGTGAGGTGGTGTGCCCGATCTTGACCGGGCCAGGCGCCGGCCGGTGCGGCCAGGACGAGCCTGCCCAGCGGTCAGGTGCGCGACCGGGTAACCACGCCCGACCGCTTCTGCGAGGCGGGATCATGGATGCTCGGATCAGCGCGAGCGGGCTGGCGGGCGCCGGGATGGGCCCGCGCGCCGGCCGGGACGTGGTGCTGCGCACAGCGGGGCTGACCAAGCGGTACGGCCGGGTGGTCGCGCTCGACGGGCTCAATCTTGAGGTGGGCGCCGGCGAGGTGCATGCCTTCCTAGGGCCGAACGGCGCGGGCTAAGTCCGGGTAAGCCGGTTTCAGGCCCGGCTAAGACCTATCTCAGCAGGTAAAATAGGGATTTCCTCCGATGCGCCAAGGAGGGCCTTACGGCAAGACTCAATAGTGACCGGCGAAGAGATGGCCGGAAACCGAGGAGGAACGATGAACCAGAACGTGACGCAGGGCGTACGGGGTCCACTGGCTCGCATCGGCCGGCGCGTCGCCGCTATCGTCGCCGAGTGCAACTACGCCCAGACCCGGCTGACCAGCTTGCGGGACACCCCGGCGCGTTTCTGACGGGGGGAACTAGCGTCCGACGCCGGGCCGGACTCCCGATCCGGATCTCGAGTCCGCTCCTGCACGAACCAGCCGCTAGCCGACCAGGCCCACGCCCGGTCGGCTAGCGACCCTTTGGGTCGATGACTCCGACAGTTGAGCTGGGTCTGTCAGGCTGCCCTAGGCAGCCTGTGTCCGGGCCTGCCCTGGCGGCCTGGCGTGCTGGCCTAACTGGCCGCCTTCTCAGGTGGCCAGCGCCCGGGCGCCGCCGCGCCGGGTCAGGCCCTTGCCGATCAGGTTGCGCAGGTTCAGTGCCGGCGCCCCTGCCACGTCCAGGAGCTTCCAAAAAGGGCTCTTAACCCGAAGAAGTGGCCAGTGCACTCTGTTCGGCTCTTTGGCGCAGCTGCGGGGGCCTGGTCGCGTCACCCGATGACCGGGTGGCAATCGAAACGAGAAGTATCTGCCGGTCACAAGGCCATGTCGAGAGCGGGCCGGTGCAGCGCCAGCACGTGCTCGTGAGTTTCCCTCATCGCCGCCAGCCGGGCCTGGCCGTCCCGGCAGAACACCACCGGCGGCCGGAGCGCACCGTTGTAGTTGTTCGCCAGCGTGTAGGTGTAGGCGCCGGTGACCGGCATGGCGATCAGGTCACCGGCTTCGGGCCCGGGCAGCGGCAGGTTCGGCACGAGCAGGTCGCCCGACTCGCACTGGCGGCCGACCAGGTTCACCACCTCGTCCGGCGCGGCCAGCATGCGGGTCGCGACCGCCGCCTCGAACCCCTGGCCGGTGAGCGCCACGTCGAGGTTGTCGGCCATGCCGCCGTCCACCGCGACGAACGTGCGGCCGGTGTGCTTGACCGTGCTCACCCGGTACAGCGTGACGCACGAGCGGGCGACCAGCGACCGGCCGGGCTCGATCACGAGCGTGGCGCCGGCCGGCAGGTAGGCGCGGGCGGCCTCGGTGATGGTGTCCAGGTACTGCTCGACGGTGGGGGCCTGGTCCCGGAGCGTGTACCGGACGCCGAGGCCGCCGCCCACGTCGTAGACGTCGAAGGTGCCGAGCACGGCGACGGCCTCCACCGCCCGGGCGAACGGCTCGGTGTCCAGGATCTGCGACCCGATGTGCAGGTGCAGCCCGTCCAGGCGCAGCTTCTGGCTGGCCCGGACGCGGGCGATCGCCTCGCGGGCCTGATCCAGGGGCAGCCCGAATTTGGAGTCGGCGTCGCCGGTGGACTGCGACTCGTGGGTCTGCGGCGCGACCCCGGGGATGATCCGGATCAGCACCCGCTGCGGGCGGGTGGCCAGCTGCTCCAGCCGGTCGATGTCGTCGAAGTTGTCCACCACCACGCATCCCACGCCCGCCTCGAGCGCCATGGTCAGCTCGGCCGTGGTCTTGGCGTTGCCGTGCAGGTACATGCGCTCGGGCCGGGCCCCGGCGGCCAGGGCCATGACCAGTTCCCCGGCTCCGGCGACGTCGATGCTCAGTCCCTCGGCGGCGAACAGCTTGTAGACCGCCAGGCAGGGGAACGACTTCGAGGCGAACACCACCTCGGAGTCCGGGTGCCGGGCGGCCAGCCCGTCGCGCATCCGGCGGGCCTGGTTCCGCAGGCCTGCCTCGTCCACGATGTAGGCGGGCGTGCCGAAGCGCCCGGCGAGGTCGCGGACTCCGACGCCGCCGATGGCCAGTTCCCCGTCTGGCGCGACGGAGCTGTGCTCGGGAAAGAGCGGGAGCAGATCGCGGTCCTGGGTGCGGGGCGGGTCGGTGGTCATGTATCCGCACCTTAGCCGCCGGAATGAGCACGGCGCGCGGAAGGCAGAGTCACCGGGCAGCGTACTGTCCACGTAGGACGCCGTCGAGTCACCGAATGTTCATCAGGCTTTATCTGGACGCTGTGCAGGTCAGGGGCTCGTTACGCGTAACATGAAGGGTGGTGACCGACACCAGGAACTGTGAGCAGTGCGGCTCTTCGTTCGCCCCGCGACGTGAGCACGCGCGGTTCTGCTCCGCCCGCTGCCGGGTGGCGTGGAACCGGCTGCACGCCAGCGACTCCCCGGCCGAGGGGGGCGCGCTCGACTGGACCATCACCGCCATGCGGGACACGATCGACCGGCTGCTGCGGGCCAGGGGCTGGGACCAGCCGCACGCGTTCGCCGCGATCAGCGAGGCCGTGTGGTGGGTCACCATGGTCGACGCCACGCTGGTGCGCTACCACCCCGACGCCTACGACGGGGTCCTGGCGGCCCATGACATGGCGGGACGCCAGGAGATCGAGGGAACGTTCGGGGGCCTGCGGTTCGTGCGGAACGAGATGGGCTACTACCTGGATCACGCTGAGTTCATTGAGCCAGTCGGACCGAGCAAAGGCGCCATCGCGGCCTGGACGTGGCGGCCGTTGCCCGAGCCCGGACTGGACTCGCTTCCGGCCCGCGGGCAGGAGTGGGAGATGACGCGCTACCGGGAGTACCAGGCCTGGCTGGCGGGCCAGCCCGTCGGCGAGACCTTCAGGCGCGCCGGCGCCTTCCTCCGGCTGGCCTCGGACAGCTGCCTCACCCGCAGCTAGCGGCGGGCTTCTGCTCACCGCCGTTTCTTGCGTTTCTTGACGACCGGCGCAGGAGCCGCGGCCACGGCCTGGCCCTGGCGGGCCGCCACCCGGACCGCGGACACCGCGGCGACGCCACTGACCAAGGCACCTATCCCGGCGGCCGCGGTGCCCAGCGCCGAGATCACCACCAAGGTGTCAGGACCTGACGCCTGGACTGCTGGTGGTGAAGACACGACCGGAGATGCGATACCGCCGGTCGGAGACGACGTGGGCAGCACGACGGGAGAAACGCGCGCCGAGCTCGCGAGCCAGAGAGTTAAACCGAGCAGAAACACGAACGCGACCACCCACCCGATGCTTATCGCTCGCTTCCGGGTCACGGCCGAGGACATAGCAGAAACATACGCCGAACGGACCTGGTGCGCGCCCGCCGGCGGTGCGGGCGCGTCACCGTCCAGCTGACGCATCTTGAGCCGGCCAGCTGACCGAAGGCGAGAAGCGAGAAGCCGGACGGGCTGGCCCGTCCGGCTTCTCTCTGCTGGCTTCTCTGGGGATGAACTATTACGGATTGACGACGAGGCTGAAGGTGCCTCCGAACGCCGTGATGCCGTTGCCGTTACCGGCCGGCACGGGCGCGCCGTTCGACGCGGGCGCGAGCTTCTCGTTGCTGAACAGGTAGAGCGGATGACCGTACCAGGTCACCTGGGTGACGTCGTGGACGCCGACCTCGCCGACGCCGGAAGCGGACACGCCCGAAACGCCGGGCGAGCCACTGGTGAGCACCGGAGGCCAGGCGCGACGGCACGTCGGGTTGACCGTGCACGCGGCCCCGTTACCATACGACTGGCCGCCGCTGAAGGTGTACACCGGGAAGTTGACCCAGCCGGCCACGGTCTCGTATTGCTCGGCGAGCACGGTCTTGCCGCCGATCGTGGTCGTGGTCAGGGTCCCGGCCCACGGCACCGGCGTGCCGCCAGCGGATATCAGCCACCAGATCCCGTGCCAGGGCGGCAGCAGCGGTCCGGGCTCGAACCAGCCCTCGCCGGTGACCTGGCCTGGTGCCTGGTCGAACAGGTACAGCGGGTGCCCGGCGTAGGTGACCTGCCACCCGACGTGCTTGCGATAGACGCGGCCGAGCAGCTTCTGGCTGACGCCCGGGCCGGCAACTGGCTTGCCGTTGGTGGTGATGGCCGGCCATTCGGCGCTCTTGTCATTGGACGGCCCGGTGCAGGTGGCCCCCGGTGGCGCGCCCGGAAGACTGACCACGACGGTGGTGCAGCCGTAACTCGGCGGGTTGTCCGAGCTGATGAAGTACAGCGTGTAGTTCTTGTACGGCCCCGAGCCCACGGCCAGCGACCAGCCGAATGGCGTATGGGCCACGATGATCTCGGTGCCACTCGCCTTGGCATGTGACGCTGCGGGAGTGGCGGTGGACGCCATTGCGGGCGTCGTCAGCGCGAGTATGGCGGCCGGCACTGCAAGCAGCGCCAGCCATCGGTGAATGGACATAATTGCTCCCCTCCTTGCCTTTGCGCCTTACGCCGGCGGCTACCGCAGAGCGATGAGCCTGACGGCGAAGGCGCTGCATGCCCGATTCCGGACGACGGCCGCGCATGGCCGGAACGGCCACGCGGCCAAGTCGGGCGGCAGTTGTGATCGACAGCGGTAGCCGGGCCACCGCGCACGGCGCGATCAGACGGCCCGGAGCCAATGCCGTCACTCGCCAGGTCAGCCCGGGAACGGGCCGATAGCGAAATGGACGTCACCGATCATCACCGCGCCTCTGAGATCACGCTTACCGGTCGCTTAGCCCCAAATACGACCGGATTGGCACAATCCTAGGCCCGCAACGTTCCGGCGCATACGGCAACAGCGACAAAATTCCTAATCGTAATCGTCCGATCCGCCGCGCGGCGTGGCTAGGCGCGGGTGGCTGGTAAACCGGCGGCGGCGTCACCTGCGCCAGTGATCAGCAAGTCACGAACTGGTGCTCTTCACCTGCGGGGATGTTTCCTCCACAATGATGTGATCCGGGATGTCGTCCCCGGCCCTCGACCGGAGGAGACGAGCCATGGCGATGCCGAGCACGGATACCGACGAACTGGCCAAGTTCGGCTACAAGCAGGAACTCGACCGGTCGCTAGGCCTGTTTCGTCGTTCGCCGCGGGGTTCAGCTACATCTCGATCATGACCGGGGTGTTCGAGCTG
>Ga0209656_10003278_pt1 | contig 10492 bp, 11 predicted proteins | sample BogFormECP12_OM2_FD_188239 | JGI IMG/M metagenome (GOLD analysis project Ga0209656, IMG submission 188239) | Bog forest soil microbial communities from Calvert Island, British Columbia, Canada - ECP12_OM2 (SPAdes) (version 2) | ecosystem: Environmental > Aquatic > Freshwater > Wetlands > Bog ... | reverse complement strand
GATCACCGAGAAGGCCACCGCGTACAGCGAGAACAGCCTGAGCGCGCGGCGGAGCTCCTGCCCGTAGCCGAACGACGAAAGGACCGCCTCGTCACGGCCGCCGATGCTCTGGTGCCCGGGCATACCTACCCCCTGAGCTGGATCTTAGACCCGGCTGAAGTACTAACCGTCGATGTTCGGGCAGTTTGCTGTCACCTTGTCGGCGAGAGCGAGGATGCGCCGCCTATGGCTCAGCTGGAGGACGGTGGCCCTCCAGCGTGGCGTCGCCGCCGTCGCGGATCGTTCGGAGGGAACTCCCTGAAGTGCCTCGACGCGCCCGCCCGGCCCGGCCGCGACGCCGATGTGCCGGGGCGCTGACCGCGGCCGGTTCGTTCCCGACGCCACCAGGAGCAGATCAGCACCACCACACAGGCCTCTATGCGGCGGTGACGTACGGGCTCATGTTCTCGTTCGGTCGCCACGCTCGGTGATGACAGGGGGTCTAGCTGGCGGCGCGAGACGATTACGACGTCGTCAAGGACCTGCATGCGGCGGGCGCGGTCGGCACCTACGACGCCGCCGTGATCACCAAGGACGACGCGGGCAAGGTACACGTGAACAAGGATGAGATGGCCACCCGGCACGGGGCGTGGGGCGGCGCGGCCGTCGGCGCCGTGGTCGGCATCTTGTTCCCGCCCTCGATCATCGGGACCGCGCTGGTGGGCGCGGCGGTGGGCGGGGTGGGCGGCCATTTGTGGCGTGGCATGTCCCGCTCGGACGTCAAGGAGTTCGGGGAGATCATCGACGCCGGGCAGGCCGCCCTGGTCATCGTAGGGGAGAGCAAGCTGGAGCAGGCGGTGGACAAGGCGGAGCTGAAGGCCGAAAAGCACGTCGCCAAGGAACTCGACGTGAGCGCGAAGGACATCGACCAGGCGGTCCAGGAAGCCGCCAGGGAAGTCAGCTGACTAGCCCATCCCCGGTGGCGTCGGCGCGCCGCCGGCAAGTCGTGCTGGGGGTGCTTCGCTCCCTCGGCACGACTATCGCGCTGGTCGCGTTGTACTACCTGCTGCCGCTGGATCATTTGGCCAGCGTGCCGCTGGCCGTGATCCTGGTGGTGGGGCTGCTGGTTCTGCTGGCCTTCACCGGCTGGCAGCTGCGCCTGGTCCTCAAGGCCAGGTACCCGGCCATACGGGCTGGCGAAGCCCTGGCCACCACGGTGCCGTTGTTCCTGCTGCTGTTCGCCTCGGTCTATTTCGCGATGGCCCGGGCCAGCCCGGCCAACTTCAGCACTCACTCCCTGACCCAGACCGATTCGCTGTACTTCACGGTCACCACGTTCAGCACCGTGGGGTTCGGGGACATCACCGCGGCCAGCCAGGCCGCCAGGCTGGTGGTGACCGCCCAGATGATCCTCGACCTGCTGGTCCTGGGCCTGGGCATCCGCGTGTTCATCGGAGCGGTGCAACTCGCCCGGCAGCAGCATCCGGACCACGCCGGCCCGGCTGCCGCGCCAGAGCAGCCCCGGCAGCAACCCGGATAAAGGAACAGTCAGAAGGAGGAACCGATGATGAGCACTCAGACGGCAGAGGCAGCGGCGCAGCGGGCGCAGCGGTACCAGCTGGATTCGGGGCTGGGGGAGCTTACCCCGTCCGAGCGTGCTGCACGTGGTAGGGAGGCGCGGGCTGCGGTGCCGCGGGATAGCCATGCGGTGTTCGACCCGGGGCCGGATCGGCCCGATCCGCTGAGCTTGCTGGAGGAGCAGGCGAAGGCGCGGGTGCCGGAGCTGGTGCCGGTGCGGTGGGGCCGGATGATGGTCTCCGCGTTCACTTACTACCGCGGCGCGGCGCTGCCGATGGCCAGTGATCTGGCCACGACCCCGGTGTCGGGGCTGGCGGTGCAGGCGTGCGGGGATGCGCACCTGTCGAACTTCGGCGTCTTCGGGTCGGCCGAGCGGCGCCTGGTCTTCGATGTCAATGATTTCGATGAGACGCTGCCCGGCCCGTGGGAGTGGGATGTCAAGCGGCTGGCGGCCAGCCTGGAGGTGGCCGGGCGCGGCAATAGGTTCGGCGCCAAGGACCGCCGCGAGATCGTCATGGCTTCGGTCGCCCGGTACCGGCAGGCGATGCGCACTTTCGCCGGGATGACCAACCTGGATGTCTGGTACGCGCGTGCGGATGTGGACGACCTGCAGGCGGAGTTTGCGTCGCAGATGAAGAAGCGGCAGCTCAAGATGGTGGACAAGGGCATGGCCAAGGCGCAGACCCGCGACAACATGCAGGAACTGGCCAAGCTGACCCGCGTCGTGGACGGCAGGCCGCGGATCATCTCTGAGCCGCCGCTGCTGGTGCCGATCCCTGAGCTGCTGCCCGAGCAGACGGACCAGGAAGCCTTCCAAGCCCAGATCGAAGACCTGCTTGCCAAGTACCGGCGAACGCTGGAAACCGACCGCCGGTTCCTGCTGGAGACGTTTGAGTACGCCGACATGGCCCGCAAGGTCGTCGGGGTCGGCAGCGTGGGAACCCGGTGCTGGATCGTCTTGATGCTCGGCCGTAACGAGTCCGATCCGCTGTTCCTGCAGGTGAAAGAGGCTGATGCGTCCGTGCTGAGCCGGTACGTGGGAGCCAGCAAGTACACCAACATGGGCCAGCGGGTGGTGGCGGGGCAGCGGCTGATGCAGGCCACCAGCGACATCTTCCTGGGCTGGCAGCGGGCCGAGGCCGGCCTGGACGGCAAACAGCGGGACTTTTATGTCCGGCAGCTGCGGGACTGGAAGTTCTCCATGCCCATCGAGATCATGGTGCCGCGCGGCATGCGGATCTACGGGGAGCTGTGCGGGTGGACGCTGGCCCGGGCGCATGCCCGCTCCGGCGACCGGATCGCCATCGCCGCCTACCTCGGCAGCTCGGACGTGTTCGACCAGGCCATCACCCGGTTCGCCGCCGCCTACGCCGACCAGAACGAGCGCGACCATCAGGCCCTGGTCGACGCCGTCGCCTCGGGCCGGCTCACCGCCGAGCGCGATACATGAGATCGCTGACTGTCGGCCAGCAGTGTCAGGAGCAAGAGGCGATGACGGCAGAACCGCCGGAGAGTCTGGTCACTGAAGGGGTCCGCAGCCTGGAGGTGCGCTGGATCTTCCCGGGCCAGCTGGAGAGTGCGGTAGCCGGATGGTTCGGGCGGTTCCCGACCCGGGTGGAATCACGCGAGGACACCTACCTGCTGGATCCGCAGTTGCCCGGGTTGTCGGTGAAGGTCCGCGGGGGCGGGGCGCTGGAGGTGAAGGCCTACCGCGGGAGCCCGGGGATCCTGGAGGTTGCGGGCCGCGCCCGCAGACACATGGAGGCCTGGCAGAAGTGGTCCTTCCCCGTTAGCCCGCCCAGCCCCAGCAGCAGGGACCCGGCCGGCTGGCAACCGGTGCGCAAGAGGCGGCGCATCAGCCAGTTCTCACAGGCCAGCGGGCCGATCGTGACGCCCGCAGTGGGGCAGGGGGAGGAGCCGCGGTGTGAGGTGGAACTCACCGAGGTCCACACTCGTGGCCAGCACTGGTGGACCCTGGGCTTTGAGACGACCGGCCCCGCGCATCTGCTCCTCGGCGCACTCCAGGCCACCGCGGCGCTCGTGTTCGCCCATCCGCTGCCCGGTGGGGCTGTACCGGGCCCGGATGACTCCAGGTCCTACGCGCAGTGGCTGGGCCAGCGGTCCGGGCGCCGCCAGTGACGCCGGCGCCTCCGCATCGTCTGGGCGCCGGGCAGCGGCGGGCCCATCTTCCCGTCCCTGTTCATCGGGGGAACAGCCGGCGTCCTCGTGCACCAGGTGTTCCCCAGCGTGCCTCTGGGACTGGCGTTCACGTGCATGCTCGCCGCCGTCCCCGGCGGCGTCGTCGCGGCGACGTTCTCGATGGTGCTGCTCGCCGCGTTCATGACGCAGATCGGGGCGTTGCAGACCGCGCCCATCCTGATCGCCGTCATCACCGCCTTCCTCATCATGGAGGGAGTCAAGTACCTCGTCGCAACCCGCAACAAGGCGCGCGCAGCCGCGGCGAAACAAACAGCCTCGCGCAGCGGCGCAGGATGATGCTCCCACACCGAGCTGATGTGCCGCCGAAGCGCAGAGAGAGGCAGGCCGGAGGATGAGGACGGGGACAGCGGACAGTAGACGCTGGCACCGGGCCGCTTCCGCGGTTCGGGACAACCTCTGGTTCGTGCCCGCGCTGTACGTGGCCGGCGCGCTCGCTCTCAGCGTCGGCCTGGTGCACTGGGATGAGTCGGACCCGATTGACCTGGTCCACTCGATCAACTCCTCGAGCGCCAGCGCCGCTCTGTCCGCGCTGGGCAGCGGCATGCTCGCGTTCACGGGTTTCGTCACCTCGGTCATCTTGCTGGTGGTCCAGTTCGGCACGAGCGAGTTCTCGCCCCGCTTCGTGGCCTGGATCCGCCGGGACGCAACGCTGAAGTACGCGCTCAGCACGTTCAGCGCCACGTTCCTGTTCGCTCTCGTCTCAACCGCGCAGGTCGGCCGCGGAACAGCCGCGTTCGTGCCGACCAGGACACTGATCGCCGCGCTGCTCCTGACGCTGCTGAGCATTGGGATGTTCCTCGTGCTCATCGAACGCTCCTCCAATGGCCTGCGGGTGGCAAGCGTCGTCCAGGAGGTTGACGTCGAGGCCCGCGAGGTGTTTGACGCCGTGTACCCGGCCAGCCCGGCCGAAGCTGCCGCGGCCCAGCAGACGACGCGATCACTGAACGAGCTCACGCCTGTTCAGACGATTCGCCAGGGTCAGGTGGGCTCGGTCGTGGTGGCGCTGAACCGGACCGGGATCGCGAACCTCGCCGAGCAGTACGACGCCGTCATCGAGCTCGTGCCGGCGATAGGGGATCATGTCCCGGCCGGCGGCGCACTGCTCAACGTCTACGGGCCGCGCCAGCTGCCCGAGCGGCGACTCCGCCGCGCTGTCTTGCTCGGGGACGAGCGGACAATCGACGATGACCCGGCCTTCGCCATCCGGATGCTGGTGGATGTCGCGATAAAGGCGCTTTCCCCCGCGGTCAACGACCCCACGACCGCAGTGCAGTCCCTCGACCGTATCGAGGACCTGCTGCGCTACGCCGCGCCGAAGCACCTGTCGGTCGGGACCGTGACCGACAGCCACGGCGCCGTCAGGCTCGTGTACCCGACGCCGACATGGGAGGATCTGGTCGAGCTCGCCCTCGACGAGATCCGTGCCTTCGGCGCGGGACAGTATCAGATCGCCCGGCGGCTCCGGGCCCTGCTCGACGCCTTGATCGCCGATGTCCCGGAGAAAAGACGTCCGGCCCTCGTCGAGCAGGGCACCCTGCTCGACGACGCGGTCTCATCCGCCATCCCCGAGAGCCAGCGCGCCGCCGCCCTCATCCCTGACCGCCAGGGGATCGGCATGTCACGCCGCCGGCCGGTCGGCGGGCACCGACCCGGGCCGCGACGCCGTGGACGGGATGCGAAGACCACCGGCGACGACGGCATTGACGTCGAGGCCGAAACCGCGCCAGAGACCTGATCGCCGAGTGCTGCGAACCGGCCGGACACCCGCGTAATCTCTTCCACGGTGTCCGGCGGCCTGGAGCTGCTGTCGGCCGCTGATCTGGACGACAACTACCCGGCACCTTGGCTCCGCCCACAGCCTCGCCGCCTACCTGCGCGCTCGGGAGAGCGCCTAGCGTCTCGTGATCATCGGTGTGCAAAGCGTGCGCGGATCGCTCGGCGATCGGTCAGGATCATGTCTCTCGCGGCGGCGGCGGTGGTGCTGGTCGCCCAATTCTTCTGCACAGAACCGGCTGATATGTCCGTGACCGAACGGCTTTCGCACCCAAACGGCCTTGACGCCCTATTCGGCGCTCGGCGCGGAATTTCGATGAAGGCGGTGCCGCTACCCGGCACCGCTGGCGCGCCCGTCGCCTGGGCTCTGCGCTGGGGGCGCCCGCCCATGCACGGGCGCGCAGCCGTCACTGGACAGCTGCCGCAGATCAGACACGATTACCCCGGTCACGCAACCGGTGCTGCACCGAGCCGTCTTGCCGTTCTCGAAGCCCTGTAATTATGCCGATATCCGCACCCCGGGCACCCCCATGACCAGCGACGGCCGCCTCCGTATCGGCATAACCGCGGTATCGGCGTAATGGACCCCGCACCAGGCGTGCAGGGCGCTGGTCACGTGCCCGTAGCCGGCGTAGCCGTCGCGGACGATCACGCCCTGGTAGCCGGGCAGCACGCCGCCGGCGTCGATCGCCTCCGCTGACCGGTCACCGGTGTGCATGCAGGTCAGGTAGCGGGTGCAGGCCAGGTGCACGTACCGGGTCCCGCCAGCGGCGCGGGCCGGGGTCTCATCGGCATGAACAGCCGCCGCGGCCTTCAGCGGCTCCCGGACCCGGTCCATGAACCCGCTGGCCTCCACCAGCCCGGCGGCCTTCCCGCGGATCCCGGCCATCCACCCGGTCGAGACCGCGACGCCGGCCAGCTGGTACAGCAGCAGCCCAGTTCCCGCCCGCCGACGGCCAAGGAGTCGTGACCCTCTGGCAGCGGAACGCATCTTGCGCCGGGTGCGCCGTTTGCCTGGCCGGGAGGGGTGCGCCACCCCGCATCACCGGGCCACTCCGCACCCCCACACAGGGTCCCAAGGGATGCCCCCGGGGGGGCCGTAGGGAGGCCGAAAACCTTACCGGCAGTCGACTCCGACGCCTCCGAGGTCGACTCCGACGCCCCGTCGGGCTCTGCCGGGGACGCCAGGAAGCAGGCCGACCCCCTCTCGCTACCGGTTCGTGGGCGCACAAAACACCCAGATCGGGACGGCCAACTCTCGGTCCACGTTGCGCCACGGCCACGCAGATCGGCGGTTATCTGAAGTCGTCTGCAGATAATGCCTGGTAGGAGCGTATTTCTGCGGCGTAGACATGTCGCCGCCGCAGGCATGCGACAGGTCATTATCGATGTCATCGAGGCCCGGCGGGCGCGCTTCGCCGTGGTGCGCCGCTTAAGGCCGAGCGTGCGGGCGAACTGGCCGCGGAACGATTCCGGCCGCAATCGGGTGATCCCGGCGCGGGCGGTATCGAGCCACTGGCCGAGCGCTTCGGTGCCTGCACGCGGGCGGCCGCCGCCACGGCGCCTCCCGGCGAGCCGCAGAGCCCCTGCCCATGGCGGGTCCGGACGATCGGAGCCACAACCGTCACCGGGAACGCCTGGCCCGCCCAGCTCGAGCCGTCCCCGGCCCGGCAGCACCAAGCGCCGGCGGGGAGCCAGCCAGCGAGGCCGCGGCGCTTCCGAGTGGACCTCGTCCAGCGAGCCGGAGTGGACCAGAACATGACACCTGCGGCCGTTACAGCGGCTACAGCGAAGACACCACTGCAGATAACTACGTGTCCTCGCCGGGGCCCAGAACCCGCCGCGGTTACAGCAAAGACAGCCAAAATGGGGCTAGAGATAACCGGCGGGTACGCGCGCGCCCGGAGCCTCGCCAGCACTCACAGTCCGTGCTCGGGATGCTCATCGAGCCCTGCTGTCGGGGCGTCGCCACACTCTCCAGCCGCAGGATCGTCATATAGCGAAGTCGCTAACACATGGCAGATCGTGCCGCAGCTGACGCGGTCCCGGTGGAGCGGCGCACCGAGGCCGGTGACGCAGCACGGCAGCCTTCCTGGTCGTCCTCTTCAAGCTGCGGGCTCGCCATTCTCCCAGGGCTCCGGTCCTGGTAGCGAAGACTGCCGCGAACCGCTAGCTCGCATCGCGAATTGCCGACCGACGGGATCTGCGGCGTGTTACTTTGGACTGGTGATAGATCCCCGATTCGGGGATGTACCACCACGATGGGGGTTCAAGTCCCCCCTCGGACACTTTTTCGAATTCTTCCAATTTACAGCAGAAGCGGACCGCCGAGGACACGATCGCGGCTGTCGGCGCTTCCGGCCTCCGGCCGGGCAAGGTAGTCACCGAGGTGACGGCGGCCGGGCCGTTCTGGGAGGCGCGAACGTCGCCGCCGTGCTCATCGTGATTGCCACACAACATGTCCACGTGCGCGTCAGCTTTGGCTGGAAGCTTACGACTACCGCGATGAGCGGACTGGTGGCCCCACCGCGCTCGAGAAACGCGCGCCTGGCCTATCGCACTCGGCTTCTCCGACATGCGTCGACTCGCCCCACGGCAAAGCGCCAGCACGAATAGCTAACCAAGCTAGTTTCGGCGGTTCCTCACGATGGAGTCGGCTCGGTCTCGTTCGGCATGCTCGAATGCAGGCTTCATTTTCTCGATCTCTGCCTGCGGCAATCCGTGCGAGATCGCAGTAGTGCGCCAATGCCCGACTGCGCTAGCGACTTGCGCTAGCACGTCGGCTGGTTTCTGGGCATCCATGCGGAAGTACTCCGCGATCCCCATGAGAGTGTCGATGCTCGCGTGAAAGTCGTCGAAATCAACGGCGGTACTGAGTTCCTTCGGGCCGGGCGCCGGGTTGGGATTCATGTCAAATGCCGGCGATAGTCTCCAGGATTCTGCTCGCTCATGCAGGAATCCGTGATTACGGAGGTGATCATCGGTATTCGATATCAAGATCGTGAAGCATATCCGCCGCCAGAGCTGGCGGAGTTCGCTCGTCACTGCCGGTGACCGCTCCTCGATCACTTGGGCGATCTCAAGGTAGCTACGCTGGTCGCCGTCACTGGCTTCGAGCATCGTCATCGCGCTGGCGTACCCAATGCGATCAGTGCCCTGGCGGTCAAAGCGGTCGACTATCAGGACTGTTCTGTCTCCTATCCGGATCAACCGGGAGTCCGGGACAGTGATCCCCGCCCTGCGGGCCAGGTCAAGCGCTACTTTCTCCCACGCCATCACATTCCACGTATCCGAGCTTGCACTCGGGAATTTGGCGATGGCAATGCGGCCATCGCTATCCATGACGTGCGCTTTCGGCCGGGCGCCGCCAAGGGAGCTGCCCGCGCGGAACAGGCGGTTGAGGTCACCATAGTCAGCGGTGCCTGATTCGACTCGTTCGGCGATGTCAAGCAAAGCCGGGAGATCAGTCAGAACGGGCACTCCGGAATCCTGCGCGAGGTAAGGTCCGTCTTCGCTGAGCCGGAAACGCAGTGCTCCCTGACGCAGGTCGTCTCGCACGCCGAGCAGCACATCGGCCTCGCTCAAGGAACGCGGGGCCATTCCAGCGTCCTTCGCCCGCGCCGCTTCCCTGCGGGCCAGCAGCGTGCGCCCCCAACGGTCCGGCGCGCAGTCCCTAAACGCCCCGAACAGGGCACGGGCCACCGGAGTCTGCAGCGAGCCAGTAACCAGAGGCAGCGAAGGGTCCAGGGCATAAGCATCCGTATCGGCCAGATAGCCGTCGTTGTAAATGAAGCTCGCCGACTCCATGCCCCGACGGTGGTGAGGATAGAGGCGGCCGACAAACAGGTCCCGTTTGCCGACGGCGACATAAACGTCAATAGCGCTAGTCACGGAGTTCTCTTGGTCCTAGGCGTGCGTACCCGCTCGGGCAGGAATTCCTGAGCCCGGAGCTTCCCCAGGTCAGTCGCATATGGATCGAGTGCCGCGGTCAGCATGTCCAGCACGCCCAGCGCTCGGGCCACCCTTAGCAGATTCTCCGTGCTGACTCCCTCGCCGCCCTCAAGCCGCATGACGGTATAGCGAGAGATTCCGGCTCTGTCAGCCACCTGAGCGGCCGTAAGCTGCCGCAGCTTCCGCCAGGTCGCCAGGTACTCGCCTATGCGGCGCTGGGCGCTGGTGACCGCGACCGGTGTCCTCGTGACAGCCATGACTACTCCTAAGGTGGCCAATCTGCAACACTGCAAAGCTTGACGTTGAACTTCCACCACCTATCTGAATCCCCAGCCTAGCCCGTCCACGAGAGGGACCTTGAGACAGGAAAGAGCGACAGCCCCACTCGCCAGCAGGATCCCTGCATGCCGAACGATGTTTTATGCAACTTTAACTCTCATAGTGTTGCAGATCTACAACCTAAAGCAATCGCTGCCAGCATAGCTAACATGAAGCGCCGAAGAACGGGCTCACCTACCGCCCCGATCGATCCGCTGGATGGTCGGTATCCAGATCCTGGCAGATGCTGAGGTCAGCCCTGCCCGGAGCTGGTCTGTCAACCTGACGCGCAATGGCAGCATCCTGGGAACCCATGCCACCAAGGCTAAGCTCACATCATCGCGTGGAATGGAGGTTCGCGCGCCGGCACAGCGACGCCTGCCACGGCCAACGCCGTGACCACCTGATGACCCGATTGGCCACGTTCATCACGTACCACCGTCGACCAGTTCGATCAGAACAGCGCCTCGATAGGTGCGACAGTCACCAGGTCCTTCACGGCATCGGCGAGTTGCCGGTCGAGCGTGATCAAAGCGTCGGCCTGGAGCTGGGTCAGAGCGACGTACTCAGCGTCAAACGTGTCAGACCACCCGAGCTGGTCGGCGACCTGCCATGCGACGTTCTGAAGCTCGTGGTCTTCGAGCAGCCGGATCCGCATCCCGCGCGCGTAGAA
>Ga0209656_10003277_pt1 | contig 10492 bp, 7 predicted proteins | sample BogFormECP12_OM2_FD_188239 | JGI IMG/M metagenome (GOLD analysis project Ga0209656, IMG submission 188239) | Bog forest soil microbial communities from Calvert Island, British Columbia, Canada - ECP12_OM2 (SPAdes) (version 2) | ecosystem: Environmental > Aquatic > Freshwater > Wetlands > Bog ... | reverse complement strand
CCGCTTTAGCGGTGCAGAAGTAAGCCTCACCGGAGGCCCGGCTTTAGCCGCTGAGGTAAAGAAGAAGATTACCGCAGGCGTGAGAGCGCACAGTTCGGTAAAGAGCATGTCGCGCACTCCTAAAGGAGTGCTCCACCTCCTTATCTGGCACCTCCGAAACCGTTTGCTACAGGATCTAGCCATGTACGAAACCATTCTCGTTACGCTGGACGGCACGCCAACTGACCAGGCGATTATCGAGCACGTCAAACAGCTCGCCCAGCTCGCGCACAGCCGCTTGGTGTTGCTTCACGTGGCCGACGGATGGGCCGCCCGGACCTATGGACCCGACGCGGTCAGTCCGGAAATCTCCGAAGACTCTGCCTACCTGGAAAAGGTGCGGGCCGCGTTTCAAGCCAGAGGCATTCCCGCGCAGGCTGAACTGGCTTACGGCGATCCGGCCCGGGAGATCATCCGGTGGGTGCGGGAGAAGGGTTGCGACCTGGTGGCGATGAGCACCCATGGACACCGCTTCCTCGCTGATTTATTTCTCGGCAACACCGCCAGCCAGGTCCAGCACAGTATCAGCGTGCCCGTTCTCCTTCTACGGGCGAAGTGAGTGCCAACGTTCTTACTACCCGAGCACTCCTCTTTTCACGTTCGCAGTGGGCACTCCCTAGCCTCATTATTTGGAATCAGTAACTTGCGCAGAATTTGGCGGTAAATCATTGTACCAAAAAGACTTATCGCAAAATATTGATTCGCAAGGAGTTGCCAAGCAGTTCCAGCACAAGATATTGAAGACAAAGATCGGCAAGATCCGGCCACGAACAGCATAACTGCTAATCATGATAATCACGATAATCAAGTTAACAAGATAGCTTGATAAGCACGATTAGCATTTCATCCGGGCGTTAAGCGGACCGAAATGAGTGCTGGCCAGCGGGTCAAATTGTCAAAGATCGTCAGCCCCGGCGCCCGTTAGACGGGGGTCACATCGGGTAGAGACACTAAGCCTCTGGCCAGCAGTGTCACGGATCAGCTCGCCGTTGTCGGTGATGCCGCTCACCGGTCAACGTGACGGTTGAATCAATGCCCCCGCTGACCATAAGGCGCCCCTGCCGGGGCTTGGGATTATTTTCGCCTTGTACCCAGCGCTGCGCGCTGGGCTAAACTGAGTCGCGCCTCCGGCGCTCGCTTGGCGCCCATCGAACAGCAACGCCCAAAGCGTCTGGCAACCAGTGCAGGGATCAGCTCGCCGTTGTCGGTAACGACGCTCACCGCTCAACCGGACGGTCGAAGCAGTCCCGCCGTGCGGGACGACTCAGCTTAGCCCAGCGCGCAGCGCTGGGCAGCATGAAGAATGAGATTTGGCGCCCCGGCAGGGGCGGCACACAGATGTGTGCCATGCGTCACCGACCCAGATCAACGCACGCGCTATGTTGCTTCCATGTCTCACACCCACGCCTCCGTACTCGTGCACTGCGTTTTCAGCACCAAACAGCGTGCCAATCTCATACCTGATTCTGCGGCGCTGTGGCGCTACCTCGCGGTTGTGGCGCAAGACAAGAAGATCACTCTGCTCGCCGCAGGCGGCACGGCCAATCATGTTCACCTGTTACTCGCCGTCCCGCCCGTTCTACCGCTGGCAACAGCTTTACGCGAACTGAAGGCACATAGTTCGCGCTGGTTGCGCGAGCATGGGCACAGGTTTGCCTGGCAGGAAGGTTATGGCGCGTTCAGCGTTAGCCAGGCGCAGCGTCAAGCAGTTATGGATTACATCGCCGCCCAGGCAGAGCATCACGCCAAATGGAGCTTCGAGCAGGAGTTCATGACGCTGCTGCGCAAATCAGGCGTGGAGTACGATCCACGGTTTGTGTTCGGATAAGGCGCCCCTGCCGGGGCTTGGGATTCTTCTCTTATCCTACCCAGCGCTGCGCGCTGGGCTAAACTGAGTCGCGCCTTCGGCGCTCGGATGTAAGCTCGCCGAACGCCAGGATGCGTCTATGATTTGGACCGAGCGAGTAGAGCAGTATCTTCTGTTAGCCCAACGGTCAAGTTGTCAAGAATCGGCACCCCGGCGCCACTAAAGCGCGCGTCCCGTCGGGCGGAGGGCATACCGAGAGTCGATGCCCTTGGGGATCATCAGCCATTTATGCTTGCTTTGATGTCAGCAGCGTGAAGTCGTGTTCAGACAGAATTTTTGTACCTACCACAAACCAGCCCCAAGGTGCTTCGGCGTTTGCGTTCTTGAAAGCGTCCAGTTTCGCCCGAAGGGCCGGGTGCCCCGGGTCTCGCGGTGTTCGAGACCCGGGACTTCGTCCGGATAAAAAAACCATCCCCTGTGTCCTTCATCACAGCACGTACCAATTTCCTATATCTACTCTGGTGCCATGCCCTGGGGCTTAGAGCGCTGGCACGGTGGACACGACCTCCACTTCATCACATTTAGTTGCTACCGCCGGCAGGCGCTGCTATCGAACGCACACCGTCGCGATCTGTTCCTCAAGGTGCTGGAAGATGTACGCCAGCGCTACCAGTGGGTGGTCATCGGGTACGTTGTAATGCCGGAACCACCCCAACCAGCGCAAAGGAGGCGCTGGTTGGGGGCCCCGGTAAAGTTCACCTCCTGGTCAGCGAGCCCCCGCAGCGCCCCTTGGCTACCGCAATCCAAGCTCTGAAGCTGGGATTCTCGCGGCGTTTGCTGGCGGAAGAGCGCAGGCTTCACCCGGGCCTCGAAACCCGCGAGACGCGGGGCACCCACGTTTGGCAGGCGAGGTACTATGACTTCAACGTCTGTACGCCGGCAAAACGGGTCGAGAAGCTTCGCTACATGCATCGCAATCCGGTGAGGCGTGGTCTGGTGGAAGCACCGGAGCAATGGCCCCGGAGTAGCTTCCGCGCATACGCGCAGCAGGAGAGGGGACTGGTCCGCGTGAACGAATGGAGCGTGCTGAAGCTGAAGTTTGTCGAACCAACAGCTTTCCCGCACTGATGCTTCGCCCGGGTCTCGAAACCCGCGAGACCCGGGGCACCCGGCAGTCCAAAATTCACTTTTCACGAACCGGCGAGCTCCGCTCTATCCACCACCCTCCTCGGCGATTTAAGATATGAAGTTCTGCTTTGTTGGAATCCGCGCCCTCTTACAGCTCCTCAATATAGAAGGGACTCATCCATGAACAGCTTTGGCAGTCGCTCCGTCCTGCGCGTGGGCAAGCGCGAGTTTGAGATCTACCGTCTTGACGCTCTGGAAAAGCAGGGCTGCGCCACCGGTCACCTGCCCTACTCGCTCCGCATCCTGCTGGAGAACCTGCTCCGCCGCGAAGACGGCAAGTCGGTGAAGGCCGACGACGTGCGCGCGCTCACGTCCTGGACCGGCAAATCCGTTCCCTCGCAGGAGATCGCCTTCATGCCCAGCCGCGTGTTGTTGCAGGATTTCACCGGCGTGCCGGCGGTAGTCGATCTCGCTGCCATGCGCGACGCCATGAAAACGCTGGGCGGCGATCCCAAGCTGATCAACCCGCTGCAACCGGCCGAGCTGGTCATCGACCACTCCGTACAGGTGGATGAGTTCGGCACGCCGCAGGCGTTCGAGCTCAACGCCGCACTCGAGTTCTCTCGCAACAAAGAGCGCTACGCCTTCCTGCGCTGGGGACAGACCGCGTTCCAGAACTTCGCCATCGTGCCGCCCGATACCGGCATCGTGCACCAGATCAACCTCGAGTACCTGGCGCGCGTGGTCTTCGTCGGGGCGAATGGCGAAACCGGCAAACCGCTGGCTTATCCCGACACGCTGGTCGGCACCGACTCGCACACTACCATGATCAACGGCCTCGGCGTGCTGGGCTGGGGCGTAGGCGGAATCGAAGCCGAGGCTGCCATGCTCGGCCAGCCGGTGTCCATGCTGATCCCGCAAGTGGTCGGCGTGCGCCTGAAGAACCGGCTGCGCGAAGGTTCGACCGCTACCGACCTCGTCCTTACCGTGACCGAGATGCTGCGCAAGAAAGGCGTCGTAGGAAAGTTCGTCGAGTTCTTCGGGCCCGGCCTGGGCAATCTCGCTCTCGCTGACCGCGCCACCATCGCCAACATGGGCCCCGAGTACGGCGCCACCTGCGGCATCTTCCCGGTTGATGAAGAGACGCTGCGCTATCTCCGCCTCAGCGGACGCAGCGCGGAGCAGATTAGCCTGGTTGAGGCCTATTGCAAGGAGCAGGGACTCTTCCACACGGCTGACACGCCCGAGGCTGAATACACCGATGTTCTGGAACTCGACCTCGCAACGGTCGAGCCGAGCATCGCCGGGCCGAAGCGTCCGCAAGATCGTGTAGCGCTGTCGGCTGCCGCCAAGTCCTTCGAGCAGGCGCTGCCCAGTCTGCTGAAACCGGGCCAGAGCGTTCCACCCAAGCAGGGAGCGCGCTGGGAAAGTGAAGGGGGACATCCCGCGGGCATGGATTCGCAGCAGGATGTGGTCGAAGAACACGTCGTGCTCGACCAGGCACTCACCCACGGCAGCGTGGTGATCGCCGCTATCACCAGTTGCACCAACACCTCGAACCCGTCGGTGCTGGTCGCCGCCGGACTGCTGGCGAAGAAGGCAGTCGAGAAGGGGCTCAAGGTCCCGTCGTGGGTGAAGACCTCGCTGGCGCCCGGTTCGATGGTGGTCACCGAATACCTCACCCGCTCCGGCCTCATGCCCTACCTGGAGAAGCTGAAGTTCCACCTGGTGGGCTACGGCTGCACCACCTGCATCGGCAACTCCGGCCCGCTGCCGCAGGAGGTCTCCAGCGTCATCACTGACAAAGATCTGGTAGTCGCGTCCGTGCTGAGCGGCAATCGCAACTTCGAGGGCCGCATCAACTCCGAAGTGCGTGCGAATTACTTGATGTCGCCGCCGCTGGTGGTGGCGTACGCGCTCGCCGGCCGCGCTGACATTGACATGTACAACGAGCCGCTGGGCTACGGGCGCAACGGCAAGCGGGAACCGGTTTACCTGAAGGACATCTGGCCAACCACGAAGGAGGTGAACGACGTGGTTGCGAAGTACATCACCGGCGACCTCTTTCAGAAGAGCTACAGTGACGTCTTCAAAGGCGACGAACGCTGGCGCAGTCTCAACGTGCCCGAGGGCGAGACCTTCGCCTGGGACGCGAGCTCGACCTACGTCAAGCATCCTCCCTACTTCGAACACATGCCGAAAACGCCCGCGCCGGTGAAGGACATCTCAGGAGCGCGCGTGCTCTGCTACCTCGGCAACAGCGTCACCACTGACCACATCTCGCCCGCCGGTTCCATCAAGCACACCAGCCCGGCGGGACAATACCTCATCGCGCACGGCGTGCAGCCGGTAGACTTCAACTCCTACGGCTCGCGCCGCGGCAATCACGAAGTCATGATGCGCGGCACCTTCGCCAACGTTCGCCTGCGCAATAAGCTGGTTCCGGAGCGTGAAGGTCCGCATACTCGCCATCTGCCCGACGGCAAGGAGATGTTCATCTTCGACGCCGCCGAGAAATACCGCACCGAGGGCGTTCCGCTGATGGTGCTCGCCGGCAAGGAATACGGCTCGGGATCGTCGCGCGACTGGGCGGCCAAGGGTCCGTTGCTTCTCGGAGTGCGCGTGGTGCTGGCCGAGAGCTTCGAGCGCATCCATCGCTCCAACCTGGTAGGCATGGGCATTCTGCCGCTGCAATACCTCAACGACGAGACCGCCGAAACCAACGGCCTCACCGGCGAGGAGTCGTTCGCCATCGCCGGCGTCACCGATGTGCTGAAGAACTTCGCCCCCGGCAAGACGGTGAAGGTGCGCGCCGCCAAGGTCGACGGCACGACGACCGAGTTCGACGCCACCGTGCGCATCGACACCCCGCAGGAAGTGCAGTATTACCAGCACGGCGGAATTTTGCACTACGTACTAAGGCAGTTGCTACAGAACTAACGCAGAAGCGAATGGAAGATTGCGTGTTAGCAACCCGTGAACTAGACTTAATGACCGTGGGCATTTAGCCGCCCGGCATACGCCCCATTCGGTTTGGCTTGTATAGGACATCACATTCCTAATGTTGCAAAACATTCTTCTCTTTCTGAAAGGAGAACTCATGAAATCGGTAATTCGTTGTCTTGTCGCTATTATCATCCTCGCTTCTGCTGCCTGGGCCCAGTGGTCCTCCGATCCCAATCAGAACCTGGCGCTCTCCAACATATCCGGCGCCGACCAGGTCCAGCCCAAGGTGCTGCCGCTGCCCAACAACAGTTGGTATGTGAGCTGGTTCAACAACAATCCCAACGATCCACCGCCGAACGGCTACGATGTGTACTATCAGTTGCTCAACCCCACCGGATACGAACAGTTGCCGCATGACGGTGTGCAGGTTGCCAAGCTGACCCTAACCTCCACCGAGGATTACGGCCTGGACGCGGATGCCGAAGGCAACGCACTGCTGGCCTTTCTCGACGACCGCAAGGACCCCGCCAACCCGCAGGTTACCGCTGCCAAAATGAGCCCTTCCGGACAGCCGCTCTGGGGACCGTCCGGTGTAGCGTTGACCTTCGATGCGGGATTTCACGGCAATCCGAAGATTGCCGCCACCAGTGATGGCAACATCGTAGTGGCCTGGACCACGGACAGCGAAGTCATCCTCCAGAAGCTCGATCCTAACGGCCGTCCGCTGTGGGTGGGCAGGACCGCCTTCGAATACGGCGTCGTGCTGCAGGAGTCTGGTTACGACTACCTGATAGCCGACCTGCACGCCTCCGACAACGGATCGGTGATTGTTTCCTGGGTGCGCAACAAGGGCTTCGGCAGCAACAATTATCTTTACGCCAACAAGGTCTCGGCCAGCGGCCAACTGCTATGGGGCTCGGGCCATGTGAAGGTGTTCGATGGCGGCTCGCTGCAGTTCGGCGAGTTTCCGTACTTCGTCCCCGACGGCAGCGGTGGCGCAGTCTTCGCGTGGTACAGCAGCACTCCCAGCCTGCAGTGCTATGCCCAGCACATTCTCTCGGATGGCACCGAGGCTTTCGGCCACAATGGCTCGGTGGCCTCCACCAACAATGTCGACGCGCGAGTGTCACCTTCGGTCTCCTACCGCGCAGCAAAGGAGGAGACCTTCCTGTTCTGGACCGAAGAGGATTCCAACCAGGTTGAGAACGGTGTGTTCGGACAGAAGTTCAACCCAGCAGGCGCGCGCCAGTGGGGCGACGGCGGATTGCCGATCGTGCCGCTGGGAGCGGACTCGGAATTCTGGGTCGAGAACGTGCAGATCGGCACCGGCGCTTTGGTCTTCTGGGTCGATTCCCCCGGCTACGGCTCTGGCACCCTTCAGGCAGCCAAGCTTGACGGCGCCGGCGACTTCGTGTGCCAGCAGTTTGGGGTCTCGACCGCCTCGGCCGACAAGGTCCGACTGTCCGCCAGTATCGCCGCCTCCGGACTGGCAGCCGTCGCGTGGGAAGATGATCGCAACGGCGAGAACGATATCTACATCCAGAACGTGAATCCTGACTGCACCCTGGGGATAGAAAATCGGCTGCGCCAGGGGAGGCGTTAGCCCTTGGCTAACCCTTGAGACAAGACAAGGGCGGGACCAACCTCCCGCCCTTGCGCCCCAAGCTTCGCGCCAGCGGAATTATCCCCTTGACAAACCGTACACCTAAGTGACGGCAAGCGGCGGTAAATGACGGGAAGCTGCGGCAAGTCACAAAACCTTAGATCAGAGCAGCTTTCGCCGCATCACACCTCCCAAGCCGATTAAACCCGAAGCAAGCAGCACAACACTGCTGGGTTCAGGAGTCGTTCCGGTCCCACCCGTGCCAGTAATGTCGAATGATTCCGAGGGAATCGTGCCGACAGCACTTTCGGAGGCATGCGATGGGCAGCCGGGTGAGTTGCAACCCATGCCGCTGTTTTCATCCCAGTACACCGGGTCGCCGCTGGGAACGGTGGCATTTTGCAGGTTGAGCCAGTAGGTGTTGCCGCTAAGAGGAACATTGAGACCGGTGGCCGACACCTCGTATTCGTCATAGCCATAGGCGTTTTGCGAAATAAACTTCTGCGCGACGTTGGCGGTTCCACCTCCGTACATGGTTCCACCATTTTCCTGCGAAGTGATCGACCACTGCACGGTCAGTATTTCGTCGCCAGGGACCTCCCAAGCCGCGAAGTCAAACCCGCCGACCGTGGAATTGCTGGCGAGGGTGAAGGTGTCGCTGACGATGTAACCGAAGTTGATTGTCCAAGCGTCAATATCGGGTCCTGCCGGACCGTTGTTGTAGAGAATTTGAGCTGAGGCTGGAACAACGGCTAGCGCGAGACACAGAATTGTGAGTGGAGCGATATGTGTTTCCATTTGAAAGAGGTCTCCTTTCAGGTTTACCTTCTTCCGCATCATTCGCCCATATAAAGCGCCGAGTCAATGCTTACGTGCGACTGCCTTTTTCTTCGGATTTTTCCGCTCCGGAGGGGTCTCCAGCGCCGCTGCTATTGCTTGTTCGAAGCTCAGGGGAATGTGGGGGATTGGCTTCTCGTTTGTCGTCTTGCCTGCTGCTTCGGTCTGACTCATCTTTTGTTTCCTTTGTGGTATCACTCACACTCGCGGTTGCGGCCTGCCGCTGCTCTGGGATGAAAAGACTCTGCTGTCCTTCTACGGGTGCTGCGGTTTGCGTTTGTGGCTCAGGCTTCGCTTCTGGCGGCAGTTCAAGGTCACAAATTCGAACTACTTTGATCTTCAGTCGTTTCCCGTGCGCCTCAATGTGTTTGTCGTCTGAATAGATCGTTGTGGCTCCAGCTACCTTGCTTATTGCTGCGATCTGTATGTCGAACTTAACCTTCGCCCAAGTGTCGAGGGGCTGCGCCTTGTTCTCTTGCTTAACCTGAGCTATAAGTTCGCCAGCATCTATTGCCGCCCGCTTATCGAATGACAGAATCTCAAACCTATATGCGTCGTTTAGGGTATTTAGGTACTTAAATCGGCCCTTGCCAGCGCGAACGAGGATTTCTGCGGTTCATTGCATTATGACTTATATATATAATATATTTATTAAATCTATCGTACCAATTGCACCAACTGCCGCACATTCAGCCCGAAAAAGAGCAATTTATAGCCTCTAAATCGTTATGCAATAATATTTTACATGTAAGTCGCTTGGAATCTATATCTTGCGAGTGACTTGCAGCCTAAGTTGTTGATTCTAGGTAGAGCGGGGGAAGGGGAGCGCTCACTGGGACACAGTCCCAGTTTCGCTGGCAAGATGCGCTTCGCTAACCGCAGGCATCCGCGTGGATTCCTCCGCTGCTCGAGCCGATGGCTCAGAAGGCTGCCTTGGGCTTTCGTCGACTCGCTGTCCAGGTCTCCAGTAGCGCTCCTCGATTGCACCTATGAAGCGTTCCACTGCGGCGAAATCCCGGCTCAGGGTCATGAGGACCGATGCATCCTTCGCGTCGTGCAGGCTGCACGCCCAATGCAGCCAATCGCTCGCATTCGGCCCAGGAAGCTCTTTGGCTGGTTCCGGGAGAGCAGCCTCCGTCCGTAACTCCTCGACCGCCTCCAGGCGCAATCCATTCAGTGCTTGGGTGCGAGCGTCCAAGCGGTGTTTGACCCTTCCAGCATTCAGCTCGTTGGCAAGGTCCAGCAACGCAGTGCGCCGTTGTTCTTGATTGCGTCCCGCTTCCGCGATCTCCCATTCATGAATCATCGGGTCCAGAGCTCTCCTGTCTTTTATCTTTCCAATCGGCATCCGGACGTTCGGCATGAATCCGATGACGCACCGTGGCCGCATGGCGGGGCATTCGCCAGACTGTGGCTCCGGCGCTCATCATGAACCTGCAATGCCACTCGCCAGGCACTCAAGTTGGAATTGGTAGGGTCTGGAGGCAATTCAGACCAACGGGAATGCGACCAGTTATTGCGTGGGCAGGCGAAAATCGATGCCGCGGGCCTCGTTGGCTTTGGTGGTCGCGGGGACATTCAGTTCGGCGATAGGAATCTTGCGGGAGTGCTGCTCGGTAAATACCCACAGCGTCTTGCCGACGATGGCGTAATTCTGGATTTCCTCGCTGTGACGATCGCGAAACACCAGCACGGTTGCGGCATGGATTTCCGCTCTCGGCGGCGGCTGTGGCACCGGCCTTGCTGCTGGGCCCGACGGCTGCTCGGCACGCAGGCGCGCCACTTCATCGTTCAATTGGTTGATCTCCTGCTGCTGGTTGTAATCGACGTATGGGTTGCTGTTATCAGGATAGGAATAGGCATAGACGGGATACGACGTGGCGGGATACGAGTAGTACGCGCCCGAATAGCCGCCGCCATACCATCCCAGCGAGAACCACGGATATCCGTACCAGCCATATCCGTAGCCCCGATAACCGTACCCGTAACGCCCGTAATAGGGATAGCGGCCGTAGCCGTAGCCGTAACCACGGCCGTAGCCGTAGCCGTAACCATGTCCATATCCATACCCGCCGTGGTAACCGCCTCCCGAATACGAGCCGCCGTGGTAAGATCCGCCGCCGTATCCGCCA
>Ga0209656_10003276_pt1 | contig 10495 bp, 9 predicted proteins | sample BogFormECP12_OM2_FD_188239 | JGI IMG/M metagenome (GOLD analysis project Ga0209656, IMG submission 188239) | Bog forest soil microbial communities from Calvert Island, British Columbia, Canada - ECP12_OM2 (SPAdes) (version 2) | ecosystem: Environmental > Aquatic > Freshwater > Wetlands > Bog ... | reverse complement strand
GGCATGGCGGATCTCGATATTCTTGGTGTTGGCCCGAGAGGCGCAAGCAGAATAGTCGCGCTAAAGGTTCAAATGCGGCCACCACCACCCTCGTAGCATCGAGTTTCGGATGAGCACACTACATTCAGAAAATGTTAATGCCCTGAAGCAGCGCCTGACGCAGTTCCCACCGCACCTGCAGACGATTTTGGAGGGTGCGGTAGCAAGCATTGCCGATGCTTCCAAGCCTCTCCGGTTCACAAACACCGCAACGGGCCTTCGCGAGCTAATTCGCGAATTGTTCGTCTCGATCTCGCCAGACCAAAGCATTAATGCATGGTTACTTGTTTACGTCGATTCGCCGAGTTCCTGTTCGGTTTAACGCTCAGCAGATAGCAGCAAGTAGAATCCTCGGCGCTTTGAAGTCCTGGGATGAAAACTCCGAAACAGACAGTCGTTAGGCGCGCCGAGAAGAGATTCGTATTCGAGATCATGCGCGACAACTGCTTGGTTGCGACGAGTGATGAGCACAAAATGGCCAAGTGTGCAGCCAGGGCGGGAAAGCCGATCTGGAAGCGGACAGTCAAGGCTGCATTAAAAGAAAAGTTGGATCAGTAACCTGAAAACCTACGAGGTCTGTGTGCCCTCGGCACCGGCCCAAGGTATCGCTGCCACTTGGCGGAACCGCCGCCTCTCCGAGTGGCGTTCGGACGCCGCCAGAATGCGATTCTGGCGCGTTTTGACGATGTGATCGAAATGACAATCAATCCCTCCCGGATTGTGACCGGAGCGAAACATTCCAATTTGCCATCGCAGACCGTCAGTCCGCCTCATCTCGTGGCACGGTATCGGTATGCGCGAGCAAGCAAGCGTACTGAGCGATTTGAGCAACGTGCTCGGCGCTGTCGGCGTGAGTCACCCCAAGCGTGTGCTCAAGAAGGTGATGTTTCAATACACCAACGCGACTCGCTAGGTGGGTCGCTTCTTCCAGGAACGGTTTCGCGTCACTTACAACATTTCTCCATTCATTCAGGTCTTCGTCGCGCAACGCAGCCGCTAACTTTCCGGCGTATTCAACCACCTCAGGCCAATGAGATAGAGATCCGTTGAATGCGAGCGACATGGCATTGAGGACATTGACAAGGTGATGGGTGGCGCATCCATGCTTCCCGATTTTAGCGCTTAAGGCTCCGAGTGTCGCGTCGAGACGACGGGCGACTTCACGGCGGATCTCGATTTTGTGTACCATTAAAAAGGGTATTGTCCCTGGCCCATCTCAGCAACCTAAATGCGGCTTGTTTGTTGATGCGATTGCGTCCTCCACAGCTCTCGTTCTTAGCGACGCACGGCGATTGGTCCGTAATTGAACTTGCTGGTCTCGCCCAACCATGACACCCGAAGAAAGGGCTCGGCAGCAAATTAATCTTCTCCTTCAACAATCCGGCTGGATTGTTCAGGAACGGTCTCAAACCAATCTCGCCGCTGGACCGGGAGTCGCCATCCGGGAAGCTCTGTTAAAGACTGGTGAAGCCGACTATCTTCTATTCGCTAACGGAAAAGCAATCGCGACGGTTGAAGCAAAACCTGAGGGCTATACGCTTGTCAGCGTCGAAGGGCAGTCCGGCAAGTACGCTACAGGTCTTCTGGATATTTATCCCCGCTGGAGCGATCCGCTCCCATTTGCCTACGAGAGTACCGGTTCAGAGACGCGATTTACTAACCGCCTCGACCGGTCAAATAGCCTCTGGTGACACGACTGTTGGGAGAAGACCCGATGACGGCTTGGCGGCCAAGCGCAAGGGTCTCTTTATCCAGAGCGATCTTTCGGACCGTTTCAGGCAGCGGAGCCAATTCATTCATGTCGGTGCGCGCATTCGCCATTCAGATAGACTACGCGAATAGCGGACAAAATTGTACGCCATATAATTTCCAGATTAATATGCGGTGAAGTCCTCGGCTTGTGTGGGACTACAGTTTGTCCGATCCAAGCTCTAAAATTTCTCGAATGAACAGAAGGATCGAACGCGGCCAAAACAGGAAACCCCGCCTCCTATGAAGAAGATGGAGGTCGTGGGCGTGGCGTCCTACCCCATGACGTAAAGGAAGAAAAAGCAACCATAATGAGAATTGAAGACATAAAGGCCGGTGACAGTCTGCAAGGCATTGAGCCTACTGCGCTAGTGACTGTTGTTGCCGTGGTGCCAATCTCTGCGGATGCCATTCAGCTGGTTTACAAGACGCCGGACGGCATACTAAAAGACCGCCTCCTGGGGCGACACGAAGAGAAGAACATCGCCCCGGCCACTCGGGAGCGCCCGTGGTCGTTCGAGGGCGACGGAGATGCCTTCAAGCTGGCGGTCGAAGCAAAGCGCATCGACCTCGCCTTTCTCTTCGACCCGATGATGGCCGTCCACACCTCCAACGTGGAACCACTGCCACATCAGATAACCGCAGTCTACGAGTCGATGTTACCACGCCAACCTCTTCGGTTCGTGCTGGCGGACGATCCCGGTGCCGGAAAAACAATAATGGCCGGCCTCTACATTCGTGAACTCATCACGCGGGCCGATTCCCGCCGTATTCTCGTAGTCGCTCCCGGCAGTCTAGTCGAGCAATGGCGCGACGAGCTATTCGAAAAGTTCGGGCTCCAATTCAATGTTTTTTCATCCGCACTCGAGGCAGCCACGCCGACTGGTAATCCCTTCGAGGATCTCGACCACCTCATCGTCCGTCTCGACCAGATGACCCGCAACGAAGAGATTCAGCAGAAACTACTCGCCACCACATGGGACCTGGTAATTTTCGATGAGGCTCACAAGCTCGCCGCCCATTTCTTCGGTTCCAAACTTGAAAAGACCGGGCGCTTCATCCTCGCGGAGAAACTCGGTGCCCGCACCCGACATCTCCTGCTGATGACCGCCACTCCACACAGCGGGAAGGAAGAGGACTTTCAGCTTTTCCTCTCGCTGCTCGATTCCGACCGCTTCTACGGAAAGTTCCGTGATGGCGTCCACAAGGTTGATTCCTCGGATCTTATGCGCCGCATGGTGAAGGAGGAACTGCTAAAATTCGACGGTACGCCATTGTTCCCCGAGCGTCGCGCTTACACGGCCAATTACAAACTCTCCGGCATCGAGTCTGCGCTTTATGAGGCGGTCACTTCCTACGTGAAGGAGGAAATGGGCAAGGTCGATGAACTCAAAGGTCCCCGCAAAGGTTCTGTCGGCTTCGCGCTTACCGCACTCCAGCGTCGTCTCGCTTCCAGTCCTGAGGCCATTTTCCAATCCCTGAAGCGCCGTCGCGAACGTCTGGAAAGCCGTTTGCGCGAGGAAAACCTGTTGGCCCGTGGTCAGCAATTCTCTGCCCAGAATTTGGAAACACCGCCGGAAGACGACGACGACCTTAGCGCCGAAGAGCAGGAAGAACTGGAGGAAAAACTCACCGACACGGCGACGGCTGCCGAGACCATCGCCGAACTCGAAGCCGAGATCGCCATTCTCGCTCGTCTGGTCGAACAAGCACGTGGCGTGGCGGATTCAGGACTTGATCGCAAATGGGACGAACTCTCTAAGATTCTGCAGAACGATCCCAACATGCGCGATGCAGGTGGTCGCCAGCGCAAGATGATAGTTTTCACCGAACACCGCGACACCCTGAACTATCTGGAGCGGAAAATCGGCGGCGTCCTCGGCACGCCTGACGCCATTGTTACCATTCACGGCGGCACGCACCGCGACGAACGCCGGAAACGCCAGGCCTTGTTCCGTTCCGACCCAGAAGTCCGTATTCTTCTCGCCACCGATGCTGCCGGTGAAGGCGTGAACCTCCAGAACGCCAATCTCATGGTCAACTACGACCTGCCGTGGAATCCGAACCGCCTCGAACAACGCTTCGGGCGCATCCACCGCATTGGCCAACAGGAGGTCTGCCATCTCTGGAATCTTGTGGCAAAGGAAACACGCGAAGGCGAAGTCTATCACCGTTTGCTCACCAAGCTCGAAATTATCAACGACACCTTCAAAGGACGCGTATTCGACATTCTCGGTGCGGTGTTCGAGGAAAAGAGCCTCAAGGATCTCCTTCTCGATGCCATCCGCTATAACGACCAGCCCGAGGTTCGCGCCCGCCTCACGCGCAGCATCGACACCGCCTTCGACAGCACCCACATTAAGGAGCTCCTCGAACGCAACGCGCTCGTCAGGAAACCAATGAGCGTCGAGCGTCTCTTCGCTGTGAAGGAGCAAATGGAAATGGCCGAAGCGCGCCGCCTACAACCGTATTTCGTCCGCTCGTTTTTCACGAAGGCGTTCGAGGGTCTCGGCGGTGCCATGTATCCCCGTGAGCCGGGCCGCTGGGAGATCACACACGTCCCCGCCCTTATCCGCGAACGCGACCGCCAGATCACCGGGCGCAATCGCCGCGAACTCGCTCCCGTCCTGAAGCGCTACGAGCGTGTCTGTTTCACCAAGGAAGCCGTCCGGCCACTCGACAGGCCGGGCATTCCCTTCGCCCAGATGATCCACCCCGGTCACCCGCTCATGCTGGCCGTCAGTGATATCGTGCTTGAGCAGCACAGCAATTTGATGCGCCAGGGCGCAATCCTCGTGGACCCCGTCGATGAGGGAGAAGAAGCCTCGCTTCTTTTCCTCATCACCCACGAGATCAAATCCGGCGACAGCACTGTTCTGTCGAAGCGGCTCCAATTCGTCCACGTCACACCCGAAGGCAAAGCCACCTTTGCTGGGTGGGCACCGCACCTCGACTACGAACCATTGCCAAACGCCGACCGCGCCTCGCTGGCCAACCTGCTCCAGTCCGACTGGATTCGCGCCGATCAGGAGCAAAAGGCCTTGGCTATGGCGGCGACCAGGCTAGTTCCCGAGCATTACGCCGAAGTCGCAGGACGCCGCATCGCCCATGTGGACAAGACTCTTGCCGCTGGATGAGGGCCGAGGCTGAGAAACGCATCGGCCATCTATATCCGCCGGTCGAGATTACGGCAGAGATGGTCCCCGAACGCCCGGACCTAGGACCGCTGGTCGGGCAGAAGCTCACTGTCATCGCGTGGCTCTGGGCGCGCACTGTCAAAAGTCCCAACCCGGCATTCTCGCATGTGGATGTGCCGCTCGCGTCCACCTTTATCCTCTCTAACAAAGACGGTAAAGAGGCTTACGTTCAGCCGGTGGTGGAGGGCGATCATTACCATTTCACCGTTAAGCTCGGCTCCCCGCCGCAGGAGGCGAAGAACGGCACCAAGCTAGCCCGTGGAGCCAATTTTTACTGCATCGTTTCCCGGGTGGCGATTGAGCCCACCTACATCAAGTCTGAAGGCATAGCCAAGCGGGTAGGAGCACGGCTCATGGCGGTGATGGCCGAGGGTGCCCGCGGCCGCGTGTACCTGACGCCAACACTAGCAATTGAAAAGGCGGCGGCGCAAGCGAAGCCGACGTGGAAGCCTGAGGGATGCCTAGTTGATGATGCACGCGCGTTCACGCCGACGCTCTATGGAATCAAGCAGTGGGGTGACCTCTTCACCGCCCGCCAGTCGATGGCGTTGACTACGTTTAGCGATCTTGTGGGCGAGGCCCGGGAGAAAATCCGCGAGGACGCGATCGTGGGCGGAATGCTCGACGACAGTATTGCTCTCTCATCGGGTGGCACCGGAGCTAAAGCCTACTCTGAAGCAATCAGCGTGTATCTGGCATTAGCTTTGGACAAGGTGGCCGATTACAACAATATGATCTGCACCTGGAATCCGACAAATCAAAATATCGGTCACCTGTTTACAAAACAGGCGATCCCCATGGCATGGGAATTTGCGGAGATTTCTCCTTTAACAAGTGGCCTATCGTTTGACCTAGTCGCGGCGGGGATCGCTCGGACAATTGAACTTTTTCCGTCTGCGATGCATGGAAAAGCGTTTCAAGCGGATTGTGGCGAAATATCGCCCGCGCAGCCTGCTCCTGTGTTTTCTACCGATCCACCCTACTACGACAACGTTCCCTACGCGGACCTGTCAGACTTCTTCTACGTCTGGCTGCGCCCCTCAATGAAATCGGTATTCCCGGATCTCTTTGCCACGCTCGCAGTCCCTAAGGCCGAAGAGTTGGTAGCGACGTCCTACCGCCATGGCGGTAAGGAGCGCGCGGAGGCTTTTTTTATGAGCGGCATGGCACGAGCCATGCACCGTCTGGCCGAGAATGCGCACGCTGCCTTCCCCGTTACCATATACTACGCCTTCAAACAGTCGGAGACAGAGATAGAAGGAACGGTCTCAATAGGTTGGGAAAGCTTTCTTGACGCGGTTACTCTCGCGGGCTTTGCAATTAGCGGAACTTGGCCAATGCGAAGTGAGCGTGACGCTCGTTCGAGGGGGCAAAACTCCAACGCTCTCGCTTCGAGCATTATTCTGGTGTGCCGGAAGCGTCCCGGAGACGCCCCGACTATTTCCCGCCGAGAGTTTCTGCGCGAGCTGAATGCTGGGTTGCCCGACGCGCTCGACGAAATGACCAAAGGCTCGGGCGACAACCGTTCGTCCGTAGCGCCCGTCGACCTGTCGCAAGCTATTATCGGGCCGGGCATGGCCGTCTTTTCCAAATACGCCGCAGTGCTAGAAGCGGACGGCTCACCCATGAGCGTCCGCACAGCCCTCCAGCTAATCAACCGATTCCTTGCAGAGGACGATTTCGACGCCGACACCCAATTTTGCCTGCATTGGTTCGAGCAACACGGCTGGACCGAAGGAGCTTTTGGTGATGCCGACACACTCTCGCGCAGCAAAGGCACGAGCGTGCACGGTATGAAAGAGGCCGGAGTCCTCCAGAGTGGCGGCGGCAAAGTGCGCCTCTTCAAGTGGACCGAATACCCGGCGGGTTGGGACCCGCGCACCGACACTCGCACTCCCGTCTGGGAAGCCCTGCACCAGCTCATCCGCGCTCTGAAACAAGGCGGCGAATCCGCCTCCGGCGCACTCTTAGCCGCCGTCGCTGGCAAAGCTGAAGCCGTGCGCCAACTAGCCTACCGCCTCTACACCCTCTGCGAACGTCTTGGCAAAGCCGAAGACGCCCGCGCCTACAACGAACTCATCACGAGTTGGACCGGTATCGAATCCGCCGCCGCTACCGCACCCAAACCTACCGACGGCTTGCTGCCCGGCTTTGAAAATTAGGGGATCTACTTTATGAGCCTAAAGCCTTGGAGAGAAATCATCGTGCCCCACCCGGACGTGCTAAATGGCACATTCCAACAATCGGAGTTTGCCGCCGACCTCACGGCGGTATGGACCGGTAAAGCGACACCCGAATACGGCGATGCACAGGCCTTCTACGAGCGCACCTTCATTACCGAAGGCATGGGACGTCTGCTTACCCAGGTGTCACAGCGGCTCAATAGCAAAGGCGGCGAGCCCGTCATCCAACTGCAAACCGCATTCGGTGGTGGCAAGACTCACACGCTGCTGGCGGTGTATCATCTTGCCTCGCGCAAATGCCCGCTGGGCAAACTCGCTGGCGTCCCGGCACTGCTCGATCAGTCAGGGCTGATGGATGTGCCACTGGCACAGATTGCCGTGCTGGACGGCACGGCACACGCTCCCGGCCAGCCCTGGAAGCATGGCAAACAAACGATTCGGACGCTCTGGGGTGAATTGGCATGGCAGCTTGGTAAGGCGGAGGGTTTTGCGCTTGTGCAGGAGGCCGACGCGAACGGAACCTCGCCGGGTAAGGATGTGCTCTGCACGCTTTTGACTCGCTTCGCGCCGTGCGTGGTGCTGCTGGATGAGCTGGTCGTTTACATTCGCCAGTTCGTGGAGAGTCAGCCCCTGAGCGGTGGCACCTACGACAGCAACCTTTCTTTCATCCAATCGCTGACTGAGGCTGCCAAGTTGGTGCCGAATGCGGTGGTGCTGGCTTCGTTGCCAGAATCCGATAGCCAGGCGGGTGGTCCGCGTGGCGTGGCGGCATTGAGGGCGCTGGAGGCGGTCTTTAATCGGGTGCAGGCGCTCTGGAAAACAGTGTCCCCAGAGGAAGCTTTTGAGATTGTCCGGCGGCGTTTGTTTGAACAAATCCGCGATGCCAACGCGCGTGACCAAGTATGCCGCGCATTTGCGGACGCCTACGTGGCTGAAGGCGCGAAGCTGCCGCAGGAAACACAGGAGTCCCGTTACTTTGACCGCATGACGCAGAGCTACCCCATCCACCCGGAGGTTTTTGCGCAGCTCTATGAGCAGTGGACGACGATTGATGGATTCCAACGCACGCGCGGCGTGCTGAAACTCATGGCCAAGGTCATCTATCGTCTCTGGCAGGACAACGACAAGGACCTGATGATCCTCCCCGGCAGTCTACCGCTCTACGACGGCAGTGCGCGCAACGAACTGATCTACTACCTCGGCCCCGGCTGGGATGCGGTGATGGACCGTGACGTTGATGGAGAGAGGGCAGAGACCACGATACTAGAAACGAAGGAGACGCGATTCGGCTCCGTGCAGGCCGCACGCAGAGTCGCGCGGACGGTGTTCCTGAGCAGCGCGCCGTCATCAGTAAACGCAAAGCCTGGAATACGCGGCATCGACCGTGGGCGAGTGCTGCTGGGCTGTCTCCAACCCGGCCAAACCTCATCTCTCTACTCCGACGCATTGAACCGATTGGCGGATCAACTCCACTACTTAACCTCGTCTGGTGATAGGACGCAGGATGCCACCCGCTATTGGTTCGACACCCGCGCTAATCTGCGCCGTGAGATGGAGGAGCGGAAGAAGCGGTTCGAGGATAAGAATGAGGTGCGCGTAAGGATGGCGGAAGTCGTCAAGAAGCTCGCTGCTGGTGCGACTTTCTTTGACGGCACGCATATCTTCACTCCGCACAGCGATGTGCCCGACGATGGCGCGTTGCGTTTGGTTGCTGGCGCCGGAGCAATTTTACTCCCGTGAGGAACCGCGCCTGGCCTTCGACGGTGTGTTGGACTATGTGCGGAACAACGGAAACAAACCGAGGTATCGCGGCAATCGCTTGATCTTCGTGGCACCCGATCACGGAGCCCTTGCGCGACTGCGCGACTGCATCCGCGTGGCGTTGGCTTGGAACTCCATTGTCGAAGATGTCGCAGCGATGCGTCTGGTTCTGGACAATCTGCAGGCTGAACAAGCCAAGAAGGAACTGAAAGGGGCGGAAGAGGTTTTGCCACGTGTCGCTCGGGAATGCTACAAATGGCTTCTCTGCCCGTCGCAGGACAACCCCACAGGCAAGCCGACCGTGGAGACCTTCCCTCTCAACACCAGCGGGCCGAGTTTGGGGACTGAGATCGAGCGAGTGTGCATCGACAACGAACTAGTCATCCCTACATGGTCGCCAATTCATCTGCGCACCAAGCTCAAGGAACTTTATTGGAAGGCCGACAAGCCCGCCGTGAAAGCCGCCGACTTCTGGGAAGACACGCTTCGATACCTTTACCTCCCGCGCTTGAAAGATCGCGGTGTGCTTGCGCAAGCCATTGTAAAAGGTGCCGGAACACGCGACTTCTTTGGCACAGCCTACGGCCAAAGCGACGAAAAATTCGAGGGCTTCAAATTCGGCGATGCCAATGTTCAATTCGACGACACGCTGCTGCTAATCGACCCCGTCGCCGCCAACGCATATGAGATCGCTAATCCGCCAGTCATTACATCCTCAACTGACGAATCTTTGCGGCGTGAACAGGAAGTAAAAAAAGATACGGATCGGAAAGTTCCGGAGTTAAAGCTGCCGAAGGCGAAAACGTTCTACGGCTCAGCCGATGTAACTCCCGCTACAGCGAAAATGCGTCTCGTCAACATCGCCGAGGAAATAATCGCGGTTCTGAGCAGCGATCCAAATGCCACAGTAAAAGTGACGGTAGAAATCGCCGCTGATTTCCCTGATGGAGCGTCCGATCAAATCAAGCGAGCCGTGTCCGAAAACGCGTCACAGCTCGGGTTCAAAAACAAGACTTGGGAGTAGAGCGTAGCCGAGAAACTTGCAACCTCATTTACCGGCACGTCCAAAGTTGCGATGGCGAATGCCGACGCATCAATCACACCGATGCATTCTGGAACGAGGTGGACAAGGTGATTCCAGACTACCGTGAGCGGAGGAATAGCTGAAGAAAAACGGGGCGGCGGTGGATGTGTGACTCTGCAGGCTCACCGAGAACCGAGAAAACGCTGAAACGCTCCGACCTCGACGAGTTCGTCCATTGCTTTCATCCCCACAACCGCCACGAACGCACCGAAAGCGAGCGGTTCAAGGCGCATCTTCTTTTATGATTTGGGTCGAGAACCGCTTCAATACTTAATCGGCAGCCATTTTGCATTTCATTTGTAGCCATACATATTGTTGTTTTATCTTGACATATCATAACGTTTATGCTTGTTTGGTGGCCATCAGACGCAAACCACTTCCCCTTCATCTCGAAATTCAGCGCCACCGCGGTAATCCGGTCGGCCTCCTCCGCTCTTCCTATCGCGAGCATGGCAAAGTCAAGCACTCTACCCATGGGCGCA
>Ga0209656_10003275_pt1 | contig 10495 bp, 8 predicted proteins | sample BogFormECP12_OM2_FD_188239 | JGI IMG/M metagenome (GOLD analysis project Ga0209656, IMG submission 188239) | Bog forest soil microbial communities from Calvert Island, British Columbia, Canada - ECP12_OM2 (SPAdes) (version 2) | ecosystem: Environmental > Aquatic > Freshwater > Wetlands > Bog ... | reverse complement strand
GTGTGCTCGAGCGCAACCTTGACGGCCTCGATGATCGAGCCGACCGGTTCGGCGAGGCTTTCTGAGATTTGCCGTTCGCTGATCACGATTTCTTTCGGCACGCCGTTCATCAAGTCACGGCCCTTGATCTCCATCACCCTGCCTTCGCCGTCCTCCGGCATGCAGGCGGAACCGATCTCTTTCTTGATGCGCTCGGCGCTGCTCTCGCCGACCAGCAGATTATGGTTGCGGCGGATATACGCGATGATCGCCTCGTCCATCTTGTCGCCGCCCATGCGCACCGATCGGCAATAGACGATGCCGCCGAGCGAGAGCACTGCCACTTCCGTGGTGCCGCCGCCGATATCGACGACCATCGAGCCGGTTGGCTCGGTCACCGGCAGGCCGGCGCCGATCGCCGCCGCCATCGGCTCCTCGATCAGAAAGACCCGCCTGGCGCCGGCGCTTTCCGCCGATTCCTGGATCGCTCGCCGCTCCACTGCGGTCGAGCCCGAAGGGACGCACACGACGATCTGTGGGGTTGCGAAGCTGCGGCGATTGTGCACCTTGCGGATGAAATGTTTGATCATTTCCTCCGTCACTTCGAAATCCGCGATGACGCCGTCGCGCAGCGGCCGGATCGCCTGGATGTTGCCCGGAGTGCGGCCGAGCATCAGCTTGGCTTCTTCGCCGACCGCGAGGACCTGTTTCCGGCCCCTGACGGTGGCGATCGCCACCACCGAGGGCTCGTTCAGCACGATGCCACGCCCCTTCACGTAGACCAGCGTGTTTGCCGTCCCGAGATCGATCGCCATATCGGCGGACAGCAAACCCAGCATTCTTCCAAACATCGGAGCGGGAACCCTAGGCTGCGAGCAATCTTCGCCCTCGTCAATCGGGCGTCCGGCCCGTCGGATCGCCCCTAAGATGACATCCTGCCGCAAATGCCTCAACGGCGCGTCAGCGGAAAGAGAGATTGCGCCCCGGCCGCAGCCGATTACAGTGCACGCAGGGTCGGGCAGCATTCCCGCGAGCGGAGATCTCAGACGCGATGATCGTCAACCTTAACCAATATCGCAAGAAGCGCCGGCGCGTCGAGGCCAAAGCCCAGGCGACGGAAAATCGGGTTCGCTTCGGGCGCAGCAAGGAGGAGCGCGCCAAGGAGCTGCGCGAACGCGAGCGCGCGACGAAGGAAATCGAAAACAAGCGTCTCGACTAGGTCGAGGCAAGCGTCGCGCCGCTGAACTGGGCTTCCCGCACGCGCGTGCCGAAGCCGAGAGCACGATTGGAGCCAACGATCTGGCCCGCCTCGCGAGACCCGGAGGGCAGGGGGTAGCGTTGCGATTGGCGTTGGGATATGGCCGCTCGCTTATTCTGTTTCGTCAGCGCGCTGCGGCGTTGGTGAGTAGTGCCTAGGCGACGGCAAATTCGCGCTGATAGGACATTTCGAGGCGATGGCGAATTTGATGCGCCGCACGCTGGTGCGCGCCAGCGCGCCGATCGTGAGGGGCTCGAGGCCGACCTCCCGGACTCACTTTCTCGGGAAGAGAGACCAGCGCGCCGGCGATGGTGGGTGAGGGCGATGTTTAGTGCTACGCCCGGTTCACCCGGTTGTCGACGAGTTCGTCGACGACCGTGGGGTCGGCCAAGGTCGTGACGTCGCCGAGGGCGTCGTGCTCGTTGGCTGCGATTTTGCGGAGAATGCGCCGCATGATCTTGCCGGAGCGGGTCTTCGGCAGACCCGGCGCCCATTGCAACAGGTCGGGAGCTGCAATCGGGCTGATCTCCTGCCGCACCCAGGCGACCAGCTCGCGTCGCAGTTCCTCGCTCGGGGTTTCGGTGACCCTCAGGGTCACATAGGCGTAGATGCCTTGGCCCTTGATCTCGTGCGGATATCCGACGACGGCGGCTTCCGCGACCTTCGGGTGGGCGACCAGCGCGCTCTCGATCTCGGCGGTGCCGAGGCGATGGCCGGCGACGTTGATTACGTCATCGACCCGCCCGGTCAGCCAGTAGAACCCGTCCTCATCCCGGCGGGCGCCGTCGCCGGTGAAATAGAGCCCGGGAAAGTTCGAGAAATAGGTCTGGACGAAGCGCTGGTGATCGCCGAAGACCGTACGCATCATCCCGGGCCACGCGTGGGCGATGCAAAGATTTCCTTCGCCAGGGCCGTCGATCACCCTGCCCTCATTGTCGACGATGACCGGCTCGACGCCGAAAAAGGGGCGCGTCGCCGAGCCCGGCTTCAGTGGTGTCGCGCCGGGTATCGGGGTGATCAGGATTCCGCCGGTTTCGGTCTGCCACCACGTATCGACGATCGGGCAGCGCTGCTCGCCGACATGATCATAGTACCAGAGCCACGCCTCGGGGTTGATCGGTTCGCCGACGGTGCCGAGGATCCGCAGCGAGCGCCGGTCGGTGCGCCGGACATACTCTTCGCCCTCTCGCATCAGTGCGCGGATCGCCGTCGGCGCGGTGTAGAAGATCCGGACGCTATGCTTGTCGACCACCTGCCAGAACCGCGACGGGTCCGGGTAGTTGGGCACGCCCTCGAATATCAAGGTGGTCGCGCCGTTGGCGAGCGGACCATACACGATATAGCTGTGTCCGGTGACCCAACCGACGTCGGCCGTGCACCAATAAACTTCGCCCTCGCGGTAGTCGAAGATGTATTCGTGCGTCATCGAGGTATAGACCAGATAGCCGCCTGTCGTGTGCAATACCCCTTTTGGCTGCCCCGTCGAGCCCGAGGTGTAGAGGATGAACAGCGGGTCCTCGGCCGACATCTCCTCCGGCGGGCAGTCGGGCGAGGCCGCGGCGCACGCCGCGTGGTACCAGAGGTCGCGTCCGTCCACCCAGTCGATGTCGCCGCCGGTGTGCCGGACGACGATGACCTCGCGCACCTCCGGGCAATGCCGCAGCGCGTTATCGGCATTGCGCTTCAGTGGTATCGCTCGGCCGCCGCGTCGGCCCTCATCGGCGGTGATCAGCACCGTCGAGCTGCAATCCTGAATGCGGCCGACGAGGCTATCGGGCGAGAAGCCGCCGAAGACGACGGAATGGATCGCACCGATGCGGGCGCAAGCCAACATCGCGATCGCGATCTCAGGGATCATCGGCAGGTAGATCGTCACGCGGTCGCCTTTGCGGACTCCCCGCGTTTTCAGGACGTTGGCGAACCGACACACCGCTTCGTGCAGCTCGCGGTAGGTCACCCGCCGGTCCTCGTCCGGGTCGTCGCCCTCCCACAGGATCGCGGTTTGCTCCGCACGCTGCGGCAGGTGGCGATCGATACAGTTGTATGACGCGTTCAGCGTCCCGTCCTCGTACCAAGCGATGTGGACATCGCCCTCGAACGCGGCATTCCTCACTTTGGTGAACGGCTTGATCCAATCGATGCGCTTGCCGTGCTCGGCCCAGAAGAGGTCCGAAGCGACGAGCGATTGCCGGTAGAGCCGGAAATAATCGGCCTCGCTTATCTTGCCCACCTGCGGATGCGCAGAGATTGGGATGACGGTCCGCCCGGACATGGCGTGTTCCTCCTCGGCTGCCGACGCTGGCCGCGCGTCGCACTGCCGGCCGAAGATATTCCGCCCTGCTAAGCGCTTACAATACCTGTCGGGCAGCTTGGCCCGTCAATGCCCGGCGTCTGTTCGCGTCGCGAGCAACGCTGCCTGCGTCCGGTTGGCGACCTTGAGGCGCCGTATGATCTGCTTGACATGCGCCTTGACCGTGCTTTCGGACATGTGGAGCGCGTCCGCGATCAGCTTGTTGGCTCTGCCTTCGGCGATCAGCGCGAGGACGTCGCACTGGCGGCGCGTTAGCTCGCGCCACGGAGTGCGCAGGGCCCGCTCGACGGTCGTCTCCAGCGCCGCCTCGCTCAGAGCCAAGGGCACATAGGTGCCACCGGCACGCACCCGTTCGAGTGCGCCGATCAGCACTTTCAGACTGTGACTGGTCGGTAGAAAGCCGCGCGCTCCGGTGCGAAGGATGGCATGCGCCCGCCCCGTATCGTCACATTCCGCGGCGACAAGGATCGGGGTATGCGGCGCTGCCGCCGCCAAAAGATCAACGTCAGCGAGATTAATGTGAGTGCAGGTCGCCCCACCGAGGAGGATCACGTCGTATTCCTCGCCGCGGTGCAGCAACGCTGCGAGCTCGGAAGCTGTCGCGACGTCGGTGACGCGCCAGCGCCTCGGCTGCTGAGCGAGAGCCAATTTAAGGCAGTCGCATCGCAACTGGCTGTGGTCGACAATTGCTAGATGACGCCGCACCGGACCGGAATATCCGGCGACCACGCTCGGTGGACAACTGGTCTCGCCTTGTGCCAAGCGATCGAGCATGTTCGCAGCCGCTCTAACAGAATGCGATTTTGGTATACCTTCTATGCGAGAAGATGCCGCCGCCGCATTTGAGGTGTCAAGCGTAAAATTTTGTAATTCCCTGTAACAGATGGTAAATGGCCAGAAAAACTGCAGCAGTTAGTCGGAAATGCCGGCCATTCTGCACAGCGTATACCATTCGCGTTCGCTGACCGGACAGACGGAAAGTCGCGATTGCTTCAGCAGGGAAAGACCGGAGAGCTCGGGACTGGCCCGCATCGCCGGGAGTCCGATCGTAGACGCCACAGGCATTACCGGCTTGATGTCGACCATGCCGAGCTTACCACTCTTATCGGCCGGATCCGGGTAGAAGGTTCTGACCACCTCGGCCACCCCGACGATCTGCTTGCCCTCGTTCGAATGATAAAAGAAAGCCCGGTCGCCGAGCTTCATCGCCCGCAGATTGTTCAGCGCCTGCGGATTTCGCACACCGTCCCAATGTGTCCGGCCATCCGCGACCAGCTGATCCCACGAATAACTCGACGGTTCCGATTTGAGCAGCCAATAGGCCATGCGTGTCTCTTTCCCGCCGTTCAGCCGAGCAGAGGGTAATCGGCCTGGTCTTCATAAACCGAGCCGGACTTGGTCTGGAAGCTCGCGATCAAGCTGAAATTCTCGACCGGAAGCGGATCGGCACGGAATTGCGCGTTCGCCACCAGAAAGTCACGCAGCTTGTCGAGCGGCGGATCGCGGAGCCGGGCCAGAGTGACGTGAGGCGCGAATCTGCGTGGTTCCGGCGGCAAGCCAGCGCGCATCAGCGCCTGCTCGATCTTGTCACGCAATCCGGCGAGTTCGGGGCTTCGCTCCACTCCCGCCCAGAGGCTGCGCGGCTTTGCGCCGCTGCCGAACACCCCCGTCTCCGAAATTTGCAACGTAAGACGGCGCGCCCGCAACCGGGACAGCGCGTCATCAATATCGACCGCAACATCCTCGCCGGTTTCGCCGATGAAACGCAGCGTCAAATGGAAGTTGCCGGGGTCGACCCATTTCGCCCCCGGAACACCGGAGCACAGCAACGAGAGCCGCAGCTTGAGCTCGGGTGGAAAGCCGATTCCGACGAAGAGACGCAGCATGCCATCCACCGACCGCGCCCGGTCAGCTCGACTTAAGTGAAGAGGGTAAGCACACCGGTATGGCCATACAGGCGATCACGCGAGATTTCACCATTGGCAAAAAAGCCGATCAACGGAAATTCGCCCAGCCCCTCGCGAATGAGCGCGGTCTCCACTCCTGGTTCGCCGAACAATGCGGCCCCGCGCGCGACGCAACTGACATAAATGCCCGCCTTTGGAGGGGCGCTGAGCCGCCCGGCGAGTTGGGTGACCATGCGAACCATATCGCGCCGTGCGCTCTTAGGGTCGCGGCGGCAGAACAGAACCGGATCCCCCGCCGCAACCTCCGCACCCAGCACCAACCAGCCGCGGCCCGGATCGATCGCCATCAGATTGCGGACGAGATAATCCCCGGTGTCCGAACCGGGGACCGGCAGCCCGGCAAAAATCAGCCCGCCAACGCGCCGCAAATCGCTCGCGAGCCCAGGCCCGATATCCTCGGTGAACACGGCCAGCGCCGGGCGTCCGTCGATGACCATGACGACGTTATCACGTGCTTCGTCGATGCGGTGCACCGGCCCGATCGGCATGCAGCCTTGCGTCAGCCCGGTGGCGACGGAAATCCCCGGCGCCAGCATTACGCCGGCCATTCCGTCGCTGCCGAGCCCGCTTTCTTCCCCCGGGGTCCGACCTAATAGCGGGCTGGCGCAGCGGTGCGATACGAGACCGCCGACGAGAAAGGCGCCGCTTGCCGTTGCCATATCGATTGCCGCCTTCGGCAAGTCGTGACAGCGCGGGTCGGCGTGGACGAGCGCCAAAGCCGGCTGCGACGTCTCGATCCAGGCGGCATGCCGGCGCGGCAGATCGGATCCCGGATCATGGGTCGCCGAAAAGATGCGGAAACTCTCCGGCGGCAAAACAGCCGTCATCGCCACCGCCGCCGGCTCGTCGAAAATTTCTTCCTCTGCCGAGCAGACACCGAGTCCCACGCCCCCGACCCAGGCGTCGATCCCGGTGCGCTCGGCCAGGGCGCGAACGAGTTCGGGCATTACCGAGGCAGCCGGCTCGGTCACGTAGAGTATCCCCAAATTTGCTCCTTGGGTCGCCGGGGTCCTGGCGACGCACTGCGCCACGAGGCTGAGCGGATCTCCCGTCGCCACGGCGGCCACAAATTGCGCGCTCATGAGGCGCCCCCGATGAGACCCGCAACGACCGGCGCAATTCTGTCGACGAGCACGGCAACACCCTTCTCGTTCGGATGGAGTCCATCGGGCTGGTTGAGGTCCGGTTTCATCGCCACACCCTCGAGAAAAAACGGATAGAGCGGCAAATGGTGGATGTGCGCAACCTCGGGGAAAATGCCGTCAAATGCGCGCTTGTACTCGTCTCCCCAATTCGGCGGGGCGAGCATGCCGAGAAGCAGCACCTTTGCGCCGGCAGCCTCGATTTTCCCGATCATCTTGTCGAGATTGTCACGCACGGCCGAGGGGTCGATGCCGCGCAACGCGTCGTTGGCGCCAAGCGCCAGGATGACCAGGTCGGGTTTATCGGCGAGTGACCAGTCGAGCCGGGCTAAGCCGCCCGCAGTGGTATCGCCGGAGACCCCTGCATTGACGACCCGCGCCTCGATTCCGCGCTCGTGAAGCCACGCCTCCAGCCGGGCTGGAAAGGCCTGTCCTGCCGGCACGCCATAACCGGCTGTAAGGCTGTCGCCAAAATCGAGGATCACTGGAACACGCGCCATAGCCGGTGGAGCTACCAAACCGAGACATAGAACGAGCAGCGCAAGGAAGCGCCGTGTAGCGGCGCGGTGCCCCTCACCCCGACCCTCGCCCCGCTCGCGCGAAACGAGGGAGTTCTCGTGTCTTCCCCCTCGCCCCGTTTGCAGGGAGGGGGGCTCCTTGTGCAGCGGGGAATAGAAGGCGTGGCTTCGCACTGCGTTGAAAGCACGGGTGATCGCGCCATATGGTCGGAGGCTTTGGCGCCCGGCATCGCGGGTCGAATGATGCCGGCCGGCCGCCCTCCCTGGTTCGGACGGAGTATGACCACCTTGCTTCATCCCGGCGGCCCGCTCGTGGTGCTGGACGATATCCACCTAACACTGGGGAGCGCCGCCGGTCCCGTCAACATTCTCCGCGGCCTCTCACTCGAGATCGGAGCGGGTGAGACGGTCAGCGTCGTTGGCCGCTCCGGCTCTGGGAAATCCACATTGATGATGGTGCTCGCCGGGCTGGAGCGGCCGAGCGCCGGACAAGTACGCATCGACGGTATCGATCTCGGTCGGCTCGACGAGGATGCACTCGCCCGGCTTCGGCGCGCTCGCATCGGCATCGTTTTTCAGTCCTTTCACCTGTTGCCGACGATGACCGCCCTGGAAAATGTCGCGATCCCGCTCGAGCTCTGCGGTCGGGCGGATGCTCTTGCCGCCGCGAAGCAAGCTCTGACGACGGTCGGACTCGGTCACCGCCTGACGCATTATCCCGGCCAGCTGTCGGGCGGCGAGCAACAGCGCGTGGCGATCGCCCGCGCTTTCATTGCCGGACCGAAGCTGCTGCTCGCTGACGAGCCGACCGGAAATCTCGACGGGACCACCGGTCGCCTCGTCATCGATTGTCTCTTCGAGCACCACGCCCGGAACGCCACGACCTTGTTGTTGGTCACTCATGATCCCGCTATTGCCGATCGGTGCGAGCGCCAGGTTTGCCTGTCGGATGGCAGGATTGTTGAAGATCGGCGCACCACCCGGGGCCGGGTCGCCGCCGTACGGCACGCGCTTTGAGTTCGGCCTCGCCTTTCTACGCCCTCCGGCTCGCCCGGCGCGAGCTGCGCGGCGGCATGCAGGGCCTCGGCGTTTTTCTCGGCTGCCTCGTCCTCGGTGTCACCGCGATCGCGGCCATCGGCTCGATCGCCGCTTCGGTCACTGCCGCGATCAAGGCGGATGCCCGAGACCTGCTTGGGGGCGACGCCGAGGCTCGGCTGACCTACCGTCCGGCTGACCCCGACGAGCGGGAATTTCTGGCAGAGAGTGGCGCGGTGTCCGAAGCCGCGACGATGCGGGCGATGGCGCGCACCCAGGACGGTGCCCGGCGCAGCCTGATCGAGTTGAAGGCGGTCGACGCCGCCTACCCGCTCTATGGTGCAGTCGTCCTCTCGCCGGCCCAGAGCCTCGCTGCCGCGCTTGGCGCGCGTGATGGCAGTTACGGGGCGGCGGTCGACCCCGCCATCCTCGGACGGCTCGGTCTGGCGATCGGCGACCGGATAAAGATCGGCGAGGCGGTTTTGCAGATCCGCGCCGGCATTGTGCGCGAGCCCGATGCCGCGACGGGTGGCCTCATCTTCGGGCCACGCGTGCTGATCTCCGCCGAAGCGCTCGCCGAGACCGGGCTGATCCGGCCCGGCGCGCTGGTGACATATCATTACCGGCTGCGGCTTTCGCCTGGGGTCGACGCAGCGGCCTGGGGCAATTCGGCACGAGCCGCTTTTCCCGAGGCCGGCTGGCAGATCCGCAGCTTTGGCGAAGCCTCGCCGTCACTGCAGCGATTGATCGATCGCGTTGGTCTTTTTCTGAGCCTGGTCGGGTTGACGGCTCTGCTGGTCGGCGGGGTCGGGATCGGTAATGCGATCGGCAATTACATCGCCGGGAAGACCGCGACCATCGCGACCCTAAAATGTCTGGGAGCCTCGAACCGGCTGGTCTTCGCCGCCTATCTCTTCGAAGTCTTGGTGCTCGCTCTTCTCGGCATCGCCGTAGCGCTCGTCTTGGGCGCGCTGGCACCGATCGCCACCGCGCCTCTATTGGCCGGGGTGCTCCCGGTCTCCATTCGTTTTGCGATCCATCCGGCGCCGCTGGCCGTGGCGGCGCTATTCGGGCTCCTGACGACGCTCGCCTTCTCGCTCTGGCCGCTCGCCGGAATTGGCCGGGTTTCCGCCGGCGCGTTGTTCCGCGACACCGTCGATCGGGCGCGGCGCCGCATCCCTCCGGCGGTACTCTGGACAACCGCGGCTCTCGTCCTCGGGCTCGCAGCATTGGCCGTCGTTACCGCGCAGGATCGCAATGTCGCGCTGTGGTTCGTGGCCGGGGCGATCGCTGCCTTTGCGCTGTTCCGCGCGGCGGGAGCGGCGATCCTCTGGGTCGCGAGGCGGCTCGGCCGGCCCCGCCAGCTGGCGCTGCGCCTTGCGCTCGCCAATTTGCACCGCCCGGGAGCCCCGACGGCGCAAATCGTGCTCTCGCTCGGCATCGGACTGACCGTGTTGGTCGCCGTCGCCCTCGTCGAGGCCAATCTTTCCCACGAGGTAGAGACGCGAGTGCCAGCCGAGGCCCCCGCCTTTTTCTTCATCGACATCCAGCCCGATCAGCTCGCGGGATTCGCCGCACTGGTGCGCGCGACCCCCAACGCGCGGTTCGATCAGGTGCCGATGATGCGCGGTCGCATCACCCGGCTGAACGGCGTGCCGGTCGAAGACGCCGCGGTCGCGCCGGAAGCGCAATGGGCCCTGCGCAGCGACCGCGGGCTCACCTATACCGCGACCCTGCCGCAGGGCTCGCGGCTCGCAGCAGGCAAATGGTGGCCATCTGATTACCAAGGCCCGCCGCTGGTGTCATTTGACGACGCCTTGGCCCGCGGCATGGGGCTCAAGGTCGGTGATACGCTGACCGTCAACCTGCTCGGCCGCGAAATAACTGCCACCATTGCCAATCTGCGCTCGGTCGATTGGGAGCGGCTCGGCATCAATTTTGCGCTGGTCTTTGCGCCGGGAACGCTCGAGCATGCGCCGCAGACCCGCCTCGCCGCCGTTTATCTGCCGCAGGCCGACGAGGACAACCTGGCGCGGGTGGTAACCGAGCGCTTTCCCAATATATCGGCGATTCATGTCCGAGAGGCGCTCGCCGCGGTTGACCGCATCATCGGCATGATCGGGAATGCTGTTCGCCTGACTGCGCTGGTGACCGTCGGCACCGGCGCGCTCGTCCTCGGTGGCGCGGTCGCGGCCGGGCATCAACGCAGGGTTTACGACGCAGTCGTGCTCAAGGTGTTGGGTGGAACGCGCGGCGCAATCATCCGTGCTTTTCTGATCGAGCAC